>LXNJ01000568.1_pt1 | contig 25281 bp, 17 predicted proteins | sample 809081 | NCBI WGS metagenome assembly LXNJ01 (sample SAMN04870510, study PRJNA318959) | sponge metagenome | biome: sponge; feature: marine sponge reef; material: water | host: Petrosia ficiformis | place: Greece: Milos, Mediterranean Sea | collected 2013-05-29 | depth 5-7 m | reverse complement strand
ATGGACATCTACCCGACCCTGACCGAGCTGGCCGGGCTCGAGACGCCGGATCACATCGAGGGCGTGAGTCTCGTGCCGTTACTGAAGGACCCGGACGCCCAGTGGAATCGATCCGCCCTGACGACCAACGGCTATCGCAATCACGCGGTGACGTACGATCACTATCGCTACATCCGCTATGCCGATGGCACCGAAGAGCTCTACGATCTCGAGTCCGATCCCAACGAATGGATGAATCGGGCTGACGACGCCGAGATGGCGGACATCAAGGCCGATCTCATCGCCCGGTTGCCGAAGTACGACGCGCCGGATGCGCGCGGCGGCGAGACGCCCGCTAACTAGACCAGCAAATGCACGTCCGTCCCGTCAGCGTGGCGGGCGATAGGTCTCGACAGGTAGACACCCCAGGGACATCGCCGTGTGCCCACATGTCGACGCGCGTTTCCCTCCTGTACACTGGCTCGATCCAGTGGCGCCCTCCATCAACGTGGCCAAGACCCTGCTCCTCTCCTGCTGCGCGGCGCCGCTGCTCGTCGCCGCTGTCGCGACTGCCGCCGACACCGACTGGCCCAACTTCGGCAACGACGCCGGCAATTCGAAATACTCGCCGCTGGCCCAGATAGACGCCGACAACTTCGATCGTGTGCGGGTGGTCTGGACCTGGGAGTCGGTCGACACCCGGATTCCGAACCTGCCCGACTCGATCAGGCCGCGGTCTTTCAAGGCCATTCCGGTGGTCATCGACGGCCGTATGTACGTGAGCACCTCCCTCGGCCAGGTGGCGGCGATCGACGCCGCCTCGGGCAAGCCGCTGTGGAGGTACGACCCCCAGAGCTGGGAGGCGGGGCGGCCGACGAACATGGGGTTCCAGCACCGCGGAGTGGCGATCTGGCGCAAGGGGAAGAAGCAACGAGTGATGATGGCCACCCACGACCGGCGCCTGCTCTCGCTCGACGCGACGACCGGCAGGCCCGATCCCGCCTTCGGGAATCGGGGCGCACTGGGGATGACCAAGGATCTGGGCCGCAAGGTCCTCGAGTCGCGAACCACACACAGCTCGCCGCCGGCGATCTGTCGCGACACCGTGATCGTGGGCTCGATCGTGGCCGATATAGCCACACATCAAGAGGCGCCGCCGGGCTTCGTGCGCGCCTACGATGCCGAGAGCGGCGCCTTGGCGTGGGTCTTTCACACCATCCCCCAGCAGGGAGAGGAGGGCACAGAGACCTGGGAGAACGAGTCGTGGCGCTACAGCGGCAACACCAATGTGTGGTCGATGATCACCGTCGACGAAGAGCTCGGCCTCGCCTATCTTCCGATCGGCACACCGACGAGCGACCTCTACGGTGGTCACCGCCTTGGCGACAACCTCTACGCCGAGAGCCTGGTGGCGGTCGACTGCGAGACCGGCGAAAAGCGCTGGCACTTCCAGATCGTGCACCACGGCCTCTGGGACTACGACCTGCCACCGCCGCCGAACAGGATCGATCTGATGGTGGATGGCAAGCTCCGGAAGGTGGTGGCGCAAGCCAGCAAGCAGGCCTTCCTCTTCGTCCTCGATGCGGTGACGGGAGAGCCGCTGTGGCCGGTCGAAGAGCGTCCCGTTCCTCCCAGCCAGGTGCCTGGAGAGAGCGCCTCGCCTACCCAGCCTTTCCCCACCAAGCCCGCCGCCTACGATCGCCAGGGCATCAGCGTAGACGACCTGATCGACTTCACCCCCCAGCTTCGGGAAGAAGCCCTCCGGATCGCGAGCGCGTACGAGTTGGCGCCTCTCTACACGCCGCCTCGGGTCGCGGGCGAAGGTAAGCCGGTGATCCAGCAGCCCGGTCCGGGTGGAGGCACCAACTGGACCGGCACCGCGGTGGACCCCGAAAGCGGCATGATCTACGTTCCTTCCTACGCCACCCCGAGATCCGTTTCGCTCACCCCGCCCGACCCCAACCGATCGAATCTGCGTTACGTACCCGACGGCTGGTACGAGCACGTCGAGGGTCCTCGAGGTCTGCCGCTGGTCAAGCCGCCATACGGACGCGTCACCGCGATCGACCTCGCTACCGGCGAGCACGTCTGGGTCGCGGCCCACGGTGAGGGGCCCCGCAACCACCCGGCGATCAAGCACCTGGGCCTGGATCGGCTGGGCTCCCCGAACCGGTTTGCAGCGCCGCTGGTGACCAGGACTCTGTTGTTCGTCACCCATCGTGCCGAGAGCACCACCGGCGCCGATCCCCCCACCACGGATCGACCGGCCGAGATCAGCGTTTACGACAAGAAGACCGGGGCCTACCTGGGCGGCATCGAGCTCCCCGCCTTGCCCAACTCGAACCTCATCACCTACGAAGTGGGGGGTCGTCAGTATCTCGCCGTAAGCGTCGGCGGCGGAAGAGAGGCTACCGAGACCGACATTCCTGCCGGTGTGGTCGCACTCGCGCTCGCCGGAGAGGGGGCAGAGTGATGATGGCTCTTCGATTCAGAGACTGTGTGCTCGCCGTGGGACTGATCGCCGCGTTCGGCTGTCAGTCTTCTGAACCACCACCGGAGACCTCGATTCCCCCGCCGGCGCCACCACCGCCGCCGAACATCGTCGTCATCGTCGGCGACGACCTGGGCTACGGCGACATCGGGGTGTACGGCTCGCAGATCCCCACACCTCACATCGACCAGTTGGCACGCGACGGCGTGCGCCTGACCGACGGCCATGTGTCCGCAGCCGTCTGCAGTCCGATGCGTGCGGGTTTCCACACCGGGCGGCATCAGAATCGCTTCGGCTGGGAGTACAACCCCACCGACCATGACCTCGGACTTCCGTTGGACCAGAAAACGGTCGCCAATCACTTTCAGGACGCCGGCTATGTCACCGGCCTGATCGGTAAGTGGCACCTGGGCGTGCCCGAGCCCTACCATCCACTCAACCGCGGCTTCGACGAGTTCTACGGCATCCTGGGAGGCGTCACCAGCTACATCGACTCCCGACTTCCAGGCACCCACGAGTGGCCTGCCGAGAGAGCCCCGACCACCCGCACCAGAGAGTCGCAGGTCATCCGCAACGGCTTCGAGGTGATCGAGGTCGAGGAGTATCTGACCGACGTCTTTGCCGAAAAGGCGGTCGACTTCATCGATCGCCATGCCGACGAGCGCTTCCTCCTGATGCTGACTCCCAACACTCCGCACACGCCGCTGCAGGCGACCGACGAGTACATGGAGCGGGTGCAGCACATCGAAGGCGATGGAGCGCGCGTCTACGCTGCGATGGTGGTCTCGCTCGACGACTACGTTGGCGATGTCGTCGCGGCCCTACGCAAGTACGACCTCGAGCGCGACACGATCGTCGTCTTTCTCTCCGACAATGGCTGCATCAACTACATGGCCGAGCCGATCTGCAGTAACTCTCCGCTGGCGGGTCATAAGCGCTACCAGCTCGAAGGCGGCCATCGTGTCCCCTTCATTCTCAAGTGGCCTGCGGGCCTTCCCCAGGGCGAGGTCTACCGCGAGCCTGCCAGCGCTCTCGATCTCTACGCCACCTTCGCCGCCGCCAGCGGCTTCGAAGCGAATAGCCCGGACAGCGTCAATCTACTTCCCCATCTACGCGGTGAGACCAGCGAGCCTCCGCACGAGTTCCTCTATTGGCGGGCGGCCCCGAATAGCGCCATTCGCTGGGGCAAGTGGAAGATGTGGAGAGTGAACAACACCGACATGGAGATCCCTGAAGGGCCACCGGGCCAGTCCATCCCGCTCAGGGAGTACCCACCCGACGACTCGCCTATGGGCCAGACCACGGTTCTATACGATCTGGAGGCAGACATCGGCGAGACCAACAACATCGCAGATCAACACCCCGAGATCGTAGAGCGCCTGGAGAGCGAGCTCGCCGCCTGGGAGGCCGAGCTTGCCGAGCCACTCTGGGTCAACCGTCGCGGGACCCTGCACTCGCTTCACGGTCAAACGGTTCAGCTCTTCTTTTGAGGCTCCGCGTCCTACAATTCCAGAGAGCGTTGTCGCGGCCTCAGAGACACGACTCAGCCGCTCGCCATGAAGCCTGGCCGGGCGATTGTCGATACAAACGTCGTCGTCTCCCGACAGGCGGCGGCTGATCCTGGAATCGCTACCCGTCCGAGCTCACTGGCCGGATTCCGCCTCTTCGACGCGAACCGCCGCGCTCGACTGAGTACAAGATGCCTCCCGGTCGGTGGCGCCGGCCTCGAGCTCCGCGGCCCTCCGGGAAGCCAGGGCGATGATGCTCGCAACCTCGCAGCGGCGCATATGCCGCTCGGCCGGACCACCGCCTAGCCAATATTCTGGATTGAGATCCAAAACATGAACCGCTCGCGGTCCGCAAGTACCATGTGTTATACTCCAGGATCCTGATACCACTATCTGGAGGAAGGCAATGCTGCGAGCGAAAGCTGCCACTGTCAGGTCAGTTCTCTGTGTCTTCGCCATCGCCTGTGTGGTTCAGGCGCCGCTCTTGGCCGATGGTCCGCAGACATCGACCATTGACGGCACCATTACCGATGCCCAGGGTGCCGGCCTGCCCGGCGTCACGGTGACCCTGGCCGGCCCTCAGAACACCAGGAGGGAGATCACCAACGCCGAGGGCGACTATCGCTTCGCCCTGCTGCAGCCCGGCAACTATAAGGTGACCGCCAACCTCGAGGGTCTCGGCTCCGCGGAGCGCGATGTAAAGCTAGATCCCGGCCAGCGCCAGGACGTCGACCTCACCCTCCAGGCGGCCACCTCCGAGACCATCACCGTCACCTCCGAGGCGGCGCTGATCTCGAAGTACGACACCGGTGCCGCTTCCGCCATCCCGGAAGAGGCGCTCGAGAATGTCGCCTACGCCTCGCGCAACTACAATGCGAGCGTCAGGCAGATGCCGACTCTGGTGACGCGCAGACAGGAGAATGATTTCCAACCCTCGGTCAACGGTGGCATCCGCACCGAGCTGGGTGTTTTCATCGACGGCGTCGACGTGAGCATGCCTCTTCGCGGCGGCGAGCTGCGCTTCCAGCTCCCGTCGACCGCGATCACCGAGACCAAGATGGAAACGGCTGGTTTCGGCGCCGAGTACGGCCGCGCGACGAACGGGGTGATGAACTCGACGATCAAGACCGGCACCAACAAGTTCCACGGCGACTTCCTCTATATCGGCCAGAACCCGAGTTGGCGTGACGAGGACTGGCTCGGAATCGAGCAACCCGATGAGATGATCAACAGCTTCGAGGCCTCGCTCGGTGGCCCGATCTGGCGCGACAAGGCCTGGTTCTTCGCCTCCTACAACGAGATGAGTGACAACCGGCTCGACCAGACTCGTACCGCCGTGGTGTACAGCACCTCGCGCGAAGCGGAGCCGCTCATCGCCAAGGTGAACGCCCAGCCCGGCAGCCGCCACCAGCTTTCGCTAACCGCCATCGACTCCCCGTCCGTGGCGGTCGCCGGCTCCGGCATTGTGCTAGCCGGCGACCAGTACTCCATCATGAGCTTTCCGCTCAATAACCGGATTCAGACCCTGACCTGGAGCTTCGCCATGACCAGCTCGGCGTTCCTCGAGGTCAAGGGCGCCAACCGCGAAGAGTTTATTGCACGCGTTGCTTTCCCGCCAGCTCCGATCGTTCCCGGCGCCTCGATCGACTCTCCCAACGGCAACGACTTCCGCTACATCGATCTCAACAACGCTTTGCGCTACAACGGTCCCCTAATAGGCCTGGGGTCTGGGTTCAACGACCTTCCGCGTGATCAGGCGAATGGCTCGGTGACTCTCTTCGAGGGCAATCACGAGATCAAGGTCGGCGTCGACATCCAGGACATCACCTTCAACAACCTGACTGACATCGGTACCGAGTATCGCGGCCGCGGCTTCTGCCGCGAGTGCCCTTCTGGCTACGACAGGCCGGCCAACAAGCGGGTCTACGACCCCTCCGACCCGATCTCGATGAATAGTCTGATGAGTGCTGCCTATGCCCAGGACCGGATCGAGGTCGGTGACCACCTGACCTTCCACCTCGGCGTGCGCTACGACGAGCAGTGGATCGAGAACGACGTCATGGAGCGGGTCAACGACTACGGCGAGTGGGCGCCGCGTGCATCGGTGGTCTACGACATCAACGCCGACGGCAAGATGCTGGTGCGGGGAAGCGCCGGCCGCTACTTCCGCAACATCGGCCTCACTGTCGTCTTCCAGGAGTTCACCCGTGGCAACAACGGCGCGAACATCTACAACCAGTTCCTGTGGAATCCCGCGACGGAGCTCTACGATCGCTTTCAGCGCCGCATCGAGCCCTCCTCGAGTAATGACGTCGCCGGCATCGAGCCCTACTACAAGGACGAGGTGTCGGTGGGCTTCGACTGGCAGTTCGCCAACAACTGGATCTTCACCTCGCGCGCGGTTGTGCACGAGTCGGATGACCTCTACTCGGCCAGCCTGCAGTTCGACGAGGACGGCGAGGTCTTCCGCGACCTGCGCAACTGGTCCAACAACTACCGCGAGTACGAGGGCCTCTCGTTCCAGGTCAACCGTGCGTTTCGCAACAACTGGTCGCTGCAGTCTAACTTGTCGATCGGTAACGCCGACGGCACCATCGAGTCCTCCAGCGACGACGACAACCACAACGAAGGCTTCGGCGGCATCGAGGTATCGACGGGCGATCTCAACACCACCAGTAGCCCCTTCTGGGACGGGCCCATGACCCACGACCGGGAGTTCATGGTCAACATCGTCGGCCTCAAGCGCTTCGTGTTCGGCAAGCATGACCTCATGACCAGTGCTTTCTTGAAGTATTCCGCCGGCGAGCCCTGGGCATTGCACCCCTCCACCACGGTGGCGCACCCGGTGTCCGGCCAGACCATCAGAACCTCGACCTTCCGCGAGCCGAGAGGCTCTCAGCAAATGGAGGACTTCTGGAACCTCAACCTGAGTGTCACCTACCAGTTCCCGATTGCGGGCTCGGTGCAGGGCAGTATCGGCGGTGAGGTTGCCAACGCCACCAACGAGCAGGCTGTGGTCCGGATCAACGAGAGGACCGGCAGACCGCATTCCTCGGTCGCATCTCACCAGTACCCGCGGGAGTATCGCCTCAAGGTCGGTTTCCGCTTCTAAGCAGCGTCGGGACACGATCGGCTTGCCTGAGATTCCAAGACACCGGCGGCCGCCGCCGGTGTCTTTTTCTTATGTCTGAAAGTCGCTCGACGGTCTCGACGACCGACCTGCGCTGCCCATCAAACTGTGCATCCGACAGCTGGGACTTCTGAAGGCAACAAAGGAGACATGATGAAGCGCACGTGCAAGAGATTCGCGTTGGGTTTGGCAGTCGGCGCGATGTGGGTCGGGGCGGGCAGCAGTTTGAGCGCCGCGACGCCCCCAGGCGTCGATGACTGCGAGGCCTTGCCGGCGATGGACTTCACAAGCATTCAGGATGCGCCGACGCAGGCGACGGCGACCCGAATGGTGGAGGCCACCGACGAGGTGCCCGCCCATTGCCGGATGGATGGGTATGTCACGCCCAATGTCCGGATCGTGCTAGACCTGCCCAACAGCGCCTCGTGGAACGGCAAGTATCTGCAGGCGAGCCCTGGTGGCCAGGGCGGCTCGACGGAACAGGAGGCCGGCTGGTGCGATGAGGCCTTGCGGAGAGGCTATGCCTGTCTCACACACGACACGGGGCATTTCGGCATAACAAGAAGGTCCTCGTGGGCCTACAACAATCTCCAGGCGGAGCTCGATTACGGCATCCGCGGTCACCATGTCGCCGCTCTGGCGGGCAAGGCCATCACCGAGCACTACTACGGCCGGGCGCCGGCGTTCTCCTATCATGTGGGCTGTTCCGCCGGCGGGAAGCAGGGAATGGTCCAAGCGAGTCGCTTTCCCTGGAACTTCGACGGCATTCTCGCCCAGGAGCCCGCGAACGTAACGGCCGTGGGCGTGATGATCCTGTGGAACGCCCTGGCATCGTACGACGCGGACGGCCAGCCGCTGTTCACACCCGCCGATCTGGACGTGCTGCACGCGGGGGCCATTGCCGCCTGCGATGCGGACGACGGCCTCGAGGATGGGATCATCGGTGGCGATCCGCGCACTTGCCAATTCGATCCGGCCGACCTCGCCTGCGCGTCGGGGCAGACATCGGGCTGTCTATCGCCGGTCCAGGTGGAGGCGGCCAAGAAAAAGTACACCGGGCCGGTGACATCGGCCGGAGAGAAGCTCAGCAAGTACTTCCCGTTCTATCCTGCCTTGCCCGGTTCGGAGAAGGGCAACTACTTCTCCATGGATCTCGAGTCAAGGACCTCGTGGGGGCGGTTCAAGGGGTTCAACCCGGATCCGGGACCGAGCTGGAAGGCGTCCGACTTCGATTGGGACCACGATTACAAGCGCATGGGGATTTCAGATGCGCTGGTGAATGGTTTCAGCAATCCCGATCTACGCAATTTCAAGACGGCGGGTGGCAAGCTGCTGATCATCCAGGGTTGGGAAGACTCTGGTTTGCCCAGCCCACGAGTCAGCATCGACTACTATGAGATGGCGGAACGCATCATGGGGGGACGAGCCAGCGCCCAAGAGGCGGTTCGCCTGTTCATGATTCCGGGCCGTACCCATTGCTATGGTGGCGTTGGCGCGACCAGCGGCGATTATCTCAGCGCTCTCGAAGCCTGGGTCGAAGAGGGGAAGGCACCCGACATGATCGTCGGCTACCGTCCAGAAGAAGACCCCTCCGGCAGACGGACTGCGAGAGCTTATGTTGAAGCGAATACCGCGGTCCCTGAGAGCTACACATTCACGCGGCCCCACTATCCCTACCCGCTGCAAGCGCGATACAAGGGCAGCGGTGATCCGAACGACTATCGGAGCTTCGAGCCTGTCGATCCGGAGGGTCGCTGAGGACCGGTCTACCGCTTGACGGAAGAGGACGTCGCCGCCGCGCTCGACTGGTCGCCACGTAGAATGGCGTCGCAACGATGCTAGGGAGGAGTGGGTCATGACCCAAGGAGGGCACTTCAACGCGATTGCGCTCGAACGTGTGGTATTCGGTCGGCCGGCCGCCGAGGCCGTGCCTGGCGAGCTCGAGCGCCTGGGCCGCTCGCGGGCCTGCCTTCTGGTGAGCCACAGCTTGCGCACGGGCACCTCCGCGGTGTCGAATCTGGAAGAAGCGCTGGGAGATGCGGCGGTAGGGACCTACTCCGGGATGCCGCCACATACCCCCCGCGAGGCGGTGATCGAATGTGCGGCGCTTGCCCGCGAAACCAGAGCCGACATCATCGTCACTCTAGGGGGAGGGTCGCTTACCGATGCCGGCAAGGTGGTTCAGCTTTGCCTGGAACATGACGTCACCGAGCCCGAGGGGCTCGAGCCATTCATCACCCGTACAGGGTCGGACGGCCGCGTGGAGAGCCCCGCGATCCGGGCGCCACGAGTGCGGCAGCTCACCTTGCCGACCACGCTCTCCGGGGGAGAGTTCGGAACCGTTGCAGGCTGCACCGACAGTGCGCGGCAGATAAAGCAAACGGTCCGGCACCCGTTGTTCGTGCCGCAGGTCGTGGTGCTCGACCCGGCGCTGACCTTGCACACGCCCGAGTGGTTGTGGCTCTCGACAGGTATTCGCGCGGTCGACCATGCGGTGGAGGCGCTGTGCTCGCCGAGCGCGACCGCGCACTCCGACGGGCCCGCCCTGCATGCGCTGCGTCTGCTCGGCGCGGGCTTGCCGCGTTCCAAGGCGGACCCTGCGGACGTCGATGCCCGGCTGGATTGTCAGCTCGGGGTCTGGGCCTCGATGTCGCCCAACCAGGATGCCATCCCGATGGGCGCGAGCCACGGCATCGGTCATGTCCTCGGCGGCACCTTCGGGCTACCTCACGGGCACACGTCGTGCGTCATGCTACCCGCGGTCCTCGAGTGGAACGCCGAGGCGAATCCCCAGGCGCAAGCGCGGGTCAGCGAAGCATTGGGGCGCCCGGGCGAACCCGCGTCTCAGGTGGTGGACGAGCTCGTGCGAGACCTCGGTCTGCCCCGGAGTCTGACCGAGGTTGGCGTCTCGAGGGAGCAGTTCGACTTGTTGGCGAGGAGCGCGATGCACGATCGCTTCATTCACACCAATCCTCGGGTTATCCACGGTCCCGAGGACGTCCTCGAGATTCTCGAACTTGCCGTTTGAGGTGAACGATGCGCATCGACGCCGACGTAGTCGTCTTGGCTCTGCCGGATCCGATGCGGGCGGAGGAACTTCCAGCGAAGGGAACCAAATGCGTTTGCAGGACAAAGTCGCCTTCGTCACTGGCAGCGGACGGGGGATTGGCCGAGCGATTGCCCTGGCTTTGGCACGGGAAGGGGCCGACGTGGTCGTCACCGCGCGCACCAAGAGCGAGATCGACGAGGTCGCCGCAGAGGTCAAAGCCCTGGGCCGTACCGGCTTTGCGCTCCCGGTGGACCTCAGCCAACGTGAGGCCATTCAGCCCTGTGTGCAAGAGATCTTCTCGCGCTTTCCCACCGTAGACATTTTGGTGAACAACGCCGCCATTGGGGGCATGCAAGACCCCAAACTGCTCGCCGAGTACGATGACGACTTTTGGGACCTGAGCCTCTTGGTGAATCTCACGGTACCTTATCTGCTCACGAAGGCTGTTCTACCCCCGATGATTGCGCAGGGGTGGGGACGGATCATCAATATCTCGTCGGGCTCCGGGAAGCGGGGGGCGGTGCGCCGGGGAGCCTATAGCGCCACCAAACATGGATTGCTTGGTCTCACCCAAACCGCCGCCCTGGAAGTCGCGACCACCGGGGTCACGGTCAATGCGATCTGTCCCGGCCCTATCCGCACGGTGATGCTCACCCGGCTCCTCCAGCACAAAGCCGAGAGCGAGGGGCAAACGCTCGCCGAGGTGGAAAAGTCGACAAATCCGATGCAGCGAGTCTTGGAGCCGGAAGAGATTGCTGATCTGGCCGTCTACCTGGCTTCGGATGCTGCGCACGGCATTACGGGTCAGTCGTTGAACGTCAATGGCGGCACCGTTATGCACTAGACCAGTGTTTCCAAAGTTCGCGCACATATCTCGGACCCTTCAGCATGGACCTCATCGGTCGATCACCCCAACTCGCACAACATCTCTTTCGTGTGCTCGCCATGGGCCGGCGGGTGCCCGTGAATTTTGGCCGGGCGATAGAAGAAAGTCCAAAGGAGAAGAGATGACGATCGAGATCCGAGATCCACGCTTTCTGGACATCGTCGACGACGGCCTGGAGCTCGAGACCCTGGCCGACGGCTTTCGCTTCACCGAGGGACCGATCTGGCATCCACGAGAAAAGCACCTCATCTTCAGCGACATTCCGTCCAATCGAACGCACCGCTGGAGCGAGAGTGAAGGGCTCTCCGTCCATCGCGAGCCGAGCGAGCGGAGCAACGGCAACACCTACGATCGCCAGGGAAGGATGCTCTCTTGCGAGCACGGCACCTCAAGCGTGACTCGGGAAGACGCGGACGGCTCACGAAGCATCCTCGCCTCCCACTATCAGGGTAAGGAGCTCAACAGCCCCAACGACATCGTGGTCCGAGAGAACGGAGACATCTTCTTCACCGACCCGACCTACGGCCGTCGGGCGAAGGGGGATCCCGAGCTCGACTTCCAAGGTGTGTACAAGATCGACGGGGCAAATGGGGCCCTGACGCTACTGCGAAGCGACTTCGAGCAACCGAACGGGCTCGCCTTCACCGTCGATGATCACGAGCTCTACGTCGCCGACTCGCCCCGCATGCACATTCGAAAGTTCCAGGTCGACGACGACGGCTCACTCTCCGGCGGCGAGGTCTTCGCTGAATCGACCGGTGAGGGTACCGGTGCGCCCGACGGTCTCAAGGTGGCCTCGACCGGGCACGTCTTCTGTGCCGGCCCCGGTGGCGTCCACGTCTACGATCCAGATGACGGCATCTGTCTCGGCGTCATCCGCACCCCCGCCTTCTGCGCCAACTTCACCTGGGGCGGGGACGACTTTCTGACCTTCTTTATGACATCCTCGCAGCATCTCTACCGTACGCGAGTGAAGGTGGCCGGCATCCCTCTGTTCTGACCTGCGAGTGGCACCGCGTCGGGCACTTGCTCGCCGACTGGGGGAGGTGCCGCCGTTGGGGACGATGGAACGGGACGGCCATTACGGCGCGAAGCTCGAACGGCCGCTAATTCCCCACTTTTCGTTTTCTTTCGTCACCAGGTACAGGGTATTGAAGGTCGAGATCACTTCGCCGGCGGCGTTGTAGCGACTGAAGGTGAGCGCCACGTTGGCGGCGTTCTCGGCGACCTGGATGGCCTCGATCTCATCCCAGGCGCTGTGGTCCCAGCCGAAGCGCTCGGCGAAGGCGTCGAAGTCCATGTTGGCGACGAACTCTTCTTCGGTTTCGGTCACGACCACTTCGCCGCTCGCGAGGCGAAGTTGGGGGAAGTGGAGGGTCGATGCCCAGGCTTGCGGGTCGCGTGCGTTGAACGCCGTCATGTACTCCTCGACCTTGGCGATGGCGATGGCGGCGTTCGATTCCTGGAGCTCCGCCTCGACCGGTGTACCGGCGTGGAAGCGAGCTTGGACGCCCCAGTGGCCGTCAACCTGGGTAGCGACGTAGGTGACGAGGTTGCGGTGTGTCTTGTTGCCCTCCGCATCGACCCGGGCCCAGCGACCGGCGATGTGCGCTTTGCTGTCGCCCTGGTGGATCGTCCGCAGCTCTTCGACCTCGGTTCGCTCCCAGCCGGTGGCGATGACTCTCGCGTAGTCGACGCCGGCGACGTAGTCGTCTTGGGTCTGCCAGATCCGATGCGGGCGCAGGTCGTCAAACTTCCAGCTCGACGGACGGGTGTGAGGGTAATTGAGCGAGCTCGCATAGGCGTCGGGATCGCGGGCGTTCCAGGTCTCCATGAACTTCTCGGTGGCGCGCAGACCCGGGGAGTCAGACGCCGCTGGGGCGGCTTGCACGGAGTTCCCCAGCGCGTCCGCCTCGAGCACGCGAGCGCCGCGCAGGATGTTCCCCATGGAGTAGTTCCCCTCGTGGCAGGCGTACTCGAAGACTCGGTCGGTCGTCGAACGCAACACGTACTCGCCGGTCCAGGGCGCTGTCCACGATGAGGGATCGTCCACCGTGAAGCGGTAGAGCACGTCGCCGTCCTCGAGCTTGGTAAAGCGCTCGACAACGTGCATCTCCGTGGAGCCACCACGGAGAAACGCCTCGGGATGGAAGTTCGTCGTGTCGACGACCAACGTGTCGCCCTCCCACCACCCGATCGAATCGCCGGTCCACTTCTTGATCTCTGACGGCAGATGCGCCACGGCGCGCCCCTCGGACTTCATCCGCACCACCCGCGCCTCGTGGACCATCTCGATCAGGATCATGACGTGGTCCTCGGTCTGGACGATGGTCTTGTAGTTGTTGTACCCGCTGGGGAGCGTCGGCGTGGCGCCGGTGAACCCCACGATGCAACGCTCCTGGGCCAGCAGCGACTCCGGACCGTCGAAGGGTCCGGGCTCGTCGCTGTCGAGCCAGAATGCCGTGCCGTCGTTGTCACCGCGCACGATATTGGCTTCGAACGCGGCCCTACGCCTGGACGCGCTCTCGGTCATCGGTGGAAAACGACCGTTCGGTGGATCGATCAGAATCGAAGTACGAAACTTGCCGTCCACCGCGAAGGCCTCGGTGCCCGGATCGAGCCAGAAGAAGTTGTAGCCGCCGACGTTGCCGGAACCGCCGTCCGATCCGTCGCCACCCTCGGGTGGCGCCTCGCGACCCGGATCGCTGGCCTGGGATGTCTCCTCGATTCGCGCAGCCATGTTGCCCTCGATCCGCGCGGCCTCCTCCTTGCTGAGATAGAGGTTGTCGCCGAAGCGTTCCGGGCGCTGGAGCGGGGTCACGGTCGCGGCGTTGTAGTTACCCGTGAGATCGGGACGGCCACTCGCCGTGCGCGGCACCCCGTCGCCGGCGGCGGCGATTCCGGGATGGAGGCCCAGCATGAGCGCGACGGTCGATAGGGATCGGATGACTCTCCTCATACGCGCCCCACAAGCCTAGCACCGGGGCCGACGTCACTCAGCCCGAGCACGGCATCTCTCCTTCGTACGATTGCGCGAGCGCCGGCAACGCTATCGGGCGCCGGCTCGGTGCGTTGGATACGACCGGCTACCGACGCGCAGTGCACTGGTACCATCCCGAGGAACCGCCTCTAGCCTTTGAAGGGTCCGCCAAGGTCCTCGAGAAGTCAGACCGAGCTCTTCGCCGGCTCCGTACAGGAGAATCGCCATGAAAGAGAACTTGACCCGCTCGGGTATCAACCTGTCACCCGTCTACGGGCCCTCCGATTCCAATGGGGACTACAGCGAGCGCTTCGGCAATCCGGGCGAGTACCCGTTTACCCGCGGAACCCGAGCCTATTCCGGCCGGGGCTGGATTCAGCGCGAGTTGTCAGGTGAGGGCGATCCCAAACGCTCGAACGAGCAGTTCAAATACCTGATGACTCTCGGCCAGACCGGTCTCGATGTGATCGGTGACAGTCCCACGATGTCGCTGATGGATCCCGATCATCCACTCGCGCGATACACCGTTGGCACGCAGGGCGTCTCGCTTTGTCGTCATGATGATTACCGCGAATTGCTCGACGGTATCCCGCTCGACCAGATGTCGATTTCGAGTTCCGGTCCGTCGATGTTCACGGTGGCGAGTCTCTATCTGCTCGCGAAGGAACGTGGTGTCTCGCCAGGCGTGCTCCGCGGCTCCGTGATCGAGTGGCCGTTCTATTCCGAACATTGCTCCTATGCGTACAAGATGCCCTTCGATCTCCACCTGCGGATGTCCTGCGACGTCATCGAGTTCTGCAGCAAGGAGATGCCGAAATTCCACGGTTATCTCGAAGACACCTATTTCTTCAGTGAAGCGGGCCTGAACGCAGTCGAGGAGGCGGCCCTCGGCTTTGTCGAAATCCGCCACATCGTGCGCACACTTCTCGAACGCGGTCTCGACGTCGACAGCTTCGCCCCGCGCATCGCCATCCTCACGAATTGCTCGATGGACTTCTACGAGGAGATCGCGAAAATTCGCGCCATGCGTCGCATCTTCGCGCGCATGATGAAAGAGGAATTCGGCGCCAGGGACCCGCGCTCGCAGGCGGTCAACATCGCAGTGCACACCTCGGGACTTTCGCTGACGACCGAGCAACCGGCCAACAACATCGTGCGTGGCGCGGTGCAGACGGTCGCACTCGGATTGGCCGGGGTCAGCGCGCTCGAGATCTCGACCTTTGATGAGGGCTACCGAACCCCCAGCAAGGAGGCGCATCTGGTCGGGCTGCGCACGCAGCAGGTGATTGACCTCGAGACGAACATCAATAGCGTGCAGGATCCTTTCGGTGGATCGTGGTTCATGGAGTCGCTCACCGATGAGGTCGAGGCCAGGATTCTGGATATGGTCAACGACATCGAGTCGCGCGGAGATCCGGCCGAGCTGGTCAGCAGTGGTTACTTCAAACAGTTCTTCCACGGCACGATGGGCCGCTACCACCACCAGGTGCGCGACGGGGAAGTGTTGAAGGTCGGAATGAACGTGCACCAGATGCCCGCGGAGCAGGACACGCTGCTGCGCGATATCAGCGAAGAGAAGATCGAACCGCTGTTCGATCGAGTCAAGGAGATAGCGGCCTACCGCGACAGGCGCGATCAGAAACCGTTGCTGGACTCGTTTCAGCGATTGCACGATGTCGTACAGACCGACGAGAACATGCTTGAAGCGGTGCTCGAATGCACGCTGGCCGGGGCAACCATGGGTGAGATTGCCGGCATTCTCCGTCAGGCCTGGGGCACACCCTATGACCCCTACGGTCATCTCGAGTCGCCCATCGGAAGTACGCAGTGAATCCGGTTCGTGTGCTGGTCGGCGTGCTGGGTATGGACCAGCACGAACTGGGCGCAGTTGGCATCGCCAGGATGCTTCGCGACCAGGGTATGGAGGTGATCTACACGGGCTGCTTCAATACCCCGGAGACCATCGTGCAGACTGCCGTCGAAGAGGACGTGGATGTCATCGGCATCAGCTCTCATTCCTGGGAGTATCTGTACTACACACCCGAACTACTCGAGCTGCTGAAACAGAACGACCTCGACGTGCCCGTGGTTCTCGGTGGTTCGGTCATTACCGAGGAGGACGCCGGGAAGATGCTCGACAAGGGCGTCGCGGCGGTATTCGGATCCGGTAGCGTAGTGACCGACATGATCGATACCGTCAGGAATCTGGCGGCCAGTGCCGCGACGTCCTGAGCCCACTGTCGACGAGTTGGTTGCCGGCACGATTCGCGGCGACCTTCGTTCGGCGTCGCGGCTCATCCGGATCATCGACGACGGCAGCGCGCTCGCGTGGGACGCGCTGAAGCGACTGTTCCCGCACTCCGGGTCGGCGCTCGTCCTTGGTATCACCGGTCCTCCCGGTGCAGGCAAGAGCACCCTTGCTGATTGCCTGATCCGAAATGCGCGGCAGTCCGGGAAAACCGTCGGCGTGCTCGCTGTCGATCCCAGCAGCCCCATTTCTGGCGGCGCGATTCTGGGCGATCGCATTCGCATGAATCGCTTCGCGCTCGATCAGGAAGTATTCATCCGTTCGCTCGCCAGCCGGGGTCATTTTGGCGGGATCACACCGGCGACTCGCGGTGCCATACGCGTCATGGATGCGATGGGGAAAGACGTAGTTCTGGTCGAGACAGTCGGCGTCGGGCAAGACGAGGTCGACATCGCCCGCCTTGCGCACACGACGCTCGTAGTCACAGTTCCGGGGCTCGGCGACGAGATCCAGGCAATGAAGGCCGGCATCCTCGAAGTCGGCGACGTCTTTATCGTGAACAAGGCGGACCGTCCAGACGCGGACAAGACGGTCGCCTATTTCGAGAACGTCTTCCGTCGGATCCCGGCAGGTCATTGGCGCCCCCCGGTGATCGAGGCCCAGGCGTTGCACAACAAGGGCATCGAGGACATCTGGCAGGCGATCGTTCAACATCAGAACCACCGCGAGGAAGCCGGCCCGGCACAGCGCGCGCGCGAGCGCGCCAACTGCGAGGTTGAGTTAAGGGCCTTTCTTCAACAAGGGCTTCAGCGCGAACTGGCAAGACAACTCGACAACGAGCCCGAGATCCAGAAGTCGGTGCAGAGCATCCTCGATGGACAGGCCGACATCTATGCGGCCACGGACGACATCCTCGGCAAACTCGGGTTGTTACCTTGATGCCGCCAACGCCGCCTCTTCTGCCCGCGCCCCGGCGAGGATCCCCTCCAGGCCGTAGTTGCCCTCGTGACAGGCGTACTCGAAGATATCGTCGGGCGACTTCTTGAGCGGGATCATCGCGGTCCACGGCTCCGTCCAAGTCTGCGGATCGTCGAGCGTGACCACGTACTCCAGGGTCTCGGGCCCCACCCGAGTCAGCCGTTCCACGAGCTGTAAGTTGCCGGTCGCTCCCCGATAGCCACCGGCGTCCGAGAAGTTGCGGGTCTCGATGACCAGAGTCTCGCCTTCCCAGTGACCCCTCGAGTCGCCGTGCCAAAGCCGGACGTCCTCCGGTAGATGGGGCCTGCCGTCGATCGGGACGACGCGCGCGTCGTGAATCATCTCCATGAGCAGGACGACATGGTCCTCGCCCTGAAAAATCTGGGTGTAGCTGTTGTAGGCGGCGCGGAGGCGAGGTACGCCGAAGGAGATGCAGCGCTCGGTGAGGCTGCGATCCTCCGGACCCGCTGCCGGTTGATTCCTGGCCGCACGGAACCCGGCGGCACGCTTCTCGCCTTCGTCCGTCAGGGCGGGCAGGCGGCCGTTCGGAGGGTCGACGATCAGCGACGTACGCTTGTCCCAGTCGCGCTCGGCGACCCAGAACTGGTTGTAGTTGCCGGTGGCGGCGTCCGTCGACGTGAACGACTCTGCCTCGTTCAGAGCGGCGTTGAAGACGCTGTCGCCAAACGCGGCATCGTCACTATCGAGAGCGAAGAGCGACTCCGCCCTCTGCTGGATCGCGGCCAGTTCGGCGTCGGTGAGGGTCTCCCGACCGGCTAAGGCCTCGGGCCGCTCGAGCGGAGTAGCGTTGTTGTTGCCCCAGACCCCCTGGAGATCAGGCTGACCGAAGGCGTTGCGCGGCGCCTTCCAGCCGCTGTCGGCGGCCGCCCCGGCTGCGGCGACGGCCGGCACGACCCCAACGATTCCTACGAGAGCCAGGGCGAACGGCAGCCGGGTCAGCGGCGTGCCTGCGCTGCGGCAAGTCATCGCGATCTCCTTTCACGGCCAGCTCCGGCCATGACGGTCTTTCTTCGCATCTCGCCAACCAGATCGAACTGATCGTCACACGAGAGTAGCCTACTTCACCACGAACTTCTGGATCCCTAGTCAGCGATAACACGCGCCAGAAAGCCGCGGATTACCTCGTAGGCCGCCCGCGTCTGCTCGGCGCTGAAACGGCCGTGGCCGCCTCCGGGGATGGTGTGCAGCTTGTTCGCGACTCCGGCTTCCTTGAGCTTTGCGTGCAGCCGGACGGCGTGGTCGTAAGGCACGTTCGGGTCGGCGTCGCCGTGAATGGTGAGGATCGGCGGCAGGTCGTCGCGCACCATATTGAGCGGCGAGAGCTGTTGGCCGAGCTCGCTTCTGTTCGGCAGACTTCCCATCCACGCCACTGCGTAGGTCCTGGCGTTCTCCCCCTCGACCAGGTCCGGTACGTCGGTGATGCCGTACCAATTGACGATCGCCGCGACAGGCATCTCCTCCACCACCGCGCCGGCGGAGGTGGGGGAGCGTTGCGGACACCGATTGTCGAAGCCGTCGCCGGCAGTCAGCATGCCGGTGGTCAGCGATAGATGGCCTCCTGCCGAGTGACCGGTAACGACGAGCCGATCGACGTCGAGGTCGTACTGCTCGGAGTTATTGCGGATCCATCGCAGCGCGCAGCGGCAGTCCTCTACCGCACCGGGGGCGAGAGCGACGCGGCCAAGCCGGTACTCGACGTTGACCACGGCCCACCCCATGCTGAGATAGGGCATGAGACGCAAGAGGTTGCTCTCCTTCGTGCCGCTGACCCAGCCACCGCCGTGGATGTATACCAACGTCGGGGTGAGCGACGGGTCTTCTCCCTGAAGCGGCAGGATCAGATCGAGCTTCGACTCGTAGCCGTCGGCAACCAGGTAGGTCTGGTTCGGGATCACTCGGAAGTAATTCTCGGCCTCCGCCGCCCAGTTGGCGGGAACGCTCGGCTGCGCCGCTGTACCTCCGGCCGCAAGAGCTAAGACAAGTAGTGGCAAAGAAACGCTTCGCATGGCTCCTCCCTTCGCTGCTGCGGCAGCGGTTCTCGATCGTGCTTTCTATGAGAATGCGTAGCCTATACGTCTCAGGGTCAGCCTACGGCCGACGTAAGGCCGTAGCCAGCCAATATCGTGCGCGGAGTTCCAGCCCGACTTCGCCAAGCTAGCCGAGGAGTCACCATGGCGAGTGTAGAGTTCATCGCTGGAGGTTGACATGAAGTGTCGCGCATTAGTCACAGCCTACATATGCGCCGCCTTCGCCATGGCGACGGCGAATCTCGCCCAGGCCCAGGGCCGGGACTTCACCCCGGTCACCGATGCGATGCTCCAGAATCCCGACCCGGCGGACTGGTTGAGCTGGAGGCGCACCCTGAACGCATGGGGGTACAGCCCGCTTGAACAGATCGACCGGAGCAATGTCGATGAACTCCGGCTCGCTTGGTCCTGGGGCCTCGAACGCGGAGTGTCGCAGACGACGCCGATCGTGCACGACGGCGTCATGTATGTCGCGAACCCGGGCAATGTGGTCCAGGCGCTCGACGCGCGCACCGGCGACTTCATCTGGGAGTACCGCCGTGAGCTGGACGTGCGACGCCGAAGCGCGGCGCAGACACGCAGCATGGCCATCTACCAGGATCTGGTGATCCTGAACACTGTCGATGCGCACATCGTCGGGCTCGATGCCCGGACGGGCGAGGCGCGCTGGGATACGCCGGTCGGGGGCGATCAGGAGGGCTTTACCTTTTCGAACGGACCGATCGTCGCCGATGGGACGATCGTCGCCGGGCTGACGGGCTGCGGGCGTTACCGTGACGACACCTGCTACGTCGTCGGCGTCGACGGCCGCACCGGCCGGTTGCTCTGGCGAACCTCGACCATCGCCCGGCCCGGCGAGAGCGGCGGCGACACCTGGGGCGATCTGCCGCTCATGTTTCGCGCGGGGAGCGACGCGTGGATGACCGGGAGCTATGACCCGGTCACCGGGCTCGTCTACTGGGGTACGTCGCAGCCCAAGCCGCACAACCGGGACGCACGAGGCACCGACGGTGACGCCCTGTACAGCAACTCGACGCTCGCGCTCGACCCTGGGACCGGTGAGATGAGGTGGTACTACCAGCACATCCCGGGCGATGCGCACGACATGGACGAGTCGTTCGAGCGCATCCTGATCGACTACGACGGCAAGCGTTCGCTGTTCACGATGGGCAAGCTCGGGATTCTCTGGGAAGTCGACCGCGTCACGGGCGAATTCGGGCGCGCGATCGACCTCGGCTATCAGAACATCCTGGATGTCGACTCGCAGACCGGTGAGGTGACTTACCGGGACGGGATGCTGACGGATGTCGGCGAGGAGCTCTCCTTCTGCCCCAGTACTGCCGGCTTCAAGAGCCTGCGGGCGATGGCGTATCACCCCGGGACCGAGGCGTTGTACGTGCCGCTCAATCTCAGTTGTCAGACCGTCACCTTCGGCCCGGTCGAGAAACGCGCCGGGGGCGGCGGTGGCGGCAGCAGGCCCGGAAGGACGAATCACTTTCATCCGCAGGCGCCGAACCAACTGGGCGAGTTTCGAGCGCTGGACTTGCGGACCGGCGAGACCCTCTGGCGCCATCGCCTCCGGGTGCCCTACAACACGGCGGCGCTGACGACCGGCGGGGACCTGGTGTTCATCGGCGACTGGGGCCGGCACGTCTTCGCCTACGACGTGCGGAACGGCGAGCCGCTCTGGCAGAGCCGTCTCCCGACGATGGCGAACGGATTCCCGATCACTTATGCCATCGGCGGCAAGCAGTTCGTCGCGTTCGTGGCCGGCCCGTCGATCAGCCGCTCGAGCTGGGCGACAGTTCTCCCGGCCGACCTCATACCTGAAGAGCACAACCCGCGGGGCGGTAGCGGCGTCTTCGTGTTCGCGTTGCCCTAGGTCTGAGGCGAGGAGAGCGCCATGCCGAGACTCCTGCGTCCTTCGTTGATGATGGCTGTGATCCTGACGCCCGCGGCTGGATGGGCCCAGCCAGGCGGCTCATTGTTCGAGCAGCACTGCGCGCCCTGTCATGGAAACCCGGAGCCCGGCTCCCGAGCCCCGGATCGGGAGGCGCTGCGGCAGTTCACGCCGGAGCGGGTGCTCGAGTCGCTGACGACCGGCGCGATGTCGGTGGAGGTGCCAGGGCTGACCGACGACGAGAGGCGGGAGGTGGCTCAGTGGGCCGCGGGCCGTGCGCTTGGGACGACTGGTGGGGATGCCTCCTCGATGCCCAATCAGTGTCCGAGCAAACCGTTCGGCGACCCGTTCGCTGGCGCGGGGTGGAACGGCTGGAGCCCGGACGTTGGCAACTCGCGCTTCCAGCCGGCCGCGGCCGCCGGGTTGACCCCGGACCAGGTCCCGCGCCTGACGTTGAAGTGGGCGTTCGGATACCCGGGCGGGGTCAGAGCCGCCGCTGGTTCGCCGACGGTCGTGGGGGGAAGGCTCTACGCGGGATCCGACACGGGCTATGTCTACTCGCTGGATGCGGCGAGCGGCTGTGTCTACTGGTCCTTCGAGTCGCAATGGGTCGTCCGCTCCTCCGTCACCATCGGACCCGTCACGGGCGCGGGGACGGCGCGCTATGCCGCGTACTTCGGGGACGCCAGGGCGAACGTGTACGCCGTCAATGCCGAAACCGGTGAGCTGCTGTGGACGCAACGTGCCGACACCCATCCGATCGCGCGCATCACCGCCGCCCCCACGCTGCACGCCGGCCGGCTCTACGTGCCCGTTTCCTCACTGGAAGAACTGGCAGGCCGCCACCTCTGGTACGAGTGCTGCACGTTCCGGGGCAGCGTGGTGGCGTATGACGCGAACACGGGCGAGCAGATCTGGAAGAGCTACGCAATTGCCGAAGAACCCAGGCCCACGACGAAGAACGCGCAGGGCACTCAACAGTGGGCCCCGGCCGGGGGGGCGGTCTGGGGCGCGCCGGTCATCGATGCTGCTCGAGGGGCCTTGTACATCGGTAGTGGAAACGGCTACACCGCGCCCGCGGCCAGTGACACCGACGCCGTCATCGCCTTCGATCTCGAGACCGGGAAGCGGCTGTGGCTGAACCAGTTGACGGCCCTGGATGCCTACCTCAGCAGGTGTCCCGGCCGGATCGATGTGCAAGGCCGCCCGAGGGATCCCAAGCGAGCGGATCCCCAGCGCATCGCATCCCTCAACTGCCCCGACCCCGAGAAAGTTGCCGAAAACGTCGATGTCGATGTTGTGGCGATCATGCTTCACATGCTGCCGGACGGGCGGACGATTCTCGTCGTCGGGCAGCAGAACGGCCGGGTCTATGCGCTCGACCCTGACCGCGAGGGGGCGGTGCTGTGGGAACTCTACGCGGGCGCGGACACGGAGAAGCGCGCGAACATCACGTTTGGCGGCGCCACCGACGGGCGGCTGGCCTACTTCCCCCTCCTATACCAGCCGTCGGAGCACCGCGGAATCGCTGCGCCGTCGCGGTCGAAGGGCGGCTTGGCCGCGATTCGCGTGGAGACGGGCGAGCAGGTGTGGTACACGCCGACGCCGGCGGCCAACTGTCCCGACCCCTCCCCGCAACGGTGCAGCTCCGGGCAGGACGCGGCGGCGACGGCGATCCCGGGCGTGGTCTTCGCCGGCGCGATGGACGGCATGCTTCGCGCGTACTCGACCACCGACGGCCGCATCCTCTGGGAGTACGACACGGCCCAGGAGTTCGAGACCGTCAACGATGTGCCGGCCAAGGGTGGCATGCTGAACGGCCCGGGGCCAACCGTCGTCGACGGCATGCTGTTCACGGGGTCGGGCTACGCGTCAGGGACGGGCAACGTGCTGCTGGCGTTCGGACTCGAATAGGTCAAGGGACGTACCAGATGGGGGACGACCAGGCACGCTCCTGGATGGTGGGAGGCAGGCCGGGTTTCGGCGGCGTTCCCGCCCGGATCGCATCCCAGGTCGACCAGCGACAGGTGGGATTCTGCAGCACGCGAACGTAATAGAACGCGCGTTGCCCAGGGTCGAAGTCAGGGTCCTGCCAGAGCGCTTCGAGCTCCGAGGCCCCCTGACCTTCAGTCGTCGCGCAGGTGCTCAGATCGACCCTGGCCCCGTTGTCGGGGCAGCGATGGGTGTCGTCCGGTGTCGAGCCATCGGAGCAGGCTGCGTCGTAGACCAGCTCCTGCTTCGCACCGTCTGCCGTCCATCCCTTGATCACTTGCAGTCGAGCAAGCGGAGCCGCGGTCGGATCCCTGGTAGCCCACAACAGAAAGCGCGGAGCTCGTTGCTCGCCATCGGCCAGCAGGTCTCCTCCCATGGGCACGCCGTCGGCGTAGGCCCTGGTGAGCCTGTCTGATCCAGCCAGCGTCGTCTCGTCCAGGTCGTAGCCGGCGAAGAAGCGGACCCGCATGCGAGGGCCGGTCGTGGCAAAGGTCTCCTTCCGCTGGAGGGCGCGAAAGATGTCCTCTCTGGTGTTCGATTCGGCCCACACCGCGGCCAGGCCCGAGGCACCCCAGTACTGACTGGACCCGTCGTCGTACTCGCCGGTTTCGGCCCGAGGAACCGACCCTCGCTGCTCCGGCGTGATGTCCAGCAGGCCGGCCTTGCTCCAGTAATCCTCTTCCCGAAACGATCCGGCTGCATTGTGGGTATCCGAGGAGCCGATGAGGCCGAAGCGAAAGGGATTGAAGCCCTGCTGCTCTTCCGTGGCCAGGCCGTTCAGGTAGGCATCGCGTACGTAGCTGCCCTGGGGCTTGCTCGGAGAGTCATTGCCGATGGTCCCTTCGATGATCCCGAAGTCAGCCCACTCGTCGTTCGGAGACAAGAGCGGATGCGTGTCAGACGTGCCCTTGACCTGGGTTACCTCGACCAGCGGCTCGTTTCGCATCCGCTGCTCGGCGTAGGCCTGGTCGATGGCATTGCCTTCTCTGTCGGTCAACTGGAACATCCATCCGTCTGAGCCGTTGGAGTTGTGGGGGATCGCCAGAGAGTGGATGCCCTGCTCGCGCTGCCGGTCCATCCAGTCCCACAGCTTCTCCGGGTTGTTCCTGGCGTCCAGTCGACTGAAAGGAATGCTCGGCACATTCGAGCCCGGGAAGATCACGTTTCGATGCAGGTTCTCCCCACCGGGACCGCTGCCGGTGAACTCGTAGGCGATCAGGGTGGTGAAAGTGCCTGGATCGTTGTGGCGCTCAGCGGCCGCGATGATCTCCCTCCATGCGCTCCCTACGATGCCGAGATCGAGCAGGTCGTCCGGATCGACATCTCCTCTCTGACGCGGCAGCACTTCTCGAAAAACGGCCACGCGATCGCCGGTTGTTTCGGCGCTTCGGAGTGCGATCGACAGCGGATGTCGGCCAACCTCGGAATCGGGGTTGTCCATCTGCTCGAACATGCCCAGGTAGGTGGCATGGTCGGCGACCGCGAGGAAGTCGAGCGGGGCCTCGAGGCGCATCTCGATTCCGGCTGCGTGGGTCAGCGCTTCTCCCTTGGCGAACCTGTAGGCGTCGTCCGGATCGTTGCGGGTGCCGTAGATGTAGGCGTCGAAGGAGTACTTGGTGTGGACGTGAAGGTCGCCGAAGTAGGCGTTTCGAGTCGATGATCTCTGCTCCATCGGAGCGGCCTCTTCGCTGGCTCGAGCCGGGACCTCGGCAGGTTCATCCGCACAACCGAGAGACAGGAGAAGAAAGGCTGTCAGCCAGACAGCGCTACGCGCACACATGGTCTTCTTGCTTCTCTCCGGTTCCAGATGACCTCGGCGCTGTCGGACGTCAGATCGAACTCCGCGTCAGTAGGACAGGTTCTCGGTGACGCGCACCCACCGTCCGTCCTGTACCTCAGCGAGGAAAGACTCGTCCGTGCCGAAACGCTTCTCCGGCCCGAAGCTCAGGACCGGGCCGCCGAAGATGTCCTGGTAGTCGTCTATCGACTCGATCGCGGCGACCAGCGAGTCGACCGTGAGGTCCGGCCCGGCGTCGCGCAGAGCACGGACCATGAAATCGGCGAACAACCAGCCGAACAGCGAGCCGGTGTT
>LXNJ01000567.1_pt1 | contig 25321 bp, 19 predicted proteins | sample 809081 | NCBI WGS metagenome assembly LXNJ01 (sample SAMN04870510, study PRJNA318959) | sponge metagenome | biome: sponge; feature: marine sponge reef; material: water | host: Petrosia ficiformis | place: Greece: Milos, Mediterranean Sea | collected 2013-05-29 | depth 5-7 m | reverse complement strand
GAACGAACCCTGTGACTTCGAAACCGGAATCCACCAAGGGCGAGAGAACGGCTCGCGTCGCCCGCCGCCACTCCCGGGCGAGCTCCATCGAAGCCTCCATGATCGCGGTGAGGTGAGTCGGTATCTCTACGCTCACGGACCCTCCCGGGCTCTCCCGGGCGATCCGGCTCAAGGTTTCCTCCGAAAGTCCGGTCAAGGGTCTGGGCAGACCGCCCTCTCCCTCGATCGACGACAGGGCTTGGATGGGCGCACCTCCGGACGCACTGCCGTATTCCGCGGTCTCCCGGAAGCGCCCCAGCATCCGTTCGACCCTTGGAGAATCGAGCTCCCAGGTAGCCACCAAGCGGTCGGTTCCTATGCCTCGGTGGAGGGGCGAGTCGCTCTCGCCGTAAAGGTCGGCGGCGTAGTCGCGCATCACGGCCCCCAGGCGGTTCACGTTCAGGTGCGCGTTGCGAGCCTGAAGGGGATCGAAGGTCCAGTGCATGATGGAGACTCCGCGCGCCATGACCTCGCTGCGCTGATGGCGCTTGAGGTGCGTTCCGAGTCCGCTGTCGCGCGCTCCCGGACGAACCGCGAGCATGTCCGACCAATGAACGAGCTTCCCGTCGCGCTCTCCGGTCATGCCGAAGACGAATCCGTCGAGGCTCCCGTCCTCGGCAAACGCACCGGAGACGACACCGCCCAGGATTTGCGCGACCTTGAGTATGGCGAGCGGAACGATTTCGCTGAAATCCGGTCCCCAGGTGTCGCGCTGGAGCTGGACGGCCGCCCCGTATTCGTCGGGCGTGCGGAGCGGGCGGATGGCGTAGGTCGATGCCGGACCCCGCTGGGAGCCGTCGTCAGACACCTGCTCCGTTCGCCCCGTTCGCCGCGGGCGCTTCCGTGGCGGGTGCCAGCAGCAGCAGAGCGAGCAAGGCCGCCCGGTCGAGCGAGGGGTCGATGACGATGTGCTCGTGGACTGCGTGAGCGCCGTCTCCGACCGCTCCCATCCCGTCGATGGTAGGCGTGAACTGGCTGGTGGTGTTGCCGTCGGAGGCCCCTCCTGCGGAGGTATGGTCGAGCTCGATCCCGAGCTGGTCGCCGAGCTCGCGCACGACCTGCCAGAGTTCGAGATTGCGCTCGGTCGGCTCGAGAGGCGGCGCCGATTCGCAGGCTTCGACCTCGAAGCTGACCCGGGGCACCTTCGGGACCAGCGAACGGATGGCGTGATCGATCTGCTCGGCGCGGGCCACCGAGGTCACGCGCACGTCGATTTGGGCGTGGGCCCGTTCGGGAATGACGTTGGGTCGGGTTCCTCCCCGCACCACACCCACGTTGACCGTGGTGCCGTCGGACGGATCGTTGAGTGCGTGGAGTTCGGTGATCGCATGTGCGATGGCGAGGACGGCGCTGGCTCCCTTGGCAGGCTCCAGCCCGGAGTGAGCGGCTCGCCCCCGAGCGGAGAATCGGTAGCGAGAAACGCCTTTGCGCGAGGTCTTGACCAGTCCCGTCGGTCCGAAGGACGGCTCCAGCACGATCGCCCGCGACGCGCCTCGGGCGTGCTCCACGATCCGATCTCGGGAGTCGGGGCTGCCGACCTCTTCGTCGGAATTCACGAAGAGCACGGGTGCGATCTCCGGCGCGGCTCCGATCGAACGCAGAGCTCGCAAAGCCATGACCGCCTGCGCCAACCCGCACTTCATGTCGAAAGCGCCCGGCCCGCGCAGGCAGCCGTCCTCGACCGTCACGGGCATGTCGTTCAGCGTGCCCAGCGGCCAGACGGTATCGCAATGGCCGACGATGAGCTGAGTGGGTGCGGCGGGCGACATGTAGCTCGGTCTGGCCACCAGGTGGTCGGCGAAGTTTCGGGCGGGTACCGAGCTGGAGTCGTAATCGAGCTCAGCCAGCTCGGTGCGGAGGATCTCCTGAACTCCGAGCTGACCGTCGACGTCTTCGGTGGGTGACTCGACCGAGGTGAGGTCCGTCAGGAGCGACACGAAGCGGTCGCGCTCGGACCTGGTTTCGCGCAGCAGCCGCTCGGCAAGATGTTTGGTGGTGTGGCTCGGCGTCATTGTGGTCGAGTTGCGTGGTGTTCGTAGAATCCGGCCCGACGGTAGCTCTCGTCGAGAATTTCGACGGGATGAGCCACGGCCGAAGGGTGACCGGTCAACCTCAGGCCGGCGCCGATCTGCATGGCGCAGCCCGGGTTCGCGGTGACGACGAGGTCGGCGTTGCACTCTAGTACGGCTGCGGTCTTGTCGGTGCCGATCCGCCAGCCGAGCTCGCGCTGGGTGATCCCGTAGATGCCGGCACCGCCGCAGCACTCGTCCGCGTCCGCCACGACCTTTGCCGTCAGGCCCGGGACGGCGTCGAGCACTCGCAGCGGCGTTTCCCGTACCCCCTGAGCATGCAGTAGGTGGCAGGGATGATCGTAGGCCGCCGTGACCGGGAGCGCGCCGCCTCGGACCGGCCCGGATTCCGCCAGCAGTTCGGTGACGTCTCTCACTAGTTCCGAAAACGCCCTCGCGCGCTCCCTCCAGGCCGGATCGTGAGAGAAGAGCTCCCCATAATCCTTCATGGCGGCCCCGCAGCCCGCCGCATCGACCGCGATCCAGTCGGGGGAGACCGCCTCGAAGGCCTCCATGTTCGCTCGGGCCAGAGCACGGGCGGCTTCGAGCGACCCGGCGTGAGCGTGGAGGGCCCCGCAGCACTGGGTTTTCGCCCGTACCACGTTGTAGCCGTTGACCTCGAGGGTGCGCGCGCTGGCGGCGCCGACCCGGCCGAAGAGTCCGGCCTGGACGCAGCCAGCGAGCACGGCGACCCGTCCCCTGGTCGCGGGTTCCGGCCCTGCGGGTTCCGCAGGTTCCGACCCCCCGGGCTTCCCCCGCATGGGGTCCTGTCGAACCGGCGCCGGCCCGGGCGACTCCGTTCGGTGCGACCCCGGCTGCTCCCTCGCCGTTCGCTCGCCACGCCCCAGTTCCATTCGCAGCCTTCCCGGCGCGCTCGCCGCGAGCATCGCCGCGCCCAGCCGCACGGGACCCGGCGGTCCGGCATCGCCCCCCAGCCTGGCCACGAGAGCGGGAAGGCGGGTAGCCCTGAGGCCGCGTGCGGCCAGCATCGCCGCTCGCCGCAAGCGCGAACCGGCCATTACCGCCAGCAGCACCCTCGCGAGACGACCGCGTCCCTCGGGGCCGCTGCTCGCCCGGGCCAGCTCGAGCAACGATCCGTACTCGACGCCCGAAGGACACACGGGCTCGCACGCCCTGCAACCGAGGCAGCGGTCGATGTGCGTCCGAAAGGCTTCAGAGTCGGGCTCCAGTCTCCCTTCGACCACGGCACGCATCAGGTGCAGCCGGCCTCGCGGCGAGTCGTTTTCGTCTCCCAGCCGGCGGTAGGTCGGACACGCGGGCAGACAGAAGCCGCAATGGACGCAGGGAAGCAGCCGCTCGGCCTGGTCGGCGAGAGCCTTGCCGAGATCCTCCGCGGCGCGGGCGCTCATCGATCCTTCCTTGGGGCTTCGGAAACGGCCTCCCTCGGGTCCCAGAAGAGGCCCCCAGGATCGAAGATGCGACGAACGCCCGCCCTTATGCGCTTCGTCTCGGCGGTCCAAGGCGGCCCGGATTCCTCACCATCAAAAGTCGACACTCCGGGCGCGCCCTCTACCCGAAGCGTCGGGCCGCGGCCACCGCTCCTTTCCCCTTTGCAAGACGCTCTGAGAAAGCGGGCCTCCTCCACCCAGAGGTCGTCATCCCCGAAAGGGTCGGCCACCACCGCGCTCACCCAGCCCGCCTTGGCGCAGGCGGCAACAGCGGCCCGGGCTTCCAATTCCAGACCCCGGAGACTTTTTTTCGCGAGCGCCAGAGTCCGGCCGAGGGCCGCCGGAAGCGCGAACCAGGTGAGTCGAAGATCGCGCGCCGTCTCGCCCGCGTCGACGGTCCCGCTCGTGCGCTCGCCGGCGACGCCGTTGCGGAAACCCGAGTCCGCCGTTGCGCGGCCGTGCAAGCTGGCCTCCACGAACCGACTCCCGGGCCTCGCCCGGCGGCTCAACGCCTTCCCCCGCACCTCCACCATCGCTTTCCGACCGTGAAGCCGAACCCTGACCTTTGTCGGTCCGGGTCCGCTCCAGTCCACCGTCGACGAGACCGCCGGCTCGGTTTCGGCCGCGAAGGCCAAGGCCAGCTCGGCGGCCTCCTCGATCCCGTCGGCCTCGAAGACCAGCTCGCTCATCGCTTCCGGCAGGGGAAAGGTGCGCAGTGTCGCCGAGGTGACAGCCGCGCAGCCGAGCCCGCCGACCAGCGGTCGAAGCAGATCGAACCCCGCCACGTTCTTGACCACTCGCCCCCCCAGCTCCAGCACACGGGAATCGCCGCACATCACGCGCATTCCGAGCACGTGGTCGCGAACTCCTCCGTAGTGGCCGGCCAGTGCGCCACCCTCCGCCGTGGCCAGCAGACCCCCCACCGACCGATTGCTGAAGTCGGGCGGATTCCAAGGCAGCCACTGTCCCCGCTCCGCCATGATCGAGGCGAGCCTGCCCAGCCGCATCCCCGCTCCGACGGTCACGGTCAGGTCGGCCGGTTCGTAGCGGTGGATCCGGTCGAAGCGAGCAAGAGAAATGCGCGTGACGGACCAGTCGGGAGGACGCCCGATCTCGTGTTCGCCGCTTCCGACCACCGCCACCTTCAAACCCCGCTCGCGGGCGTCGGCCAAAGCGGCGGCGAGCTCGGCCTCGGTCGCCGGCGAACCGATGGACGTCGTGGAACGCGGACCCACCGTTGACGGCTCCTCCGCGGTCCCGTCGCCGGCACGAGCGTCGGGCACCACCTCCCCCGCCTCCCGATCCGGGACCACCTTGCCGGGATTGAAGAGCCCTGCGGGGTCGAAGACCGCCTTTACCTCTCGCAGCGCGGCGAGCTCGGCGGGACCGTGCACCATCCTCATGTACTCGCGCTTGTCGGCGCCGACCCCGTGTTCGCCGGTGATGGTGCCGCCCGCTTCCACGCAAACGGTCATGATCTCCTTCGACGCCCGCTCCACCTTGGCGAGCTCGGCTTCGTCGGTCCGGTCGAAGAGGATGTTCGGATGGAGATTCCCGTCGCCGGCGTGAAAGACGTTGGCGATACGGAGATCGTGACGGTCGCCGATCCGGCCGATCTTGTCCAGCACCGCCGGCAAGGCCGTCCTCGGCACCGTGGCGTCCTGAACCAGCAGGTCGGGCGCGATCCGTCCCATCGCTCCGAAGGCCTTTTTCCGCCCCTTCCAGAGCGCCGCCCTCTCGCGATCGCTCTCGGCGGTGCGCACCTCCCGCGCACCCGACTCCCGGCAGCACTCGGCCGCAGCGAGCGCATCAGCCCCCAGTCCGCTGCGGCTTCCGTCGAACTCGATCACCAAGGCGGCTCCGGCATCGGCCGGATACCCGGCGGCGTAGACGCTGGCTTCGACCGCGCGGATGGTCTCGGCGTCGACGATCTCGAGCGCCGCAGGCAGAAGTCCGGACGCCATGATCCGAGTGACCGCCATCCCGGCGTCCTCAACGGATTCGAAGACACCGAGAAGGGTCCGGATCTCCTCCGGGGCGGGAACCAGTCCGAGCTCGATCTCGGTCACCACGCCGAAGCACCCCTCCGACCCGACGAAGAGACCCACCAAGTCGAGTGAAGCGAGCGGATCGCCCTCGGGTCCTCCCAGTCGACACAGGCGTCCGCCGACGAGAACGACCTCGAGACCGAGGACGTAGCGCGAGGTCACCCCGTGCTTGAGGCAATGGGGTCCGCCCGAGTTTTCGGCGACGTTGCCGCCGATGGTGCAGGCGCTTTGCGAAGAGGGATCCGGGGCATACTGGAGACCGTGCGGCGCGGCGAGCTCTGTGAGCCGGGCGTTCACGACCCCGGGCTGGACCCGCGCCCTTCGGTTGGACGGATCGAAATCGATGATCCGATTCATGCGCGCGGTCCCCAGCACCACCGCGTCGCCGCCGGCCAGGGCGCCGCCGGAGAGCCCGGTGCCCGCGCCCCTGGGAACCACCGGGACGCCCTCCGCGTGCAGGAACGCCACGACCTCGCTCACCTCCCGCGCAGTGGAAGGAAGCACGACCGCCCGCGGCGTCGAGCGATAGGCCGTGAGACCGTCGGATTCGTACGCCAGCAGCCTTCCCGGATCGGAAATGACGAATTCCGGTCCCACGATCTCCGCCAGTGGCCGGGTCAGCATCTGACGGGCCGCTACCCGCTGCGGAGCACGTGCTCGCGGAGCGCGCCGACGCTCGCCAGGATCGCCTTTTCCGCTTCAGGGGGCGCATCCCCGTACATCCCCTCCACGAGCTCGGCCTCCGACGCGTTCGGGCGCCGTGCCAGAAGCTCCCGCATCTGCGCCACGCGTTTCAGACGGTGCGCCCGGAAACGAGCCACCGCTTCCGTCGGCCTCGTCAGAGGAGGGCCGTGGGCCGGGTATAGGGCCTTGGCCTCGAGCCCGTCCACCCGAGCGAGCGAACCCAGATAGTCGGCCACGCAACCGGCGTATGCTCCAACCCAGGTGGTGCTTCCCTCCCCGAGGAGGAGATCTCCTACGAAGAGCGCTTCGGCCTCGGGCCAGTGCAGGGCCAAATGGCGTTCGGCGTGCCCTGGAGTGGGAACCGCGACCAGCTCTCCCTGGTCTGTGGAGACGTGCTCTCCGGCGTGGAGGGGCCGTTCGACGTACCGGGCGCCGGCAGGCCCCCAGGTTTCGCAGTCCAGTCGCTCGACGAGCTTCGGGACACCTCCGGCGTGGTCGCCGTGATCGTGGGTGAGAACGATGCGCACTTCGCGAGCGTCGGCCACTGCGGTGACGAGTCTCTCCCGGTGCTCAGGGTGGTCGGGCCCCGGGTCGATGATGCAGACCGACTTCTCGCCTACCAGATGTGTGTAGGTGCCCCCCCTTGTGAACGGCGTCGGGTTGGGGGCAAGGAAGCGACGGGGCCTGGCAGCCCGTGTGCAGGACCTCCTGCGACATTCGATCCGCTCCGCATCCTCGCTGGACGCTGCCTTCCCTGTTGCTCTCCGGGCGGATAGTGGTGCGTCTCGTCCCTCTTCGCGCCTTGCCGGCGCTGCGCCGCGCCGCTCTCGCCGCTCCTGCGCGTGTCGCCGCGGGCCGCTAGGAACCCGCAGTGGACCTGCGCTCCGCTGCGAGCTGCTCCGCCAGCTTGTCCGCCACGGACGTGAGCGCCGCCTCGTCTTCGTCACCGAAAGCCGATTCGGTGTGCGAATCGATGTCGATCTGGCCGAAGATGTCGTCGCCGGCGCGAATCAACACCACGACCTCGGACCGGGTGTCGGCGGAGCAGGCCAGGTACTCCTCCTCCTGAGTCACGTCGGCGATGTTGAGGTTGACCCCTTCCTCGTGGGCTCGGCCGCAGACTCCGCGGCCGAACGGGATGCGGGCGTGCTCGGTATTCGTCCCGATATAGTTGTGGAGCCAGAGCTCCTCCTCTTCCGCATTGACCAGGTAGATACCCACCCAATCGAAACGGTCGTCCGCTTCAGCTATGGTGCGGACCGCCTTTCGCAGTTGCGCGTCGGATTGGTGACCCTGGTCTCGCATCTCCTGCAGATCGAGCACCAGGCCGGCGGCGTCAAGTGACATTGGTATTCCTTCGGGTTGAGGGGGTCATTAGGTCGACGCTCGCTCGTCTCCAGCACACCTTCCACGCATGGCGACGGCGATCTGCGCCTGTTGCTGCCGAAGGCCAATTTTACGCCAGCGGTCCGTTCCGGTCAAGGGCTAAACGGGACACTGGGTCGGGCCAGATCCGCAGGGCCGCGAGCCTGACGCCGTCGGCGCTGAGGGATACGGCAGGGGTCTCGCGGTGTAACGTGTTCATGGCTCAAGATAACAAGCCGGCGCCCCATCCTCCCGACCTCCTGCGCCGTCCCCCGATCCTGGCGGGTCGCTTTCGGGTCTCGGTGAGGTCGGTCTTCGCCAGGGAAGAGTCGAACCCGCCGTGGTCGTACGTCTTCGTCTACTTCATTCGCATCGAGAACCTGGGAGACACCGACGCGCAACTCTTCTGGCGACACTGGAAGATTCACGATCCGGTCGCGGGCGACCACGAGGTGGAGGGCGAAGGAGTGGTGGGCGAGTCTCCCGTCATCCCGCCCCGCGGCAGCCATTCCTACTCCAGCTACTGCGTGCTGCGCGGCGCCTACGGGCACATGGAAGGCTACTATCACTTTCGGGAGACCGACGGCAAACTCTTCAGGGCGGTGATCCCCCGTTTCGAACTGGTAGCCGAGGACGCAAGCCAGCCGATCCAGGCTTAGCTCGGCGGCCCGTGGCCGGACCTTCCTGCGTTGCGTGAGCGGGCCACCCGGGTGGCGGGCGATTCCCCTTCAGCGTTCCTGGGCGGCCTCGTTACCGGGAGTGAACCTCGTTACCGGGGTGTGAAGTCGGTATTCGACTCCAGCCTGCGCGCGAACGCGGCCATCAGCCTGGCCGTGTGCTCGAGGTCTCCCAGGTCGACTATCTCGTTCGGCGAGTGCATGTAGCGGTTCGGGATCGAGAGCAGCCCCGTAGGCACGCCCGAGCGGGTGAGGAAGATGCCGTCGGCGTCGGTGCGCGTGGCCTTGGGCGACGCCTGTACGCTGTAGGGGATTCCCTCCCGGTCGGCGGTCTCGCAAAGCATGGTGAAGACGGTCCCGTGGGCGGCGGCTCCTCGACTGATCACCGGGCCGCTGCCAAGCGCGTGGTCTCCCAGAGCCTTCTTCTCGGTTCCGGGCACATCGGTGGCGAAGGTGACATCGACGACCAGCGCGACTCCCGGGCGTAGCGCGTAGGCCCCGGCGCGGGCGCCGCCGCCGGAGTAGCCGATCTCCTCCTGGACGGTCGCCACCGCGGTGACCGACGCGGACGGTCGGTCGGCGGCGAGCAGGCGGAGCGCCTCCAGCGCCACCCAGGCCCCGACCCGGTCGTCGACGGCTCTGCTCACGATGCGATTTCCCGCCAGCCGCTCCATCCCTTGAGCGATCGTGACCGCATCTCCGACCCTGACTCCGAGCTCCAGAGTCTCCTCGCGGGAAGACGTGCCGACATCGAGCCAGAGGTGGGCCGTCTTCAACTCCTTCTTGCGGTCTTCCGGCGTCATCAGGTGGATCGGCTTCTTGCCTACGACGGCCCGAACGTCTCCGCCCTCGGCCAGTACCCTGACCCGCTGCCCGACCAGCACCTGCGGATCCCAGCCGCCGATCTCCTCGACCCAGAGATAGCCTTCCTTGTCGACATGGGTCACCTGGAGGCCGATCTCGTCGATGTGGCCGGCGAGCATGAGCCGGGTGTGCCCGTCGGGGTTGACCGTCGCAAACGAATTTCCGGTCAGATCCACGGCGACGTCGTCGGCGAAGCCTTCGGCCTCGCCGCGCCAGACCCGAGCCGGGCGGGTCTCGAAACCCGAGGGTCCGGGCGCGTCGAGCAGTCGTTCCAAAAAGGTCGGATCGGTCATGATTCGGAGCTCCGTTTCGCGGGGCATGGCACCCGGCTGAAGTCAGTGGTTTCCCACGCGCAAGCTACCACACCCCGGAATGCGGGCCGGTTCCCGGAGCGTCGGACAGCCGCCGCTTGCAGGCGCGGCGCTTCGCCGCTCTCCGCACTCGCGCGATATTGTCCGCAGGCTGTCAGTGGGGATCGACGAGAGCGCGGTCGCGGTCGTTCCCCTCCGGGCGCCGGGACCGTCCCAGGAAGCCGGGGGTATCGGCGCACCGGCCCGACCGTCTACCTCCACCCTCCTAGCGGAAACCATGAAATTCGACCTGATCGTCATCGGCAGCGGCCCCGGCGGATACGTGGCCGCCATCCGCGCAGCCCAGTTGGGCATGAAGGTCGCCTGCGTCGAGACCGAGGAGCTCGGTGGCGTCTGCCTCAACATCGGCTGCATTCCGACCAAGGCCCTGCTGTCGAGCGCCTTCCTCGTCGGCGAGCTGCGGAATGCCGGTGGACACGGCATCACGTTCGACCAGGTTGCGGTCGATCTCGGACCGGCGCAGGAACGGAGCCGTAAGGTCGCCGCGCAGATGGCTCGGGGGATCGCGCACCTCTTCAAGAAGAACAAGGTCACGCACCTCGCCGGATACGGCCGGCTGGCGGGTCGCGGGAAGGTGGAAGTGGAGGACGGCGACGGAAAGAAGAAGACTTACGGCGCAGCGCATGTCGTTCTGGCCACCGGCTCCCGGCCGCGCGACCTGCCGAGCCTTGAAATCGACGAGGATCGGATCTGGTCCTCCACCGGCGCCCTGAGGTGCAAGGAAGCGCCCAAGTCCCTCTTCATCGTGGGAGCGGGCGCCATCGGCATGGAGTTCGCCGACATCTACGCCGCATACGGGACCGAGGTCACCATCATCGAGGCTCTGGATCGCATACTCCCTCTCGAAGATCGCGAGGTCTCCAGGTTCATGGAGCGTTCGTACCGGAAGCGGAAGATGAAGATGCACACCTCGGCCCGTTTCAAGTCCGTGGAAGCGACCGATGGAGGGATGCGCTCCACCTTCACCGACAAGAAGGGCAAGGAGCATACCGTAGAAACGGAATTCGTCCTCTCGGCGGTCGGACGGGCCCCGAACTCCGAGGATCTCGGACTCGAAAGCGCTTCGGTCAAGGTCGACGAGCGCGGCTTCATCGAGGTCGACGAGCGCATGCGCACCAGCGCACCTGGCGTCTACGCGATCGGCGACGTCGCGGGCAATCAACTGCTGGCGCACAAGGCCAGCCACGAGGGGATCGCGTGCGTGGAGCACATCGCGGGCCAGGGGCACGGTACCGTCGATTACGCGAACGTTCCCAACTGCACCTACTGTCAACCCGAGGTCGCTTCAGTGGGGCTCACCGAGGAACAGGCGCGCGAGGCGGGTCACGAAATCGAGGTCGGCAAGTTCCCGTGGGCGGGAGTCGGTAGAGCCGTGGCCTCAGGGCACGCCGAAGGCTTCATAAAGGTGATCCGCGACAAGCGGTACTCGGAAATTCTGGGAGCGCACATCGTGGGAACCCACGCGACCGAGCTCATCGCCGAGTTCACCATAGGGCGGCACCTCGAGTCGACCGCGGAGGAGATGGAAAGAGCGATGCACCCGCATCCGACACTCTCGGAGGGAGTCGCCGAGGCGGCGCTGGCCTCGCTGGGCAGGCCCATACACATCTGATCTGGGCAGGCGACCGGAAAGGGACCGCGACATCGTACATCGTCGCCTTCCCCTTGGACTGAGGCCGCCCCCGGCGGCTGCTAGGCTACCGGTTCCAGTTCGGGAACAGGTATTCCCTTGATGGTCAGCAGTCGCACGAGCGTCTCGCCGATCTTGTTGTCGGGAGTGGAAGCGCCGGCGGTGATCCCCAGTTCGAACGAGCCCTCGGGAAGCCACTCCTCCTCCAGCACCTCCGGAGCGTCGGGTCCGAGTTCGGGCTTGTGACTGATGCTCCCGGTCTCCACATCCAGGCGGTTCGCATCCGCCACATGGAAGGTCCGGGTGTAGCTGCGGCAGAGGTGGGCGAGATGGTTCGTGTTCGAGGAGTTGTAGCCCCCGACCACGACCATCACGTCGGGCGGATCCTTCATCATCTCGAGAATGGCGTCCTGACGCTCCTGGGTCGCCGAGCAAATCGTCCCGAACGACCGGAAGTGCGAGGCGGCGTGCTCTTCGCCGTGTCGTTCCACCATGGCGCGGTGGATTTCCCGCCCGATGGCCATGGATTCGGAGGCCAGCATGGTGGTCTGGTTCGCCACTCCGACGCGCGCCAGGTGGAGTGCGGGATCGAATCCGTCGCTCGACTTCTCTTCGAAGTGCTCCCGCAGGCTCTCGGTGTCGAGAGCGCCTGGCCTCGCCGCGATGTAGTCGCAGACGATGCGCGCTTCCTCCATGTCGCGCACTATGAGGTAGCGCCCTTCCGGGTACTTGCCCGCTTGTGACGCGGTCGCTCTGGACTCCTCGTGAGTGTATTTGCCGTGCACGATCGCGGTGAAGCCGTCCTTGGCGTATTTCTCCACCCTTTTCCAGACGTGCAGGACCGAGCCGCACGTGGTATCGACCATGATGCACCCCAGCGAGCTCAGATCGTTGAACGCCTCGACGGTGACTCCGAACGCCGGAATTATCACCACGTCCTCGGGTGTCACACCCGAGAAATCGAAGATCCCGTCCGGGGCGGGGTTGATGAAGGCGATGCCCATCTCGGTCAGTCGCTTGTTCACATGAGGGTTGTGAATGATCTCGCCAGCCAGGAAGATGCGCCTTTCCGGGAACTTGTGCACGGTCTCGTACGCGTAATCCACCGCACGGTCGACGCCGTAGCAGAAGCCGAACTCCCGGGCGAGACGTACCTTCACGTCCCCGAACCGATCTTCGTAACCTCGGCCGCGCAGACGCTCGACGATTCCCGAATGATACTCGGCGTCGATTACCGTACGCAGCTGTTTTCTGAGGCCGAACCCTTTGCGAAAGTAGGTCTGCTCCATGATCGGTCCGATATCGGGCGAGGAGGGTTGTTCCAGCCGACGAGTATCCGGTCTACCCGGCGGACTGGAACATGGTCCCGCGCGGGGTCCTCCGCGTCGGCCTCCCGGACCTCTGCTCTCGGCGGGTCTTCAGCCCCGCAAGAATCCCTTGATCGCCTCCAGCTCGCCGTCGATCTCCGGGTTGGGCTCGAGGCCCAGTATTTCGGCGATCAGCGGGTAAATGTGAACCGCCTCGGTCGGTCCCGTGACCGCGCCCTCGGCGATCTGGGGGCCGGCGGCCAGAAGAATCCCGGCCATCTCTGGCGTCAGGTTGTCCCAGCCGTGGTTGTAGAAGTCGCGCAGCCGGAAGGCCCGGTCGGCCGATCTGACCTGTCTGCCGGGGGCGGCGATTATGACGATATCGCCTATGTTGGGATCGGTCGAGTAACGGAAACGCTCGGGCACCTCTTCCCGCAGGTAGACGGCGTTGAGCGGAACCATCGCGGCGAGGGAATCCCTCACGTTCCGCTTGCGTTGGGCGTCGCCCTCCACGAAAATACTCGCGTAGGGCCCGCCTTCCTCCATGCGCACGCCGGGCAGGAGCGACAGATCGATCAGGTCGTTGGCCTCGGCGGGGACGAACATCATTCCGTGGTCCGAGACCAGCACGACATTCACCTTGTCGCCGTGCGGCAGCGCCTCGATACCGTCCAGAAGGCGACCCAGGGCGTCGTCCACGATGCTGATCGCGGCACGCATCTCTTCGCTGTCCGGCCCGAAATCGTGGCCGGCCCTGTCGACCTCGCCGAAGTAGAGGGTGACGACGTGCGGGCGCTCGCGGGGGGGGAGGCGCAGCCAGCCGAGAACCCCGTCCACTCGATCATCATTCGGTATCCCGGCGTCGAAGCGACGGCAGTAGGTGGGACGCACGCCCCCTATGGCGGCTTCGGAACCCACGAAGAAGAAAGAGGCCGAGACCATCCCTTGCCGCTCGGCGGTCACCCAAATGGGTTCGCCGCGGTACCAGCTTCCGTCCTCGACGGCCTCGCGGTCTCCGAGCGAGTAGACGTCGTCCCTCTCCGCCGACCAGAACCTGTTCCCGACCAGTCCGTGGGTCTCGGCGTACATTCCGGTCGCGATGGAGTAGTGCGAAGGAAAGGTCTTGGTGGGGAAGATCGGGATTAACCTCTCCGCCCGGGTCCCCGCCTCCGCCACACGGTCGAAGTTAGGGGTCTCGAAGCGGCCCGGATAATCCCAGCGGAAGCCGTCGAACGAGATCAGGATCACGTAGGGGGCGTCGAGATGCCGGTCGCTGTTGCCGCCGGAGTGGCCGGGTCGGGTGCAGAGCGGGGGTGGCTCGGCGGATTCCGCACCCTCCGTGCTTGACTCCGTCGTCTCGACGGGCCCCTCCCGCTGCGCCCACAGTACCGCAAGCGTGACGGTCAGCATGACAACGATCAGGCCAAGGGCCCTGCGGGAACGGGCTCGCGCCGATCCGGTCATGTCTTTGGCTTCCGCAGGTCTCGTAGGTCGGAGGTGCGACGGCTCGCTCGCGCCACCCTGCTCGGTCGCGCCACCCTACTCGGTCGTGCTGCGTCCCCTCGAGTGTCTTTCGAACCACTCGCGCAGGAAGAGCTGGGTGCGGAGGAAGTTCGAAGGCGTGCGCGAGGTCCCGTGCCATTCGTTCCGGAAGCGGATCATGGCGGTGGGCACGCCCAGCACCTTGAGCGCGGCGTAGTACTCCTCGGTCTGCGGCATCGGCGTGCGCAGGTCCATCTCGCCGGTCATGAGCATGGTCGGTGTCGTGACGTTGCCGACATACATGAGCGACGAACGGCGCAGGTGCTCGCTCGGATCGTCCCAGGGGAAGCGCTCGAAGTTGCGATACCAGCCGATGCCGTCGGTGGTGCCCACGAACGAGAGCCAGTTGGTGACCGGGCAGTTAGCGGAAGCCGCGGCGAAGCGGTCGGTGTGCCCCACGACCCAGCTTGTGAGCACGCCGCCACCCGAGCAGCCGTAGACGAACATGTTGCGCTCGTCGACGAAGCCTCGGGAGACGACCTCGTCAACGCCGTTCATCAAGTCGTCGAAGTCCTTCCCGGGATATGCGTTCTTGATCTCGTTGGCGAAGGCGGATCCGTAACCCGTGCTGCCCCTGGGGTTGGTGTAGACGACCACGTAGCCATTGGCCGCGTGCTCCTGCCAGCCGAAGTTGAAGCCGGTCGTGTACATGGAGTGCGGCCCGCCGTGGATCGAGAGCATCATCGGGTACTTGTGCTCGGGATCGAAGCCCGGCGGGGTGACGATCCAGCCCTGAATGTCGAGGTCGTCGGTCGACTTGTACCAGAACTCCTCGACCTCGCCCAAGGTCACTCCGGCGAGCACGTCGGAGTTGACGTCGGTGATGCGTTCCATCGCGCCAGGGTCGTCGAGATGGAATCGGATCACTTCGCCCGGAGCGTGTGGTGTGGTCAGCGTGCCGACCGCATCTCCGTCCGCGCTCATGGACGAGAGCACGAAGAGGTGGCGTCCCTCGGTGAGTCGTTCAACTCCCCCGTCGAGATCGACGAAGTGCAGATCGCGGGATCCGGCGTCGTTGGCGGTGAAGTAGAGTCCCGAGCCGTCGGGGGCCCAGGTCATCGCGCCGCTGATTTGGCGGTCGAAGTCGCCCGAGATCATCCGAGGGTCGGACCCGTCGGTCCCCATCACGTAGATGCCCATGTTGCGGTAGGTGTCCGTGTGATGGTCGACGCCTCTGTAGGCTATGAGCGATCCGTCCGGAGAAGGTACCGGGCCGGTGTCCGCCCCCCTGCGGTCGGTGAGTTGCGTGATCGCTCCGGTGGCAAGGCTTACCGAGTAGATCTCGGACTCGCGCCAGGAGAGGTCGGCGTCCGGGGTGCGCAACGACGAGAAGACGAGCGCGGATCCGTCGGCGGTCCACCTTCCGGCGGAGTGATTCCAGTCGCCGTCGGTCATCTGACGCGGGGTTCCTCCGTCGGCCGGCACCACGAAGACGTGTCGCCAGCCCGAGTCCACATATCCGACGCGGTCCTGGCGGTAGTCCGCGCGGGTGACCACTTTCGGACCCTGGGTCCAGGTGGCTCCTTCCGGCTTGCCCGGCGGGTTCACCGTCCACCCCGGCTCCCCGTCCACATTCATGGTGAAGGCGATCATGGCGCCGTCCGGCGACCACTCCAGGCTGCCCGGACTCTTCACGACCCGGGTTATCTGCGTCGTGGCGCCTTCCTCGTCCATCCAGCGCACCCATACCTGCGAACCGGCTCCATCCTCGCCCGGAGCGGTGTAGGCGATGCGCGTGCCGTCCGGCGACCAGACGGCCCCGCTGCCGTCCACCAGGAAGCGCGCCCTCGAACCGTCGGCGTTCATCATGTAGATGGAGGACTCGCGGCGGTCGTTCATCTTGTCCACCCAGCCCCGGGTGTAGATGACACGGTCCCCGTCGGGCGAGATCCGCGGGCTGGAAACAGTCTCCATGTCGAGGTAGGTCTCGAGCGAGAGCGTCCTTTCCTGGCCGGAAGCCGGGGCGACGATGGCGACGAGCGCGATGGCGGTGAGCGGCGTTGGGGCGGCGCGGCGGGTTTTCTTCATGGTCTTCTCAGTCGGCGGGACAACGGTGACGAATCGGTGGGTCCGGGGGGACCGGACGGAGTGCGGTCGGTCGAACGGAGCGTCAAGATAACGAGCGGGGGGAAGCCTCGCCAGACAATGTGCGGTGCAGATGCCCGAGATCGGCGCCGCGGGTTTCGCGATTCCACCGTCGCACCCATATGAAAGTGGAACAGCGCCAGTTCCTCCACCCCCCAGCGGTCACAGAAGGCCGCGATGCCACTCACGGGAACGCCCAGGCGGCTGGCCAGCCGCTCGTGCTCCAGCATCTCTCCAGTTCCCGCTCGAACCGAGAACTCCATTACGCCAACTCCACGATCCTTAGGCTCTCGACCCACCGGTCGTCCACGATCTCGACCGCCATGCGCCCGTGGTCGCCCGGCTCGCACGGGGGAGTGAAGAACTTCATGTTATCTCCCGGCATCCGGTCTAAGCAGGAGGTGGTGACGGTTCGAAGGTCGTTACGACCATCGGTATCGCCGGAGGAAGGTTTAACAGGTTCTCCCGGGTGGCAAGAGCCATTGTGTAAGACGTGTCGCACCCGAAGAGGTGGTCCTAATCCTGGCGGTAGTCAAACAGCGGGAATCCGGGCTGCCGAGCGCGCAAAGGCAATCACCGCAGGAAGATGCGAATCTACACGGAAATGCCAGCCCGGTGCCTCAACGCTCTCGGTGCTCGGTCGGTTTTATCCACGGACTGCCGGGGGTGGGCCGCAGTGTCGGTGAGGCGGTGGCATCGCGGGCGAAGGATGATACTATGGTGATATCGCTACGATATCACCAGGTCACGCAGGGGCCGCAGTTAGGGGCCGGGATCATGCAGGTCGAGCGAGGTCAGCGGGGTCTTCCGGATCGAGCCACCTTACCGGGTCATGGTGGGCGGTCGCGAGTTGGCGGGCTTTGGCGCGCGATCGAGGCCTAGTCCATGCCTCCGACGGTGACGAATGCGGCCGCGACCAGCCCGATCGGAAGGGCCGCCGCGAGGGCAGCGGCTCCGACGCCAGCACCTTCCCCGCCATGATCTCGCGGGAGTCGCGCCCGGGGCCAATAGTAGCGGCATACCTGGCTGGGTGGGTTCTGCTTACCGTGTGGGTCTCGTCGCGCAGAGCCTCTTCCCGGGCCGCTCTCGCCCAATCGATGTCGATGGGCGTGCTGGCTGGGCAGCTGTGCTGATCGCGCTGCACACTCGGGCTCAATGGCCCCGCTCACCCGCAGCCCAGGTCCGCCTCGATCCATGCGCCCGGCGGCCACTCACGCACGTAGACCGGCCTGCTTCCGCGCGGCCAAACATTGTCGCAGGCGTCCTCGTCCGGAAAGCGCCGGGAAGGATCCCAGGTGACCCGGGCGATCTCGCAGCCGATGTCCAGTTCGAAGATCAGCTCTGTGGCGCCCGGGAACCATACATCCACCGGGCGGGTGACCACGACGGTGGATTCGTCGAGGACATGGCCGGATTCTGACGGGCGGGCCGGACCACCGCCGGGCGCACATTGGACTGCCAGCACGATCGGCGAGGGCATTTCTCCATCCTGACGGACCGTTACGCTACCGCCCCGCCCGTCCGGCTCCACACCCACAATAGAGCCCTCCACCGCGGCGTGCGTGAACAGCCAATAGTGCCAGAACCACCCCAGATCCTGATCAACCGCGTTGCTTACGAAGGCCATGAGGTCCCACGGGGAGGGATGCTTGAACTTCCACGCGGCGGCGTAGTCGCCGATGGCGCTCCACATCACGCTGTCTCCGACCATACCGCCAAGCATCCGCAGAATGTGCTGGGGTTTCCCGTAGCCGGCCAGTTGCGTGAAGGAATCGTCGTTGACGGGGAGGAGAGGCGAAAACCTCGCGTATCGGGTAGCGGGGTTGTATTGCCGTTCCAGTCTCGGGGCTCCGGGCTCCGAGTCACCGGGGGAGGAAACAAGGGCGGGCATCGCGGTGGCGAATCCCTCGTCCATGAACGGCACCCGGGTTTCGTCGCTTCCGACCGTCATCGGGAACCATTGGTGCGCGATCTCGTGGGTCAGGGGACTGTCGCCGTCCGACATGATCAGCCCCGGGTATTCCATCCCTCCCTCAGGCCCTTGCACGACGGTGAACGAAGGGAACGGATAGGGGGTCAAGCGTCGGGAGTAGACTTCCAGGTATCTCGCAACGTTGTCGCCGAGGGACGGATAGCGAGCCGTGCTGCCGGCGGTTTGGAGAAGGTGCACAGGGATGGCACCCCGCCCGGGGATGTCCGCGGACGCGACTTGCCACTCGTACCGGTCGGACGCCGCCCACGCTAAGTCGCTCACGGTGTCGGCTATGAAGTGCCAGACATGCCGCTCCGATTCATCCGCTCGCGGGTCGTTCTGCAGGGCTCCGGTCGCGCCGACGAGCCACCCCGCGGGAACGTCCAAGAAGACCTCGAAACGCCCGAAGTTGTTGTAGAACTCCCAGACCCCGTCATATGGAGCCGTGTCCCACCCCATGAGGTCATCGTAGACCGCCACCCGCGGATACCACTGGGCCACCTGGTAGACCGAATCGGCCCAGCGGCCCATCCGCATGTTGGTGGAGCGGTCGTCAAGCGGCACTTCGAAGTGCCATTCGACGTCGATCAGGCTGGAGTCGGCGGGTGCGAGCGGCACCGGGAGGGGGAAGAGCCGGTTGGTTTCCGGGCCGGAGGGCAAGGACATTGCCACGCCGTCGATCGAGAGCGCAGTGACGACCATGCCGTCGGTGTGGTTCGGGACGTCCATGCGGCTCGCCGCGTCCTCGCGGAAGAGGTTCTGGTCGAACCGCATCCGGATGGCCTCCAGGACATCGTGGCTGGTGTTGTGCAACACGATGGACTCGCGGCCGGTGACCACGGAAGTGGACGGGTCGAGGGTGGCATGGATGACGTAGTCGACCCGAAGCTGCCAGTAGTCGGGGCCGGGGCTGCCGTCCGGGCTCCGCGTGCCGTCCGCGTAAGCCCTGGTCAAGGCATCTGGAACCGCGACGGTGCGTTGAATCCGGCGTTCCTGGGGTGGGGGACCCCAGGCGGCGAGGATCAGCCAGGTCGCTGTCAGCGATAAGAGTCCAAATGAACCACTGCTACCGTTCATTCGGTCGATTGCCGCTTCGGAATCACTTTCCCGGTCTCCCGGTCGTAGTCCACGATGTTCTCCCACTCCGACGCATCGGAGCGCGCCACCACCGCGACCACGTCCTCGGTGTCGCTCTCGTTGAAGACCTCGTGGGGCACTCCCGGCTCGATGAAGATGAAGTCACCCGCCTGGTTGATGATCAAGTGGCGCAGGTTGGGGCCGAAATCGTGGCGCACGGTGCCCTCGAGGATGTAGAGCATGACCTCGAAGTTAACGTGGATGTGCGCGAAATCCAAGCCGCCGGGTGGGATGCGCGCCACGTTCATCGACAGCTCGCGTGCAGGGACGTTCCTGGCCGAGAGGCCGGTCTTGTAGTGGATGCCGTTCCAGCCGCGTTGGATCCCGCTGGTGCGGATGGTGTGGATGCCGTTGTGGCCGTCGGGGGTGCCGGAGCGGTCCGCGGGGCTCATTAGTCCACTCCCAGCAGCTCCGCGACACTTGCCATGTCGCGAACCGTGACGTCGGGGCGGGCGTCCGCGGGGGGCGTGGCGCCGCTGCCGCCCAGGCTGGGCCGGTTCACGTGGACGGTGGCGTACCCGAGGGCCGACGCCGGCGCGATGTCGTGGAAGAGGCTCTGCGCGACATGCAGAGTGCGGTTGCGTGGAATTCCTGAACACATGGCCATTTCCTCGAAGTGTGCCGTGGCGGGTTTGTAGCTGCCACCCGGCTGGGCGGTCACGACCCAGTCGACGTCGGTGGCTGGTCTGACCCGAGCGCCGACCGGCACCATCTGATTCCAGAATACACCCCGAGCACGGGTTTCGAAAGCGGCTTACTCGCTGGAGCCCGATAAAAGACCAAGACATCGCGATTCCAGCCAGACCAACGCTCGCCCTTAGCCTGCACTCCCGCATTCGGTTCCGAGCCGCTTCGTGAGGCGGCTGACCGACGGGTCCCAGGGCAGCAGCGCTCAGCCGCCGGACCAGCTTTGGAAGGAGGCAGGATCAAAAACCGGTCGAAAACGCGGTCCCTTCCATCGGACTTCCGTAACGGCGATCAATTCCTTGTTGGGTGACGGCCCCCCGGGGAGGGCGGCGCGCGCCTTTCCGCATGTACCTCCACGATCTCCTCACCCAAGTCATTGCGTCTGAGTACTACCGCCACGTGCATCGTTCCGCCGAGCAACATGGTCTTGTCATCGACCTTGATGAATGCGTGCACGGTACCTTCTCGGGGGCTTGCCACCAACCAGATTGCTGTACCATCAAGACCACGCGCGAACATTTCGACCCATAGATCGCCGCCCATGTCGAGTGCACGACTCGCGACCGGCGCCATCTTGTCCGCTAGTACCTGCTCTAAACCGTTGTACATTGAACGCAAACGTGCGCGAGATTCCCCGGAGCCAGACTTTCCAAGGTAATCGGTCATCGGCTTGCGCCAAGTCGCCGGTGAGTACGGACCAACCTCAACCGGCAATTCAACCCGCGACTCCTCGCCGCCCCTAATGTCGCGCACCTCAATGTCAGGCCGGTCCATCGGCACCGCAAACCACTTACCATCTGCAACCCCGATATGGGAGGATCCCAAGAAGTCCAATCTACTTGAGGTGACAAGACCCTCCGCAGCCAAGTGATACTCGTACCTGACCCGAAGTCGGTCCAATACCGTAACTTCGCGGGACGGGACATCGAATGCAACTACCGTCGCATAGACATTTCGCAACCCACTTGCACCTCTCGTCGTAGGTTCAAAGGTCCCTAGAATCCATGTAGTAACCGAGAGCGCGCCATAGAACTCCGTGAGAACATTTTCCACGACCGGAAGGCGAACAGTCCTGGGCACCGCTCCGGGCTCCCAGACCGTGACGCGGTTTTGGGCCCCGTCAAAGGCCAGAACGGTATCGCCTAGGGCGGACACTGTGTTTACCCACTCCAACTCACCGGGGCCTGGGCCTCGCCCTCCAATGGAGTCGAGGAACTCACCGACGTTCGAAAAGCGCAGAATACGCCGATTACCTGCATCAGCGATCAGAATCGTCCCGTCGACCATTACCGTCGCGGCGGTCACCCGGTGCAATTCTGTCGCGTCGTCGTCACCGATACTTAGTAAGGCAATTGAATCCAAATGCCATTCCTCCACTGGGATTTGCTCCGCGTGTATCGAAATGACACCGCCCCCGCTTGCCACAACAACGGACGCCGCGCAAAGCCACGCATGGGTGCCGGTCACGGTTAACTGGGTGTCTGGCACTTACAAGATGGTTTGCCCTCGCTACATTCGCAACAAGCTTCAGTGCCTGCAATGCACGTAACACTACATGTCTTGCCATTGCAGTTCTTCGAATCTAGCTCACAATACGTATGAGGGGGCTCAGTGTCGGCGCATCTCCTTTCGCCCTGCTGTTCGCCAAACAACTCATGGTAATCTTCATCGGTAAGGCGCTGGTCCGGCAACGGCAGGTCCCAGCCAACCGTATGCAGCAATCCGAACCCCTGACATCTCTGACCGTTCCCCGATGCCGATTCGCCCTCTGGCCCTATTGTGAATGCCCACTGCTGCCCCGAATCGTTGCGGACCCAGAGAGCACCCGACTTCCAATCGATCCGCGCCGTCGGAATGCGTAAATCGATACTTGTGACGGATCCCCCGACGGCCTGAAGCACAAAGACCCGATCAACTCGGCATCGGCAGCCAACGACTCGTGGGTTTCATCCACCAACAGCACGACGTTCGTCTCACGCCCACCATCTATATGGTGCGTGGAGATGGCTACGGCACCGTTCGTAAACCCAACGGGTTCGCCCGCCCGACGTACGTCTCCGTTGGAGGACGCAATCAGCGTTGTCCCGGCGAATGCAGCTAAAGTGATGTGCCTAAATGCCATTGGATTTCTCTCCCCTTGGGTTTGCACGGGTTGTTCTTGCTCATTTGGCGACTCCTTCTGCGGTGCTACGTGACTCCGTGTACTAAGTCCCGCGATCTCGGTGAGGGCGTCGACAGCAGGAACGCCGATGACCACTCCGCGGGGACCGACAAATGTTGGTGTCTGTCGGAGACGGAGGTTAGCGACCAGTGCCGAGTCCTCCGACAAACGTGATACAACGGCTGGACTGGGTGCCTCTACGCACTGTGTCCAAAGAGCATCCGTTCTACTTTCAACTATTGGTCGCCGCTCGTCTGGAAAGTCCAATCCGGTTGGCTGATCGGAGGCCATACTCGCATATACATAAAGGGAGTCATGAACCGACTTCAGCATCCCAAGATGCGCAGCGCAAACCGCAGCAATCGCAATTCTCTCAGAGCGATGGTCTCCCGGGCGAGTTACGTGCCTAAAGCCGACCCCTATGGCGGGGTGAAGCGCGGTGAACGAGTCGATCACCACTTCAGCCTGTTGGCAGAACGGGCACTCGTAGTCCGAGAAGGCAACCAATGCTACTGTACCAGACGTTCCGGCCACCACAGAACTGCCGCGAGCAATGTGGTCCCATCGAAACTCAAGCAAATACCATGCCCGGAGCTTTGAAGCGGACTCTTGAATCAAAGGGACAGCAAGGCCTCCTGGGCCGAAAAGTGCCGCTGCCCAAATGAGCAATAGAATCCAAGTCACAACCCGAGACGCCACTCCCGGTTTCGACCGAGTGTCCTGGCGTGGCCGACGCGGGAAAAAACGTGCCGTCACGAAACCCTCCTGTGGGTGTTGACTCCCTCCCTCATGTCCTCCTGGAGCTCATGGATGAGCCGATCATCCTGTTGCAACTCCACACGTGAACTCGCCTGGCCCCGTATGACAGCCCTGACTTCTATGACGTCCTCGCCCAAGTCAGTGCGAGTGAGGATCACAACATGATTGTCAGTCCCTCCGAGCACCGTCCACTCGTCGTCTACCACGACTCTGGCTTGAACGCGGCTTTCCACGAGGTTGGTCACTAACCACTGCGACTCCCCGCCCGTCGCGCGTTCGAATACCTCGACCCAAAGGAACATCCCCATTCTCACGGCACGACGAACGGGCGGTGCCGTCCTACGCGGCACCGCCCGTGCTAGCTGATTGTAGACGGTACGCAACCGGTCGCGTGAATCGCCGCTGGCAATGGCAAGGACACTATCCATTGGTCGTCGCCAAACACTAGAGGCATACGGCATTGGCTCCAGCGGTAAAGCGATCTCAGAACCCCCGCCTTTGTCACTACCGTGAAGCTCGATGACCGGCCGATCCAATGGCACGAAATACCACTGACTATCCCACACGCCGACCTGGGCTGCGCCTAGGAAGGCCATAGAATACGTTGTTGTGGAGTTCGCCCTGGGAGAAAAGTAGGCGTATCTAAACCTACGCCGCCCCAACGTGGTGACTTCCCGAGATGTAATATTAAACGCCAGAATAGTGATAAAGAGGTCACGCAACCCTCCGGAACCTTTACCTATCGATTCCCGGGTCCCCAGGATCCAAGTGCTCGCCGACAAGACTCCATAGAGTTCGGTCGGCTCGGCACTGTTTAAAGTTGGCAAACGCGTGACCTGTGGAGGATTTCGACTCCCTGGAACCCATACTGTCACTCGACCTTCGAACCCATCAAAAGCGATGACCGTGTCTCCACTCGCAAACACTCTGTGAATCCATTGAAATTCGCCTGGGCCGCTTCCGCGCCGCCCGAGGGAGTCGGTCACTGTACCGCTGGCCGACAGGAGTAACAACCGTTGATTCCCGGCATCCGCAATTACCACCCCGTCGCCAACGACGGCCGCAGCCGTCACTCGGTGCAGCATCACGGACCTGTCGTTCGTCGCGTAGACGGGTGACGAGATGGTCCACTCCTCAAGCGGTGTCTGGGCAACCGCAATCGAGATGGCAGACGCCAATCCTGCGATTGACGCCACCATCGGGAGCCAGATCGGACCAGACACCTGCCGGATATGGTTCACTTTGTAGCGGTGACACATAAGCAGGATGGAACACTCACTATGTTACATTTGCAACACGAAGTGGCACCGTCAGCGCATTCGACACTGCAACTCTTGCCGGGTCCGCACTCGATACTACAACCGGTCGACATAGGGCCGCCTGCCTGACATGCGCTTGAGTCCCTTGAACCGAACACGTCGAAATACTCTGCGTCGGTCAACGTCTTATCCGGCAACGGAAAATCCCAGCCCACCGTATGGCTTAGACCATATCCTGTGACGGTCTGAACCGATTGCGACAAGGGGTCTGCTCGATCATGAATCGTGAACTCCAGCTTCCGCCCAGTTGAGCCGCTGACCGAAACAGTGCCGGAAGTCCACTCGATCCGGGCCGTTGGGAAGCTCAGTTCGAAGTCGTCCACGGATCCTCCGAGTGCTTGGAGCTGGAAGCTCCGATCCGTGCGGCCATCGGGAACTTGGGATTCGTGCGCTTCGTCGAGGAGCACCACGATGTGGGTTTCACGACCGCCATCAATGTGCTTCGTGAGGACAACTGCATGTCCCTCTGCGGATCCCACGTCACTTCCCGGCTGAGGCCGATCCCCGGTGGCCGAGGCGAGAAAAGTGGTCGCGATGCAGGCTACTAATGCGATGGGCTTCGTAAACATATCTTCTTCCTCTTGGAGTCTGGTCACCCCTGGTCCGAGCCGATGCGCACGGAAATTGGGACGAGCATGAAGGTAACGGTTGCTGTTCGATTCCGCAATGACCTGACATTCGGCCTTGGTCTGCCGAGGAACGTCAGGGAGCCGTTGGACTCGGGCACCCGCAGACACGTCACTCGCCGCCGTTGGCCGACAAGAGCGACGGGACGCGTTCCCCGGCTAACGGGCCGCGATGTCGGCTGACTCCCCACGTGCGCCCCGGCTACGGCCACATGGGGGCCAGTCTTGCCAACCATCGAGCGTGCCCACCAGACGACCAACGGGGGAGTCTTCCGAACCGTTGGCGACGCCGTGTCACGGCCGGGAGGGGCTGCGAAACCTCGTGAAACGTTCCGGGACTGTGGGCAATTACCCACAGGTTGACGGGCTTGCGGGAGGGTCTTGTTGCCGGGCGCGCAAAATTGCACACATGTGGGCATCCAAAAAGGCACAGTTGCGGACCCGGTGCGGGAGCAGTTCGGGCGGCGATTCGCGGACCGGGGCGTCGTCGGGTCTGAAGGGGGATCGGGGTATTCTGTCGTCTCCACTCAACGAGGGAGGCGCAGTGTTCGAGAGAGAGAAGAGGGTTCT
>LXNJ01000566.1_pt1 | contig 25330 bp, 25 predicted proteins | sample 809081 | NCBI WGS metagenome assembly LXNJ01 (sample SAMN04870510, study PRJNA318959) | sponge metagenome | biome: sponge; feature: marine sponge reef; material: water | host: Petrosia ficiformis | place: Greece: Milos, Mediterranean Sea | collected 2013-05-29 | depth 5-7 m | reverse complement strand
ATGTTGAAAATATATCAAACTAACGAAACTGTTAGGTAAATAGTTGGAGCAGGGTTATTTAGTTTTAGGGTTTTTGCACATTTTCGTCAAAAAGTCGCGAGCTGGAACTCGCTCCTACAGCAAGAGAGGCATTCAAGAATAACCGAAAATATGGAGAACTAAATAACCCTATAGTTGGAGAAAGACTATGGAAGAACAAAAAGACGCTTTACTACAACAAATTTTTGATAACAATAAAGAATCTACAGTTTACTTGGAAATAGAAATTGATGACAGCGAAAACTTTGAATTGGACTCAGAATATCCAGACATTATAACTGCAACAGGTTTCTATGTAGAACCAGACAAGATCGTGACGACCATAGCTGTTCTTGCCAATGCTGAAAATGTTGTTGCGTTTTCCTCAAATCAATATGAGACAATAAGGGAGCACGCCACATCTCGCTTAGGTAAGAAACAGAACGAAATGGATATTTTTCCGTTGCGCCAACACAAAAATGTTCAGATTAACGGTACGGAAGACATCACTATTGAAGGGGTAACCACCTATGATGCAAAAAACAATCTGGTACTTCTTAAAGTTACTAACACGGGTGTCCCACTATCCATCGGAAACAGCGACACCATTCAAATAGGCGATTCAGTTTATATCACAGGATACCATTTAGAGATGGGATACCAGGGTAGAATAGGTTACATTCAAGGTAGATACGGTGACAACATACGTTACGAAGTAAAAACCGAATTTATTACTGGAGCTTTCGGCAGCCCAGCTATGAATAAGAACAATGAAGTCATTGGTGTTGCTACCACGGGGTTAGATTCTGATGTTGAAGATCTCAGCACTATGTCTACAATTATGGTTTCTTCCAACGTGATCAATACTTTAATTGCTAATTCAGGAAATGTAATACCTTTGGCACAGTGGAAAAAAAATGCACGCGTGCGCGCTTATAACATGGAAAGTAAAGGTGACAAATATGCGGATTTTAATTACGACAGAGAAGCACTAAATGCGTATAATTCTGCCCGAAAACTTAACCCGGGTTTATGTGGCATTCACGCAAGAATAGCGAGAATGAAGTCACGCCTCGGGAATTACGTCGGAGCACTCAAAGACTTTGATAAGGCTATTAAAGAAAATCCTTATGATATCTTTTCCTACAACAATCGGGCTTCTACTAAAGGTGCACTCGGGGATTTACACGACATGCTTGATGACCTCAATCAAGCACTTCAAATGAACCCAAATTATATCTTAGGTCGCCTAAATCGAGGTCAAGCAAAATGTATGATGGCTGAATTTGAAATAGGAGATGAAAATATAGCTGAAGCACAGCGGTTATATCAAGAGGCAATTGACGATTTTACCAAGTTACTTAGGTTAAATCCCAAACAAACTTTCGTACGCCGACGCCTACGAACCGTGGAACGCACCCTCAGAAGATTAAACTCTATGAATAAAAAGCGTAGTTTGTTGAATTCTTGAGGTAGATACAAAGTTTCTGATGTGTTCAGAATCGCCGCACCAATTCCAAACTCCAAAACCGAGGTTCATTGACATAACCAGTTAGATTATTAAAATCAATACCACCAGTGGGAGACGTATCGTTGAGAATGTTACGTCCTATAAGTGCCACCTCTGTGTCGCTGTGTCGCCATCAGGTAAGTGGCAAGCAACCCGTAAGCCTCCCTCCAAGAGCCAATCATCGCTGAATTCCACAGAGTCGTAGAGAAAAAACTGCACTCGGCTACGATATGCCCAATCTGTAGCTGCGACAAAGCGAAAACCTGCAGGCAGATCAAGCATGTAACGTCACATCTGCAATCCAAGCGGGTGCTTGCGGTAGACTGTTGTCATCAATGGAAAAAGTTCCCTCAGCAGAAGCGGACTTCTTGGCTAAACTGGTTCAGCAAGGGAATACCGGACGCTGTTTCTGAAGGAAAAGGAATCACACCGGGACCGCTTGACGGAAGGAACGCAGCACCGTATCCGCCATCAATATCTCCGCGCGAAAAAGTGGTAAGTCGCTCCAATCCCGTCAGGGAAACAAGTTGGAAGTTTCCAATATCGTAACGCACTTCAGCGGTTAAACCACCTGACTCCAGCGTTTGTTCATTACGCCCGTCGTGTGCAATGCTGTCACGCGCAAAATCTTGGACCACCCTCACCCGGTGCCAAGATATTGGCACGAAACAGGCTGCGAAGCGTTGAGGTCAAAATCCCGTATTGCCAAGTCCACGGATATAAAAACGTGGAAAGACACGTCCAAAAGAGGACTCCATCTGTAAACTTGGTGTCCGATTAGACAAAAATCGCAAATCCAAACCTGATGATCGCAAGGCATCGGATTTGTCGCCACGGATAGTCGAAACGGAAAGCGGCACCTCAAAAGACAACTGCTCACGCTTACGTGCAGTAACCACGACTTCTTCTAATGTGTAAATCTCTTCGGTTTCTTCTTCGGCAGCTACTGTTAGAGATGTTGATAGCATTGCCACGAAAACCAAAACACAAATCTGTTTGCTAAAATTCATATTCTCCCCTATTCTAATAGATTATATGGCATTAGCAGTTTTACAAAATATGTGAACGCTGTGAGTTTAGCAATCATGGTCGTAAAATAGGTGTGAAGTATCCCCGTAATTTTTGCCTGCATGTTCTCAAGAATTCATATACCTGGAAAAACAACTTTGCCTTGCTCTCCTACCAAAGTCTTTCGATTAGATGGGCATAAGTGAAACACAACCGTCCAAATTTGAATTCTTTTATCGAACCCACGTTAAATAATAAGATTTCATTATAAGATTATGGGTTCAAACTGAGGTGAAGAATGTAAGAGATGCAATGAATTGCGCGACTACAAGCACGTTTTTCGTTAATGAAAAGCGCTCAATTAGAAATGGTATTATACAATTAATTTCCAACCCATAGACGTGCTTTGTAAGCACGTCTATGGGTTGGAAATTAATTTATCTGGTCTTACGAAAACATGCCAGGACGGTTTTTGTTCTCACGCAACGCACTGATGATTCGGCGCAAGCGGCGCACAAAAATGACAGCGAGCACAACGATAAGTGGATATGGCAAATACTCAAGGAACGTGAAAATTGCTGGAGGGAATTGAACTTTACCAGTCTGTGCTAACCATATCGGTAACAAGAGTAACACTGCAAGGAGTAATATCACTCCCTCCCAGATTTCTGACTTTTTCATAGGTTTTCAGAGTGTGTCTAAGCCAAAATTATGTCCCCATCTCCCACGAGTTGAGGTACTTCTCCTGCTCAGCCGTAAGCGTGTCAATTTCAACGCCGAACGCTGCTAACTTCAGCCTTGCCACTTCCTCGTCAATAGATTCGGGAACATCGTAGACCTTATTTTCGAGTTTTTGTTGGTTTTGGGCAATATATTCGAGGGATAGTGCCTGATTAGCAAAACTCATGTCCATAACACTCGCGGGGTGTCCCTCAGCTGATGCTAAGTTCACTAACCGACCTTCTCCGATGAGATAGAGACTTCGACCATCAGCAAGTGTGTACGATTCCACAAATTCTCGTGCTGTAGCTTTATCAACGGCAAGTTCCTCAAGTGCTGGGATGTCTATTTCAACATTAAAATGCCCTGAATTCGCAATGATTGTGCCATCCTTCATCGCCTCAAAATGTTCTTTTCGGAGGACATGAATATCGCCTGTCAGCGTTATAACAAGACCCGCTTCTTGAACGGCTTGCTGCATCGGCATCACCCTGAATCCGTCCATAACTGCCTCTAACGCTTTCAAAGCAGTTACCTCTGTCACAATAACGTTAGCGCCTAAACCTCGCGCACGACTTGCGACGCCTCTGCCGCACCATCCATAACCCGCGACAACAACAGTTGTTCCTGCGATGAGCAGATTAGTTGCGCGAATGATACCGTCTAAAGTGCTTTGCCCTGTGCCGTATCTATTATCAAAAAAATGTTTGGTATCTGCGTCATTAACAGCGATAATGGGGTATTTCAGCACACCTTCGGCTGCCATGCTTTTGAGTCTGATAACGCCAGTTGTTGTTTCTTCTGTTCCGGCAATAACTTGTTCAACGAGTGCTGGATTTGTTTCTTCTGAATGTAATTGTGACACCAAATCTGCGCCATCATCCATTGTGATATTTGATTGCGTTGCGAGTGCAGCTTGAATGTGTTTATAGTAAGTTTCGGTATCTTCACCGTTAATAGCAAACACCGCTATGTCATCATTAACAACGAGAGAAGCAGCGACATCATCTTGTGTGCTAAGCGGGTTTGACGCACATAATGCTAACTCGGCACCGCCCGCCTTCAAAGTCTGCATGAGATTTGCTGTTTCCGTTGTAACATGTAAACACGCGGCAACTTTAATTCCTTTTAGTGGTTGTTCTTTCGCAAAACGTTCACGGATAGATGTCAGCACTGGCATAAATCGGTTTGCCCACTCAATCCTCTGTTTTCCCACATCTGCAAGGTCTGTTGTTTTGATATCGTAGTCCATTGTCCTCCTTACACCTTCAGTTTTTCAACATAATCGGTTTTTTCCCAAGTGAATCCCGGTTCAGTGCGTCCAAAGTGCCCATAAGCAGCGGTATTTCTGTATATTGGCTCACGTAGTTTCAACCTTTCAATGATACCCTCTGGGGTTAAATCAAAATGCTGATTGACCAATTTAGCCGCCAATTCATCATCTCCTGTTCCAAAAGTATCAACCATTACGGAGACTGGTGCTTTACGTCCGATTGCATAAGCAATTTGGATTTCGCAACGTTCTGCTAACCCAGCAGCAACTAAATTTTTAGCAGCGTGCCGCGAGGCATAAGCAGCACTTCTATCCACCTTTGTTGCGTCTTTTCCAGAAAGAGCACCGCCACCATGACGTCCCATTCCACCATAGGTATCCACGATAATCTTCCTACCGGTTAATCCAGCGTCACCGTGGGGACCGCCTGTCACAAAACGACCTGTTGGGTTAATATGGTATACAACATCAGGACTCAGGAGGTCTTCAGGAATAACTTTTTTGATAACCTCTTCGGTTATTCCTTCCTTGAGGTCTGAATCTGTAACGTCAGGATGGTGCTGCGATGAAACGACAACAGTCGTTACAAGCGTAGGTTTATTATCAACATATTCAACTGTTACTTGGGATTTTCCATCGGGGCGGATAAAATCAAGAATACCTTCTTTGCGAACTTGAGCTAAACGGTGAGCCAATTGGTGTGCCAAGGTGATTGGCAAAGGCATTAATTCAGGAGTTTCTGTGCATGCGTAACCGAACATGATGCCTTGGTCGCCAGCACCACCAGGGTTGACACCCATCGCTATGTCAGGCGACTGTTTGTCAATAGTTATTAATACCGCACTGTGTTCAGCATTAAAACCATAGCTGGCATCAGTATAACCGATGTCTGCTATCACTTCGCGGGCAATTTCTTGTAGATTAGGGGTGGCTGTTGTTGTAATTTCACCAGCGATGATCGCAAGCCCTGTGGTTACAAGTGTTTCACAAGCGACCCTTCCATGGGGATCTTCTCTCAGAATAGCGTCAAGAATAGCATCGGAAATCTGGTCAGCCAGTTTGTCCGGATGTCCTTCCGTGACTGATTCAGATGTAAACAAAAAATTTCGACTCAATTCGGTTCTCCTGTCTGCATATTTTTCTTTTTGCCCTCATGCGAAATGAATAGCATCTCTATTTCCGTGACAAAAGGACATCCCGGGACATATTTTATTGTATTATATAGCATAGAAATGCCCGTTAAATATGAATAGAGAGCAGCATTGTACGAGACGCTATAGCAGAAAATTTTGGTAAAACCTAAAATACCGGAACATTTTCTTTGGATTTACAGCGTTTGTAGTCGCGAATTTATTGCCAAATCAACGCCTCATGCGCGTATGGCATTCGTCGCCTCTTATATCACAAGTAGGCGCGCTTTGCAAGCGCGCCGATCAATGTGTATCATTAATTGTAAAATCTACTATAAACATTTAACTTTCAGAATTCTCAGTTTCCTCAGAAGTTTCTACATTCTCAGTTTCCTCAGAAGTTTCAGCACTCTCAACTTTCTCAGTGTTCTCGGAAGTTTCCTCAGAAGTTTCTACATTCTCAGTTTCCTCAGAAGTTTCAGCACTCTCAACTTTCTCAGTGTTCTCGGAAGTTTCCTCAGAAGTTTCAGCACTCTCAACTTTCTCAGTGTTCTCGGAAGTTTCAGCGCTTTCAGTTTCTTCAGTGTCTTCTGTCTCCTGGGAATTCACAAGATTGTCAATATTGTTTTTTCCCATTTCCCGTTTGAGCAGAGCACCCATCACGGTTTCCTCTTCCTCAACAGGTTTAGATTCTCTGGGTTCGCGTTGCGGTGCAGGACGTTGGCGACGGGGACGTTCTTGTCTTTCTTCTGGTGGGGCAGCAGCTCGTTCTTGGTCTGCTATTGCTGCTTTCAAACTCAAGCCAATACGTCTACCTTTTGGATCAAGGTTAATGACTTTAACATCTATTTCATCTCCGACAGAAACAACCTCTTCCGGTCTTTCGATCCTACGGTCAGCGATTTCAGAAATGTGAATAAGCCCATCAATACCCTCCTCAAGTTTTGTGAACGCACCAAAACTGGTCAAATTAACAATCTGTCCGCGGACGACAGAGCCGACCTTATACTTTTCGGGAACCTCATCCCAAGGATCAGGTTGTGTCTGTTTAAGCCCTAATGAAACGCGCCGTTCAGAAGCGTCAATCTGCAGCACAACGACCTCAACCTCATCACCTTCTTTAAGTAATTCTTGTGGGTTAGACCCACGATCTGTCCAAGAAAGATCAGAGGTATGAATTAATCCGTCAATACCTTCTTCAATTTCAACAAATGCGCCAAAATTTGTGAGATTTCGGATGCGTCCTGTAATCTTGGTTCCAACAGGAAACCTCTGTTCCAAGAGTTCCCAAGGATTCGGTTGTAATTGTTTAATTCCTAAGGAAATCCGTTTGTCCTCTCTAGAAATTTCAAGAACGATCGCCTCAATCTCATCACCCTTACTAACAATGCGCGATGGGGCAACGTTACGGCGAGTCCACGCCATTTCTGAAACGTGAATTAAGCCTTCAACTGCTTCTTCAAGTTGGACAAAAACACCGTAATTGACAATATTCACAACTGTACCATTAATCCTTGAGCCGATAGGATATTTTTCCTCAACATTTTCCCACGGGTCAGGTGTCTTCTGTTTCAATCCCAACGAAATTTTTTCGCTCTCTTGTGCAATAGCAATGACTTGAACTTCAATTTCCTCACCAATAGAAACAATTTCGGATGGATGATTAATGCGCTTCCATGCCATGTCGGTCTTATGGAGTAAACCATCAACCCCACCAAGGTCGACGAATGCTCCAAAAGCGGTAATGTTCTTGACTACGCCAGTTATGTGTTGACCAACTTCAAGAGTTTTTAGGACTTCTTCTTTCTTTTCGGCCATTTCAGCTTCCAGCCATGCACGGCGCGACAAAACAATGTTGTGCCGTCGTTTACTCATGCTGATGACCTTCATCTGAAAAACTTCCCCGATGTACTGGTCAAGGTTTTGAATAGGTCGTAATTCAACTTGTGAGGCAGGCAAAAATCCTCGCAAAGACCCGACAGTCACTCGTAACCCACCTTTAATCCGCTCTGTTATTCGGCCTTCGACCGGTGAACCGCTCTCATAAGCTTGCGTTATTTCGTCCCAAACTAACGTCTGATCAGCTATTTTCTTTGAAAGAACTATTTGCCCTTCTGAATCTTCTCGCCGGACAATATACACATCAATTTCATCGCCCACTTGTACCGAAGGCAAATCATTTTCTGCCGAATCAAACTCAGATGCTGGAATATAACCTTCTGATTTAAAACCGATGTCAATCATCACTTCATCGCGACTTACATCTACAACGGTTCCTTTAACAATCTCTCCATCGGTAAACGCTTTAAGTGAATTATCATAAGCTTCTTCAAGAGATTCCTGACTCATCGGAGTCGTTTGTTCCTCTACTGTGTCGCTTCCAGGTTCGGAAGGCGGAGAAACTTCATCAGCCTCGGTTTCAGGGATTTCGTTTTCAGCTTCGGCAGTCGGGGTGGCTTCCTGGGGTTCGACTTCTGATGTGGTGATCTCAGGATCAGCAGTTTGATTGACCTCATCAGCCTCGGCTTCAGCGGTCTCACTTTCGGCTTCAGCAGTTTGATCAGCTTCTTCAGATTCAGTTTCGGATGGGGTGCTTTCAGAAACTTCTTCAGATTCGGCAATCTGATCGGTTTCATCAGTTTGATCAACTTGCGCAGGTTCATCAACTGGAGATTCCGCCTGTTCTGTTTCAGCATTGTCAGAAGTTGTCTCTACCTCTGTTTCTGTTTCATTTCCTTCATCTTGCGTAACTTCAGTTGAAGTTTCAACTGATTGTTTTTCTTCTTCCACGTCAACGGTGGAATCATCTGTATGGGTCTGTTCGTTATTCATTAAGATACCTGGGTCTCCTCAAAACGCAAAACAGCGTTAAGTCCGCCAGTTCCTCCTTGTTGCGAAGTGCTTCTGGCACTTTCAAATCGGTTACTTAATAGTATATCACAATGTACATAGAAATGCAACAATAATCTTTCAATTGGAAAGTCTAAATATTTTGTCAAAAGTTATGTACATCTCTTATTGTAACGGCGGGTCTCTGTGCCCGCCCGTTGCTTAGATACATTAGACGTGACCGCATGCGCCCGCTGCGTTGATTCGCCTCCAGTGGAAAACACGAAGGATTCTTTGCCAATTGAACCTATATGACAATATATTTGCACACCCGATTAGGTAATGTGAATTTAGTTTATGGAATGTTAAATTCAAAAAATGCTTGATTTTTTTATGAATCTAAACTAAAATGGTAGATACGGATTTTAACTACGGAAGGTGACTTTTATGACCGGTACCGAATTTATAACCACTCGGGAGAATGCGGATGTCAAAATCATTGATGTAAAAACCGACTTAAGCAGTTACGCTGCCTCGGATTTGCGGAAAGTTCTGGAGAATCTTTTGATGGAAAAGGTAAATAAGGTTGTTGTGAATTTCAGCGAAGTTAACCACATCAACAGTACTGCAGTAGGGACGTTAGTAGGCATCGCAAAACGACTCCGCCAAAACGGTGGTGACCTCAAACTATGCAATTTAGCTGCAACCCTCACCCGGACCTTTAATCTTATAGGGGCTTCCAGTGTTGTTGAAATTTATGAATCTGAGAAGAGCGCAATTGCGGCTTTTTAATCAATGTCATAAAAAAAGAAAAACTGGTGTTAGCCCATGGAGAAATCCCATATTGAGTTGAAGGTGCCGAGCGACGTGTATTACCTCGAATCGGTACGGGCGTTTATCGGAAAGTTGTGTGAAACGCTAAAATTTTCCAAGAAACGGATAGCAGATGTTCAGCTCGCTCTTGACGAAATGTGTAGCAACGCAGTTTATCACGGGTCCACGTGTGTATCGAGTGGAATTCAATTGCAAATTTCTGTGGACACGCGCACACTTGAAATTGTCGTCCGAGATAAAGGCGGAAGTAACACGCAGGATTGGATAACACCTGAGAGATTAGCAGAGATTCAAGAGCAGCGCTCTCCCGCGGGTGAAAGCGGGCATGGTCTGTACTTAATAAAATGTCTCACTGATGTTCATAAATTGGAAGCGAATGCGGTTGGGGGAACAGATGTGACTGCTATTTTCTATCGAGATGTCAAAATAGGTGAAAATTAACCCTGAATTGCAATAAGTGTTAAGTCATCCTCATTGGGACGAGTGTCTGTAAATTCAGTGATAGCATCAGAAACACATTGGATAAGTTGCGCTGGCGATTCTCCCTTGCACATCTTTACCACGTTTTGGAGTCGTTCTACAGAAAATTCTTCACCCTGTGGATTTTTAACTTCATAGACACCATCGGTGTAGAAAAAGGCTCTACTTGAAGAATCAAACGGGTAGTAGCAATTTTCGTATACAGATTCTCTCCGAATACCCAAACCGTTTCCGGTATGTTTGTCAGTGATCGCTTCACAGTTTGATTGCAATTCGTGTTGCAAAAACGGAAACGGATGGCCGGCATTAGCACAAACGAGTTCTTTTTTCGTTAGATCAAAAACACCACAGAACGCAGTGGCAAACATAAATAGACGGGAACTAATTATATCGTTGAAACGTGTGTTGAGGATGTGTAAGAGCTGAGCAGGATTATTCTCTATATGTTCCCGATGTTCCGTTAAAACTGTTTTGATAAACACAGTGACGAGAGCAGCAGAAGCACCATGCCCCATCACATCAGAAATTAAGACACCTATCCGATCTCCATCAATCTCCCATAGATCAAAAAAATCACCACCGACCGCAAGCGCAGGACGACAGTATGAAGCTGTGCGAAATCCTGCCAAATCTTGAGAACCGTTCTGCGGAATTATTATTTCTTGAACACTTCGCGCCATCTGAAGTTCCATCTCCAAACGAGCATTGTGTTGTTCAAGAGTGTCGTGATAAAGCTTAATGCGTAAGAGGGATTTAATCCGAGCCAACACTTCAAAACTATTAAAAGGTTTTTCTATAAAATCGTCTGCACCAGCTTCAACTGCCTTAATTCGGTTTTCTTCTGTATCGCGCAGGGCGGTTATCATGATGATAGGGATAAATTCTGTCGTCTTATCTGCGCGCACCTTTGCTAACACTTCGTACCCATCTACTCTGGGCATGTTAATATCTAACAAGATAAGATCAGGCGTTTCGTCCTTGATAACTTCTAATGCCTCAGCACCATCGCCAGCAGTGAGGACGATGTAACCGCGCGACTCAAGTTGGATCTGAAGAATTTTGACGTTGCGAGGTTCATCGTCAACAACAAGAATTTTTGTGGATTCTTGGGTATTCATGTTGCACTTCCTTCAAGATAGTGTGCCACACGTTCTAAAAGTTCTTGTGTATCAATCGGCTTGCTGAGGTAATCGTCGCAACCTGCTTTAAGGAGTCGTTCACGGTCGCCAGACATTGCTGCGGCAGTTAATGCAATAATCGGTATGCTGCACTTCTCTGGATCAGCTTTAATTTGGCGGGTCAATTCTTCACCACTCTGTCCGGGCAAAGCAATGTCCATTAGGATGAGTGCGGGGACATTTGCCTCTAAACACGCTAAAGCTTCGGCTGCATTGATCGCTTCTATAACCTCATAGCCTTCAGATTGCAATACAATACGGACAACTTTTCGGTTCAACGCTTGGTCTTCTATGACTAAGATTGATTTCGGACTCTCCGCACTCAACTCATAACTCCTATGCCCAAACACATGGCAGAAATTGCTTCAAGAATTTAACGAGAGGGTAAGCTTTGTTTAAAAAATCACCAAGGTTAGCGATTATAGGTAGTGCTTAGTCAACATATTATTGTCCGTCGCGATTCGGAGATCGCTCCTACCGATGGGCTGCTTATGGTAGGAGGGATCTCCGAATCGCGACTACTTTCAAGACCTATCAATTAGCACTTGACTAAGCAGTAGTAGAATAAGAGAACATTGGCAAAGGACAGCAATTTAGGCCGAGATTTATCAATTAGTTTTTTGTCCTATCTGAGTCGTTGGTATATTAAAGGAGAAAGTACTTCCATTTCCCTCTTCGCTTGTTACATGGATTTGTCCGCCATGTAACTCAATCAAACGTTGTGTCAATGCAAGACCGAGTCCAGTCCCACCATATCGTCTCGACTTGGAAGTGTCTATTTGTGTAAAAGGTGCAAAAAGTTTCATTCGATCTTCTTCGGCAATTCCTATTCCAGTATCTATGACTTTGACTTGTAGATCGGTAGGCGTAACTTCCAGTTGCGTTGTTACTTTGCCGTCTTCTGGCGTAAACTTGACAGCGTTTGAAAGCAAATTGTAAAATATTTGCTTCACTTTGACGCGATCTGCATGAATCATGACATTTTGCTGGCACGTCAACGTAAGTTCAATGTTCTTCTTGAGAGCAAGAGCCTTGATGATAGCGTTAACTTCCTCAACCGCGTCAACAATAGCAAATTCCTCAAGTTGTAAGATCATTTTCCCAGCTTCAATCTTTGAGAGATCCAAAATATCGTTAATCATTTCAAGTAGATGTTGTCCACTCATGCGAATATCGTTGACACATTCCTTCTGTTCATCGTTAACAGGGCCGACAAGTTCATCTCTGAGAATTTCAGCGAACCCAATAATAGCATTCAAAGGAGTACGCAATTCATGGCTCATGTTGGCGAGAAAATCGCTTTTTGCTCTACTCGCATATTCAGCTGTTTCCTTTGCACTTTGCATGGCATGTTGTGCTTTTATACGATCAGTGTTGTTAAGTGCCATGCTAATGATAATCCGTTGTCCATCAGGTTGGATGCCAAGTAAAGAGGAACTAAATTCCCATATCTGTTTTTTGCCTGCCTTCGTCATAATTTCGTATTGTTCTGGCGCGCTCCGTTCTTTCTTTTGATTAACCTGTACGAGATATTCTTGAATCTGCTCGCTCATTTCACTGTTCGCTTGTTCTAACCATTTGGCAACAGTTGTCATCTCTTCAGATGTATACCCAGTAAGTTCTGTCCAGGCACGACTGATAAGAATAACTTCTCCGTTTTCTGCATGAATCATAATCGGTAGAGGTGCATTGAGTACAGCACGCCGAAAACGTTGTTCGCTTTCTTGCAATTCTGTTTCTGCTTGTTTCCGGTCTGTAATATTTGTTGAAGTCATAACGAACCCAACAAGTTTGCTGTCGCGTTTAATGGGCGCAATCCAAGACGCGTACCAATTTTGACTGATTCTTCCCTGAATTTCATAGCCTGCCACTTCACCTGTTTCAATAACCTGTTGGCATGCCTGTCGAAATCCATCATGATGCTCATCGGTCAGAAAATCAAAAATACTTTCCCCAACGATATCCTCTATTGTGAGGTTAACACCTGCCGGAACCCGATTAATAAACTGCAATCGGTAGTCAAGGTCAAGTGTCACAATAATGTCAGGAGCACTTTCAACCAAGGACCGCCATTTTGCCTCAGAATCGCGAAGCGCCTGATCTGCACTATGATACTCTGTGATGTCTCGAGAAATACCGCATGTCCCTTTGATGCGTCCACTTCTATCTCGAATCGGGACTTTTGTGGTAGATACCCATGTATCTTGTCCGCCTGGCCAGGTTTCCTTTTCCTGCTTACCCTCAATTGGTTTTCCAGTATCAATGACCGTTCGTTCATCTTGATATGCTTGTTGTGCATGTTCGCGCGTAAAAAAGTCAAAGTCGCTTTTGCCTATGGCTTCTGTCGGATTTTTGAGACCGAATCGATTTGCGAGGGACCGATTAATGCGTATAAATTTACTTTCAATATCCTTAAAGTAGATATGGTCGGGGGCATTATCCATGAGGGTGTGGAGGAAATCACTTTCTTGTGCATGGGTTTGCGCTAATTGCTTAAACCTTTTTTCATTTTCACGGAGTTTTGCCTCAATCCTTTTTTGTCTCGTTATATCCTTAGCAACAACACAATAGCGAGGATGTTCTGGATCAGACTGTGCTGACCACAAGAATCTCTTGTACTCGCCGTCACTACACAGAAAACGATTCTCAAAAGAGATTGTATCACAGTTTTCTGCACTCAATTTCGAGAATTGCGCCGACGTAGGTTGTCGGTCATCAGGGTGAACAAGTTCCATCCACTGCCGCGCTTGGAGTTCTGGGTGAGTAAAACCGAGGATTTGTTCCCATGCAGGATTGAGTGGGACAAGTTTACCGTCAAGATGGATATATCCAAACATATCCGATGACAGCTGCAAAAAAGGGAGGTTTTTAAAAGTTTCAGATGCCATGTAGGTTCCCCATTATTTGGTTACCAAAACGGCACGATTGGCAAGTTTAACGACGGTCTGTGTAGTACTCTGGAAAACCATCTCATACAATCGTCCGTGATGACTGGCACTGAGGGCGATTAGGTCGCAATCGTTTGCTTCCGCGTTTTCCAAGATGTTTGTTACTGTAAATCCGAGGGCAGTCAGAAATTCCGTTGGGACATCGTAGAATTGCAGATAAGCTTCCATCTGCTGTTTTATCTCTGTTGCCTCTTGGGTAGTATTTGAAAGTGCTAAACCGAGAATGTCGGCCTTAGTCAATTCGCCAATTTCTGCGGAGAGTGAGAGCACGTGATCAGAATAAATATCCCCATGATTAACAACTAAAATTTTGCGTAATAGGGTGCACTGCTCGTGGACGACGATAATAGGCTTAGTAATATGTGCAAGGACATCATCAATTTGGTTTTGAATGAGTTTTAAACCGCGCGTTTTAATATCTTCGGGGAGTCCCACCACGACTAAATCAGCGGAATGCGCCTTTTGACAAATCATCTGCCGCGGGTTGCCTGCGACAGCTTCTATATGGTAATCTAAAAAATCGTAAAGTGCACATTCTTTTTCGGTTCGGCGCAGCACTGTTTCCGCGACTTCTGTGCTTCCACCGTGAGCACTATCCTGAAAAAAAACACAAGAGAGGTGTGTTCCTAAAAGAACTGCAAGTTGTCCTGCGTAATCAAAGGCGTTTCTTTCATAATCGGTATCGCCTATGGAAACGAGGATATTTTTTATCATGAGATAACCTTTACAACAATTAATGTGGTGATTCGGATGGTGGATTCAATAATGCCCAAATTGCTTCGTCTTCGGTCTCAAAGTTACGGAAGACAGTGATGAGTCTCGCCATGACAATGAGATTTTTCACATGTTTATTGACATTAATCACAGCAATTGTTCCATCGCGCGGATGGATATCAGCATAGATTTTCATCAACGCGCCAAGCCCAGAACTATCCATGCCGGTAACGTCTTTAAAATCAAAGACGAGTTTCGGTGAGTCATTTACCTGTGAAAGAGCGTTTTGAACGACATTTGTTAAATCTTGGACATCGGGCGCTATAATCCTACCTTCAAGTTTGAAAATCAATACGCCATCCCGCTCTGATTGAGTGATCGCCATTAGTGCAGCCTCCAAGTTGCTGCGATTATAAATTGTATGCTAAGTCTCGCTGCTTAAAGCCGAGACAGCTTCATCTTCGGTGTTGAAGTGCTCAAAGATACTCGCAAGCCGACTCCGCACAATTAGGTTTTTGATATTTTTGCCGACATTGAGAACACCAACCCTGCCACCTTGTCGAGTGATTGTGACATGGGCACCCATGAGTGTTCCAAGACCGGAACTATCCATCATATTGACTTTTTCAAAGTCTATTAGAATTCTCGGTGTATCAGAGGCATCTACCTCAGCTGTAATTACCTCTCTTAGTTCCGATACCCCGGTACCCATAATTTTTCCTGATGGTTCCAAAATTGTGACACCATCTCTGTAGCGAACCGTGGTTGCCATGCTTTTTTCTCCCTTTTATGTTTTTAAGTTATACGGCATTTTCACTAATTCTGATTCTATTATATGTAATTTTAGTTTGTTTGTCAAGAAAATTTGAAACTGGGCAGAAATCGTTTAGTTTCTTAACGATTTTGATGATATGTGTTTATGGTTTTTAATGTCAGATCCAAGAATAGCTGTTAATTCAGATTTGGAAGGATTAATCTGTCCTGCGGTGGGAAAATTTGGACTTCAGCATAAATCGGATATGTCGGAGCGCATCTCTAATAGCGTTGAGTTTAGACTCCCCTCCGCGTGGGTGGTAGGTGATAGGGATTTCAAGAATCTTTAAATCTGTTTCTACTGCTTTTATGACCATTTCAGAAGCAAATTCCATGCCGGTTGTTTTCAAATCCATCCGTTTGTATGCCTCTGCGGTGAATGATCGCATCCCGCAGTGTGAATCTGAAATGTATGTGCCGAACAGGACGCGCAGCATTCCTGACAGGATCGGGTTCCCGATATAACGTCTTGCCCACGGCATTGCCCCTGGAAGTATCTTACCTTTAAACCGATTTCCGATGACCAGATCGTATCCATTTTGAAGCGGTGTGATGAACCGTTCTAAATCCGTGAAATCGTAGGTATCATCAGAATCTCCCATGATAATGTATTGTCCTTGCGCTGCTGCAAGTCCTGCAAGGTATGCGGCACCGTACCCGCGTGTAGGTTGATGAACGACGCTTGCACCGAGGCGTTCTGCAATTTCAGCGGATGCATCGGTTGATCCGTTATCGGCAATAACGACTTCGCCCACGATGCCTAAAGCGTCAAGTGTGCGTTGTGCTTTTTGAATGCAAATGCCGAGGGTTTCTTCCTCGTTGAGACATGGCATGACAACAGAGACTTCAATGTTTTTATTTTTCATAAGATTCCTTTGTCGCTATTCTGTCGCGAGATATTTTGGGTGTGCTTTGATATGTTCCGGATAGTTTATTTTCCATATTTGTACGTCTGTCGGTCTATTTTTTTCTTTTGAATTGTCGGTATAGATGTTTTCAAATACTTCGGAGTGTTCACCGCGTATAAAGAGTTTAAATGCGATACTATTCCATCCGATTTCGGGGACATAAAAAGCGTTTCGGAGAATCCCTTTTGTATCAAATTTCAGCAGCATCCCGCCTTTTTTTGTTTTATCTGTTTGTTCGGATAGGATCCGTTTGCTTCCGTGGAATGCGACATAAGGTATCTGTTCTGTTTCTTCGTTTTTGAAATGTGCGATAGCTGTAAGTTTTTCGGTAGATGTGCCTTTAATCTCTATAAAAGTCAAATCTGTGTTTGGTGTAAAAGTGTCTATGGGTTGTCTCTGTGGTGCAAGTGCGTATTGTGTTCCGGGAGCTGTAGGTAAATACAAAAGTGGGTAAAGATTAAAATGTCTGTCAAAAGACAAATCACTTCCAACAAAAGAGTTTTTTCCCGCCCTGGATATAAAATCTGCACTGGTAAGCATAAGATGTGTTGCGTTATGTGTTTTTAGAAAATATAAAGCTTCCGTTTCGGACTGTGCACAGTAAACATGTCGGTAATAGAGATGAACCCAATGGGGTAGATAGTGATCTGGGTCCGTTATTGTTTTCACGTTGCTGTGTACATTGAGTTGTGTTCCATAATCCCATTGTGCGGCCATAATTGTTTTGTCAGGCTGGAGTTGCGTTTTTATCCATTTATACGCGTGCATGATGTTTTGATTTTCGGGGTATATATTTTGTTTTTTTGCGATGTGAAGAGATCGTGTAGCATGTCCGCCGACGGGGTTCCAAAAAAGGAGTAGTGTTAGCATTGCAGTGGTGAATAATGCCGTGATAAGTTTTGGATGGAGAGTACGTCCCCCGAATTTTAAATTTACGTTAAAAGATGCGGTGATATATCGCATTAGGAACGCTGTTCCCAAGGCAAGTGGAACCCCAATAAAGAAGTCGTACCTTTTCCCATTACGTGAGAGACTAACCCATAAGATGAACCAAACAAGCGTTGCAAGTAAGGCAAGTTCATTTTTAGATGTCTGTTTTCGTGTAGCGGCAATGCTAATCCCGATAGCTGTCAATGGTAAGGATGCTACAAAGAGGAGATTGGCCGAATTGTGACCTATCCAATGGGTGATAGGGTGATGCAAGAAAACTGCTGCACTGAGAAGTAAGAGAGCAAACGCCAAAGTGAAGGCATTCCATTTCCAATGTTGGAGGGATGCTGCGATGAAGCCGATGCTGCCCAAAACAAAAATGCTGCCGTATCGTCCAACCCAATATCTCAAATCAGGATCTGCTAATTCTCCAATAATCTGCATTAATCGGTTTTCCTTAAATGGAAATGCGGTCACTGCAAAAGTCTTATATTGTAATAATATATAGATTACACCTATGCTAATGCTGATCAGTGTGAGTCCCCATGTGAATTTTCGCGAATGAGGTTGTAATTCTGTAACAAAACGGAGACACAAGTATTTGATGCTTTTGAGTGCAAGAATCACGAGGGGAGGCACAAGCATAAGGGTGCCAATGTATGTTGAATATCTGTAACCGCTCCGATACGCAGGACTGATTAAAAAAAGCCAAGGGACAAACATGAGTATCCAGAGTATATATTCTTTTAGGTTATCTTCAGCATCAGTAGTGCAGAATTTCCAGAGTTCCACGGACATTATTACGATCAGGAAGAAACCAAATCCCTCCCAGGAAAGGCCACCCAAAAAGACAGTGAATCCCGCAATAGCCGTTGCAATCCATCTCTGTTTTCCGTGTTGCATTTGCTCTTTCCAGAGATAGGTAGTAATTGCAAGTATACCGATCATCCAGCACCAGGCATCTCTATCGCTAAATCCGATGGTGCTTCTATCTATGGTTCCTGGGAGCGTTGCGAGTAGGATAGCGACAATTGTAGCAAATCCTAAATCGTAAGTTTTTATGAGAAAAACGGTAAGGATTCCAAGACCGATAACAAAGGATATAATTGAGAGATAAAGACATACCTGATAAAGTGATACGTCGTAAAAAAAGAGTGTTATAGCTTTGTGTGTATAGGCAAGAACATAAGCGTATAGTGAAAGGAGTTGCGTGTTGTCCCTGCCATTTGGTATCCATCTGCGTTCATCAACCGGGGGTAGGTGTCCGTGTTCGCTGATGTTTTGTGCCTGCCAATAGTAGAGATACGCGTCGTTTGACGTGAACTGTCCATCAGGAATACGTTCTCTGCCTTGGAGGCGAATGCAGAATGCAAGAACCAAGATTCCTAAGAGAAATGCAATGAGACTGATATATTTAAAATAAGAATTACTACTTACAGCTTCCCAAAGACGAAGAGATAATCGCATCTTATTTCCATTCTTATTTTATCTGTGCTTGTGCTAACGTTGTTCAAGATACTGGAGCCGTTTCTGCATTCGTGTACGTTCTGATCGGAGTTCGTTCGCTCTTTTCTTAAGCAGTTCAAGCCCCTCTTCGTACATGCGCTGCGGGTCTGTCTCGGTTGCTGTGCCTTTTTTTGATTTTGTTGTCGGCATCGTTTTATTTCCCGTGCTGCTTTCTACTTGTGGCCCCCACTCGTAACTGCGTCTGGATTGTGTGTGCCTCGGATTAAGAAACGGAGATCCGCCGAGAGATAGGTTCAACGTATTTCCTTTTTTCGTGGTTAAAATAACCCGTTTGGAGGTGATCTTTAGGACAATTGATTCTCCAAGGGAATCGCCTACAGTAACAACGTGAAATTGATCTGATTTACGTTCTTGGATATAGGCTGTGGCAGTATTGCCATCAGTGGCGATGATCGTTCCCAGTAGTGTATATACCGGTTCCCGCTGCGGAGGTTTCCAGTTGAACGGTCTAAAGATGTTGTTGTCAATAATCGTTTGATAGAAAGCTTCGGGGGCAACCTGCTGTGGCATTTCGCTTTTTGACCTCCGCATTCGTGAAGCGAGTTGCTTGCTGAGTGCTATTTCTGGCGTGCTTACTATTTGGGGAGATGCAAGCACATCAGGAACGTTCCGATACCGAAAGAGGCATACCGCAAACAGACAAACGAGTGTTAAAATACTAACAGTGATCAGGAACCGCTGCATGGTGTCTCCGTTCTTGACATCAACACGCATGCGCTTACTCTGGGGCATCCGGCGGTTTTGGGGCGGAACGTTCTGACGGTCGCTGTCGTGTGGCTTGCTGCTTTTCTGCTGCTGCCTGTCGGATTTCCTCAAGTTCATTAATTGCCGCTTGTAGCACACGCAAGTCCTTGGGCAACTCACCGCCATGCAGTTCTTGTAGCACTTCAAACCACTGTTGAATGTTGGCGCGCGAGGGAGGATCGGGGGGCAACATATCAGGGGGAATATTGCGTCTGTCTATGGGGATATCGGGACGACGTTCGTTCTCTCTCAACGCCGATCCATCCCGCAGATGAGGTTGTGCCTGCTGCGGTTGCTGTGAGGGATCAGGTTGTTCCTCTGGTGCGGTTTTTTGTGGTTGTGCAGGTAGCGTTTTAAAGAGTGCCTCGTGATCCGCAATTAACTGTTCAACATGTGCTTCTGCCACCTCAAGTGCTGCCATCTGACGTTCATAAAAACGAGGAGTTACATCAGAAGGCAATGGATTCCCATTTTCATCCGTATAGACAACGGTTACCCCCTTTGGCGCAACACCGAACATCGTTAAATCGTTTTTCTGTTCTTCAGTTAACATTGCCCCCGTAAACGTCGACAGCGGTGTATCTTTAGAAACATGCACATACACCGTATTCGGTGTAAATGGGGTGAAAACACCGTTAAGATTGGTAACACCACCGTAAACAGAGGGGTCTACATCTTTTGCGCGCTGCCCGTTGAGCCTGGCAACAATATCAAACTTAATACTGACATCTTCCATTTCCTCCCAAGTTGCGTCTACTGGCAATCTATAATCCTCAAGAAACTTTGCTCTTGTTTCTGGATTATCGAATTTGTCTTTCGCCATGAGGGCTTGATCCCTTGCATTAAACGCAAAAGTATAGTGGACAGGCAGGGAGAAAGGAAATCCGTTATCCATGAGATGTTGCAGCCATTCTTCTCTTGGCCAGTACGCCTCTAATCGTTCAAACCTGGCTCGTGATTTCTTGTTAAGATAGGGGCGTTCAAAGTTCATATACCCTTCATGCCATTTTTCTATTATTTCTTGGACGGTGTAGGGTTGATAGTCTCTTTTAATAGCTGCGAGGTCAAGGTTTTCCCACACACGCAGGATCGGATGCTTCGCTGCAGTCAGATCGGGATCGCTGCTTTCCGGTTGCACCTCAGCCGGTCGGATAGGTGTATGCGTATGCTCAACGACATCTCCAGCAGGGAACACATGCGAATGTGGTTTAGAAGCAGGGATACGTTCAAGTAACGACTCTTTTGCTCTCTTTTGCAACAGTCCCATGTAGAATGCAGCACCGATGAGAACAACAGCAAACGATATGATAAAGTAAGTAATCTGTTTTTTAATGTTTTTCATAACGACCTATCTCCTTTTAGCCTTTATTAAAGTTATAGAGATGGTGTGCCACTCCACTTTATAGAAGGGACACACCTTACTTATAACAGCACTAAAAAGCCAAGCAAGAATCACCATGATCTGCGCCATTAAATGCTGCGGAAATGGAACTCGGCTCTATTGGTGAACTCAGATTTCCCCATACCGATGCACTTTTAACCAGTTGGCTATCCACACCTCCCACACTTAACCAGAAACCGACAGGCAATGAAGCTGTAATCCCTGTGGTGTATGCGTAAATACCGTCTCTTTCAACCGCTGCGCTTGAAGACCAGGTAGCAGAAGCACTTGCAGGACCATAACCGACTCCTCCTGTAATTGACCCCGACTGCGTGTTAGTGATTCTTGTGCTCTGAACTTCAATATTAATATTTTGAGGTGTCGTGTCATATTTAGACTCATCAACATCAACCTTGTTACAGATGTATCCCCATCCGAATGGCATCTGATAATGAGCGTCTTTCTTCTCTGAAATCGTAAGAACTATCCCTCCGCGACCACTCCAACCATTGTGACTTGCGGTTAATCCCATATCATCCGTGAGACCAGGGGAAACACTGCCACTACATGAACTATTACCAGCAGAAGCGGAGAGGCTCACTTGCGCCCCATAAACCATTTCGATTTCATTATCATCAGCATGATTGCCGCTTATCAACCCCGATGCGCAATACTTCAGTGCCCATGAACTGGCGGATTCGGTGCCGTCTCCACTGCTGCCAGAATAGCTGGAATAACTTCTTGGATCTACATGATACATGTGCGTAGGACTCGTACCAGCGTAGCTTCCTGACCAATAATCTACATAGAATTCAGGAGGATGCTCACTTGCACCGTGTCCGAATCCGTTTGGTGTATATGCCATAAAAAGAATAGACATCACAAAAACCAATAAAATGGCAAATTGAACCAACTTGAATTTCATTTTTTTCTCCTTGTGCCACTTAACCGTGGCGTTCAGATGTGGCGACTTAGTACACACATCTGGTTGTTTTCAATTATATTCCTAACTATCAAAATTGTCAAATAAAAAATTAACATTATGAGCTGTTACATTACAAACAGCACGAATACCATGCATTGAAAGATTCTCCAATGCAACAACAAAAGCCCGCAACGAAGTAAAGTCAGCGTGCGGACGCGAAAATACCGCAGACTCAAGCCCTGCGATAAGAATTTGTAACGTAAAAATATTAACGCATGTAACAGGGGGGGGGGGGTGTAGTTAACTTGTAGTTAAAATTAGCCTCAAAAGTATTGCGCGCACAAAAACCTTGATCAGATGATAGGTATTTGGTGCGTTCATTTCTGATTAGCAATTCCATTTGTCGGTTTCTCATTGTTAAGTTAAACCCCAAGATATGAAAAACAAGAGACACGGTAACGTAGTTTTGCTCAAACCATGTCATTCATTAAATTATATACGAATATCCGGGTTTTGTCAAGTTTTTTTGTAGAAAAATTTGCTTTTCCGAATTATTTTAAATTTCATTACTTCGCTGACAATAAAGTACTCTTTAATTTTGCTTGCCTTTATTATCAAAACTGACTATACTTTAAACCAAGATAGAATGTTAACTCTTAATTGAAAGGTATGAGATGTATTCCGTTGACAGATTACGAATCAAGGACCTTCCGAAAGATGAACGTCCTCGTGAACGGCTTTATAAACACGGTCCTTCACATTTGAAAACCTCAGAACTTCTCGCGCTTATTCTCAAAAGCGGTTTCAAAGGCACTACTGCTGTCCAACTTGGTGAACAGATATTGACTGAATATAATAACGATCTCAAGCGGATGGCAGAAAACCGACCAAAGCAGTTTGAGTCCATTAAAGGTGTTGGCGCAGCCAAAGCTGCACAACTGGTCGCTGCATTTGAATTAGGACGCCGTTTAGCCCGTTCACATGCTGACCGAGTTAAGATTTCTTCCCCAAGCGATGTGGCTGACATGTTAATGCCACTCATGCGAGACCTCCGAAAGGAAGTCGTCTGCGTTATGTGCCTTGACACCAAAGGCGGCGTCACAACGCAAGGCATTGCGGGTGATGCCAATAACGAGATTCAGTGGGGCAAAAAACTACTTTCTGAAGATACAGTGTTTGAAGGCACGTTAAACGCGAGCGTTTTTCATCCGCGTGAAATTTTTCGATTTGCTATTGAGGAATCCGCAAACTCTATTGTGCTTGCGCATAACCACCCATCTGGTGATCCACAGCCGAGCCAAGAGGATATCCGTGCGACAAAGCAATTGATTGAAGCCGGAAACTACGTCGGCATCAAAGTGTTAGATCACATCATTATCGGTGATGGTATCTTTTACAGTTTAAAAGAGGAAGGTGTTATTTAACGCTGCGTTGCCGAAGAACCTCGTATAACAGCACCCCCGCCGTAACAGATACGTTCAGCGAACGAATTTGACCTAACATAGGTAGATGCACGAGATAATCACATTTCTGTTTTACGAGCCTCCGAATTCCTTCCCCCTCGTTTCCCAAAACAATGCACAACGGCACTGTAAAGTCTGCAGCGGTATATGTAAGTTCCGCCTCCTCAGCAGTGCCAACGACCCACACCCCAACTGACTTTAGTTTTTCAATGGTTTGGGCCAAGTTTGTTACCTTCGTAATCGGTGTCCATTCTGTGCTACCTGCAGATGCTTTGTGGACTGCAGCCGTAATCTCAGCGGCGTTGTTTTTGGGTATTAGTACCCCATCCGTATCCGTTGCATTAGCAGTCCGTAGAATCGCACCTAAATTTCTTGGATCCTGAACCTGATCTAACATAATTAAGATAGCAGGTACATCTTTTTTATTTCCAATTTTTTTCAGAAGCGTTGACAGTTCTGTATAGCGAAACTCACTGATATAGGCGATCACACCTTGATGATTCGGGTGCAATCTATCTAAATGATGCCTTGGACAACGTTGGTAAGGGATACCTTTACGGTCAGCAGCAGCAATTATCTGTCGGAGACGAGAATGTTCACTGCCTTGTACAATCAAGATTTTTTCTATCTGCCGCACACCACTCCGAAGTGCTTCCATAACCGGATTTCTACCAACAATTTGTTCCGACATACGGATTCCCCTTCAGATGCAAAGTATGTACCAACACTAATTGAAACTAATCGCGCTGTAGACAAAGATTATGAACAAACTTGCCCTCAAAAAGCATTTGCGACAATAACCAAATCTTGAATATTCACAACACTATCACCGTTCAGATCAGGTTCTGCTTTACCAAACGCATTCGCAACAATTACCAAATCCAAAATATTCACAACGCCATCATCGTTTACATCCACATCGGATCGAAAGTCTGTAAGATTCAAAGCAGTCAACGGACTGAAATCAGTTGCCGGATTGTTCTCAATCCACAACTCCTCCAAATTCGTAAGTCCCGTAAGCGGACTTAAGTCTTTAATACTGTTATCTGAAAGATTCAAATGTCGGAGTTTTTTCAGTTCTGCAAGTGGACTTAAGTCTTTATAGTAAAACCTGTAATTACTTGGACACTTTTATAATATCGTCAATAGAGGTCTCAGCGTTGTATTGACGTATCCGCTTGATGTTAGCGAAATCCTTCTCAATCGGATTCAACTCCGGGGAATATGGCGGTAAAAACAACAAACTCGCACCGCATTCCCGGATCAATGCTTCTGTTTGTGAACCTTTGTGGAAAGAGGCATTATCCATAATCACAACGTGGCTATCGTCAAGCAAAGGACATAACATCTCCGAAAGCCAAGCGTTGAAGGCAACCGCATCGCAACTACCTTTGAAAAGCACAGGTGCTGTGAAACATCCATCAAGCCGTGCGGCAATCAAGGTCGTGGTGGTATACCGATGGCTCGGCACTTTATCTTCAACACGGACACCTTTTGGGGCATAAGCATACCGACGGAAATCGGTTTCGGTGAAACCACTTTCGTCAAGATAAACCGGTTTTTTGCCTTGCTCGTGTGTCTCTTGTTGTAGTGCCGAGAGATACTCTTGGCGTTTTATCGGACACTGTTCTTTGTAGGTCGTGGTCTTTTTTTTCGCGTGATATTGAGTTTTGCCAAGGCATAAAAGAGGTTTCCGTTTGTTGAAACACCGAAGTGTTTGGCACGTTCGGCGAGTGTGCTATCGGGAAAATCGGCAATATGTTGTTGAAGCGCATCATAATCAATGTGTCGGGGTCCTTTGGGACCCGGCTTCTTATAGGCAAAGGGGTCTTCTGCTTCTAACCAGTTATAGATTGTCCTTCTTGAGACACCGAAGGTGCGTTTAGCAGCGGTTTTACTCCCACCATTATTGATGAAATCAAGGACGCTTTTACGTAGATCTGTTGAATATGCCATAATCATAAACGCTAACATAAATCTCAGAAAATGTAAACTTA
>LXNJ01000565.1_pt1 | contig 25337 bp, 21 predicted proteins | sample 809081 | NCBI WGS metagenome assembly LXNJ01 (sample SAMN04870510, study PRJNA318959) | sponge metagenome | biome: sponge; feature: marine sponge reef; material: water | host: Petrosia ficiformis | place: Greece: Milos, Mediterranean Sea | collected 2013-05-29 | depth 5-7 m | reverse complement strand
GGGTTTAGTTCAGGTTGCGTGTGATGAATAGCACCGATTGCTCCCAGATGTTGTGCGATTTGTTGAATAACAATAGGTTCAGGTTTTTGCGGAAGTATTTTTAATGTTTCGTGTAAATACTTCAAACCTCGGTAGTGTGCCCTAAGGTCTAAAACACTGGACGCAGTATTTTTGCAACGGAGCGTATCTATGAGTTTAGCACTCACATTCACCATAAACATTGAGAGGTTCGCTTCAACGCCAAATGCGCGTGTGGCATTTGTCGGGACTGAAGAGCGTTTGACATATTCAGAATATACCTAACAAGAAATCACCGAATTAAAAAATTAATCTTCATAAAGTTTGTGCTACATAGGTGGCAACTTAGGTAACTTTAGGACAACAGCCTTATTTATTCAATCATTTTTGGCGAAGGTATTGTTTATAGAAAACATATAATTACTTGAACACTGTTAACGATGCACTTACCAAACGGTAATAGAAATACGATGGACTATCATTTTCTTTTATTTATCGGAATATTCCGTTCTAAAACCCCGTTGCTTTAGCTCGGGGATACAGAACAGCACTGGCATTAATCAATCAAAAACACTTGACTTTTACCGTGAAACATGGCATCCTAATAGGACTACTTCAGTGGTAGTTGTTGGTGCAACTACCACACCAATGGGAAGTAGTATCTTTTCAAGGAAGTAGTGATATGCCATTAAAAACACATAAGATTGCATTGAATCCAAATAATAAACAGCGTGTGTGGTTTGCGCAGCAGTGTGGCTATGCCCGTTTTGCGTATAATCACGCTTTATCAGATTTCAAAGCAGGATTAGATAATGATGAGTTTCTCTCTACATCAAAGTTGAATGAAAGATTTAACGTTGCTAAGAAGGAACATGGATGGACGAAGGAACAAGATCAAGTTGTTGCGAACAAAAGCATATTTGTGAATTTGTCAGCTGCGATTGCGCATTGGGTATCCAAGCGTGCGAAGTTTCCGAAATATAAGAAGCGTGGTAAAAGGGATTCTTTCACAACAAATAATCAATTTGTTCAAGTTGTTGGCAAACGTATCAAGTTACCTAAAATAGGATGGGTCAAGATGTTTCAAGCGTTACGTTGGTCAGGTAAAATCATGAAAGTGACTATCAGCAGAACAGCACACCGTTGGTTTGTATCTATCACTGTTGACACAGAGGACACCGAAGCAGTTGCTAATTTAGCAATTCACCCTGTGATTGGTATTGATGTTGGTATAAACTCTCTTTCTACCTTGAGTGATGGCACTAAATATGATAATCCGAGCCCGCTAAAACGGTATGAAAGGACAGTAGCAAAAGAAGCACGTAGGCTCAGCAAGCGGACAAATGGGGCTAAAAATTGGATAAATCAGAAATGGAAAGTAGCACGTATCCACTATCGGATTGCTTGCATCAGAAATGACGCACACCACAAAGCTGCAACGGATATTGTCAATAAAACCTCTGCTATCGGCATTGAGACGCTGAAGATAAAGAATATGCTGAAGAATAGGAAACTCGCAAAGGCATTGTCTGATAGTGCATTAGGTGGTTTTCTTCAGAAACTTAAGACGAAAGCAGCAGCACGTGGAATACCTGTCACAGAAGCATCGCAATTCTACGCATCGTCAAAAACCTGTTCCAGTTGCGGACACACAAAAGACAACTTGGTGCTATCAGAAAGAACATATCATTGCGGTCAATGTGATGTTTCTATAGATAGAGATGTCAATGCTGCAATAAATCTAAGAAATGTCGCGGTAGGACATACCGAGACAGAAAACGCTTGTGGAGTCCAAGTAAGACCTCAATCGGAGGCAGGAGAGACGGAAGCAAGAAAAGCCGTTTGGCAACAACAATTGCTGCCAATATAAGAGCTAAGAATCCCATGCCTTTAGGCTTGGGAGTATGTCAAAATTGTAGGGAAACATCAATTGTAAAGTATAGTTGGGAGGAACATAGCGTGATTCGTGAGGCTATTCAGAAAGTTATTGACGGGAACCCCTTAACAGAAACAGAGATGGTTGAAACCATGACCGAGATTATGGAAGGCGAAACGACGGATGCACAAATTGCTTGTTTCCTGACAGCATTGCGGCTTAAAGGAGAAACGATAGATGAGATTATCGGTGGCGTTCGCGTGATGCGTGCGAAATCAACGCGGGTGCCAACAAAGCAGCCGTTGGTCGTTGATACCTGCAGTACGGGTGGAACTGGATTGCATTCCTTCAACATTTCAACAACCTCAGCATTTGTTGTTGCAGGGGCGGGCGTTCCTGTGGCTAAACACGGTAACAGAGGCGTAACTCGGCAAAGTGGAAGTGCAAATGTGTTGATGGCGTTAGGTGTGAATATTGAGATTTCACCAGAACATATTGGGCAGTGCATTGATGAGGTTGGTATCGGTTTTCTATTCGCGCCAATGCTGCATGGTGCTATGAAACATGCGATTGGACCTCGCCGGGAAATTGGGATTCGTACTATTTTTAATACAATTGCTCCGCTAACTAATCCAGCAGGTGCGCGGGCGCAGGTGCTTGGGGTCTATGCATCGGAATTGACAAAGTTACACGCGAATGTCCTCAACAATCTTGGGACACAGCATGCGTTCGTCGTGCATGGGAACGATGGCTTAGACGAAATCACTACGACAACCACAACGCGCGTCTCTGAACTTGTGAATGGTGCTGTGAAAACCTATACACTTGATCCGACTACACTTGGGATTCCGAAAACTGAACCAGAATCGTTACTTGGTGGCACACCTGAGAAAAACGCTGAGATAACTACGAATATCCTCAAAGGTGAAAAGGGACCTAAACGCGATATTGTGCTGTTGAATGCTGCTGCTGCGATTGTTGCAGGCGGCATAGCGGATAACCTTGAAAACGGATTGGAGATTGCAGCAAATTCTATTGATTCGGGAAGCGCGTTGGAAAAATTAGAAGGGTTGAAATCGGTATCAAATAAATGATCTTAGTCCTGCAATTATAGCCTTGTAGATGTTATAATTGTTGGAAACATCGTTGATAGCGTCTTACAAAGCGTTAAATCAACGCCAAATTGCGGACGGCACGCGGAGCGTGCCTGCTACTTTTAAGGAAATCTGTTGATATTAGACACCATTATTGCTCATAAACAGAAAGAACTTCAAATTGAACAGGAGCAGGTGCCGCTTGGCACATTAGAATCGAAGTTAGCAAACCTACCGCCTGCAAAGGATTTTCGAAGTGCGATTGCACAGCCTGGCAATATCAACCTTATTGCTGAGGTAAAGAAAAAGTCTCCAAGTAAAGGTATTATCCGCGAAGATTTTGATCCTGTTCAAATAGCTGAAACTTACGCGGAGAACGGAGCTGCAGCCATTTCTGTATTGACAGATGTTCACTTTTTCGATGGAAATCTTGAATATCTTTCCTTGATCCGCCAAAGTGTAGAGGTGCCACTATTGCGAAAAGATTTTATGATTGATCCCTATCATATCTATCAGGCGCGTGTAGCAGGTGCGGATGCGATTCTGCTTATCGTGGCGGTGTTAACGCCAGAACAACTACGTGAATTTATGGATATTGCTGCATCACTTTCGTTGGCATTTCTGGTGGAGGTGCATACAGAAGCGGAATTGGAGATAGCGTTAGACGTTGGCGCGGAGATTATCGGTATCAACAATCGGGATTTGCGGACGTTTCATACCGATTTAGCAACGACATTCAGGTTGCGTGAATCTATTCCTGCAGGAAAAGTTGTTGTGAGTGAGAGTGGTATCTATACGCGGGCAGATGTGGAATCCTTACGCGAAGCAGGTGTAAACGCCATTTTGGTAGGTGAATCGCTGATGCGCAGTCCTGATATTGGGGAACAAGTACGGAAATTGATTGGCTAAAGCGTTGGGATCGTATATTATGGCTATTCAGTTTCAGATTGTTAGACTGCAACATTGGTCTTAACGCGCTACAGTCGGGGTAAATCGGGGTTGAAAACCCCTCCTACAAGAATGACTCACAACGAATTTCAAGGAATAGCGGAAAACTTAATAACCTGCATTGTATATCTACCCTACATTGAAATAACCTCTATTCCGTGGCGTTTCAGTAGTGCGGTTGTAACGCCATCCCCTGAGATGAGCGTCCCCGAAAACGAACCGTCATAGATTGTGCCACAACCGCAAGACGGGCTTTTGGATTTGAGGATAACGCACGTCGCTCCTTGTGATTGTGCCAAAGCGAGCGCATGGCGTGCTCCCTTCAGAAATTCTTCGGTCTTATCCTCGCCATCTACAGTCAGCACTTTTGCTTTGCCATCTAAAACATCATTTCCATCGCCGCCCACGATTTCAACGGCAGGACGTGGTGTTGAGAGTCCGCCTGCTTCTTCTGGGCAAACAGGGACAAGTTCATCTGTCTGATGACGTTTGATCGCGTTTTCGTTACGGCTATTGCCTCCATCGTATCGACAATTGACACCGAGCAGGCACGCACTGACAAGAATTTTCATTCCTCTTCTTCCCATGTTTTCAATTGGCTATCAATTAATGGGAGATTTCCAGACTTCAGGTGCAAATAGTTTTCCTCAAGATGAGACAATATCGCTTTGAGTAGTTCTGGACGACAGATTTCAGTGTTGCCTATCTCGGAAGCGGCAATCTGTAATGATGTTGCAGTTTTCCGAAGTGCTGATGGAAGTTCCGCCTCGGTGATATTGACATTGACACCGAGTCCCAACACGAAAAAAGGGTGACGATGCTGGTCATATTCAAGTTCTGTTAGTACACCCGCAACCTTTTTCTTTGCAATTCGCACGTCATTTGGATGTTTAATCCGTGCTGTCAGTCCAGTAATAGTATGTATTCCCTGCGCGATAGAGAGCGCTCCGATGAGGTTTGGCAGATGCACCTGTTCCTGCTTCAAACGATGCGTAAAAATAACAGAAGCGAGTATACATTTTCCGGGTGGTGCTTCCCATGTTCTGCCGTATCTGCCGCGCCCCGCTGTTTGGTGATCTGCGATGATAAGTGTTCCGTCTTTAACGTCGCCTGCTTTTCCGCGAGCAATCGCAGTATCGTTGGTTGATGAGACATCGGTGTGGAATTCTATATGTGATTTTCCAATGATTTCCGTTTTGAGTGTCTCGCGAAAGGTTTCAATTGCTATCACGGTGTGGTTACCTTAGCAGGAATAATTTGTTGGGTTTCGCAAACTCTACCCAACCTACGCATAATTGGACTTCATAATAGCGCGCTTACAAAACGCGCCTACCTTTGGATAATAAATCGGGCTTAGAAAGCCCTCCCACAAGAAGCGGACGGCGGACGGAGTATGCCTGCTACTTTGCAGCCGGGCTTAGAAAGCCCTCCCACAAGAAGCGGACGGCACACGGAGCGTGCCTACTACTTTACACCGAGTTTGTTGAGATGATTTTCTGCCTCAACCTTCCACTGTTCAGGTGGATTTAATTTAAGAAATTGTTTCCACTGTTCTTTTGCTAATTCTGTTCGTTCTGTATATTCATACATCAAGGCGAGATTGTAGTTCGCGGTCAAATTGCGAGGCTCCAATTGTAGCACAAGTTCAAACTGATCGGCTGCTGCGCCAAGCTGGTCCATACTGTAAAGCACGTTAGCATACACTATAATGGAGGGAACATGCGAGTCGTTTAATGCCAGTGCCTTCGTTAACATATCTTTTGCTTTATTTAAATCCAACTCAGAATTATAGTATAGGTCGCCGAGACGTTGATATGCTTCAATGGCTTTATCATCAATTGCTATCTCTTTTTCATAAAGCTGGATTGCTTTTTTCCAATTTTGTTCCCGTTCAGCAAGTTTTCCAAGCTGTGTATGAACGCCTTTATATTTCGGATCCAGTTGTATCACTTTTTGGAACGTCTCTTCAGCGAGTTTGTGCTGCTCAATCCAGAGTTGCAGTGTTCCGATATAGTAGTGTGCATCAACATTTTTGGGGTCTAAATCCACAACCTGCCTGAAGTCTTCTAAAATCTGACTGCTACGGTAAAGCGTATTTCCTATCCGTTTATATCGGTTTGTAATCATGCCGCGATGGAAATATGCGTCAACATATCCTGGATTGAGCGCAATTGTTGCGGTATACTCTTTAACCGCCATTTCAGCATGTTTATGAAAATCTTCGAGTGTTTCAGCGTGGGTGTCCAATAACCGAGCGTAGCTATAGTGCCAGTCAAAATGCTCCGGATCATGCTCGTTTGCTAATGCATAATGATGAAATGCTTGTTGGATGTTGTCTGCTTGTGTATCTTCTGGCCCGCTCTTGAACCGTTTTTCGAAGATAGCAGCGAGTGTATGGTGAACATTTGGATGATTAGGTTCAAGTATCAACGCAGGTTGATATACACGGATCATGTTGTCTTCATCCTTGCGCTGTTGATAGATGCCACCGAGTCTGAAGAACGGTTCTGCGTTTTCTGGATCAAGCGCAATAGTTTTTTCAAAATACACAATAGCGTTGTCAATATCACCTTTCTTTTCATATAACATGCCAACATGATATTGTGCTGCGACATTGTCGGGTGTGAGGCGCGCGGTTTCCAGAAACGCTGATAGGGCAGCATCGTGCTGTTCCAGTGCAAGATGAGAGAGTCCAGATAGATAGTGCGCCTGCGCGTCCGATGAGTCAATAGCGATGATTTTCTTCAATGCATCTATCGCATTCTGATGCGATTCGCCTTCGCGATAGATATGAACCATCTTGTAAAGCACATCTGGTCGATTGGCATCCAACTGCAATGTTTTTTCGTAATAGACAAGCGCGTTTGCTTTATCCTCATTCGCCTCATAAGTCTGTGCCAGAAGATAGGTGGCGTCAATATCTTTAGGGAATAGGATGATATGGACGTTTAACGGCTCAACCGCATCTTTATAGTTGCCCGAATCAAAAGCTGTTTTGCCTTGTTCCCAGAAACGGGTGGCTAATGCGGGATCAAGTTCAAGTGCACGCCGATAATGTGTTGCCGCTGTGTCCAAATCGCCTTGTTGACGATACAGATCACCCAATTGGACATGCGAATCATGGAAGTGTCCGTGCGGAATTTGCAGCTCAAGATAACTTGGGTCAGCATCAATAATCTCAAGCGTCTTTTTGTAATGCTCTATGGCTTTTTCTGGGTTACTGGTATCTTTTTCAAGTTTCGCCATATAGAAGTAGGAACGCGGGTCTTCTGGAAGGACAGCCATTGCCTTTTCAAGCAGTCCGCGTGCCTCATCTACGTCCATAATTCCTGTGAAGTAGGGTTGTAAAGGTTCAAAAAATCTGTTTTTGAGGGCAGGTTTACCGGTGATTGCTTTTTGATAATGGATAACTGCGGTTTTGACATCGCCTCGCGTGTAGAGAATATCAGCGACAGCGAAATTTGCGGGGCCGTGCGTTGGGTCAATTTCCAACGCACGTTGATACAACTGGACAGCGCCATCTGTGTTGTCTGCCTCAGCAAAAATGACTGCGAGATCAAAGACATCTGTTGCGGTGTAAGGTTGATATTCTGCTGCTTTTTGGTATTCTTGTAGTGCTTCATCAAAGAACTTTTCTTTTGCAAGCACTTGACCCAGTTTAATGTATGCGGGTGCGAATTTGCGGTTGTTTTGAATGGCACGTTCAAATGTTTCTCGTGCTTGATTCAGATTGCCTTGGTCAAGGTAAACCAATCCCTTACCATAAATTGGGTATTCCCACTTCGGATTTAAAGTTTGTGCAACTTCAAAGGATCGGAGCGCTTCGGTATGTTTGCCTTGTTTGAGATGGATTTCGCCTATGTAGTAATGCGCGGGATAGTATTCTGGATTTAAGGTGAGACAGGTTTGAAATTTGGTGAGTGCTTGGTCGTATTTTTGTTGTTTTTGGTAGATAGCACCGAGACTGTAATGTGCCCAAAACAGCGATGGGTCAAGCTGGAGTGCGGTTTCATAGTAGCCGATTGCCTTTTCTTCGGCATTTTGATTCTGTTTTGTGTCGGTGAGGGCGTAGGCGTAACCTAATCCGTAGATGAATGCTGCATCGTTTGCGCGATTAACTTCTTCTGTCTCATAGCGTTGGATGAGTTCCGCGATGTGTCCCTCTTTTTGCCATTTTGCAATTAATTCGCGATGTTTTTGGGGTGCATCTTTGTTTGCTTTTAGTACCTTCGCGAAATCTTTTTGCATCTCTTGTTGCCATTTTTCTTGGGCTATGGTTGCGGTAATAATTGTGAAGAATGAGAGTGAAATTATGAGTAGGGTTGTTATTTTTTTCATTTTTTTCTCCTACGTGTCTGCAGTTAATTTATACCTTTGAACGTGTTCCAAATCAACGCCAAATGCGCCTATGCATTTAGCACCTCTTATATTCTGTAGGAGCGACCTCGAATCAACGCCAAATGCGCTTGGCAGCATGCGCCAAATCAACGGTATGAATGCCTTATGGCATTCCCCGTATGGCATGCTGCATGATTTGTCGGGTCGCGACCAGGAGGTCGCTCCTACAAGAAGAGGTTTGGGCAGAAAATCAAAATTTCTGTTTCTGTCGTTATGTTTACCCTTCTGAAAGGATTGCCTCGAGTTTTTCGTGAGTCGGCATTGAAGGTGTTGCACCGAGCACTGTGGCTGCGGCTGCACCTGCTGCTGTGGCAAACCTCACTGCCTCAGATAAATCGTTTCCGTTAGCAAGAGCCGTTGCTAATGCACCACTGAACGCATCTCCCGCACCTGTTGTGTCCACTGCATCAACCGATATTGCTGGTATGTGTGTGGATTGCGTTGGTGTGCAAAGCAGGACCCCTTGTTCTCCAAATGTTAGCACAACAGCAGAATGTCCGTCTGTTGCTATCTGCGATTGTAATGTTTCTGCTGTAACGATTCCTGCTTCAAGTGTGTTTACAGTATGTCCCGATAGTAGTGCCGCCTCCGTTGCGTTCGGTGTGAGAATGTCCACCTGTGCTAACAGACTCTGCGGTAGTGGACGCGCTGGTGCAGGATCAAGTATGACTATTGTATCGTTTGCTTTAGCAATGTTTATTGCTGTTTGTGATGCCTCTATCGGTGTTTCTAATTGTAGCAGTAGAACGTCTGCTTCTGCAATGCTATCTGCTGCGTCTATTATGTCTTTTGATGTGAGCTGCATATTGGCGCGTGGGACAACGATGATGCTGTTGTCGCCATCCGGTTCAACAACGATGGTTGCGATACCGGTACCGTTCTCTGCATCGGTTTTGACAAATCGGCTGTCAATATGTTCGGATTCTATTGCGGATCGTAGGACATCAGCAAACGGGTCATCGCCTATTCTGCCGATAAGCGTGACGTCTGCGCCTAATCGGGCAGCGGCTGTCGCCTGATTGAAGCCTTTGCCACCGGTGAAGATGTCAAATGTTTCTCCGATGAGAGTTTCGCCTCTGTTTGGCATCCGTTCAGCGCGTATCACAAGGTCAACGTTTGCACTGCCGAGGACGGTGACTTTGGGCTGCTGCATCGGTGTTTCCGATCCTTTGTTTTGATAATTGCCAGAGATAACTCGGACAGATTATGGTTTACACTTCCGATCCGTTCAATTCCTGTAAGAATGCTGTAACACTCGGTGTGTCAATTGCCGTGAGATGCAGCGCTGTCAAGTGATCAATGTCTTGAATAGATTCAAGTGCCTGTTCTATGGGTTGTACATTGCTCTGTGGAAAGCGTTTTGTTAGCACAGACTGTATATTCTTGATTGCCATTTCACGGGCACCTTTCTGCATTAAGTGTTCAATGAAGGGAGATTCTCGCATCATTTCCTCCGATATCAGTTTTTGTAAAAATGTAAGGTCATGGGCTATGCTGCCCAACGTTGATAGCGCAAAGAACAGCGTTCCACGCGTCTGTGCGTCAACTGGTGCTGCCTCTGTCTTCTCAACACATCTTTGCAACCATGTTTCCGTGTTCATGCCCGTAGGCGATCTCATTAAAGGCGTGAACGGCAACAGTCCAACCGATGCTGCTTCCAAAAACGATTCACCATCTAAATCCGCCAACCGAATCACCTGATACTTATACTGCAAACCAAAGACATCATTTCCATAACGATAACCGCCCGGGTCGGTCTGCCCCGCATTTGGACTTAGATATATCACCACTGAATACACAGGAAGTTCATGACGTAACAGGAGTTCACTTGCGTAAGCGAGCATGCGCAACGGCATCGGTTTATCTCTGCTATCCTCCGTTTGCACCTCTATATGAAGCAGGACTGTCTCATTGTGCCATCGCACCTTATATGTCATGTCATTGCGATGCACTTTAATCGTTTGTTGTTCGGTGTCAAGTGTCTCTAAAACTTTAACATCGGACGTGCCAAAGGATAGCATGGCGAACTCATCGGCGAACCGATCCATCAGATGCTTCACGATCTCATCATATTGTGCCATGCTCAGTGCTATGCCTTTTCGGACAAATTCTTTTATTGATTATACTTGAGGGGGTGGTGGTTTGTCAAGGGAAGTTTTTTGGGTGGCGGGTGGTGTAAAAACAGCCATGTGTTAGGATTTCGTATTAACTTTTTTGACAGCATGCTCAAAGGTTTTTCGATAGACCGTACTTTTCATTCTGCTTTCAATGAAGATTTCAAGCGAACTTACGCTCTTTATCATTTCTTGACGTACTCGGTTTGCTTCAAAGTTGAAAGCATATAGATTATGACATGCTCGGTGGTGAATATGGTTTTCCCGTTTTTTTCCCTCTTTATCTTCCAAAAAATCTAGGTAAGAAAGTGCTTCTTGTTCATTATTTATCGTCCAAAGATATCCTTTCCCCCAGTTTTTGACAGAAAAGTTTTCCTCGGTTTTTAATTTCAATAGATGTTTAGCAAACTCACGGCGGATTTGTTCATATTTTTTCGGGTCTTTCTCTTTCTCTCGTGGAGAAAGGCGAGTCCATGAAAAGCCAGGTAATTGTACATGTTTAAATGCAGCACTGAGCATCCAACTCTGTGAATCTACTGTGTCGGCACCACAGTAGAAAGCGAATAGCATTAGCAGCACAGAACCCATTGAAAAACAGTGAATATGAGATTCTGGGAGAAGTTCTCGGACTTTGCAAATTATATCAATCGCTGTCCGCTTACTTCCGTTGCGTGCAAATGGTTCTAAACTCCCAATTCCCACAATAGGAGGATCTTGACCGCAGATTTTGACAATATCATCAAAAGAACGTTTGAGTGCTTCTGGATCGTGTCCATGGAGCACAGGCATCAGTTGAAAATCATTAGGGACAGAACTATTCAAAGAATTTAATTTCTCAAACATTTTACGAGTGTTGTCAAGAGTATTTCCCCATCGTTTAATTTTTTCTTCATGATCAGATTTAGGTAAGAAAGGATGATCAAGTACAACGGAGATATTTACACCAAACTTTATGCCTATTGAGAGTACTTCAAGCGGGTCAATACTAATTTCATTTTCCTTTTGGAAGTTAAAAGCCCCAGAATCAAGCATCACGGGACCATCAAACTCAATAAATTCGTGAAGCTTGCATTGTTTTTCTCGAATTTTTGAGGCCGCAATTTTCGTTTGTCTATTCGCTAATAGGTCAAAGGCATTAACGAGAACTGCTTGAGTACCAGTGATTTTCCACGGATGACAAAGCAGACCAGCACGCGGGAAATCTCCTATGCGGTAACTGGCAAATAATGCAGGTGTTTCTATTTCTGATGGATTAATTTTTCGTTTATAGCGATACACAGTTAGTTATCCTTATAGACAAACTGGTAAAGTAAATGATTTAACTGTGGGAGAAACCATCCTGGAATGACGTTTTCCTGACCGTATTCACCCTTAAATATATTAAAGACTTCCAATACCTGACTCTTGGTCAAGGGGTAATAAGGTTTATCAACATCTGAACAATTCTGAATAATTTCCTTTACTTTACAATTTTTTTTCTTTTCAAATTCATCCCGTCCCAATTGTATATAAGCACGTGCATATTCTAATGCGGCCTTTTCGTCTTGAATAGGATCTATTTGAACACCTTTTCCCAATCGGCGTTGGAGTGCAGGAGAGATTTGCTGTAGAAGTTCCGCAACCGGAGCTGTAGCAACAACAAACATAACACCTTCAGGATGACTATCGAACAAATTACGCAAATCTTGAGCATATTGTGTTCGCATTGTTGAAGTGAGACCAGAAAATGCCTCTTCAAACTCATCGAGAAAAATAACTACTCCTTTAAATAACCCTACATTCAAAAAGATCTTAACTAAATCTGACAGAAACTTGATCGCAACTGTAGAGGATTTGCCTACATCTGCAGAGACGTTACCTATGATTTTTTTTTCTGCTGCTGTAAGTTTTACACCTTGTAACCAATAATCCAATATACGGTATGATTGTACGTCAGGTGAAGAGATTTTTGTATCCGAATCAAACTCTAAACGTAATTGCAGAGGTTTCACTTCTGCAATGTGAACTAATGCTCGAATCAATTCTGGGTTTGTTCCTGATAATTTTTCTGGAAGTTCATTCAAATCAATATTATGTTGTCTAACCAATGAAAAGAATTCTGCGAAAAACATTGCAGAAAATTGGTTGATGATTTGACGGTGTATCTCTAAATAATTGCCTTTTGGTTGTTCAACATAGACAGTAAATAAATCTGTAATTGTCTTTTTTTCCGTATTTGGTTCTCGCCAAGTTCTAAGTGTTTGCTCTAAAAACCGCAATAAATTAGTCTTACCTGCGCCTGTATTACCGATCATGGTCATGATCTGTGTTTGTCCGTCACGATAAAACTCTCGTAATTTCTGCGTAAATTCTCCTTTAACTTTTTCTTGATCTACACAAATACCGTAAAATTGTCCAAGGAGGGTAGGAAAGGGATTTGATAAGAGAGCGAATTTTTCATAAGGATTAACGCGTATTTCTTGACTGAATTCCTTACGTATACTGTCAAGAGTTAGGTCATCATGAAGTGAGTTTCCCATTAATGCCTCCTGTTATCTGTCTAAGATCATGATTGGTTTAATTTTTACCATTTTTACACTTCGTCCGTTGATCAATATACCATCTTCCATGAAACGTTTTTTTATCCATCCATTTTGTTTTCCATTTCGTTTCGCTTGAGACCGTGAAAGAAGTGTCTGTACAGATGATTTGCTGGATGGTGTACGCACAAGAGAGGTTGATGTCATATAACCGCGTCGTTGCAGACACAATTGCTTAAACAATTCCTCAAACCGAATAAACGAAATCTTAAGTTCACGACAGACTAAGTCCGCTAATCGTCCAATATTGGCAAAACCGTCTAATGGTTGAATTTTTTTATAGTGTGAATGAACACTTTTCTCAAAGAGACCAAGATCGGGTTTTTCAGCTCCCCAATAGATTTTTCTATCTCCAATGTGAGACAAATAAACTTGTCCGACAACCAACCCCCACCACTTGAAGGTATCAATTGCTACAAAAGTTAACCCAATATCATCTCGACGTAACTGCCTTCCCATTTGCTTTCGTTCTTCAGATGCCGTGCAAGGCGGAACATAGATAGACTCTTTTGTCTTTAAATAACTCAAAAAAATTTCATAAGGATTGTAACGGCGAAAGAAGGTGTTTATTTTTTCCAGATCGGCATCTTCCCAAAACGCCACTAACGTTTCCAAGTCAACATCAGGAACTAATGACTCACCATTGATTCGTGCGACTTCAAGACTTTCAAGGACTCGTCCGATTCTGGTAAAGCGTTTCTTTGTCAATGGTCTCTTGATGCTCAAAATTTCTCTTGACACGGGTGCTGATTTTTCTGCTAAGAGATCAAGCACGTCAAACAGTCTCGGCAGTAGAACAGGATCCAAAGCCTGTCACCTCCAGTTTATCATCAACCCAATCGTTTACCAATTTAGTTGGATAGTAATAGGATAACTTCATTTTTTCACTCTTTTGGTCCTTCTCTGTACACTTTCTTACACGAATCTTACTAAAAACATGTGTTAAATCCCATAGGAATCGATGAATAGAACATACTACATATTTCTTGGATTCAAGGGAATAACGTACAGAGTAGACACCGTCGCAAATGTCTTGAATATCTGGCATTACTGGATAAATCGTTTGAATTCCTTCAAGTCGAGCCAGTCGAGACATATCCTTATCAGCAGACATTAAATAGACACCATCTGACAGATTACGCTGGCGGCGCAAGTCCTTAATACCTTCTAAAATTAGACGATCATTGATTGAAACACGGTCAGGTTCCTTATCAGCAGGAGTACTGCTTGGTTCATACCCACGAAAAGTCCGTAACAACTCTGGGTAGAGTTCTAAGGTTTCAGTTGGAAAATGTCCTTTAATCCACTGTACTTCTTGAGGAGCAATTGTCGTTTGGGGACGGCTTCTAATAAGAGCAAAATTGTTTATCTTGAACCCTTTCTTATCTCTACTTGTTAGATTTGCGATCTTTTCTCCAATTTCCATCAATGTAACAGTTGGAATGATAATCCACATTTGTATGTCGGGAAATTGTTCCTTCAGATGGCGAACAGCACCGTCACGCAAAGCATTTGTGTCTAAAACAACAACTGCAAAATTGCGTTCGTTAATAGATTTGCAGTCAGAAAATTCGAAACTCGGTTTTAAAAGTCCCAGTCTGACCATAGATTCACTGAGTTGATCAAGAATAATGTCGGATGCTTTTTTCGCGTCACCTTTTCCCTCTTCATTTTTCCATTTGTCATTAATAGATTTTTTAAGCAGCTTACTGTCCCGAGGGTAAAACCGAAAAAGACATTCTTCGTCTGGTTTACATTCCTCAATGTCAATTTTCCCAAGAGAAATGTAATTATCTTTGCGTAAGTGAGTTCTATCCTGGTATTCAACTACCCAAGTTCCTTCGCAAAAACGAGCATCTGATGAAATTCTAAATTCATCAAGCGAGATAGACACCATAAAACTCCTTAACTAATTTTAATTTTTAAGGTCTCCGATGCATCGTACTTTTGTAAGAGATTTTCCAATACAACCCGTAATCCAATATGGTGTGGAATATCTAACTTCTGCAGTGATAAATTTCCGTCATAATATACAGGAATCTGTTGGGCAAAATAATTATCACGTTCTTCTTGTGGTAGTTCTTCAAATGGACTGATTTTACTGATGAGATTTGGAAGTTCGCTCATAGAAATCGGAATACCATATTGTATATCCGCTGGAGTAATACGTAAAGGCTCAATTTCTAATATTTGTATTTTATCTATAATCGTTGGTTCATCTTCACTATTGTTGTCTTGTTGAAGTATTTCAATAGTAACCATTAGTTTCCTCAATCATCTATTAAGGTTCCCAAAGCCAATTTTTTAGTTGCGTTTGCTTTTTACCTATTGGACCGTATGCCATAATGGTTTCTGTAAGCGTTGGAATCAAATCTTGCAAATCCCCAAACGCTTTCAAATATATTTTTCCAAGTACAAAACAAATTGAAGCATAATTTTTTTGTAGAACGTTTGAAAAAGTTGTTTTGATTTGAGGCTGCAACTCAACTACCCGTGACAAGTTCATCTTTTGGTCATAAAATTCGGTCTGGAAATCTGCTGGAATAAGTCCATAGAAAGCAGATAAAATGTAAACATCCAACTGTTTTGCCTCACGCGGACATTCGCGAAGAAAACGGCGTAAAACAAAAAATAGCGGACCGTTGTATCTCTCAATTGCTGGTAACTGCCCTTGTGAAGTGTTTTTGCGTTGTGAACACGATAGAATGAGCAAACGTTGACAGTTCATAATATCTCTATGGCAAATGCAGAATCATGTTCGGTATATTATATACCGAAAGTGCATATATTGTAAACTACACACATTATTTTTTCAAGTAGAAAATGTGTCTAAAAAGTAAAATGATAAAAAGAAGGGATGGGATTCACTTAACCGATTACAATTCTCGATAATCCCCTTGAAACACCTCTTTGACGTGCCAACCGATAAACTCTTCCTCTGGATAATAGGATCGTCTTTGCGGCAATTTTATTCTTTTCATGTGGAAGTCCATAAGCCACTCCTGAAACCCTGTTGTTCCGTGTGCATCGTCTGATACCAAAATATGTCGTTGCTTGGACAATGTGAATGCCCCACGGTCAAACAGCTTATGGTGGAGTGAGCAGAGAGCCAATCCATTCACAGCTTCATCAGGTCCACCTGCCTTTTGCCATTTGATATGAGATGCTTCTAACGCAACAGGCGAATCACCCAATTTTACATCAAAACCACAAATTGCACACCTATATTCATAAGCTCTGAGAATGTTTATACGAAAATTGGATGGACGCGTTCTCGTCTCAAACGCTTGGAGTGGCAGTTCAATATCAACTGCCTGTAGGATATCCTCATGGAATGATGCGGGGAAATGAGCATCTAAAAGACTGTGAATAATATCAACCGTGAGTTCAGAATCGTTTTGGAGTTGTTTGGAGATAGTCTCATGAAAACCACCCGCAACGTTGTAGTTCCTCAGATCAGTTACGTAAGCATCCTTACTGTCTGTTAGACCTACTTTTTCGCTATCGGTGACTTCCCAGATTCCATCGTTCTGCAATCGCCAAAAAGGGAAATGTGGATAATAAGAATTACGTCTTGGACCAAATTCTCTCAGTAAATTCTTAATATTTTCTTCTATATCATCTTTATATGAAATAAGTCTATCTTCGCCGCGTAGCAATTTGCCAATAGCGTAAAGCACTAACAAGGGTTTGTGTGGTGCTCTCTCCCCTCTACTTCCCCACTGACGCAAGGTGTTAAATTTCTCAAGAATTTGTTCTTTGTCCATTGGAACTTCCACAATATCATTTATGGCAAATCAGACAAGGTTCCTCGTCATCCTCATCATCGTGAACGTCGGTTAATATCTCTATCAGGCGGCGATTCGGTTTTTCCTTTTTCTTAGATGTCTTCGCCTTTTCAGTATTTACCTTGATTTGCGCTATCCGTTCTGGATCTGCTAACTCCTCTAAACTTTCACCCTGACTCCACGTGAATCGTTCACCTGTTTCCGAATTAAACTTCTCGTACTCTTTGGCAAGTTCAAAGAGGTCGGGGTGTTGCTCTAAGAGTCCCACCCATTCGGATTTGCGTTGGAAAAAGCAGAAGTAGCACCCAGAACGCGTGCGCCACTTGTAATAGTCGGGCAAACCGAGTCCGCTCTCCTCAAGGATACGATAAACGTCGTCTTTGGTGATGCCATCCTCCTTGAATGGATATTTGGGGAGAATGTTTTGGTGGGATGTCGTTTTCAGCGGTTTGTAGCCGACACGGTCTTCGTCAGCACGGATAGCAACGTAGTTGAACGCTTTATCTTCGCCTACGTATTCTTCAAAAGGTCGTATTTTAAGTTTTACAGTACACCAACGCACTTGAGACGATGGCAGCAATCCACCATGAAGAGTCAACCAGTGGTCAAAATCGCGTTCAACGTTGAGACGGGCAATCGGTTTGCCGAGGAATGCTTCAAGGCGGTCCAAAAAATCGTAAGTCTCTGGCAATTCTTTACCGGTATCCGTGAAAAAATATTCCATCTCTGGCACTCTGTCCCGCATATAAACGGCAAGTGCTGAGCTATCTTTTCCACCCGAAAGTCCGAGAAGATGTCGTGTTTTTTCTGCCATGCTGTCCTCTTGAGATAGATTTTATTGAACTGCTGTGTTGTTTTCTTTTGTAATGCGAATTAGGAATCGTAGTGCTTCGTTTACAGACGCAGCATCTGGAAATACTTCAGCAACGTCAGGCTCTAATTGGATAACAGGTTTACCAGCAAAAGATTTTCGCCCAGGACCTACCCCTCGGGTCCGTAACTTTTTTAAATCATATTCGGGTAAAAGTTCGTTTTGCATTTCTGATTTATTCTTCTGTAAATCTTTTCTTTCCATGCAATTTATTTTAACATAAACACCAAAAAATAGCAATGTAATTATTGCGTGTTTAGTAGGACGTTTGTTACGTCCCATGGACGTGCTAATGACCAGCAGCATAAGGAATGGGACGTGTTTTCGTGTTTTTTCGTTCCTGTTGGGTTTGACCCAGTTGTATACCTACGCACATATTAGCAATCAGCGGGGCACAGAGACCCCACCCTACAAATGTGAAAGATAAGGCAGCAATCAGCGGGGCACAGAGACCACGCCCTACAAATGTGAAAGATAAGGCAGCAATCGGCGCAGAAAAACGGAATGCAAAGCCCAAAGTCAGCTTCACGAGTTCCAGCTTTACGGACTGGGAGTTCGCAGCAATTGACGTGGATGGTTCGTTTTTGAGATGCTGCGGTGTCTCAAGAAACGCCACGACTCTTTGAGATTTTAACGGTCCTTTTCTACGGAAGACATCATATTTCAAGTAGACATTGGGCTGCTCCCAGCACGGGTGTGAAGCGCGCCATGAGACAACGTGTCAACTTGATACTATGATCAGGTTGGTTCGGTTTCTGGGGCCGTTAGTGTCAGTTGAACCTCCGCAACTCCAGTGAGATTTTAAACGACATGTTCCTGTGGGTATGTAGAACGTATCTCATATATCGGGGTTGAAAACCCCTCCCACAATAGATGTGGGATATTATCGGGTTACAAACCGCTCCCACAAAAGTAGGATGCTGTCGGGTTATAAACCCCTCCAACAATTTGAGATTGACGTTTCGGACATATTTGAGTTTCCATTTGGTGTCGTTCGGCATTGGAAAACTCCCCACGACTCCTTGAGTATGGACGCGATCTTTTTCCGTGTTGGTGTTGTTCCGTCTCCGTTTGGTGTCGCGGATCCAAAGAGACTGCCCACGGCTCACCATCGAGATTTCGAGCGACTGTTGTGGTTGTAAAAGTTGTGTTCCCGTGTGGTCGCTTTTCAGGGAACCTCACCACCTCTTAGAGTATCGAACGCTCGCGTAGCCGTATTGGGCGTTGCATTCTTATACACGTGTTAATTATACGATACTTTTTTGTGTGAATCAAATAGAATATGTGGCGGGTTATTGGAAACATATTGGGATTTTATTGGATTTTACATCCTGAACGCATATTATTGGTAATATATCCTGCAAAAAGATGTATCTCGAATTGGCTTTACGGAATTGTAACTGGCAATTTTCCTGTTGCTTGTCTTTTACCTAACAACACATCCACAGCAGCAGCAACAGAAAAGTAGTTGCCATCGTATGCAGCGATAGCACAGGCGACATCGGGGCATTTGCCAAGTAGATAGGGCGATTTAAGCGAAATAACGATGATCGGGACATCGGTTTTTTGGCTCAATTCGTGAATAAGGTTGGCTTGCTGCGCGTTGACAATTCCTGCTACGATAAGCGAGGGTTTAGATAGCAACAGTACCGGTGCTAACTGCTTCGCGTTCAATTGCGCGGGAATTAAAACAGGGTTTATGTGGGTAATATCCGTATGTGCCTTGAGGAAAGTGTTAGAAAATTCACGTGCCGGACTAATGACTAAAACAGGTTCTTGTGGTTCTTGGCTCAAAGGGAGTATACCGCCTGTGTTTTTGACGAGGGTTATCGCCTGTGTTGCGATAGTTTGAGCGATTTCTCTGTGTTGTCTGCTTCCCACAACGGCAAGAGGCGAGTTTATAGCATTTGGATTTTCTATAGGGACTAACGGTTTATCAAAAGCACCGCAAGCATCTTTGCTTTTTAAGATACGTCGCACAGAGTTGTTGAGTCGTCTTTCAGTGATGTCTCGGCGGTGCACAGCTTGGCGGAGTGCGTTATAAACGCGTTGCTGCTTTTTTAGAGTCCACGGAACCATAACCATATCAGCACCCGCTTGAATCGCTAAGACAGCAGCGTTGCCTGTTTCGTATTGGTCATCAATCGCTTTCATTTCTAAATCATCTGTGATAATAAGTCCGTCGAAACCGAACTGTTGGCGGAGGAGTCTCGTGAGTATTGGGTATGAAAGCGTTGCTGGCATCTCTCGGTCGAGTACTGGATAGAGGATATGTGCTGACATAATAGCGGCTACATCTGCTTTAATTGCAGCGTGAAAAGGTGCCAATTCAATGGTATTGATCCGCTTTTTATTATGTGTAACAATAGGTAATTTTTTGTGTGAATCGACATTGGTATCGCCGTGTCCGGGGAAGTGTTTGGCTGTAGCAAGCACACCGTATCGCTGCAATCCACGGATGTAAGCAGTTCCAAGTTGCGAGACGAGGTCTCGAGATTCTCCATAGGCGCGAACCCCTATAACCGGATTGTGTGGATTGGTATTAACGTCCATAACGGGGGCAAAGTTTAGGTTAATGCCGACAGTTGCTAATTCAATAGCAGTGAGTTCCCCCGCTTTTTCTGCCAATGCCACAGATCGTGTAGCACCTAAAGCAAGGTTACCGGGTAAAACTGTAGCACCCTTACGTAACCGCGCGACAGTGCCACCTTCTTGGTCAATTGCAATGAACAACGGAATAGCGTTGGGTGTTTCTTGAGCAGTTTTTTGGAGTGCAAACGTTAACGCTGCCACCTGTGCGGGGTCTTGGACGTTCCGATCATAAAGAATAACACTGCCAACAAAACGTTTGACAATATGTGCTTTGGCAACCGTCCCTACTTGTTTACCGCCTATGCCAAAAATAAGAAGCTGTCCGACCTTTTCTTCAACTGACATACTACCGATGAGTGCGTCTATTTCTGTATCAGTGAGAGCACGGGCAGAAATAGCAATAAAGAGAATTAGGAATAAGATTAGGAGGATTTTAAATTTAATATGCATTTTGAACTCCAATTATAGTGTTAACCTATTCACCCACTGTCTTTTGTGAGAGTGCTTTGAAATACTGTCTAAGTTGTTCACGGTATTGAAATGGGATATTTTCCAATTCCTTGGCGTTGGGTGTGGTTTCAAGTTTGCGGACGATTTCTAATAGTTCAGGATGCAGTGGCGGTACCTCTTGTGGTGTCGCAGAAGGTTTTTTAGCAACTTGTGCTTTCCGCTGCCTGCCGATATCGCGTTTTTGTAATGATTTTAAGCTGTCAAGCATCCGTGTCAGAATACGTTGCTGTTGGTCAATAACTTGGTCATCGAGTGTACCTTGTCCAAGCTTTTTCTCGACTTCCGCCATCTCTTCAGCAACATCCTTTAGGCTTCCAAGTATCTCCGCAGCGTTTTCAGCGATTTCTGCCAGCCTTTCTGTTGCCTCACGGATAAGTTGTTGTTGGCCAGCAATCCTTTCAAGTCTTTGCTGTAAGCTGGGTGTTTGTCCACGTTCTCGCATCTGCTGACTGAGGTTTTGTGCCATTTCATTGAGCTGTTCTTGACTTTGCGCGAGTTGTTGTAGTTGTTCCAGCATATCTTGTAGTCCGCCTGCCCCCATCTGTTGATTCATTTGCGCCATAGCGTTAAGTAAGTCAAAAACTGCTTGATTGATGTCAGCGAGACCACCTCTTTGAATAGGGAGCGCAAGACTCGTCTGTCTATCTTCCAGTGCGCGTGCGGCACGGTTCAGCGCATCGCTGGAAGCATTTAGCCTCCATACGATCCTCGGATCAATCTGCATCTGCTGTTTTCCAAGTTCCCAAAGTTTATCTGCAAGCTGCGCTATACCTTTGGCGGCACTGATTTCATCTGCGGCGAGCTGTTGCAGCTGATGAATTTCACTCTCAATATAATCCTCCATGTTTGTAATTATGAGTTCGTTCGTTTGATTGATGACTTTTTCATGAAGGTGAGAAAGATAGAGACCACTTTTAACAGCTTCCTGCATTGCGGTTAATGCTTGGTTGGAATTTGCGCCTTCCATAAATTCCAAAGCATTATCTAACCCCTGTGCCAATTCTGTCATGGTTTGTTCCGCTTGTCTACCGGTTTGCTGCGCATCTTGTTTCTGGGCATCCCGCAAACTTTCGCTTGTATCTTGCAGATTTTCGGAAAGTTTCTGATCCTGTGCATATTGATTTAGCCGCTTTACCTCATCAGCAACTTGCTGGATTTGTGGTGCAGTATTTTCTTGGGATTTTGCCATTTCAGACATTTCATTGCCGAGTGTATCCAATTTATCGCTAAGTTTGTCAGATTCTTGCTTAATCCGATCTTCCTTTTGTGCAGCATCATTCAACTCCGATTTTGATGAGTCTGCTGTTTTTTCTGGCACAGATGTATCTAATGAATCCATCAGCTGCTTTTGCTGTTCCGCGAGTTCTTGCGCCTGTTTTGCAGCTGCTTCAAGTTTCTGTTGCATAATAAGCTGTTCATAGAGCGATTTCATCCGTTCAAGTTGTTGTTGAAACTGTTCCTGATTAAAATTGGCTTCAGTCATTGCGTTTTCTTGTTCAGATAATTGTTGTTTTGCTAATGCCTCACTCAATTTTTTCAAGAGTTCCTGATGTTCTTCAGATAGTGCTTCCTTCATCAACTCTTGGAGTTCTTGATATTTTTGTATCGTTTCAGGTTCAAAAAGTTGGTTTTTCTCCATTTCAGACGCTGTCTGTTCCATTTCTGCGATGAGTTCGTTTGCCTTCCGCTCAATCTCCTTTTGCGATTCAACAACCTGCTGCATCAGTTTCTCGTCTGAGAGTGATAATTCTCTGAACTTTCGAATTTTATCCAGAAGTTCGTCAACTATTCCAGTAGCTTCCGTCTGTTCGTCAAATAACTCATCAAGACTGAGTTGTTCAGTTTCCTGTTCAGCAGCAAGTTCATCATATAATTCGTCAAGTGTCGGAAAACGAAGCGTAAACGTGCGCGATTTACCGATGTTGGGACCAGAAACATCGTCAATATCAAGTGCCTGTACATAGTAAGAGAGCACTTCACCCGGAAATAGCCCGAGTGGGTCAATATCCCAAGTATATGTGAGAAAATGCGATGTTTGTGGTGGTGCAGTGGATGTGGGAACTTGCTTTAGCGTAACAGTAATGTCATCGGTATTCTCTTTTTGAATGCGATGTACCAATTGAAGTGCCTGAATACCGTAATCATCAGTTGCTTCAACTTTGAGTTTCACGAGCATATCATTATCTAAAACAAGGTCTTTGCCGGGTTCAATAATCTCTACTTGGGGGGCAGTATCTTTGAAAACATTGAGCGTATATGTGAGCGGATCGGTGTTTGTCAAACCATCTGTATCTTGAATTTGAATGTGGTATTTTCCTGCTTGCTTTGCTATAAAACTCCCTTTTATTTCGGTTGACTCTTCGATGCTAAGCTTGATGAGATCAGCCTCTTCAAAAACCAGATGTGCTTCTGTAAGCGGCTTATTGCTTTCTCCTGTAAGGACGACTTCTGTTCCATAGAGAACTTCGGTATTACCCGTATTCGCTTCAAGCGTTTGGGAAGGCAGTTGTGTGTATGCAGGATAGTTCAGTTGGAGTTGAAAGGTTTTGACAATCGGTTCATGGCGGACCGCAATCTGATATTGATCAGATGCTATGTCTTTAGTTGAAACATAGTATTGCAGCGATCGGTCAATGTTTTCAATAGTCGCGTTATACAGAATATCAGTGGGTTCCCGATTCATCAGCAAAGATTGCCATGTTTCACTATCCGACAGATGAGGTAATTGATTTTCATCTTTTTGGGTATTGATGTCTGTATTTGAAGGTTCTGGCACGTTTACATTTTCATTTGCCAGACGATAATAAACATGAACAGGGGCATCAAGATGCCCACTGACTTTTGCGGTGACGGTAACATCTTCAGCTCGCTTAATTTGAATGTTCCCGGGGCGGACCTCTTCTATCTGCGCTGTAAACCCTTCCATTGGCGTTTTTGGTAAAGTTTCGAATGTTTGGGTAAACCCTTTCAATGCAGAAGGTAAGAGAAAGTTTGTAAGCATTAAGATTCCCAAAGCGATTACAGCTATCCCTGCATGCCGCTTTATTTTTAGGAATTCGTTCTGAAAAATCTTTTTCGATTCAATCTTCTCAATATCGTGTTGTGTTTGCGAAATTAGCTGCTCAACAAATTCTGGTGCGTACCCCAATCGATTGTCTTCCAGTGTCGGTTTTAGCTGGACAGTGCTAAGTATTCTATTTTGGATAGTTGGATACGTTTTCTCAAGATATGCGGCCACCGTCGAATGAGGTAATTTGCGTAATAGTGGGCGAATAAGCAGTCGAATAGTGATGTAGATAGCAGCACCTATAGAAAGCATAACAATGCTACTACGCAAAAAATGGTGGAGCGGGAGCTGAAAACAGAGAAGCACTGCTGTCATTACAAATGCAAGCATGCTGACCCATTTGAGAAAACTTTCGGATAAAATGAGCCATCGCCAAGTTCGGCGCACAGCACTAAGTTTGGCAATGATGGATTGGTAAATCTGATTTATGTTTTGATTTGGCATTTTGATTTCCTTTGTTCGCTCTTATGGAGATTAATGTTTCCAAATTGTAGGGACAGAAAACGTCTATTGCGTAAGCACATACACTGCTATGTTTACAGCCATCTTTGTGGCAAGTTCTCGGACTTCTGGTGTGTCATCTGGATGTACTCTTGGGTCTTCCAGCCCATCACCAATATCAGCACTATAAGCGTAAAAAAGTACCATTCGACCATCGTGAAAAATACCAAAACCTTGTGCTGGTTCTGAATCGTGTTCATGGATTTTAGGTAACCCCGGTAGATCGTAAAAACAGTGGTATATTGGATGTGAATTAGGAATCGGCTGCAAATCCTGCTTCGGAAATACCCGACTTATTTCACGGCGGAAACTTTTGTCTAATCCATAATCATCGTTCACAAAGAGAAAACCTCCGTTTGTAAGATATTGTCGTAGTGCTAAAACCTCCTGTTCTGTAAGACGAATATTTCCGTGTCCTACGAGATAGAGCATCGGATATTGATAAAGTGTATGGTCAGTTAACTTTAAGATAACCCGATCATCTGCAGTTTCAATCTCTGTCCTTTCCCGGAGTAGACGCAGCCAATTTCCGATAGTGGAGGGATCACCGTACCAATCACCACCACCGCCGTACTGGATTTGCGCAATCGTAAAGAGTTCACCTGCTTCCTGTGTGCTAACCACAACACAAAACAGTAAAGAACAAAAAACAATAAGGGTTAGTTTTAAATAGTCTATTTGCAATAGTTTCCAAATTTTTCCAAACACAGACATAACCTAATTCTTTCAATTTTATTATGTAAGAGGCGCAATGAATTGCGCGACTACAAACACGGTTCTGTAATGAGAAGTAATCATTGAAAATAGTGTTATAACCTAATGTGCTACCTTGTAGCACAAATTTGCAGTTTGTGCATCCATAGAACGCAAACTGAATGAAGCTTAAGAAAATATTTCGGTAATTCTAATTTTTTCCAAACCCGGTAGGTGCGGTTTCCCAACCGCATCGGAGTTTCTCTAAAATTACTGAATTAATAAATT
>LXNJ01000564.1_pt1 | contig 25342 bp, 20 predicted proteins | sample 809081 | NCBI WGS metagenome assembly LXNJ01 (sample SAMN04870510, study PRJNA318959) | sponge metagenome | biome: sponge; feature: marine sponge reef; material: water | host: Petrosia ficiformis | place: Greece: Milos, Mediterranean Sea | collected 2013-05-29 | depth 5-7 m | reverse complement strand
CCACGTTCTCCACGTTCAGCATGAGTTCCCAGTTCTCCCGCGTCAGGCCCAGCTGGGCATTGACAACCGTGAAGCTCGGATTGGTGACGGGATTCCAGGCCTGAAGTCCCTCGTACTCGCCGTTGTGGCTCACCTGGACGCCCGCGATCCAGTCCATATTCGCACCGGCGGGTGCCTGATAGTCGAGACCGACGTTCCAACTGAAGTCGGGAACAACGGGCGGCGGCTTTCCGCTCAGATCGACACCCGCGGCTTCCACCCCCGAATCCCACTCGGCATTGATGATCCCGACCGCGGCGTACAGCGTTACCGCTTCGTTCACGCGCAGGTCCACGGCACCCTCCACACCCGACTGGGTGGAGTCGCCGAGATTGATGATGCCCTCGATCACGCCGCCATCGGCACCAGTAGCCTGGTACTCGACTTGGCGGCTGTCGTAGTCGATGAAGAAAGCCGCCACCGATGCGGTGACGGTCCCTTCGGCGAGGCGACCCTTCCAGCCGCCCTCGAAACTCGTGGCTTCCTCGGGACCGAACCCGAGCAGTTCATTGTCACCCTCGAAGTTGGTGAGGTTGAATCCGCCGGGCTCGTAACCTCGAGCCACGGTCGCGTAGACCATCGAGTCGTCATCCAAAAAGTAGCTCGCCGACACCCGCGGCAGGATCTGCGTGCCGGCCTCGTCGCCGATGTATCCGGTGTCGAAGTTCTCGGTGTCGTTCGACCAATGGTCGAAGCGCAGACCGCCGCTGATTTCCCACTGGTCCACGCCGTAGGTCGCGTTGGCGAAGGCACCGAAGTGTTTCTTATCGCGTTTGCGTTTCTCGAACGGCGTCCGGACGCTACGCGTCTCGGTACCCAGGCCAATGGTCTCGCCCGCCCATACGCCGGAACAGGTCGGCATCCCCAGCGCGCACCCTAGCGGACCCGTGAAATTGCCGTCCGCCGTCTCCTGGGTACCCCACCAGATGAGGTCGGCGTCCATCGTCTCGTTGTAGCGGGAGTAGTACACGCCGCCCAGCCACTGCATCGCACCATCACCTGTCGAGGCGAGGCGGAGCTCCTGGGTGATGACCTCCATTTCCTCCGGCCGGAAGAGATCGAGCAGCCACTCCTGAGTGATGTCCAGATCGCTGTACCGATCGCTGACCGTTTCGGTGTTGGAACTCACGGATACGATATCTATGTCTTCGAGTTCCCACGTCAGTTCCAGCATGGCCGACCGGGTCTTGCGCTCGTGTCGTGCGTTGGTGCTTGTGTCGACCACGTTGGGATGCGCCAGCGAGGTGTCCAACTCCCGAATCCAGGTGTTATTGGGGCCTTCGAACCGGTTCCATCGAACCGAGGCGTAGACCGACAACACGTCGCCGGCCGGGCCGCCCAACGAGATTCGGTATCCCGACTCCTCCGATGCGCCAACATCGGAATCGTTGTCGTTGCGCATGCCGTTGACCCGGGCGCTGTTGGGATTGGTGAGGAAGCCATCGTTGGAGGCGCTGAACCCGAACAAGCGCAATGCCCAGTCATTGGCAAGCGGCTGGTTGAGGTTGCCTTCGAGGTCGACAACCCCCTGGTCGCCCAGAATCCCCTTGACGCGCCCGAACCTCTCCTCCGAGTCCGGCCGCGCACTGACGAACTTGACCGCACCGCCGATGTTGCTGCCGCCGTAGAGCGTGCCCTGCGGGCCCTTCAGTATCTCGATGCGATCGAGGTCGCCGAACCGCGACGAGGCGTCGGAGAAGATCTGTACGTCATCCAGGTAGAAACCCGCCCCTTGGGTGTTGCCAAACGCCCCTAGGCCACGGATGGACACGTTCGGGAAACCGTCCAATCGAACCGACAGGTTCAGGTTGGGCACCTGAAAACCGATGTCTTCCAGCCCCTTCAGTCCCTGGCGGTCGATGTCGTCGCCCGAGATCGCCACCACGGATTCCGGGATCTCGAGCAGGCTTTCTTCGCGTTTGCGGGCTGTGACCAGCACCTCCTCGATCTGATCATCGGCTTCCGCTTGCTCCGCCGCCACGGTTTGTGCCGGAACGGAGAGTAGTACGAGCACCGCCCAAGAAACGACCGTACCCGACAACAATGGGAAGTTCTTTTTCATTGGCTGATCCCCCTTCGGATCGACTTCGGTTCGCCCCATTGGCGAACGCGGCGAGTATACTCCCCGGGGGTGGAGTCTCGCCCGCGTTTCGGGCGATTTCGAGGGGAGATGAATGGCCAAAGCTATCCACACCATGATCCGCGTCCTGGACTTGGACCGGTCGGTCGACTTCTACAAACGTGCATTCGGGCTCGAGGTCGCAGACCGGTTCGACTTCGACGATTTCACCCTCGCGTATCTACGCAACGAGGAGAACGACTTCGAAGTGGAGTTGACCTGGAACCACGGTCAGGAGGAGGACTACACCCACGGCAGTGGCTACGGGCACGTCGCGATGTGCGTCGACGACTGCGCCGCGGAACGCGCCCGCTTCGAGGCCGAGGGTTTCGATCCCGGTGATGTTGTTGAATTCCATCGCGATGGCGGCCTGATGGCCCGCTTCTTCTTCGTCCAAGACCCGGACGGCTACAAGATCGAAGTCCTGGAGCGGCACGGCCGGTACGTGTAGGGGCACGCCAAGGCACCCATGGGGCGCGCCGTCGCCTGGCCTACGCCACCACCCCGGTTACTTGCGACTTGCGCTCGACCACGGATCAGCCGCGGCGTCGTGGCCAGTCACTTCGCCAACGACGCATAGGAATTCCGGGTCGTGATGGAGGCAGAGCCTCGCGGGGCTTGGGAAACGGCAGTCGGCGTCCAGTTCGGGCAGGGAGACTTCGTGTTCGCTGGGGACGCCGCGTTCGAGCCCGTGGAAACGAATCACCGGGCGGTGTTCGGCGTGGCGCAAATTCCCATGATTCAACCGGAACCAAGCTTCTCCGCCGGCGTGAAAACTGGCTTTAGGAGAGATTCCGCCGCCGAACGGCAAAGCGTCCCGTGCCAAGGCGCAGCGTCCTACGGCGGTGGGGTTCGCGCCAGACGGCGAGCCTGCGAGTCGCCCGGCCGCGCGAAGAGACGGCACCGCGCTGACGGCTTGACTCGGCGCCGCCCAGCGCCGGAGTCGCGACGGAGGGCCGGTACCGCTGCGGGATCGTTCCATGCGGCGTGGTGCGTCAATTCAAACTGAGGAACCTCCCGTAGGGGAGTGACCCTGAACAGGCGTTGAGCTACAGTTGGATCGGCGGGCTGTCCGTCAGGACTAGTTGGCGCAAACCGCGATGAAAAACGCGCGTTGGTTGAAGGGTGGAGCTATCAGGTCACTGTTTGGGGATAAGCGACCTGACCGGCATTGGGCTTATCGCGTCCCGTGTCGAGCAAGCTGGTACCCTTGGTGCAGGTGGCGACCACGACGATCGTCGCTACGAGCTTTAGGTCAAGCGAAGGGCCGTTCTCTTTCGAGCGCACCCACTTCCCCATGCCTCAGCCTGCAGAGGTTTGTGCAGTGGCGGTAACCGATCCCGTACTGGGGTTCCTTGACTTCCTGTGGTCGTCCTTCCTGCTGCTGGCGCCCATGCTGCTGTTGGGTCTCTTCCTTTCCGGTGTGATGCATGTATTCATCTCGCGGCAGGCGATTCTCCGGTGGTTCCGCGACGACGGACTGAAATCGGTTGCGACGAGCGCGGCCATCGGCGTGCCGATGCCGCTGTGCAGTTGCTCGGTTGTGCCCGTTGTGGCGGAGATGCGCCGCAAAGGTGCGTCGCGATCATCGTGCTTGTCGTTCCTCATTACGGCCCCCGAGACAGGTGCCGATTCGATTCTCGTGACAAATGCGTTCTTCGGACCGGTGGTCGCCGTCGTCCGGCCGGTGATCAGTTTCATCACCGCCGTCGTGTCGGGGATATTCTGCATAGGGCTGATTCGGGACGATGGGCAGACGCGATCCGTCGATCCGGACCACGAGCACGAGCATGGGGACCACCACGAGCACGAGCATGATCATGACCACGGGCAACATTCGTCCCTGTTCCCTGATCGCGAAGATTGCTACGTGAGCTTTGGGCAACTGCGCGGATTCGCCAGCCGCTGGCTTAGGAGCCTGACGAACTTGGCCGGTAATTGGCGTCACGCCTCGTGGCTCAAGCCGGATTTCTACGGTGCGCGGACGGCGAGCACGGCACCAGTATCGGCAGGATCCGCCACAACCGACACGGATGTTGTCGCCGAGGGTCCGGACTTTCCGACGGTCGTGCGACACGTGTTCCGCTATGGGTTTGTCGAAGTGGCCGACGACATCCTGTTCGCGCTGTTGGTGGGGATCGCGCTCGGCGGTGTGCTGTACCTGGCGATTCCGTCGGATCTGATGGCCCACGAGTACGCACGGTGGCTGTCCTATCCGATCATGGTGCTGATCGGCATCCCGCTGTATATCTGCGCGTCGGCTAGCACGCCGATCGCCGCCGCTTTGGTGGCCAAAGGCGTCAGTCCCGGCGCGGCGCTCGTGTTCCTGATGACCGGGCCCGCGACGAATACGGGGACGATCGCCATCATCGTGAGCCAGTTCGGAATGCGGTTCGCGTCGGTGTACGTGGGGGGCGTCATTGCGGTCACCGTCGCCCTGGGCATCCTGATCGACATTGCGCTGCTCGCCGCGGGCTTCTCGATCACCGTCAACCTAGACGCGTCGGAATCGCCGGCGATCCTGGCCCTTCAGTGGGGCGGGGCCCTGGCGCTCGGCGCCCTGATCGTCTGGCGGTTCTGGGCCGGCGCGTTGCGCAGTGGCTACGACGATCTCATGCTCAATCTGCGTCCCGTCGGCAAGCGCCTCGGCAGACTCTTGCACCGGACTACCCGCGGTCGCCCGGTAGGCGGCTTGCTGCTGCCGAGGGCGCCGGCCGGCGTGGCCGTGTGGGTCGCGGCGATTGCCCTATTCGTCGGCTCGGGCTTCGCCACGGTGCCGCCGGGGTCGGCGGGCTACGGGTTGCTGTTCGGAAACGTCAAATGGCGCGATCTGGAACCCGGTCTCCACTATCTGCCGCCATGGCCCTTCGTGCGCGTCGACAAGTGGCCCGTGAGCGAAGTGAAGTCGATCATGGCCGAGACCCCGCACGAGTTCGTCGCGGGGGATCTCAACCTCGTGTCGTTCACCGTCGAACTTCAGTACCGTGTGGCCGATCCGTACGTGTACCACTACCGGACAACGGATCCCGAAAGCGTTATCGACGCTTTCGTCAGCGGGCACATGCGTTCATTCGTGTCGGCGCGGCGACTGGAACCCCTACTCAACGCCCACCGCGCGGCGCTGGAGGAACACATCGAGGCGTTCTTCCACGAACCTGTGGCCGGGCGCGATCCCGTGCTGGAGTCGATCGAATTGGTCAAGGCGAACCTCGTGGAAGTCAACCCGGTCGCCGAGACGGCGAGCGCGTTCCGCGAGGTCTCCAGCGCCCAAGAGGATCGCGAGCGGATCATCGTGAACGCGCAGCGATTTCTCGTTGCGGTTACGCCGCAGGCGCACGGCAATGCCTTCTACGAGGTGCAGCAGGCCGAGGGCCAGGCATTCCGCAGGGTCGCGGCCGCCGGCGCGGAAGCGGACGCCATCGCTGCGGTCGCGGGTGCGGCACGAACCGCCCCCGAGGTTCTGCGAAACATGCTTTGGCGGGAGAAGCTCGAGTCCGCGTTGTCGGGGAACGCGAAGATCATCGTGCCGAACGAGGACAGCCTCGACAAGGTGGCCTTGTGGAAACGGCGGTTGCCAGACGGCGCAGCGGGACATCACGGCGCGGAGGGCCAATGACGCGAATGCGAAGATCGATCATGGGGGCGGTCGTAGCTGTGGCGGCGGTCGCGGTCGCGTGGGATTGCTTCTACGTCGTACACGAATCGGAACAAGGGGTGCTGACCCATTTCGGTCGGATTTCACCGCCGGTGCGCCAGCCCGGATTGCACCTCAAATGGCCCCGCCCTGTTTCCAAGGTCTACAAGGTGGACCGGCGGATACAGACGATGACCGACCTGCCCCACGAGCTGATCACCGAAGACCAGAAGAGCGTTCTGGTGGACGGCTACCTGCTGTGGCGGACAGTGGACCCGATCCTGTTCGTCGAGGCCATCCGAACCGGGACGAACGCAATCGAAAAGCTGCGCGACCTCTATCTGTCGAGTCTCGGCATCGTAGTCAGCAACAAGGCGCGGGACGCGTTCATCAGCCTAGGGCTCGAGCACGAGGAGTTCGACCAGGCGGCGGCCGAGATCCTGGCCCGCATCGAACCCGTCGCGAGAACGAACTACGGCATCGAGGTGATGCGCGCGGGCATTGTCGAATACACGCTGCCGCAGGAGAACCGGCCGAGCGTGATCCAGCGCATGGTCTCGGAACGGGCACGCATCGCCGCCCGTTACCGTGCTGAAGGTGAAGAGGTCGCCATGCGCATCGAGGCCCTGGCGGTTAGTGAGCACGAGAAGCTCTTGGCGGGGGCGCACGCGGAGGCCACGGTGATCCTCGGTGAGGCGGAGGCGGAGGCGATGGCTCTCTTGGGCGAGGCGTACGGCGAGGATCCGGAGTTCTACGAGTTCATCCGCGCGCTCGACAGTTACGACCTGATCATCGACAAGAACACGACGCTGATGCTGCCGGCGGACAACGAGCTCTTCAGGTATCTGGACAGCGGCAAGATTCCGGATCGGCCGTCGGAGCGCGAGGAATGACCGAGGGGGCGACGCCGCCGAGCACGCGCGCCATCCACGCGACGTTCGACTTCGTCGGGCACAACCGCATGCGACTTGTCGCATTAGCCGCAATCGCGGCCGCCTTGGTGGTATTCGCCACCGGCTTCTACGTCGTCAAGAAGGAGGAACAGGGCGTTCGAACACGTTTCGGGAAGGTGGTGGACGCCGAGATCGGGCCGGGAGTGCACTACAGGTTCCCGTTCGTGGAGCAGGCGCACATCCGCCCCGTGAAGCGGATCGCGCGACTGGAGGTGGCAAGCAAGACCGGCGACACGGTGCATTTCACGATCCTGTCGGGGGACACGAACCTGCTCGAAGTCGACGTGGCCGTGCAATACCTGATCAGCGACCTGCGTAGCTACCTGTTCGCGGCGGCGCGACCGGAGGAGGTCCTGAGGGTGCTCGTCCGGGAAGGTCTCGTCGACGCACTGGGGCGCAACTTCATCGACCTGATCTTCACCAGCAATCGGAGCATCATCGAGCATCACCTGTTCGAGGATATCGAGAAACGGGTTGCCGGGTACGGCATCGGCATCGAAGTCGGGGCATTGGCGATCATGGATGTGCGCCCGATCGACGAGACCCTGGCCGCTTTCCGGGACGTCAACGATGCCATTGCCGAGCGCTCGCAGGCCGAGAGCGACGCGAACCGTCGGCGCGAACGTTTTCTAGCCCGCAGTCGCGGCCAGGCCGAGTCGCTGGTTCTGACGGCGAAAGCGAGGGCCAGCGAACGAACCGAGCAGGCGCGGAGCGCGGCGAAGGCGTTCGGCGCCCTGCTCGAAGAATACCGGAGTCGCCCCGCTCAGGTGGCGATCACGCGCTACTGGCAACGCATGCGCACGATATTCGCGGAGGCGAGCCTGGCGGCCGTCAATCCCGGCGACGCTTCGACAATCGATATCAACATGATCGATGGTGCGGGCGTCATGCCGGCCGGTCTTGCCGTCGGTTCGCCGCCGGCGTCGGGCGCCCGCCCAGACGACCGGGTCCTGGTCTCGTCGACGGCTCCGCGAAATCTTCACGCCGGCCGCGATGTCGAGCTGGATCAGTTGACCATGGGCGGCAGGTTCCACGACCGGCGCGGCGAACGGGACCACGCGGGGGCGGCCAGCCCGCGATCGCTGATCTTCGACTCGCCTTCGATCTTCGGACACGGCCATGTGAGGCGCGAGGGACCCGTGCTGGAAGGCCAGCCGGAGCAGATGCCGCTTGTCGAGACCATTCCCGGGGAAGCGAAGGACGGCGGCGCGGAAGGGAGTGCGGAAGGAAAGGCGCATGGCGGGTAGGCTTGGCGGGGCGCTGGCAGCGCTCGCGTTTGCCGCCTCGACAGCGGCCGCACCCGGCGTGACTTCGGACGCGATCGTATTCGGCCAAAGTGCCTGCTTCTCCGGTCCGAACGAAAGCCTTGGCATACAGTATCGCGCCGGTATTCGGGCCGCGTTCGCGGAACGCAACTCGAACGGTGGCGTCGACGGGCGCGCCTTGGAACTGATCTCGTTGGACGACGGCTACGAACCGGCGAACGCGGCAGCGAACGCAGAACGGTTCGTCGTGGAAAACGACATCTTCGCCGTGGTCGGCGGTGTCGGAACGCCCACGGCGGCGCGTATCGCGCCGGTGTTGCGTACCGCCGGGATTCCGTTCGTAGGCCATTTGACCGGCGCGGACTTCCTGCACGACGCGGCTCGGTTTCCAAACGTGGTGAACCTGCGTGCGAGCTACCTCAAGGAAGTCCGGGCCCTGGTGGACTATATCGTCGAGGAGCGCGGGCACCGGCGCCTCGGAATCATCTACCAGGACGACGCTTTCGGTCGCGCCGTCATGCGCAACTACCTGGTTGCGCTGGCGGATCATGATATTCCGCTGCTTGCGAAGACGGCCTACTCGCGCAACACGCACGCGGTCCACGCCAGCCTCTTCGGTCTGGCCAAGGCGGATCTCGAGGCCATCCTGCTGGTCGGTGCCTACGCCGCAAATGCCGAAATCATGAACCTGGCGGACTCGCTCGGTCATGAATATACGATGGCGAACCTGTCGTTCGCGATGTCAGCTGAACTGGAACGATTGGTGGAGACGCCGAGCGACCGGATCTTGGTGACCGAGGTAGTACCCGATCCGTACGATACGGATAGTGCGCTGGCGGCTAGCTTCCGCCGCGCGATGGATTCGTTTGGAGCAGCGGACAACGCGTTGCTGAGCGAGGCGTCGCTGGAGGGCTACCTCCTGGGACGGTACCTCGGGTCGACGCTGGATCGCATGGCGGGCGAGTACACGCGTACGGCGTTCATGGCGCACGCGATGCCCGACGTACCCGTGCAGATCGACGACTGGACGGTGTCGTTCGACCCGGATTCCAATGCCGGATCGGACTATGTGCGGCTGACCGACTTCGGCGACGTCGCTAGCGGCGCTACCGGTGGATCGGCACCGTGAAGATTGACGAGTTCACCGCGGAGGAAACGGGCGAGGAGTGGTTGCGCGAACTCTACAAGGTCGTCGCTCAGCGCCGGGGGATCATGTTTCGGTTGATCACCGAGTCCACGCGTCTTCTCCTGCTGGGGAACGCCGGCGGCGCGGGGTTGATCATCGGCATGATGAGCGCATCCGGCGGCGCCGAGGATCCGGCCTATCACTGGATCTCGCTCCTGACGCTGATCGTGTTCGGCATCGGTGTCATGTCGTCGGCACTCACGATGATCCTCGTGTCTCTGGTGGCGATTCGGGAGGCGCACGGCGCAGAGACGGGTCTCAAGCGGTTCATGGACGGCGAAATCGACCGATCCGACGTGATGTTCGTCGTGGAGGAGCAAACCTTCCGCATCGCGGACTTCGCGACCGTTTCGGGAGTCGCCAGCGCGGTGTGTTTCATGGCGGGCGGACTGGCCGGTATCGTGCTGCTCACTCTGTTCTTCTAGAAGCGACGGACGGCAAGGGCATGTCGGCGTCTCCGCCGGTCCTGCTCGCGGTGTACGTGGGTGCGATCTTCCTGGTGTCCGTGATAGGCGGAAGGCTCTCCGAATACGGGGCGATGACGCACCGGCGTACGCAGATCGTGATGAGCTTCGTCGCGGGCTTCATCCTCGGGATCGCCGTTTTCCACCTTCTGCCCCACGGCTTGGAGCGGATTCCGGGACCCGACGAATTCGAGATCGCCGCGCTGTGGATCATGTTCGGGATGGCCGTCATGATCGTTCTGCTGCGGGTGTTCGACTTTCACCAGCACGACTTCAGCGGTGAAGTCGAACCGGCGCACGGCCATCGGGGTACCCAGCGAGGCGTGATGGGCGTCGCCCTGGGACTCGGCTTGCATACGGTGACGGAAGGCGCGGCGCTCGGCGCGAGTGTGAGGATAGGCTTCGTCGAGGAAGGCGTACTGCCGGGGCTCGGGGTGTGTCTCGCCATCCTGCTGCATAAGCCGCTGGACGCCTACTCGATAACGGGCTTGATGAAACATGCGGGGCGAAGTCCGCGAATGCGGCTGGCGGCAAACGTCGGCTACGCACTGATCTGCCCGATAGTGGCAGTGGGCAGCTACCTTGGCGCCGGGATGCTCGCCCCGATCGCCGAGGGACCGGTGATCGGTCGCGCACTCGCCTTCGCGGTCGGTGCCTTCCTGTGCATTTCGCTGAGCGATTTGCTGCCGGAAATCCATTTCCATCGCCACGACCGGGGTAAGCTCTTGATTGCGTTGTCGGTGGGGATCGGCCTTGCGTACGGACTGTATCTCGTTGAAGCGATGGCCATACATGGACACGGGGACCACTGAACGTTGGGGACGGAAACCGATCCGAATCAGCCCGCACTTCCAACTTGGCCGCTTGATGCCATGACGAAACTCGTTACACATTGGATGGTTGCGTCAGCGTTCGTGCTTTGCTTCGTGAGCGTGTCGGCGACGGCTGCAGGCCCGACGCTGTCCCGGTTCGTTCGCGAGTCCGTCGCCGCCAATGCCGGTGTGCTCGCGGCCGAGGCGGCGCTGCGCGGTCTCCGGGCGCGGGAAGCGGGGGCCGAACGCTCTTACGACAACCCCGAACTGTCGGTGGAGACCGAAGAGGTAGGGGCTTTCGGCACAAGCCGGGAGAACGACTCCAAGGAACGCCGTTACGTGGTGGGGGTGACGCAGCGGCTCGACTTGTACGGGAAGCGGCGCGCCCGCGCCGGGATCGCCATGGAGCATCGGCTGGCCGCCGAAGCCGGACTCGAGGATGCGAGGGCCGCTGCGGCCGGCGAACTGCTGAACGCGCTGGCGAGGCACCAGACCGCCGAGGCGCAGCTAAAGCTGCTCTTGCAGCATGAGCGCACGATGGGCGACTTCGAAATGCTGTCCGAGCGGCGCCGGGCGGCGGGTGACAGCAGCGGCATGGATGCGGGCATCGCCACGCTGGCACTCGCGGAGACGCGTATGTGGCGGGCTGCGGTCGAGGCGGAGCGCGCGGCTGCGAGACAGGCGGTTCTCGGCGTCACGTTCGCGTCGGACGAGCGGACGTGGCCAACCCTTGACTTTCACCCGCCTGCTTTGGAGGATGCCGCCGTAGAGACGGTGGCGGCCCTACCTGCGGTGCGAGCGGCCCGGCGACGCGCCGACGCGGCGGCTGGGGTCGTGCGAACCGAGCAGCGCGCCCGCCTGCCAGACCCCGTGGTGGGTGCCGGTGTCGGCAGGGAGTCGGGGGTCGGCCTTGTGGAACTGAGCGTGTCGGTCCCGCTACCGGTCCTCAACCGGAACGCATACATCGTCCCGGCCGCCGAGGCGGACGAGATGGCGCTCCGGCGCGAGGCGGACGACGTAACGCATCGTGCCCGCGCGCGTTTCCAGGCAAGCGCCGAGCGCTACCGCATTGCGCGGCGGGCTTGGGGCGACTGGCAGGCGGGAGGTTCCGCGACGCTGGATGCGCGGGAAGCGCTGGCAAGACGGTCCTGGGATGCGGGCGAGCTGAGCCCTGCCGAGTACCTAGTGCATGTCGATGCGGTTGTTGGACTGCGCGTCCGTGCGCTTGACCTGCGCCGCACCGTCTGGGAGGCGTGGTTCGAGTGGCTCCTGGCATCCGGGGGGCTGGAAGAGTGGCTGGGCGGAGGCGACGCGAAGTGAGGTCCAGGACGGCAGCGGCGTTGATCCTCGTTGCGGCGTGGAACTGCTGCGCAGACGAGGAGGCGAACGAGGATCACGGGGACGAGGGCGATGCCGTTGTGCTCAGCCACGAGGAACGCGTGGCCGCAGGCGTGGAGACGGAACGCATCGAACGGCGGAGGCTTCGCCACAGGTTAGTCCTGCCAGCGGAGGTCGTCGTCAACGGCTACCGGTCGGCGCGCGTGACGCCGAAGATCGCGTCGGTCGTTGAGGCGAGGCACGTACGCCTCGGCGATGCCGTGGAAGCGGGACAGTCACTGGCGAGCCTGTCGAGCGTTGCGATGGCCGAGGCGGCCGGCGAACTGATGCTCGCCGCGTACGAATGGCGCTTGGTGCGCGAACTGGGTGCCGAGGCGGTGTCGGGTCGCCGCTACGCGGAGGCGCGGACGGCGCAACGAAAAGCCCAAGCGAAGGTGCTGGCCTACGGACTGACCGAGAGCCAGGCGCGCTCGCTCGCCGAATCGGACGACTCACAGGCGCTCTCGGGCGTGTTTGACGTGCTGGCACCGAGGGCGGGCACGGTGTTCAGCGACGACTTCGTGGTCGGCGAACTCGTCGAGCCGGGCCGGCTCCTGTTCGAAGTCGTCGACGAGTCGTCGGTCTGGGTGGAGGCGCACGCAGCTGAATTGCCCGACGTGGAGATCGGGGCGGTCGCCGAGGTGGTGGACAGCGACGGACGCCGGACGCCGGGGCGGGTCGTCCAGCGCCACCACCGGCTGGACGAGTCGACGCGGACGCGTGCGCTGCGCGTGGAGGTGGACAATGTTGGCGACGCGCTCCATCCGGGACAGTTCGTGGAGGTCGAACTCGCGACGGGCGCGACCGAGCCCGTGCTCGCCGTGCCCAGGACCGCGGTGACGCTGATTCGCGGACGAGAGAGCGTTTTTCGGTTGGAAGAGCAGGAATTCCACGCGGTGCCTGTCGCGGCGGCCGGGGAAGTTGGCCATTGGGTGGTGATCGAGGAAGGTCTCGCAACCGGTGACCAGGTGGCCACGGCGGGCGTCTTCCACTTGAAATCGCTGCTGCTCAAGTCGTCGCTGGGCAGCGGCCATGCGCACTAGCGCGACAAAACCAGGGCTGGCGACGAAGCCCGCCGGATAGGCATCGACCCGTGCTCGGCAGACTGGTCGAACTCTCGCTCCGCTACCGGCTCCTGGTGCTCATCGCATTCGCCGGTATCGCCTTCCTGGGCTGGCGGGCCGTGCGGACGGTGCCGGTCGACGCGTTCCCCGACGTCACGCCGGTGCAGGTCAACGTCTACACGGAGTCGCCGGGCCTCGCGGCCGAAGACGTCGAGCAGCTGCTCACGTTTCCCGTGGAGTCGGGACTGGCGGGTCTCCCCGGGGTCACCCTGATCCGTTCGGTGAGCCTGTTCGGACTGTCGTACGTCGCCGTGTATTTCGAGGACAACGTCGACATCTATTTCGCACGCCGTCTGGTGATGGAAAGGCTGCAGGAGGTTGGCGAGCGGCTTCCCGAGGGTTACGGCAAGCCGGAGATGGGGCCGAACTCGTCGGGCCTCGGCCAGGTCTTCTGGTACACGCTCGAACGGGCGGACGAGGCGTTCGCGGACGTGGTGACCGACATGGATCTCCGTACGCTTCACGACTGGACCGTCCGGCTCGCCCTAAGAACCGCGCCAGGCGTCGACGACGTGATGTCGTGGGGAGGTCGCGAGCGCCAATTCCAGGTTGTGGTCGACCCGATGCGCATGATCGGGTACGACCTCGCGTTTTCGGATGTGGTCGGGGCCGTCGCCACGAACAACGCCCAGGTGGGCGGGCAGTACATCGACATCGGCCGTGAACAGTACCTCGTCCGGGGCATGGGGCTCGTCCGTGGACGCGACGACCTCGGCGGGATCGTCGTGAAGGTCCGGGACGGCACGCCGGTGTTCCTGCGCGACGTGGCGGAGATCGTGGAGGATGGCGCTCTGCGCTTCGGGGCGGTAACGCGCGACGGTCGCGAGGTCGTGCTCGGCATGGCGTTGTCGCGTGTGGGGGAGAACGCGGCCGCCGTCGTGCGAGCGGTGCGCGACCGGATCGATGCCGTACGTCGGGCGTTACCGGACGGTGTCGTGCTGAATCCCGTCTACGACCGAACCCGTCTCGTCGACGAGGCCACGTGGACCGCGATCCGCGCCCTGCTGGAGGGGTCGGTGCTCGTGGCGATCGTACTCTTCCTCTTCCTGGGCGACCTTCGCTGCGCGGCGGTGGTGATCTCGGCGCTGCCGATGGCGATGCTGATCGCGTTCATCGGGATGGAGCAGGCCGGCATGTCCGCGAACCTCATGTCGCTGGCGGGCCTCGCCGTCGGCATTGGGATGATGGTGGACGGTGCCGTCGTCATGGTGGAGAACGCGTTCCGGCTGATGGCGCGGCGACGGATGGGGGGAGCGACGGTGGACCGTGCCGGTGCGGTTGGCGACGCGGCGCGCGAGGTCGCCAATCCCATCGCCTTCGCGATCGGGATCATCGTCGTCGTGTTCATCCCCTTGTTCGCGCTGGAGGGACTCGAGGGCAAGCTCTTCAAGCCGATGGCGTTGAACATCGCCTTCGCGATGGCGGGCTCGCTGCTGTTGACGCTAACCTTCGTTCCGGTGTTGGCGGCGGCTGTCCTGAAACCCAGGGAGGAAAAGGAGACGTGGTTGCTGCGCGCGGCGAAAGCCGCGTACCTGCCGCTTTTGGCATGGGCGTTGGCGAACCGCCGCGTCGTCGTAGCCGGTGCGCTAGCGTTGCTTTCCGGCGCACTGGCCGTGTTCCCGTTCCTGGGCCGCGAGTTTATGCCGACGCTGGAAGAGGGCGACATCATGTGGCGGGTCACGGGGATTCCGTCGGCGTCCCTCGACCAGTCCATCGCGGTATCGATCGACATCGAGAACGCCCTCGCGCGCTTTCCGGAGGTGGAGTCCACCGTCGCGATGATAGGCCGGGCAGAGAAGGGTGAGACGGTCGACGTGAACTACATGGAGGTATACACGGCGCTGCGTCCCCAGAGCGAATGGCCGACGCAGCGCGACAACGCGGCGCTCGCGGCTGCCATGCGCGAGGAGATCGAGCGGGTGGCGCCGACGACCGTGGTGGCCTTCACGCAGCCCATCCAGATGCGGGTCGAGGAGCTGATTTCGGGCGTGCGCAGCACGCTGGCGATCAAGCTCTACGGCGAGGATCTGGACGAGCTGAACCGGTTGAGCGAGCGCATCAAGGATATTGTCGCCGACGTGGAGGGAGTCGCCGACCTGTCGCTGGAGGCGAATCTCGGCAAGCCGCAGATCCGCATCGAGGTGCGGCGCGACCGGCTCGCCCGGTACGGGGTGAACGCGGACGAGGTCCTCTCGGTGGTGCGGACCGGCATCGGCAACGAACCGGTCTCGACGCTCTTGGACGGCGTGCGGCGGTTCGACATCACGGTGCGGGTTGACGACGCGTCGAAGGCGTCCGTGGGGGCGATCGGGCGGATTCCGCTCCGAACCCCGGACGGGGCGATAGTGCCGCTGTCGGCGGTGGCGGACGTTAGCGTGGGGGAAGGCTACTCGTTCGTCAGGCGCGAGCAGCTTCAGCGCTACGCCGTGATCCAGATGGATGTGCAGGGGCGGGACGTGGACGGTTTCGTCAAGGAGGCCGATGGGGCCATCGCGGCGCAGGTGGATCTGCCGCCCGGGTACTGGATCGAGTGGGGCGGAGCTTTCGAGAACCAGCAACGCGCGCTGAAACGGTTGGCGGTGATCGTCCCGCTCACGATCTTCCTCATCTTCGTGCTGCTGTACACGGCATTCGGTTCCGCCAGATACGCGACGTTGATCATCGCCAACGTGCCGTTCGCCGCCATCGGCGGCATCGCCGCGCTCCTCCTAGGCGGCCAGCACGTGTCCGTGCCCTCGGCAATCGGCCTAATCGCGGTGTTCGGGGTGGCCATGCTGAACGGCATCGTGCTCGTGAGTTTCATCAATCAACTGCGCGCGGCGGGTGCTTCGGTGCGCGAGGCGGTCCGACGGGGTACGGAAATGCGGCTTCGCCCGGTGCTGATGACGGCGAGCGTCGCCATCCTGGGTCTGCTCCCGATGCTGCTGTCGACGGGCGCGGGTGCGGAGACGCAGCGCCCGCTGGCGGCCGTGGTGATCGGCGGGCTCGTCACGTCGACGCTGTTGACGCTCATTCTCCTTCCCGTCATCTACGAGTGGCTCGAGGGCGCACGGGAATCCCGCGGCAGGTAGCCGCTTCGGTGGTAGGCCGAACGGGTACGAGGAACTCTCCTGCCGCTGCTGCGCCACGATCATCGACCTGATCTACGGCATCTACCGCATGCACGGCCTGCGCCATGCGTACGGTATCTCGCGCTACGAGGAACTCACGGGCTGGAAGGCGCCGGTGGCGGGCGGGCCGCGCCAGCGGTCGCTGACGGGGGCGAAACGGCGGATCGACACCGAGGGGCGGCAGACGATCGCGGCGGAACTAGGGCACGGTAGGGTGAAAAACCCTTTAGAAACTGGTAGTTATGAAAAGTGCGCTCGCTGCCATGGAACAGACGCCCAAGGGAGCGTCGCGACCGGCGGATGTTCCATGGAAGACGCGACCGCTTCGCGGTCGCCCCGAGAATTCGCTACGCGAATTCTCCCGGCATCGAGCGCCGCTGACTACCAGGCAACAACGGAGTGTTTGTTCCATGGAAGGACGGCGTGGCTGGGCCGGAGGCGCACCCGGCGCACAGCGAATGCGAAGCGCCGGCCCGGCTTTGGGGCGCTACGGGCTAAACGCGAGCATCCGCTGCAGGGGCACCATCGCCCGGGCGCCGATCTGCGGGTCGACGTGAATCTCGTTGTCCCCGTTCTCCAGCGTGGCCGCCAGAGCTTCGAGCTCGTTCATCGCCATCCACGGACAGTGTGCGCAACTGCGGCACATGGCGCCGTCACCAGCCGTGGGCGCTTCGATGAAGCGCTTGTCCGGCGCGGACTTGCGCAGTTTGTGGAAGATCCCCCGATCCGTCGCCACGATGAAGGTGTCGTGGGGCAGTTCCTGGGCCGCCTGGATGATCTGGCTGGTGGAGCCGACGCGATCCGCGATGTCGATGACCGCCGCGGGCGACTCGGGATGCACCAACACACCGGCATCGGGATAAACCCGCTTGATGTCGTTGAGCGCCTGGAACTTGAACTCCTCGTGAACCACGCAGGCGCCGCTCCAAAGCAGCATGTCCGCTCCCGTCTTGGCACGGATGAAGTTCCCGAGGTGCTTGTCAGGCGCCCAGAGAATCTTCTCGCCCTTGCCGGCAAGGTGTTCGACTATCTTCAAGCCGACACTTGAGGTCACCACCCAATCGGACAGCGCCTTCACGGCGACCGAAGTATTCGCGTAAACAACCACGATCCGATCCGGGTTGGCTTCGCAGAAAGCCTGGAACTCGTCCGGCGGGCAACCCAGGTCCAAGGAACACTCGGCCTCGAGCGTCGGCATGAACACGCGCTTCTCCGGGGAGAGGATCTTCGCCGTCTCCCCCATGAATCGCACACCGGCGACGATCAGCGTGTTCGCCGGGTGGTCACGGCCGAAGCGCGCCATTTCGAGCGAGTCCGCAACACAGCCACCCGTCTCGTCGGCGAGATCCTGGATATCGCCGTCCACGTAGTAGTGGGCCACCAGCACCGCGTCGCGTTCGACCAGTAGCCGCTTGATGTCGGACTTCAGCCCCGTTCGCCTAGCGTCCGACAGAAACGCCGGCGTGTGAACCGGCACTTCGGTGGGTTGCAGGCTGTAATCTCGCAACATGGGACGATAATACACCCAGTCAACAAACCTGCCGGTCGACCCGGCCCGCCTCCATGCCACGCGTCGCATTCTTCGTATCCGACTTAAGCCGCGGTCAACCGGCGAACGACAACCACCTGCGTCTGCCACAGGCGTTCGCAGCAGCCGGTTGGTCGCTATCGCGAATCGATCACGAATCGCTCGCCATGGAGCGTCGGCGAGTCGTGGCTCGCGACCTGTCGGGTGGGAGCGTATCGCTCGCGGAATTCGACCTCTACTTCGTGCTCGGTTTCGGCTCCCAGGCAACGTTCCTCGACCGGATGCAACTGCTGCGTTCGCTCGATCAGGGTCGTTTCGTCAATACCACCGACGCCCTCGTCTACCAACACGGAAAGGTATCGCTGTTCCTCGCCGCCCGGGACATCCCACAACCCGAGACTCACATCGCCAACGACCCGGAAAGGCTCGATGCAATCGTGGGCCGGGGCGGAGACTGGATCGCCAAACCGCCCGCGGCCAGTTTCGGGCGTGACGTGTTCAGGCTCCGGCAAGGAGACGCCAACCGTCGCGCCATCCTGGAGCATCTGACCCGCGACAACCGCTACGCCCTGCTCCAGGCATACATCGACCCGGGTCCCGAGGGCGAGAAGCGCACTCTCGTCGCCGCCGGCAAAGTCATCGGCACCTACGGCAAGCGGCCTGTCGATCACCGGGGCAACATCAGTGCCGGTGCCGAGGCATTCCACACAACGCTGTCACAGGACGAAACCGCGACCGTCGAGCGACTCGTCGGCAGACTCGACAGCCTCGGCGTACGTTTTGCCACGATCGACCTGGTCGGATCCCGGGCCCTGGAGATCAACGTCGCCAATCCGGGCTGGCTTGCGACCTACGACCAGGTCACCGGTGTCGACCGCACACCCAAGGTCGTCGATGCACTGGTTCGGTGGTTCCAGCTACGACAATGATCCGCCGTCGACCCGGATGATCGCGCCCGTCGTGAAACTGCCGGCCTCGCTCACCAGGTATAGCGCCGCCCCCACCACCTCCTCCGGCTGGCCACCCCGCTGCAGGGCTATGCCGGTCTTGGCGCTCTTCTCGAAGGCTGCCATATCCCAGGCTTTCGAGATGTCCGTGAGGAACGGTCCCGCCTGTATGCAGTTGACGCGCACCCTCGGCGCGTAGGCACGGGCCAGCGACAGCGTCAACGAGTTGATCCCGGCCTTGGCGGCGCCGTACGGCTCGGAACCGGGGGTTGCCTGCACCGCCGCCGTGCTGCTGACGTTGACGATGGCGCCGCCGTCCGCGGCGGCCATGCGTTCCCCGATGATTGCGGATAGCCGGTACGGACCCTTCAGGTTCACGCCCACCACCTTGTCGAAGAGGTCCTCGGTAACCGCCGATAGCTTCGGATAGATCGGCGACATGCCCGCGTTGTTGACGAGGATGTCCACCCTGCCGAACTCGGCATAGGCGGCATCCGCCAAGTCGCCGAGTTCGTCCCAGTGCCCCACATGACAGCCATAGGGCAGCGCCCGGACACCCAACGCCCGGGCTTCCCCGGCAACCGCCTCGCAGTTGTCGGCCTTGCGGCTGGTGATCACCACGTCCGCACCGCGCTGGGCAAACGCCAGGACCATGGCCCTGCCCAAACCCCGACTACCGCCGGTGACCAGGGCGACCTTGCCGGTTAGGTCGAAGAGATCGGCCATGCTGGTTCCTCGCTGGACAGAGACCGGCAGTTTAGCGTTCTTTGGAAACTACGCCGTCCCGCGACGCAGCAGCCTCGACAAGGTGTCCTCCTCGCCAATACCGCCGCCCTTGGTGACCACCGCGAGACCGTCCTCCGCCTGGCAAAAGGGCACCGCCGTGTCCGCGCTGCCCAATACGCGGAGCGTGCGATCACCCAGGATCGCGGCCGCGGTGTCGCCGCCCAGGATGATCACCGTCGGCGCGCCGGACGCCGCGATCCAATCCCAGGCAATGGCGGCGACCACCGACGCCATGGACTCCGCCGCGCTGTCCGGGATCTCAGCCGTTGTCATCTCGGTCGCCAAGATCACATCCTCGCCACGTTGCAGCGCGGCCAACGCACGTTCGGCACTATCGTCGGGTCCCACGGTCAGGCAAGCAAGCTTCGAAACCTGCATCCGGCTGAGCGGATGCAAGCTCCCGCAAACGATCAGTGCCGGTCGCGGCAGCGCCGGCAAGTCGGTAGCCAGGCCAGAACGCAGCGTCGCGACATAGGCACCAATGCCACCCGTGGTGCCCACGAGCATGCGATCCTCCTCGCGACAGCGAACCGCCGCAGCGTTCAACTCTTCATTGGTGTTCGCATCGAGAACCGCCAGGCGCCCGTCGGCCAATGCGTTTTCGCAGCCGGCCGCTCGCAGGTAGTCGACCGGACGGCTGGAGAGCAACCGGCTGCGGGGGTCGCGACCGAAGGGGCTCTCCGCCACCGGCACGCTGCGGACGTAGACCGTGCCGTCGTCGCAGCGTCTACCCGCATCGGGAAAACTCGCGAGGATCCCTACGCGCCGGCCGAGGCCAATGAGCGCGGCGACTTCGTACGGCCAATTGCCCCGCAGCCCGGAATCCATCTTGTGACACCGGAACCCGGCCACGGTGCGATGTGCATCGCCGATCCGGCGGGCCGCTTCGCCCGCCGTGCAATGGCGACTGTCGAGATCGACGACCGCGCAGTCGTTGGTCGAATCCGGCGCCGTAGTCAGTCGAACGTCGAAACCCAGATCGGCACACGCACCGCCGGTCTCCAAGGCACCCGTCCGGTCGTCCGCGGTAATCAGCAGTTCAACTGTCACTGGCGCTCCGACTCCGTGCACTTCACCATCCTAACGCGCGTACACGAGACGGTAGTGACATGGATCAGACGAAGCAGAGAGCCTACAGCGGATCTCGTTGGGAAGAGCAGGCGGCCTACTGCCGGGCCATACGGTCCGGACCGCAGATAGCGGTGTCCGGCACGACGGCGGTGAACGGCGCCGGCGAGGTCGTGGGCGGCGACGTATACGACCAAGCCATCTTCGTGTTCACCAAAATCCGAACAGCCCTGCGCGATCTCGGGGCAGACCTCGACGACGTCGTGCGCACGCGCACGTTCTTGACCGACATGCGCCAATTGGATGGATTCATCCGAGCCCACCGGGAAACGTTCGGCGGCCTCGACCCCGCGGCCACCTGCGTCGAAGTCTCGGGCCTCGTTGACGACCGTCTGCTTATCGAAGTCGAGGTGGATGCCTTCCAGCCCTAACCCGCATTTTCATGCGAGTTTCCACCCCGGGGCGCGGACGCGCAGGAAACACCGGTAGGGGACGGGCTTGTCCCGTCCCGTTGCTGAGGCAGGGACATTCGGCAACGGGCGACGGCGCGCCCTGACGGGCGCGATAGCGTCGCCCTGCGGGAACGTTGCAGGTGAGGTGCACCGTGCCGACCGTCGATTTCATCATGTAATTCAACGGATTGAGGATTTGTTCCATGGGCGCCCCATAGCCGTCCCGGCCGCGCCGGCAACGGCGCGCATCACCTTTGCGCTGGGCACGCGGCTGCGGCGACGTTGCTGACGCTCATGATCGCGGGTTACGCCCATGCGTCCACGAAGAACGTCCGTCTCGGCACCATCACGGCTGCCACAATCAGCGCACTCTACGGCGTGCTCTCCGTGCTGCTCCGGCTCGAGTCGTTCGCACTCCTTGTCGGTGCCGCCATCCTGCTGTTGATGCTCGGCGTGGTCATGAGCGCGACACGCAAACCAACGCCGGAAGCAGTGGGCGCCCGCGGCTGAACCGTTCGTCCGCCTTGCCTTTGCGCTAGGGCGCAATACACTGTCCGGTTTCGCTTGTCTTAAGACGGGAGATTTCCATGGGGATGCTGGACGGCAAGGTCGCGCTCGTGACCGGGGCCGGAGGTGGCTTGGGACGTACCCACGCCCTGTTGTTGGCGGCGGAAGGTGCCGCTGTCGTGGTCAACGATTTGGGCGGTGCGCGCGACGGCACCGGTGCGGGCACGTCGATGGCCGACGGCGTGGTCGAGGAAATCCGTGGCGCCGGCGGTCAAGCCGTTGCCGACTACGGCTCGGTTTCGGACAAAGAGCATGCCCGGGGAATGGTACAAACCGCGGTCGACAACTTCGGTCGGCTCGACATCTGCATATGCAACGCCGGGATCCTGCGTGACAAGTCGTTCAAGAACATGACCGACGACATGTGGGAGGTGGTCAACGACGTGCACCTTCGTGGCACCTACTACAGCGCCAAGGCGGCCTACGACCGGATGCTCGAACAGGGGGAAGGCGGGCGCATCGTCGTCACCAGTTCAACCTCCGGGCTGCTCGGCAACTTCGGGCAGACGAACTACGGTGCCGCGAAAGCCGGCATTGCGGGGTTCGCCCGCTGCCTGTACCTCGAAGGCGCGCGCTATGGCGTAACGGTGAACATCCTCGCGCCGACCGCCCTGTCGAGGTTGACGGAGGACATCCTTCCGGACCAGGCCAAGGACGCCGTACCGCCCGAGAAGGTCTCGCCAACCGTGGTGTGGCTCTGTACCGACGACGCGAAGGATGTCACCGGCCGGACCTGGCTCCTGACCGGCAACCGGGTGTCGCTGCTGTCCTGGCAGGTCAACCCAGTGGCGCAGAAGGACGAGGCCGACGGACCATGGGACGTGGAAGACCTCGGCGAGACGATCCTCGCCAGCAAGGACACCTGGCCCCCCATCAACCCGATGCGCGGCATCTAGTCCCCGGCGTGCACTTCCGCTTCCCTGGAGAGCAAGTGCGCCGTTCGAGTGCGTCGGAAGTTTCGCTCCGCGAAACTTCCGCGTGATTTGCAGACGCATGGACTTTGGCTTTACGGACGAACAGAACCTGCTCAGAGAGCAGGTTCTGCGTTTCATGACCGATGCCTGCCCATTGAGCGTTGTCCGGGCTCAGAACGGCGGCTTGCCACGCGAACTCTGGCAACAGGCGGCGGACCTCGGCTGGCTCGCGCTGATCGTCCCGGAAGCGCACGGCGGGATCGGCTTGAAATGGGTCGACCTCGCGGTGGTTCTCGAGGAGAGCGGCCGAGGTTTGAGCCCATTGCCGCTCGTTTCCCAAGCGCTTGCCGCCACCGCCATCGGCCGATGCGCCGGCGACGACGCGAAGAGCGAATGGCTGCCGAAGATCGCGGCGGGCGACGCGGTCTTCGGCGTCGGCCTCTACGACGACGCCACCTGGATCGACGCCGAGGGCATACGGCTCAGCGGCGGTGCGACGTTGACGGGCACCAAACCGTTCGTCAGCGACGCCACGGTTGCCACCCACCTATTGTTGGCAACTCGAACGGGTAGAGAACTTCGCCTGGCCATCGTCGATGCGGAAGACGCGACCGTGACGGCACAAGCTAGCATCGACCGTACAAAACCCTTCGGTTCGACGACCCTCGACGGGATCGAGCCCCTCGCAATGTTCCCGATCTCCACCGACGACCTCGCCTACTTGACCGATTGCGGCGCCGTGGCCGTGACGCTGGAAGGCATCGGCGCCGCCGAGGCCGTATTGGCGCTCACCACGGACTACGCCAAGAACCGTATCCAGTTCGACAACCCCATCGGCAAGTACCAGGGGGTCAAGCACCGGCTCGCCGACATGTTCGTCGACATCGAGTCCTTCAAGTCGCTGGCCTACTGCGCCACCTGGGCCATCGACAACGCCCCGGACGAGCTGCCCCGCGCGGCATCGCTGGCCAAGGCCTATGCCTCCGACGCCTTTGCACGGATCGGGATCGACGGTGTTGGCCTGCACGGTGCCATCGGCTTCACCGCCGAGTACGACGCCCAGCTCTATCTCAAGCGCTCGAAGTGGCTGCGCTCGGCATTTGGCGATGCCGACTACCACTACCAACGCGCCGCCAGCTTGGGAGGGTTGTGATGGACTTCGACTTCACCCCGGAAGAACAGGCATTCCGCGCCGAAGTCCGCGAATTCCTCGCCGAGAACCTGCCGTCGCGTGCAGAACGAGGCCGTGGCTTCATGGGCGAATGGCTGCGCAAGGTACGCGACAGGCGTTGGGTTGGCTTCTCCTGGCCGGAGGAGTACGGCGGCGGCGCGGGCAGCCTGACCGAACAGGCGATCCTCAAGGAGGAGATGGCGCTTGCCGGTGCACCGCCGCTCGGCACGTCGTCCATGGGACTCGCCTGGGTGGGTCCCGGGATCATCCAGTACGGAACCGACGAGCAGAAGCAGCGCTTCATACCCGACATCCTCGACAGCAAGGTCAACTGGTGTACCGGCTACTCGGAACCCAACCACGGCAGCGATCTCGCCGCTATCCAGACCAAGGCGGAACGCGTCGGCGACCACTACGTTGTGAACGGTCAGAAGATCTGGACAACCGGCGCCCCCTGGGCCGACTGGATCATCCTGCTGACCCGGACCGCGTTCGAAGTGGAACGCAAGCACGACGGCATCACCTGCCTACTCGTACCCATGGACTCGCCCGGCATCGACGTCCGGCCCATCGAGAACATGGCGGGCGACAGGAACTTCGCGGAAGTGTTCTTCACGGATGTACAGGTGCCCGTCGAGAACCGGTTGGGCGAAGAAGGCAAGGGTTGGGCCGTGACGATTTCCTCGCTCGCCAACGAACGCTCCAGCATAGGCGAAGTGACGCAGATGTTCGCGAAACTCGAAGCGCTCAAGAACCTCGTGCGATCCACCAAACGCCAAGGCAAACCGGCGGCGGACGATCCGGCCGTGCGGCGCCGACTCGGCGAGTTCGAGGCGAAGATCGCCGCCATGAAGTACAACGGTTTGCGCTATCTCACCAAGCAGTTGCGGGGCGAGCCGCTGTCCAGCGAGACGTCCGTGAACAAACTGCACCGCGCCAATCTCGAGATCGAGATGGACGACTTCGCCGTGGAGTTGACCGGCCTCGCCGGCGTTCAGCTACCGGGAAGCGACGAAGCCGTCGACGGCGGGCGATGGGCGCGCTCGTCCCTCGGATGGCCTAGTGTCGTCATCGGTGGCGGCACCCCAAACATCCAGCGCAACATCATCGCGGAGCGGATCCTCGGTCTTCCGAAGGACTGAAGCGATCCCCTCTGCTGCGGGACGGGACAAGCCCGTCCCATACGGATTAATCCACTAGCGATAGGGGAACCAGTAATTCTGCTTGTCGGATTTGAACTGGTACCGACGACGAGGGTGAGGCAGTGGATCCTGGACGCGTAACGTCCACCCCAGTAATTTGGCCAGCATCTTCGATTCGATATCCGCATAGTCCGGATGACCGAACAGGTCATTCAGTTCAACCGGATCATCCGCAAGGTTATAGAGTTGTCCGCGTTCCTGCATATCGAAAATCAGTTTCCAGTCGCCTTTTCGAATCGCGCGCATCGTTCCGCTTTGCGAACAGCCGTTCAGCTCGTCAAACCCTACTGCTGGATGTAGCCCATCCACATCCCCGCCATAGTCGTAATCCGCCGTGTAGTGCAACCCGCCAAAACCGTGCTCCGAATACGCACTGTCGAATTCCTCTTCGGGATAGTCTTTCCCGGTTAACAACGCCCACAAACTGCGACCCTGTACGCCACGCGGAATGTCCGTCCCCAATGCCTCGCAAATTGTCGGCATGACGTCCGCGGTCGTGATGTGCGCCGGATGGGGTTGATCAGCAGCCAGAACGTCCGGGCCCACGAACAAGAACGGGATGCGAATGAGGACCTCCGGGAGTTCTGCGCCCTTGCGCATCAGTCCGTATTCGCCGACATAGTC
>LXNJ01000563.1_pt1 | contig 25370 bp, 18 predicted proteins | sample 809081 | NCBI WGS metagenome assembly LXNJ01 (sample SAMN04870510, study PRJNA318959) | sponge metagenome | biome: sponge; feature: marine sponge reef; material: water | host: Petrosia ficiformis | place: Greece: Milos, Mediterranean Sea | collected 2013-05-29 | depth 5-7 m | reverse complement strand
TACGTCGAAATCCGCTAGCTGGAAGAGAACTCGAGCGTCAGCGGAGGCGTCGCCCCGGCGGTCACCGAGACGCGGCCCGTCACCGTCCCCAGCGTGGGATGCCAGGCTTCGATCTCGTAGTCTCCCGGCGGCAGCGTCGGGAGCGTGAATGTCCCGTCCTCGCCGGTGATGTCGAAGAATTCGTGGTCGAGCACATGTATTGACGCGGTCATCCAGCCGTGGATGTCGCAGCGCACCGGAATCCCGATCTCCGGGGTCTCGAAAGAACGCGTGCTCTGAATCCCGCGGATCGGCTGGCCGAGGTTGAATCCCGGGTTCGAGGCAGGCACGACGCGGACGTTGTGAAGGGTCGCGTCGCTGTTGCGGATGACGAGCGGCTGGCCCGCGCGCACGGCCACCGACCGCGGCGTATACAAACAGCCGGCCTGGTCGAGGAGGGCCTCGGCCTCCGGCGCCACACCCGACGCGGGCGCGTTGACGATCCGCACCAGCACGTCCGCTAGGCCGCCATCCGAACCGACGCGCACCGGACGGTCGATCAGGGTCTCGTCGTGCTGTTCTCGACAATAGGTGTCGGCGGACATGTCGATCGCGGCGCCGGCCGGCGGCTCCCCGGCGAAGCGCACCTGCCCCTCGGTCACGACAATGCGGCCCGTGATCGCGCCGGGTTCGGCCGCGTCCGCCGCCCCGCGTCCATCGAGCGTCCAGCCCGCCCCGACCACAGCGATCGCGAGCGTGCACGTCAGGACCGGGCCCTGTCCCCGCCTACCAGCCATCGAACAATCCTCCATCGAACCAGTCCCACAGGAAGTACACGAGGAGTTGTGTGCTCCTCACGTCGGCGTCGGTCAGCGGCAGTCGTACCCCGACGTTGAGCATCACGTGCTGCCGCGTGTTCAGCGTCACCTGCATCTGCGGGACCAGGTCCCATTGCGGCCGCGAACCTTCGGCCAGATGCGTGCTCCCCAACACTTCGATCATGGGGGACCACGACCGGCCGAACTCCCCGCTCGTGAACGTGCGCCCGACCGCGGCGTGAAAGAACGCTTCTCGCACGGTTTCGCCCTGCTCGCCTGCGCCGACGACCTCTTGGTGTCCGCGCGCGAGGAGTCCCGCACCTGCCTGGAGATGGACGAAGGCGTCGCCCGGAAGGATCTGCCCCAGCGCGAGAAACGGTTCGATCTGGAACTCGGCGCTCCCGAGGCCGCGCTCCTCGTCGCCGGTCGGGAGCTTGAATTCCGTGCCGAAGCTGAAGATCGTCCGCAGGTTGTGCAGCAGCGCGCGCTTGTAGCCGATTTCGATGTCGCCGAGGCCGACGCCCCAATCCGACGCCAGGCCCTCTGTCGGCCCCTCGTCTCGTCCGGCCGACGCGGACACCGTCTCCACGAAGCCGAAGGGGAGCGCGATCTCGACCTGGTTACGCGAGCCGAAGCGTTTCTCGTACAGGAGTTCGTTGATGACGGCGCCGGGGCCCTCCGCGTTCACTCCCGACGTCCACACCCATTCGTCTTCCGGATACGCCTTCTCCGTAAACAGCGGCCGGGGGAGATTGAGTTCTCCGCGCGGCCAGGCGCGGTCCGTGCAGAAGGTCCGGATGTGGTCCATGACGGCCTGCAACTGCTCGTCGTCGAACGCCTCGGCGAACGCCGGCATCACGTCGCTGAAGCCGCGGACCGGCCCACCGGCCTTCGAGACGATGATCCAGTCCGCGTCCGGCTCGCGCGAGGCGAAGCTGCAGTCCGTCAGGTCGGGCAACGGGTCGTCGAAGGCGATCCGCTCCGGCGGCGCGCCCCGGCCGTCCGACCCGTGGCAACTCGCGCACCCGGCTTCGTACAGCGCCATCCCATCCGGCGTCCCCTGCGCGGCCTGCGCGGCCGGGGCCGATTGGGGGGTTGAGAGCGAAGCCAGCACCATCAAGCCCGCCGCGGCGAAGCGGCCGCGGAGGCCGGACAGCCTGTGGTCGGGTGCGGTCAAATCCGTCGGTCCTCGCGGTGAGGGGGTCCCATCGGGCGGACGATGTCGTAGTCTGCCATATCGTCATCTGCGATCGTGTTCGACACGTCGGGCGCGCCCTGTCAATATCAATAATCGTTATCATGGTCAAGGTCGTCACGGTCACGGACGACACCATGTCCGAGGAGGTCACATGAGACCCGTCAGGCTGTCCCTGGGGTTCGCCCTCGCCGCGTGCGCCGCGGCTCCCTTCCCGGCAGCCTGCGAGCAGGCATCGCAGGCCGGCGCCACCGCCTTCGTCGGCGTGAACGTGATCCCGATGGATTCCGAGCGGGTCCTCACCGGACACACGGTCCTTGTGCGCGGAGACAGGATCGTCGCCGTCGGGCCGGCCGCCGACCTCGACGTGCCGGACGGCGCTCTCCGCATCGACGGCGCCGGGAAGTACCTGATGCCGGGGCTGTCGGAGATGCACGGACACACGCCGGGCGGCTTCCCGAGCGACACGTTCCGGGAGCAGGTGATGTTCCTCTACGCCGCGAACGGCGTGACGACGGTGCGCGGGATGCTCGGGTTGCCAGGCGACCTCGAGTTGAAGGCGAAGACGAACACGGGCGAAATCTGGGGGCCGACGCTCTACCTCGCGGGTCCGAGCTTCAACGGCAACTCGGTGACTTCGCCGTCGCAGGCGGCGGATCGTGTGTGGACGCAGGAGCGGGAAGGGTGGGATCACCTGAAGATCCACCCCGGACTCACCGTGGCCGAATACGACGCGCTTGCCGCCGCCGCCGCGCAGGCCGGCATTCGCTTCGGAGGCCATGTCCCGGCCGATGTCGGGATCCGTCATGCCATCCTGATGGGACAGGAGACCTTCGACCACCTCGACGGTTACATGGAGGAGGCGGGAGGCATCCGCGGCCCCATGGACTCGGCGAGGCTGGAGGAGTTGTTCGCGCTGACGATCGGCGCCCGGGCCTGGGTCGTCCCCACGATGGTCCTCTGGGAAGTGGGCGTCATCGGCCTCGGCGACCCGGAGGCGCTCGCGGCCTATCCGGAGATGCGCTACTGGCCTCCGCAGGGCGTCGAGGGCTGGAAGAACCGCCTCCAGGCGGTCCAGGCGCGCGACGCATGGGACGTGGAACAGGCGCGGCGGCACGCGAGCAACCGGACGCGTCTCCTCGGCATGATGAACGAGGCCGGCGTCGGCATCCTCATGGGCACCGATTCGCCGCAGATGTTCAGCGTCCCCGGTTTCTCGCTGCACCGCGAGCTCGCCGCGATGGCCGAGGCCGGGATGTCGCCGTACGAGATCCTCGTCAGCGGCACCCGCAACGTGGGGGAGTACTTCCAGGGCTACGACACCTTCGGGACGGTGGCCGCGGGCCGCCGGGCGGATCTCATCCTGACGAACGCCAACCCGCTCGACGATGTGGCGAACGTCGCGGACCGCGCGGGCGTCATGGTGCGCGGCGTGTGGAAGTCCGAGGAGGAGATCCAGCAGGGGCTGGCCGAAATCGCCGCCAGCTTCGGCAACTGATGGAGACGACGATGACCGAGAACGGAAGCGCGCCCGGCGTGGTGGAGCGCCACGAAGGGATTATCACGGTGCGCGGCGGGGGCCGGCACCGGGCGTGGAACGGGATCGAATACAAGACGGGGATGTGGGCGGAGAACGTCGGGTCCGGCGCGCTCTCCATGAACGTGGCGATGATCCCGCCGGGCGGCGTCGCCAAGGCTCACATTCATGTGGATTTCGAGGTGATGCTCTACATCCTCGAGGGACGCGTCCGGCATGAGTTCGGTCCTCGACTCGAGAAAACGCTCGACAACGAGGCGGGCGACTTCATCTTCATCGAGCCGGGGGTACCGCACGAAGTATTCAACCTCAGCGACACGGAACCGGTCGTAGCCGTCGTCGCGCGCTCGGACGCACAGGAGTGGGAGAACATCGTCGACTTCGAGCGCCCGCCAGGCGGGTAGAGGGGGCCGTAGCGGGGGGCGCGCCTTTCGCATCGCACACACCACCGTCCGGCGCCACCTCGACCTCACAATCCCGACGCTACTTCCGTGGATCGCCCGGGTAACGACGCAGCAGGACGTTCCCGCGGGAACGTCAGAACGCGGCAAGCGCTCCCAGCCCGGCCAGGGCGTCGGCCCGGCCGTGCGCTTCGGGGAAGAGTTCGAGCGCGAGGGCGACGATGCCGGTGGCGTTTGCCACGGCGAAGCTGATCCCGTTGAGGTTGCGCGTCGGCGGGACGCCAGGGATGGGTCGCGGGTAGCCGGACGCATACAGGACGCGCCGTCCATCGCGCCGGGCGATGCGCAGACTGTGCCGCGGCAGGTTCCAGTCGAGGCACACGCCGAGTGCTCCGGGGAGGCTGCCCGGGAGCTGAAGCTGTCCTTCGTGCGAATGGGCCGCGATGACGAGCGTTCCGGCCCGTGCGGCGCGTTCGACCGCCGGCTGCAACTGCTCGATGCGGCTCTGCCGCGGCGTCCCGAGACTCAGATTCGCCACGCGGCAACCGCGCTCCGCGGCCCAGTCGATCGCCTTCGCCAGCGCACGGGCGCTCGTCGCGAGTTCGTCGTGAAAGACGCCGGCGATGTGGATTCGCGCGCCCGGCGCCTTCTCCTGGATGGCCGCGGTGACCGCGGTCCCGTGCCCGAGCCGGTCGGTCAGGTCGTCGTGTTCGCTCCCGTCGGGCATGAGCGCGATCCCGCCCGCAAGCGGCCCCAGGTGCGGGTGGCCCGGGTGCGCCCCGCTGTCGATGACTGCGATCGAGACGCCGCGGCCGGTTCGACCCCGGAGTGCGTCCGCGCGCATCCGCACGATCGAGGGTGCCGCCGAGCGTGCCATCGACGGCGCCGTCACCCGGCGAACAGGGCGCGGAACGCACCCGGTCGACTGTCGAGATCCGCCGGCCGGCCATCCTGCACGACCCGCCCGTCGCGGAGCACGACCGCCCGCTCCGCCCGCCGCGCCAACTCGGGCCGATGCGTGATGAGCACCGTCGTCCGGCCGTGCATCAGTGCCGCGTAGCCCTCCAGCACCTGCGCTTCCGAGGCCGGATCCAGCGCCCCGGTCGCCTCGTCGAACACGAGCACGGCCGGGTCCGCGAGGAAGGCCCGCGCCACCGCCACGCGCTGCCGCTCCCCGGCGGAGAGCTGCCGGCCCCGCTCCCCGACGACCGTCTCGGCCCCCTCCGGGAGCGACGCCAGCAGCCCGTCGAGCGCGGCGGCCGCGAGCGCCCCGGCGACCTCCGGATCCGTCGCGTCGGGCTTCGCGTAGCGCACGTTCTCCGCGATCGACGCGTGGAAGATGAACGGATCCTGCTCGACCACGGCCACGTTTCGGCGCACGTCCCCCAGGGCGAGCGCCCGCACGTCCCGCCCATCGAGCAGCACCCTCCCGCCATCCGGGTCGAGTTGGCGCGAGAGCAGATCGGCGATCGTCGACTTCCCGCTCCCGCTCGCGCCCACGAGCGCGACCATCTGCCCGGCGGGCACCTCCAGCGACACGCCCTCCAGCACCTCGCCTCCCCGCCCGAAGCCCAGCCGCACGTCCTCGAGGACCAGCGCCCCCGAGGCCCGCTCCAGTCGCTCCGCCCCCTCCGCCTCCACCACATCGAGCGGCGTGTCCCACAACTCGTGCACGCGCACGAGCGACGCCCGCGCGCTCGCGAGGTTCGCGTACAGCCCCATCAGCGCCTGCACCGGGAAGAGGAGCCGCATCTGGTACGCCATGAACGCGACGAACGTCCCCAGCGTCGTCGCCTCCGTGATCACGCGGTAACCCCCGTACAGGAAGACGGCGGCCGTCCCCGTCTGCAGCAGCACCCCCGGCAGGCCTCCCGCCAGGTACGTGAACCAGCGCATCGACATGAGCGCCCGCACGAAGCGGTCGTTGTGGCGCCCGAACCGCTCCGCCTCCCGCTCCTGGGCGTTGGACGCCACCACCGTGCGCACCCCCTGCAGCGTCTCGATGAGGAAGCTCCCGATGTCCGCGCTCCGCTCCCGCAGTTGCATCACGCGCCCTTCGAGCCTGTTCCGGTATCGCACCAGCGCCCACAGGCTCGGCGGCAGCGCGACGAGCCCCGCGAGAAAAAGCCGCGCGTCGAGATAGATCAGCATCCCGACCGTCCCGATGAGGAAGAGCACGTTCCCGAACAGGCCGAGCGCCGCGTCTGCCGTCACCCGCTGGATCTCGCCGATGTCGTTGTTGATGCGCGAGACGATGTCCCCCATCGGCGTCCGCGCGTAGAAGCGCGGCGAGAGTCTCTGGAGGTGCCGGTAGAGCGCGAGCCGCATGTCGAAGAGGATGCCGGCCGACACCCGCGTGTACCGCATCCCGCTCGCGACGTTCGCCCCGAAGCCGAGGATCGTGATCCCGATGAAGAGGCCGACGATCCTGAGCAGGAGAGGGAAGTCCCCTCCCAGGATCGCGTCGTCGATCATCGCCTTCGACAGGTAGGGGAGCGCGAGTCCAAGCGCGGTCCCGGCCGTGGAGAGGAGGACCACGGGAAGCAAAGCCCCCGCGTACGGTCGAACGTAGGCGAGGGCTCGGCGAAGGTGCGGGTCCCGGATCACCCGGACCTCATGGCATCAGGAGCACGTCGCGCCCGGCGGGATCAACCCGGATCGGGCACCACGACGACGCTCGTCATGTCCGCGTCAAGCGTGACCGTCCGCAGGAACTCGAACGTCTCCTCGTCGTAGATGTCGATCGTGCTGCCGGCATTGTAGATGTAGAGCTTCGTGCCGTCGGCGCTCGGCATCAGCGCCATCCGCGGCCGCCCCGCGAAAGCGATGCGCCCGGCGACCCGCCGGTCCAGAAGATCGAACTTCCACATCTCGTAGTGTCCGATCTCGGACTTGAGCCCGTATCCCTTCGTCCCGTCCGGAGAGAGCACGAACGACACCCCCTCGGACGGGCCGATGGGATGGAACTCCACGTCCTGCCCGGCAAGATCCACCGTCGCGATGCCCATCAGACGGCGGTTCTGGAGCGGGTCCGTCATGCGGAAGAGGCCCGTGTACACGCCGTCCTCCTCCTGGTACGGACTCTGGCCGAAGGGAAGCCTCATCTCGCCCAGTCCCGGCTCCAGCGGTTCCGTGATATCCCAGCGGTCCACTTCCTCGAACGTCTCGGAGTCGAGCGCGATGAGGTCGTCCGTGAACATGTACAGCAGATCGCCATCGGGAGAGAAGCGGAAGTTGGCGGACCGGCGCGTCTCCTCGTCCGGCCACGGGATCGTGTCGGTCACCTCGTACGTCGCGAGGTCGAAGCGCAGGATCGTCGGCTCGTCGATCCGGTATCGGTCCGCGAGCTTCGTGCGGCTCTGCACGAACATCGCCATCCATTCCTGACTCGGGTGGACCTGGAAGGAACGGATCCACGTCCGGGTCGGGCCCTCGCTCAGCGTGAACTCTCCGATGGACTCCTTGGAGGGGAGCGCAATGATCTCGATCGTCTCGAAGAACGGATCCATCACGTAGAGCCGCGATCGATCCTCGGAGACATCGAGACGAAGGGAGATCGGACGCTTGACCGGGATCCGGTCCACGACTTGCTCGGTGGCCTCGTCCCAGACGAGAACTTCATTGCTGTAGTTGCCCATGTACCAGTGGGCGTTGCGGCCGCTTCCCCCCGCGCCGCCGTTCTCCTGCGCCTCCAACGCCCCGCCCGCGCCGCAGGCGATGGCGACCCCGGCGGCGATGGCCGCGACCCTGCTGGCGAACCCCGTGCGGATCACGGGAAGACGAGGTCCAGCTTCCGCCAGTCCTTCTGCGCGGACGCGCACTTCGACGTCCAGTCCGGCGAGTGGTTGAGCTGGTCGGGCACGTGCGCCGGCCAGAAGCAGGCGAGGTGGCAGTCGAACAGGTCCCGTTCCACCGGCTGGCACAGCCCGGCGGTGCCGCCGGTCGAATCCACCTCCCAGCCCGGCGAGAACACGAGCGAGCATCCCAGCGGAATGTGCGGCCCCTCCGGCGGCCGGCTCTCGAGCCCCACGACGTCCATCTCCTCGCGGGCGACCTGCGCCTCGATGCGGCCAGCCTTCTGGTTGATCGGTTTCAGGTGTTTCACGGCGTTCCCCCTCGCATGCGAAGGTCGGCCGGGCTAGACAACACAGGAGCCCGGCCGCGTCAATGGTCGAAGCGGGCCAGGTACTCCGGGTTCCGCTCCGCCAACTCTCCGTAGATCTCCAGACACGTGTGCGTCCACGTCCGCACCCAGTTGCAGAAGTGCAGGTTGGGCGCGGTCGTCTCGCCGTGTCGCGTGTGCGCCTCGTGATAGCAGCCGCCCGAGCAGATCGGACGGGCCCAGCAAGTATGGCAGTCGGTCTTGTTCTTGATGTGGTGATCCTCGAGGAAATTCTTCTGCCGCTCCCGGTCGATTCCCTCGGCGACCGTCCCGAAGCTGTGGTCGTTCGAGTAGGCGAAGCGGTGGCAGAGCGCCACGTCGCCGCCCGTCGTCACGCCCATCAGCCCGAGCCCGGCCCCGCACGGATACGCCTTGCTCACGCCCTTGTGGATCTCCTCCAGCGTGTCCTTCACGTTCGAGAAGCCGTGGTGCCGGTTCTCCGCCGCGTGATCCAGCCAGTCGCGCGCCAACTCCCCGAACTGGCGCAGCATGCGGTCGTATCCCTCGTCCTCGATCTCGTAGTCGCGTCCGGAGGAGGTCGTGACCGGGGCGAAGCCCACTTCCCAGAACCCCATTTCTTCCGTCAGGTGACGATAGATGCGATGGATGTCGAGGTTCTCGCGGGTCAGCGTGACGCGCGCGCCGATCGGGCGGGACCTGTGCCGCCGCAGCAGTTCCTTGATCCGTGGCTTGACCGTCTCGTAGGAGCCCTTGCCGCTGTGGAAGACCCGCATGCGGTCCTGCATCTCCTTAGGTCCGTCGATGGAGACGGTCACGCCGATCTCGTTGTCCGCCAGCCACTCGATGATGTCGGGGCGGAGGAGCGTCGCGTTCGTCGTGAGACTGAACTCGAGCCGCTTCCCCTCCTCCTCGGCGCGGCGGCGGGCGTAGGCCACCGTGTCCCGGAGCACCGGGAAATTGAGCAGCGTCTCTCCTCCGAAGAAGGTGAGGTGCGCGACTTCGAGCGGTCCCGACTCCTTGAGGAGGAACTCCACGCTCTCCCGCGCGGTCTCGTCCCCCATGAACTTCGGGTCGTCCGTGCACGTCGTGTCGACGATCTTGTCTTCGCCGTACTCGTAGCAGTACGTGCACGCGAGATTGCACTTGTTCGTGACGTTGAGGACCATCGTCGTGAGCGGGAAACCGTCGGGCGGCAGATCGTTGACGACTTGTTCGGCGGGAGCCCCCGCCTCCCCGATGGCGCGGATCTGCTGAAGTTCCAGCAACCCGTCGTGCACCTGGTCGACGGAGTATCGGTCCGAGAGGGAGTTCACGACCTCGCCCGGCGCGCGGGGTCCGTAACTGAGCAGGTCGAGGATCGCGGAGGATGCCGCATCGATCCGAAAGATGCCGGCCGAGGGGACGAGGTAGAGGAACCGCTCGCCCGCCGCTTCGAAGGCGTGGAACTCGCGCAGCGCCAGTTGGCCGACAGGCTTGATCACGGCACCAGCCTCCCCGTTGGAACGCCCTGCCACGGGTCGAACTTGAGATACAGCGGCACCGTGACGATGAGGTGGGCGCGGGCGCGGAGACTGCCGGCGTCAGCCGGATCCGCGCCGGTACCCGCGTACGTCGCGACGACCCACACGTCGCCGATGTTGTTTCGGCTGCCCTCGCGACTGGAGTTCGGACCGTCGATGGCGGGGGTGAAGATCCCGTCCGACCCCAGCGCGCCGACGTACTGGATGTCGTCGTCGTCGAAGGTGGCCGTGTACTCCTCCATGCTCCAGGTCACGGGCACCCGCCCGAGCCGGAGATCGTCCTCCGTGTTCGGCTCGCCGTCGGGGCCGTCGTCCCACCCGATCGCATCGTAGGGCTGATACCCCTTCGGGAAGTTCGCGCCGCCGATCCGGGCCATGCCCGCGCGCGGCGTCACCTCGAGGCGGTCCACTCCGTCATGGACCTGAATCGCGCCCGCCAGGCTCATGCCGCGCACAAAGAGATCGCGCCCGCCGACCGCCGCATCCTCATCGACCGAGAGGCGAAGCGTGACCTGGCTTCCATCGCCGCCCGTCGCGGACTCGACCCGGACGCCGGGCCCGAAATCGAAGTCCGTCGCGTCGGGATTCGCCGGAAGGCTGATGCCGTGGACCCGGAGTTCGGCGGACGAGGCGCCGGTCCGGATCGCGCGGGGGTGTACGCCCGATACGACGGGGCCCCCGCTTGCGCGCGTGAGCGTGACGTCGGGGCCGAACTCATCGTACGCGCCGCTGAACCAGCGGCCCGTCATCTCACGCCATCCGCGGTCCACGGTCATGACTTCCCGCAACTCGTCCGCTCCGCCGGGATTCGACCGTCCCCGCCACTGGTAGCCGGTGTAGACGATGGACTGTCCGCTGCGGCTCACCTCCTGCCCCGACTCCGCGTACGTGTACGAAGCGCGGGAGCGGAATTCGTCGGGCGCGTCGCCGGCGGAGATCTCCACGGTGCCGAAGATCTGACCCTTCCCGGGCTCGAACCCCGCCAGCGCCCACGTGCCGGCGAGGCGCGGCGTGCGCATGGAGGCCGCCCAGGCGGACCATTCGGGCGTCTCGAGCGGGAAGGCCTCGGAGAGGTGATCGATCGCCTCGTCCACCGGCTGAGGTCCGTCGCCCCCGCGCTGGAAGCCCTGGAAGTCGACGAGCGGGTAGAGGCCGCGGTGCGTCGCCATGAGGAGTTCCCACTCCTCGCGCGTGCGTCGCTGAGTGATGACGCGGCCCATGCTGTGGCACTGGATGCAGGTGTTCTCGACGTCGCGGTCCGCCTCGTACACGTGTTCGATGAGGCGGCGTTCGACTTCGAAGCGGCCGGGCTCGAGTTCCTCCGGAGCGAGACCCTGCCGGTTGGAGAGATAGCGCACGACCTCGCGCGCCTCGTCGGGGCCGAGGGAGACATCGTTGAGCGCCATCATGCGGCGGACGGATGTCTGCCACCCTTCCGGGGTCTTCCGTTCGTAGGAGATCCGCGTCATCCGCCCTTCGTCATCGCGCTCGTGACAGCGCTGACAGCGACGGATGATGATCTCGTGGTCGATCGGGTAGCCCTCGTCGTCGGCCTGCGCCGAATAGAGGGCGGCCCGGGCCGAGGGCATGCCCGGGACCGGAGGAAGCGCGCGTGCGCCGAGGAAGAGGAAAACGAGCGCACCGACGACCATTCCGGCCGCCGGCAGTCGGTCAAGTGCCCGTCGCGTCGTCGCTTCGCGTCTCATCCATCCTCCATTCCGAACCGGTCAATTGTGCGCTAATCGGTGCGGCCGCGCCACCCCGAAAGGGGCCTTCCGCTCGCCCGCCGGCCACCCGTCGGCCGCCCGCCGGCCACTCGCCGGCCGCCCACCGGTCGAACCGTCACGGGTCGGCGAGCTCGAGGAAGCCTGCGCCCACGGCGAAGGAGAGGGCGGCCAGAAAGTCCGGGAGCCCCACGGCCGTCTCGCGCCGGTTGTACGCCTCGAACAGGTCCGGGACCTGATCGGAGTCCGGCGCGACCTCCACGAGCCGCCGGAGGTCGACGTTGCGCACGTAGCGCGCGCCGTCCGGGATCCGGTCGGAGATGAGGTGGGCCTCGAGGGCGATCCGGTCGTCGACCACGGCGGGTCGGCGTACGCTGGAGAGTCCCGCCGCCGGGCGGAGGTGCACGGCCGGCAGCGAGCGGATCGTCTCCCACGCCGTCCGCACCTCGGGGCGCGCCAGGAAGGCGTCGGCCCGGCGTTCGGCGAGCGAGCGGTCTCCCGGTTCCGACACCGCGGGCGTTCCGGGCGCCGGGGCGGGCCCCGGGATGTCCGCGCCCGCTTCCCGGGCCGCGGCCAGGCGGACTTCCCAGAACGCGTGACCGTTCGCGGCGGCGGCCTGCTCGAAGAAGGGGACGGACAATGCCCGGTAGGTGCGGTACACCTCGCGTTCCCGATCGTCGTACAACGCGCAGGCCGGTCCGGCCATGGCGTCGTCTTCGAGGCCGGTATGGGTCACGATCGCGGCGAGCCAGGCGGAGGCGAGCGCCTTCTTGACGCCGTACGAGGAGAGGGGGTCGATGAAGGAGCCGGCGTCGCCGACGAGGAGCAGGCCCGGCCGGCCGTGCGAGGTCGCGCCGTAGAGCGACGCGGGGCATGCCCGCACGGGCCCGTCCAGCCGACCTCCTTCGAGGCGCTCGCCGAGCCGCGCCGCCTTGGCCAGTTCGGCGCGCCACATGCCGTCGAGGCCCCGTTCGCGCGCCAGGTGCGTGCGGCGCGGGTCGACCATCGCCGTGACGCAGCGGGTACGCCGCGAGGTGGGTACCGACCAGGCCCACCCATCCCGATAGCTCTCGATCAGCGTACAGCCGGGGTCCGGCGGGGCGTGGCCGCGGTCCGAGGTCCAGCGGCCGACGAGCGCGAGCGTGGCGATCCCGCGTTCGCGCGTTCGAAGGTCGCGCCGCGAGAGCACCCCGGCCCGGCCGGACGCGTCGAGCACCCAGCGGCCCCGGTAGCGCGCGGTCGAAGTGGCCACGCGCCATCCATCGGGCCCCTCGACCGTCTCGATGACCGGCCCGTCCGTCACCAGCCGCGCGCCAGCCTCGAGGGCCACGCCGTGAAAGGCGGCCTCCAACGCCGCCCGCTCCGCGTGGAAGCCGCGCTCGGGCGCACCGAACCGCTCTTCCCGGCGGGGCATCCCGGCCCACCACACGGTGTTGCCTTCGTTCGGCACGAGGCCCGCCGCGTCCAGCGCGTCCAGCGCTCCCACGCGTTCAAGGAGCTTCCGCGCCGAGCCCGGGATCGACTCGGCGAGCCATTTCGCCGGCGGGGCCGGCCGTGTGATCAGCGCGACATCATGCCCGCGCCGCGCCAGCGACGCCGCGACGGCGCACCCCGCCGGCCCGCCGCCGACGACCAGGACATCGCACGACCCGGCTGCCAGGTCGGCTTACCGCTCCCGCTGGCGCAGCACGTCGCCCCCGCTCGGCCCGTCCGTGGCGAAGCAGTAGAAACGCCCGTCACCGCCGGTCCCGCGCAGATTCTCGAGGCTGCAGCCCCGCGATCCGTGAGCCTCGTTCCACGAGGTCGGGTTCTGGCCGCCACCCGTGCGGTCGTGGTGCCCGACGAGCGCGCTGCCCTCGCCGCCCGACGTCCAGTTGCTGCACGTCGTGTCCCCGTCCGCGTCCGAGGCCATTCCGTTCATGAGGGACCCGGTGAGGATGTCGTGCTGGTTCGGCTGGTCGCCCCGGCCGTTCACCTCATCGCCATTCTCCGTGAGGATCGTGGCCTTGGTCAGGTTCGGGCCGTTGCTGTGCAGGTGTTCGACATCGCGGGCGATCATCGTGCCCGCGTGGTTGTACCACGGCCCGTCTCCGATCCGGTCGCGAGCGTTCACGCCGCCCGCTCCCGTCGTGCTGAGGTAGGCCCGCCACATGCGGTCGGGCAGACCCGCCGCGTCGGCCAGCGTCTCGCAGTACGCGTCCGCGCCGTCGAGACCGCCGAGATCCGCGCCGTCCCCCGGATTCGAACTGGTGATGAAGAAGCTGATGTTCTCGTCCTGCGCCGCCGCCCCGCTCGCGCCGAACGCGAACAGGAGGGCAAAAAGGCTCGCTGTGCGTCTCATTTCAATACTCCTGTCCTGGTTTCTTCGTGCCGTTCGCCCGGCACGTCGCCCGCACCTGCGGTTCGCTAGCGCCGGACGTACTTCCTCATCTGCCGGGGGCCGACCTCGGCCCCGTACAGGTTGCCATGAGCGTCGACCGCGATGCCCTCCGCCCCGCTCGTGCCCGACGCATCCTGATTGGGCTCCGGATCCGGGATGAAGGCCGTCACCCAACCGGTCGCCGCGTCGCCGATGTAGATCCCGCGCAGCCACCCCTTGTTGCGGCGCGCGTTCGACTCCGAATCCGTCGAGTAAAGGACATCGTCCTCGTCGATGAACAGCCCGCTGGGACGTCCGAACTGGTACCAGGTCTCGAGGTGGTTCCCCTCCTGGTCGAAGATCTGGACACGGCTGTTGCCGCGGTCGCCGACGAAGAGGCGTCCCTGCGAGTCCATGGCGAGCGCGTGCGGATCGCGGAACTCGCCGTTCGCCGTGCCCATGCGCCCCCACTCCATGAGGAAGGTGCCGTCGGGCGCGAACTTCACGATGCGGTTGTTGCCGCCCGCGTCGTGTCCGTCCGCGACGAAGATGCTGCCGTCGGGCGCGACGAGGATGTCCGAGGGCTTGTTGAAGTGGTCCGGGCCGTCGCCTGCCACGCCCTTCTCGCCGAGCGTCATCAGGACCTCGCCCTCGGGGCTGAACTTGTAGATCACATGGCCCCATCCGTCCGGCACCGGCGCGTATCCCACGGCGTCGGCGACCCACACGCTGCCGTCCTCCTCGACGAACATCCCGTGCGGCCAGGCGATCATCCCCGAGCCGAAGCTCCGCACCAGGTTCCCCTCCGTGTCGAAGAGCAGGATCGGGTCGACATCGCTCTCGACGCACAGGTTCGCGCCGCATCGCTCGCCCACCCAGATGTGTTCCCCGTCCGGGGCCGGGTAGACGGCGCTCGTCGCGCCCCAGCCGCGTCCGTCGGGAAGCTGCCCCCAGCCGTCCATGGCCATGTACGGGTTCGGCGCCGTCAACTGCGCCGCGAGCGCGCCCGCGCCCGAAGCGACCGCCGCAAGCGCGAGTCCCGCGATGAGTCCGATTCGCCTTGTCTTCCGCATCCATCCTCCTGTGCTTCCGGTCCGCGCCGTCCGCGTCATGTCGGGCGGGGACGATGGGACGTGACCGGCAAACCGGGCAAGCGGCGCATGGGGCGTCTCGAAACAGGCTACTCCGCCAGAGCGGTCCGTCCACCCCCCTTCGCTTTCGCCGCCAGCTTGCCGAAGGGTCCGCTGATCGCCCACGCCGCGCCCACGACGATGAGCGCCAGCGCCCCCCAGCGCATGAGCGCGGCGGCGAGCGCTCCGTCGAAAGCGGGCCACGTGAAGCGGTAGGCCAGCAGGTCCGAGCCCCGGTCCGTCATCCAGTGCCACCCCGTGTGCGCGAGCAGCGCCGACCCGATGATCGTCCCCATGCGCTCCGCGACCACCTTGCGGAAGAGCAGTTCGACCACCGGCACCGCGACGGCGACCACGACCAACTGCCCGAGTTCCACCCCCACGTTGAACGCGAGCAGGGAGGTGAGCAGGTGTCCGCCCGCGAACTGCAGCGACTCGCTGAGCGCGAACGAAAACCCGAACCCGTGCACGAGTCCGAACCCGAACGCGAGCAGCCACCGTTTCCGCGGCTTGGCGCCGACGATGTTCTCGAGCGCCATGTAGACGATCGAGAGCGCGATCAGGGTCTCGATCAGCGGCGGGAACCAGAGCGCCCGCGGCGCGATCCCGAAGGCGGAGGCGATGAGCGTGATCGAGTGCGCGATCGTGAAGGACGTGATGACCGGAACCAGACCCCACAGCGTCCGCAGCGGGATGACGAGACAGAGGAGGAAGAGGAGGTGGTCGATCCCGTCGAGGATGTGGGTGAAGCCGAGCGACACGAAGCGCAGCGCCGCCTGGTGCCAGCGGGGGTCGAGCCGCACGAGTCCCGGGTCGCCGACGTACTGGAAGACGCGCTCCGGCCGGTCCGGCGGCCGCAGGCGCAGCACCGTGACCGTCCGCAGGCCGAGATGCGCGAACGCGGGGTCGATCGAGAACCGCGACTCGTCCGACTCGATATCGTATTCCAGCAGGACATCGAGCAGAGCCTGACGCCACGGCAGCTGCAGCGAGGGGTCGAGCGGCGGGTCGTCGAAGTGCGCCAGGGCCGTTTCGTAGCTGGCGAAGGAACGGTCCGAGGGGAGCGAGACCCGCGTCGCGATGATCCGGGGAGGCGCCAGCCGCCGGTCCTCCTCGAAGAACGTGACGTAGTCGGCGAGCCACAGCTGCGCGGCGTCGACGAGGAAGGGGCCGGCCGCCTCGAGGTCGAGGTAGCCGAGGCCGTACCGCGGAAACTCGATGTCCCGCATGGCCTCGAGCGGCGCCCGGACGAGAAAGCGGAGCCGCCGCCCCTCCGGCGTGACGAAAGCCTGCACGGTGACGTCCGCCGGAATCTCGTGCGGGATCGCGCGCACGCCGGCGCCGGCGTCGCGTTCCGCCACCCGAGCCGGGGCCGCGTGAACCGCCCCATGCAGCCCCGAAAGGCCGTATAGGCCGAGCACCAGCCAGCCCGCCGTCCGCGCCCGTCGGCGAGCGCCGGAGCCTGGGTCCATCGGCGACCTCGGCGTGGCCGGCGGTTAACCGCCGCTCGAAACGGTGAAGAAGTTCGAGCTGGCGTAATTGCCGGTGAAGGGATCTATGTGCTCGTCAACTACGATCGTGACGCTGTATACCAGCCGGTAGTCGCCGGGCGCTTCCGCAGAGTGCGGACAGAGCTGTCCGGTCGTCGTCTCGGTCCCCTCGATATCGGCCCATTCCGCGGACGCGTCGCTCCGGCTCTGCCACATCGACGAACGAACCGTGTACAGGTACCCGTCTGTGCCGCGAAGATCGACGATCGGGCCCAGGCACGTGGAGAGCGTAAAGCCGCCTGACCGGATCACGCCGTTGGCCACCTCGACCGTGTTGTACGGCGTGTATCCCGTGTCGTCGACCGACACGTCCATGGGGAGTTCCGCGGTAAGCCCACCGGGATCGGAGGCCGTGATCGTGACGGTGCCGCGGCCCACCCCCTTCCCCGTGGCGACCAGCAGCGTGTGGCCCCCGGAGTCGACCAGGATCTCCGCAGTGAGCACGGCCTCGTCGCTCACGGAGGCCGAGAACGTCAGTGGATCGCCGTTCGGGTCCCCGAAGAACGCTGCGGGGGTCAGCAGGAAGGGCCCGCCTCCTACGGACAGCCTGAAGTCGCGCGGGGCGTCATCGTTCACCGCCGGGGCTTCGTTCTCTCCACTATCGTCTTCCACGACGAAGGAGTTCCCGCTCCGGTAGTCTCCGGTAATCGGCGCCTGGTGTTCGTCGATGACGATCGTGGCCTGCATGACCAGGCGGTACTCCCCGGCGATCCGGGAAGTATGCGAGCAGAGCACGCCCGTCGTCATCTCGGTGCCCTCGACATCGGTCCAGGCGGACTGCGCGTCGCTCCGCGTCTGCCACTTCGAGCTGTTGACAATAAAGACGGGCCCGCCGACGAAGAGCGGAGCGGTGATGGGCTGCGAACAGCCGCCGACGACGGAAAAACCGCCGAGGTCGAGCCTGTTGTCGGCGACGCTGAACACGGCCAGCGGGATCGGCGTGAAGCCCGAATCGTCGACCGTGACCGTCATTGACTGTTCCGCCGAGAGGCCTCCCGGATCGGTGGCCGTGATCGTCAGCGTCGTCGTCCCGGCAGCCGTTCCGGTCACGATGATGGACACATGGCGCTCGCTGTCGACCGTCACCTCCGCCGAAGCGATCGTTGGGTCGCTCAAGACGGCCGTGTAGGTGAGATCCGGGTTGTGCCCGCCGGGATCGTCGAAGTACGCGCCCGGCAGGAAGGGCCAGGAGCCGCCGCCCACCGCGAGATCGATGTCGTCGGGAGTACCTCGGGCCACGGGCGCCTGGTTCTCCGACACGGTGAAGAAGTTCGAACTCGCATAGCGGCCGCTGAAAACAGCCGGATCCACGACGATCGTGGATTCATACGCGAGACGGTAGTCGCCGACCTCTTGCGCCGTAAAGGGACAGACCATGCCGTCCGTGCGTTCCGTCCCCTCGATATCGGTCCATGCGGCCGACGCATCGCTTCGGGTCTGCCACTTCGAGGAGTGGAGGGTGTACACAAACCCGTCCGGAGCCTGGAAATTCACCAGGGGTCCCAGGCACACCGCGAAGCTCCGTCCGAGGGCGTGAAGCGCGCCGTTGCTGACGGTGAGGACCACGTGCGGCGTATAGCCCGAATCGTCCACCGATACTTCGATAGCGAGTTCGGCGGTCAGACCCCCGGGATCGGTGGCCGTGATCGTGAGCGTCCCGCTCCCCGTGCCCATCCCCGTCGCGATCAGGTGCGTGCGCCCGGTGTTATCCACCAGGGTCTCCACCGAGAGCACGGCCGAGTCGCTCAGCGCGACCGAGAACGTGAGTTCATCCCCGTTCGGGTCCGCGAAAAGCTGCTGGGGGGTCAGGAAGTAGGGCCCGCCGCCCATTGACAGGGTCAGGTTCCGCGGGGCCGTGGGATTTACGGTCGGCGCCTGGTTTCCTGTGGACTCTTCCACGGCAAAGTAATTCTCGCTGCGAAAGTGCCCGGCGATCGGTTCGTAGTGTTCGTCGATGACGATGATCACATCGAAGACGAGCCGGTATTCGCCCGGCGCTTGGGACGAATGGGGGCACAACTGGCTGGTCGACACCTCCGTGCCCTCGATATCCGCCCAAGCGGCTGTGGAGTCGCTCCTCGCCTGCCACCAGGACCGGTTCACGGTGAGGAAGAAGCCCTGGACATTCGGTGCATTCACAATGGGCGGTGTGCAAGTCGCGATGGAGACGCCACCGAAATCCAGCTTGCCGTTCTCGACCCTGAGAGCGGGGTATGGGGTGAACCCGGAGTCGTCGACCGTGAGCGCATGCGAATCTTCGCCCGACAGGCCGCCCGGATCCGTGGCGGTCACGGTGACAGTCGTCATCCCGGGCGCCAGGCCGGTCATGAGAATCGCGACATGCCCCTCCTCGTCCACGACGACCTCGACCGAGGCGATGGATGAGTCGGCAACGGAGGCCGTGAACGTGAGCTCGAGAATGTCGTTGTCGGGGTCCTCGAAGTGCGCCTGCGGCAGGAAGGGCAGGGTTCCGCCTCCGACCGCGACATGGTAGTCGGGGAGGGTACCCTTGGACCTGGGCGGCAGGTTCTCCGGCGCGTCCACCGTGACCGAGGCGGTCGCGCTGAGACTCTCGTGCGCCGCCGTGACCGTTCCCGACCCGTTCGCTACTGCGGTGACCACGCCGTTCTCATCGACGGTGAACACGTCCGTGGCGTCCGAAGACCAGGTGATGGCGCCATTGAAGGGCTGTCCGAACTGGTCCGTGAGGCTGGCGGAGAGGGTGGCGGTTTCGCCGATGTCCGTGAGCGTGACCGAGTTGGGCGTGATGGATATCCGGGCGGCCCGGGCCGGCTCGTTGACGGTGACGGAAGCCGTCGCGCTGAGGCTGCCGATCGCCGCCATGACCGTGCCCGATCCGTTGGCTACCGCGGTCACCGTGCCGTTCGCGTCCACCGAAAAGACCTGGGGCGCGTCCGACGTCCAGGCGACGGTGCCGCTGAACGGCGCCCCGTTCTGGTCGGTTACGCTGGCCGTGAATGTCGCGGTCTCCCCGATCATGGTCAGGGTCGCCGATTCGGGAGAGATCGATATCGCCGCGGCCCGCGGCGGGTCAGGCGGGGGTTCCACCGGATCGTCCCCACCGCAACCCGCGAGGAGCAACAGCGCGAATGCAGCCGGCACCCGGCTCGCGAACCTCGCCACGCCCCTTTCGAATGCGCCGCCGGCTCTCTGCTTCACGTCCTTCATCCTGTCCGATTGTCTTGCAGCCGCGACCCGGGATTCCGGGGGAAAACGTCACGCGAAGGTATCGGAAGTTACCGAGGTGCGACATGACGGCCACGGGCGTCTGGACGAACGCGGACGGGACAGGTAGCGTGAACGGGCGCGGCACGACTCAGGATCCGCCAAGATCCGCAAGGAGAGACAGCCATGAACGGGAAGCGGCGAACCTTCATCTTCGGTGTGGTCGCGGGCATCGCCCTCGCGCTGGCGTGCGGCCAGGCGGCCATGGACGACGGGGCCCGGGCCAGCGAGGGGCAGGGCGTCGAGGCGCCGATGTTCGAGGTGGACCCGTTCTGGCCGAAACCACTGCCGGATCACTGGGTGCTCGGCTCGGCCATCGGGGTGGGCGTGGACTCGCGCGACCACGTCTTCATCGTCCACCGCGGCAACCTCATCGAGCGTACCGAGGGCGGCGCCGACGCGGACCCGCCGATCGGCGAGTGCTGCCGGGCCGCGCCCCCCGTGCTCGAGTTCGATCCCGAGGGCAATCTCGTCAACGCCTGGGGAGGCCCCTCCGACGACTACGTGTGGCCCGGCTCGAACCACGGGATCACCGTCGACCACATGGACAACCTGTGGATCGGCGGCAACGGGCCGAACGACACCCACGTCCTGAAGTTCTCGCGCGACGGAGAGTTCCTCGCCTCCTACGGCGAGCCGGAAGCGGGCCCGGAACCCGACAGCCACAGCGAGACGCGCTTCAACCGCGTGGCGAAGCTCGCCTTCGACGCTGCGGCCAACGAGGCCTATCTCGCGGACGGCTACGGCGGCCGCCGCGTGGCCGTGCTCGACGCCTCGACCGGCGCCTTCAAGCGCTACTGGGGCGCGTACGGGAACGCGCCCGACGATACGCGCACGCCGCCCTACGACCCGGATGCGCCGCTCATCCAGCAGTTCCGGACGCCCGTGCACTGCGCCGAGCCTTCGCTCGACGGCCTCGTCTACGTGTGCGACCGTCCCAACGACCGCATCCAGGTCTTCCAGACGGACGGCACCTACGTCGACGAGGTGCGGATCGCGCCGCGCACGCTGGGCGACGGCTCCACGTGGGACATCGCCTTCTCGCGCGACCCGGAGCAGCAGTACATGTACGTGGCCGACGGCAAGAACATGCGGGTCTACATCATGGACCGCGCCTCGCTCGAGATCCTGACCAGCTTCGGCGACGGCGGCCGTCAGCCCGGCCAGTTCTTCGCCGTCCACAGCATCGCGACCGACTCGAACGGCAACATCTATACGACCGAGACCTACGAGGGGAAGCGCGTCCAGAAGTTCGTGTACATGGGCATGGGCCCGGTGCCGGCCGAGCACCAGGGGCCGCCCTGGCCGCGCGGCGACCAGTAGGAGTTCCGCGGGCGGGTTCCCGCCGCCGCGGCTCGAAGCGGCTTGACGAGGAGGGAGAAGCATGAACGCGAAGCGCCGAAACCTGCTGTCCTGCGTTGCGTTCGCGGGAATCCTCATCGCCCTCGCCTGCGGTCAGGCCGCCATCGACGACGCGTCCTCGGCCGACGCGGGAGACGGGGTCGGCGTCGAGGCGCCGAGGTTCGAGGTGGACCCGTTCTGGCCCAAACCGCTGCCCGAACACTGGCTGCTGGGCTCCACGATCGGCGTCGGCGTCGACTCGCGCGACCACGTGTTCATCATCCATCGCCGGGCTTCGATCAACCCGGGCACGGAGTTGGGAGCGGAAGCCGATCCGCCGACGAGCGAGTGCTGCCGCGCCGCGCCGGAGGTGCTCGAGTTCGACCCCGAGGGCAACCTCGTGAACTCGTGGGGAGGCCCGTCCGACGGCTACGTGTGGCCCGAATCGAACCACGGGATCACCATCGACCACATGGACAACGTGTGGATCGGCGGCAACGGAGCGAGCGATTCGCACATCCTCAAGTTCTCGCGCGACGGCGAGTTCCTCGCTTCATACGGCCAGCCGCAATTGGGGCTCGATCCGGACAGCCACAGCGAGACGCGCTTCAACCGGGTGGCGAAGGTCGCCTTCGACGCGGAGGCCAACGAAGCCTACGTCGCGGATGGCTATGGCGGCCGCCGCGTGGCGGTGCTCGACGCGTCGACGGGGGCCTTCAAGCGTTACTGGGGCGCCTACGGCAACGCGCCGGACGACACGCCCCCGCCGCCCTACGATCCCGATGCGCCGCCCCTCCAGCAGTTCCGCACGCCCGTACACTGCGCCGACCCCTCACTGGATGGTCTGATCTACGTCTGCGACCGCGCCGGCGACCGGATCCAGATCTTCCGGACGGATGGGACGTACGTGGATGAGGTGATGATTGCGCCGCGCACACTTGGCGCCGGCTCGACTTGGGACATCGCCTTCTCACGCGATCCCGACCAGCGCTACATGTACGTCGCCGACGGGTCGAACCACCGAGTCTACGTCGTGGACCGGGCCTCGCTCGAGGTGCTGACCAGCTTCGGCGACGGGGGCCGGCAGCCGGGCCAGTTCATCGGCGTCCACAGCATCGCCACCGACTCGCAGGGCAACGTCTACACGACCGAGACGTACGACGGGAAGCGGATCCAGAAGTTCGTCTACATGGGCATGGGCCGTGTACCGGCCGAACAGGGCCCCCCCTGGCCAGGCGGCTAGCAATCCGCAGCAGGGCTTTTGCCGCGGGCGGCTAGGAGACCTGCAGGCGGGCGTACAGGTAGCGGCCGTTGAACCCCGCCGCCGAGAACGAGCGGTAGGGGAAGATCCCTCCGAACGAGTCCACCCGCGTCGGGAAGGAATCGAAGAGGTTCTCGCCGCCGATCGAGAAGCGCCACCCTCCCGTCAGGTCGACGTGGACTCCCGCATCGAAGAGGACTTTCGGGTCGTGGCGTCGGATCCTGTGGGGGTGTTCGCCGACGCCGAGCGCGCGCAGTTCCTCCTGCGCCGCGAAATAGTGCGCCCCGAGGCCCAACTGGAACGCTCCGCTCGTGAACTTCGTCCGGAACACGCCCCGCCAGTCCGGGCGCCCCTCCTCGAGAAAGAAGACGTCGAACCCGTCGTAGATCCGGTACGATTCGTCCCGCAGCGCTTCGTTCTCCTTCACGCAGGCGGCGATGTCGTCGTCGGGGCAGCGGCCGCGGACCTGCCCCCAGTGCGCCCACGCGCTGAACTCGAGGCGTGACGCGTTCCCGACCCGCGGCCGCCAGGTGGCCCCCGCATCGATGCCGTAGGACCGCAGGTCGATCGCGTTCGAGAAGAAACGAACGGACTCCACCGCAAAATCCGCCAGCAGATGATCGACGAGGCCGCTCACGCCGCTGACCAATGGGTTGGACAGGAGAATGGCGTCGTCAACGTCCGTCGCATAACCGTCGACCGAGAGGTGCAGGTCGTCGGCCGGCGCAAGCGCAAACCCCGCGCTGACGGAGCGCGACCTCTCCCCCCGGAGGGGCGACGCGCCGACGGCCCGGGCTTCCGGAGCCTCCACCGGAAACGTACCCGCCTCGAACCCGAGGCTGGCGCCCGGCTCGTCCGGATCTTCGCGCCGCCCCGCCGCGACGTGTCCGTAGTGGGATTGGCTCAACGCCGGCGGCCGGAATCCCGTGGACACGCTCGCCCGGAAGACGGCGATCCGGGAGAGAGCCAGGCGCAGCGCGAGCTTCCCGTTCAGGGTGCCGCCGACGTCTCCGAAACGTTCGTAGCGTCCCACCGCGGAGACCAGGAGATGACTCGCAAGCGGCGCGTCGACTTCACCGTGGAGGCTGAAACTCGAGCGGTGCCAGCTTCCGCTCTCCTCCGGCCGGAAGCCCGTGAAGCGCTGGGAGCCCGCGGCCGCGACGCCACCGCTCTGGGTCGGGTGAAAGCCATCGATCCTCGACGCGTGTTCCCCCGCCAGAATCCGGTAGCCGTCGAGACGGAACGTCGCCCCGAGGCCGAGGCTCACCGGCCCCGCGCCGAGTCCCGTCTCGATCCGGCGCCACACGTCCGCATTCGCGAGGAACTGGCGGTTCTCGAGTGAGCCCGTCGAGAACCGGGTCCGGTTCGGAATCCCCGGATCGTCCGCCGTCCCGAGTACCCCGTCCGCGCCGGGGGCGCACGCCGACTCGAGGCAGGGCCCGAGCGACGGGTTGAGCGTGTCGAAAAGGTCGTTGTCGAGTCGATTCGAGCCGTACTGGGCGTTCAGGTCCCAGATCCAGCCCCCGTCGAAGCCGGGCTCGGAGCGAAACCGCGAACCGGTCCCGGATCCGGCCCCCGGCCGACCGTCCCCGCCGCGCCGCAAGCCCGTGACGAAAGAAACGTCCTGCGTGTCGGAGTCGAAGCGCGGAAGAAAGCCGAGCGGGTGGATCCGCGGCCAGTTGCGGTCGTCCATCGAACGCACGAAGAAGCCCGCGTTCCGTTCCCGGCGCCGGCTGTAGCCGCCGAACGCGTAGAGTTCAGCGCCGCCGGGGCCGGCGCGCGCCGAGAGAGGGAGTTCGAAGTTGGCGAACAGCATGAAGTTGGAGGACTCGCCGTCGCCCCACAGGTGGTTCGGCTGCGCCACCTCGTTGTGTTTGCGGATGACGACACCCCCGTCGACGAAATCCGCGTCCCCCGGGAGGACTTGATCGCGGCCGTCGGCGCCCGCGCGGTTCGTGGGTTCCCGCTGGCTGAACGCGCCCGTGAGGTTCAGGACAGCCCCGCGGCCGATCCCGAGTCCCCAGTTTCCGGAGAAGTCGTAGCGCAGCCCGTCGTCCTCCCAGTCGTCCGGAAAGTGGTGGCCGACGGAGGCGATGAACTCGGGCGCGGAGACCGTGTTTCGGAGACGCAGGTCGATAACTCCCGCGATCGCGTCGGAGCCGTGCCGCGTCGCGCCCCCGTCGCGTACGACCTCCAGGCGGTCGATCGCGTGAAGCGGGAAGGCGTTCATGTCCACCCCGCTCGCGCCCGGAAAAGCGCCGCCGCCCGGCGTGTGCACGACCGCGGTGGCGTGGCGGCGTTTCCCGTTCAGGAGGACGAGAGTGTGGTCCGGCGACAGCCCGCGCAGCCGGAAGGGTCGAACGCCCGATGTGAGGTCGGCGACCTGACGGCGCGAGAAGTAGGCGGATGGCAGGAGTTCGCTGAGGGCGGAAGCGAGTTCGGCCTGTCCGGTGTCGAGAATGTCCGCTCGCGAGAGGATCTCCACGGACGCAACCCTCTCTTCGCGGACCTCGGGCGCGAGCGTGTCCGGGGGTACCCGGCCCGGCGGGCTCGACTGCGCCTCGGCGACGAAAGGCGCGGCGGCGGAGATCGTCGCGGAGGCGGCGAAGAGTAGCGTCCTGGTCATCCCGCACGTTCACACGCGCTCGCGCTGAGCGCCAACGTGGGGCCTGCTAGCGTCGGGGCCAGCCGCCTCCAACACTGCCGACACCGCCGACGCCACCCCTCGGCCCCGAATGCGGCAGCCCGAATCCGATGCGGCCTCCGACGCCAGCACGTCCCGGGGTGATGCAATCCGTCCCGATGCCCGTGATGGTGACGCCTCCTCCGCCGAATCCCCGCCCGGAGCCGCTGCCGGTGCGTTCTCCCAGACCCGGGAACGCCCCGGCTTCGGGCCGGCGACGGAGGATGCCCCGATTCGGCGTCGACGCGGCGGGCCGCTCCGGCGCCAGCGCCAGCGCGGGGAGCGCCAACGGCGATGCGGGAGCCGCCGCGAAGGCCGGAAGCCCGGCGTTCGAGCCCCCGGCCAGCGGCACGGAGACCGAGGGGAGTCGCACGGGCACTGCCGCGGCAGGGGCCGCGCCCTGTCCGCCGCCGCCTTCCGCCGAACCCGCCGCTCCGCCCGAGGGCAACGCGCCCGGGGGCTGGATCCGCACGACTTCGATGGTCCGTTTCGGCGGTCGCTCC
>LXNJ01000562.1_pt1 | contig 25381 bp, 22 predicted proteins | sample 809081 | NCBI WGS metagenome assembly LXNJ01 (sample SAMN04870510, study PRJNA318959) | sponge metagenome | biome: sponge; feature: marine sponge reef; material: water | host: Petrosia ficiformis | place: Greece: Milos, Mediterranean Sea | collected 2013-05-29 | depth 5-7 m | reverse complement strand
TGGCCCGAGCTCCGCTCGACCGTCTCCGGCCGCCGCCCCCCACGGGCGCGCCGGCCTTCGGCTCGACTCCGTTCGAACCCCAGCCCCCCCTGTTCGCTCACGCTCACGGACGGGGTGGGATGGCCCGAGCTCCGCTCGACCGTCTCCGGCCGCCGCCCCCTCGCGGGCGCGCCGGCCTTCGGCTCGACTCCGTTCGAACCCCAGCCCCCCCCTGTTCGCTCACGCTCACGGACGGGGTGGGATTCGAACCCACGCGGGCGTTAGCCCACACGATTTCCAATCGTGCGCCTTAAGCCACTCGGCCACCCGTCCCGGCCTTTCAGCGGAGGGAGTGGGATTCGAACCCACGCGGACGCGAAGTCCAACGCCTTAGCAGGGCGCCGCCTTAAGCCACTCGGCCATCCCTCCGATTGCCCCGCTAGGGCTCGAACCTAGACTCTCCGGAGCCAGAATCCGGCGTGTTGCCAGTTACACCACGGGGCAGAGCCACCTGTCGGATTTGAACCGACGACCCCGTCATTACGAGTGACGTGCTCTACCAACTGAGCTAAGGTGGCGATCGAAAGTGGAGCCGAGGGGAGTCGAACCCCTGACCTCAGCGTTGCGAACGCTGCGCTCTCCCAACTGAGCTACGGCCCCTCGCGGCCGGGGCGGGACCCCGGGCCATGGGCGCGAGAGGACTCGAACCTCTGACCTCTACGATGTCAACGTAGCGCTCTAACCAGCTGAGCTACGCGCCCCGAGTGCGCCCGGGAGGAGTCGAACCCCCAACCTCCTGATCCGTAGTCAGACGCTCTATCCAATTGAGCTACGGGCGCATGTGATGCCCACGACAGGACTCGAACCTGTACGCCGTTTCCGGCACTGGTCCCTCAAACCAGCCTGTCTACCAATTCCAGCACGTGGGCTCTCTCGACAACGATGCTCGAGGAGGGATTCGAACCCTCACGGGGTTGCCCCCACAGGATCCTGAATCCTGCGCGTCTACCGATTCCGCCACCCGAGCTTCGACCGTCGCGCCGAACCGCCTTCGTTCGGCGAAGTGGAGCCGAGGGGAGTCGAACCCCTGACCTCTTGAATGCCATTCAAGCGCTCTCCCAACTGAGCTACGGCCCCTTCGCACGACCCAGAAAGCCATCCGCTCGCGCGGAATGGCTCGATTTCAAGCATCCAACCGAAAAGCGGGGCTGACGAGACTCGAACTCGCGACCTCCGGTGTGACAGACCGGCACTCTAACCTACTGAGCTACAGCCCCTTTCCCGGGGCTCTCGGCCCCGATACCTCCATTGTTTGGCCGACGCGGCTCGCCGCGCCCTCCTACGCCCCGGCGGGGAATCGAACCCCGTCCGCCACCTTGAAAGAGTGGAGTCCTGACCGTTAGACGACCGGGGCAGTCGATCTCCTCCCCGAACGGGCCCGGAGGGAATCGAACCCCCAACCGCCGGTTTTGGAGACCGGTGCTCTACCTAGTTGAGCTACAGACCCTTTGTTCAGCTTGATGTCCTCTCGGATGGCCAGGGGCGGAATCGAACCGCCGACACCATGATTTTCAGTCATGTGCTCTACCAACTGAGCTACCTGGCCCGCGAAAAAAAACCGCCCGAGCCGCTGGTTCGGCTCGGACGGGGGATCGCAGCGGAGCGGGCGCCTTTTCAGGGCCCTCCCCCGCTCGCCCCCGCAAGCGGGCTCCACGTATCGGACGCGAGGAAGCTCGGCATCGAATTCTCCGTCGGATGGTGATCGCTTGCCGCAGGCGTCAGGCCACTGCGGCGCTCTCGAGATAGCGGGGGCAGGATTCGAACCTGCGACCTTCGGGTTATGAGCCCGACGAGCTACCAGACTGCTCCACCCCGCAATTGACCGAAGAAAGTAAAGGGAAAGCCCAGGAGTGTCAACCACGACGTAACGTCCTCCGGTCACGGGGGAAGCCGTCAGGTAGACGCGGGTCCCGTCGTCGGCCGGTCCACCGGTCCAGCAACCGACCCGTTCGGCTATCTTCCTCATGTCCGGTCACCCCGCCGCGTTCCACTCGCCGGTCACGAGCGGCCGAGCCGCTCCACCTCTCCTCCACCCCTCTCCACACCCATGCGCCCCCGACGATCCCGCTCCCGGTCGCCCTTCCTCGGTAGCCCACAGGCCCTCGCCCTGGCCGTCTCGACCTTCGCGGCCTCTTCCTGCACGGATACCGAGCCCACGCTGGTCGTTCTCTTATCCGTCGACCAAATGCGCGGCGACTTCATGGACGCTGAAGCGCCGACGAACTACACGCCGGCCTTCCGGGAAGGACTCGCCACCCTGCTGAACGAAGGTCTGGTCTTCCCCGACGCCGCTCACGATCACGCGGTCACCCACACGGCTCCCGGGCACACGGCGCTCGCGACCGGGGTTCATCCCGCGCGTTCGGGAATAGTCGCCAACACCTGGCAGGAAAGAAGCGACGAGGGGCTGGTCTCCAGGTACGCGGTAGTGGACGAATCCTCGCCTCTCGTCGGCCTGGCCGAGCCCGGTGCCGAATTGGTTCGTCAGCGTCCGTCCTGGGGACGATCACCCCTCAACATGGAACGGGACGGGCTCGGGGACTGGACGATGGCGCACGATTCCAACGCACTGGCAATCGCGGTATCGGTGAAGGATCGGTCGGCGATCACCCTGGCCGGGCGCTCCGGGCAGGCGTATTGGGTGTCCCCGAGGAGGGGGCGGATCGTGACCTCGAGCTATTACGCCGACGTGCTGCCGCACTGGGTCGAGGCTTTCAACTCCGAAGTCATGCCGACCCTGGTCACGGATACCGTCTGGGAGTCCATGGTGTGGCCCGACGTCGCCGGACTCGCCCGCGAGGACGCCGCCGATCAGGAGGGTGACGGCGTCCACACCACCTTCCCGCATCTCAGCTCGCAGGAGGCGGGAGATGCGGAAGCCGACCGTCTGGCCTGGCTCTTTCGCACGCCCAGGGCGGACGACGTCGTGCTCGCCTTTGCACGACAGGCGGTCGAGGAGCTCCGACTCGGAAGTCGCGGATCGGTCGACTATCTCGCCATCTCGCTCTCGGCGACCGACTACGTAGGCCACGACTACGGCCCCTTCAGTCAGGAACAGCTCTCGAACCTGATCCATCTGGACGAGGCCCTGGGCAGATTCATCGCCTATCTCGACTTGGCTGTGGGCGAGGGCAGATGGATAGCGGCCCTCTCCAGCGACCATGGCGTCGCCACCACTCCCGAGGCTGGTGCGAAGTGGGGAGCGACCGCCGACCGCGTGGATCAGGGGGCCCAGGGTCAACGGATTCTCGATATCTATCGTCGCGCTTCGGAGGAGAGCGAAGGTTCCGACGATCTGCCTGGAAGGCTGGCCGGGCTCCTCAACGAGAGCGAGCTCTTCGTAAGGGCCTACACCCATGCCGAGATTCTCGCGGACCCCGCTCCCGACTCTTTCGCGGCGCTCTTCGCCAACTCCTGGCACCCCGAACGATTCACACATCCCCTGGCCGTCGCCGGGGTCGACGTCTTGAGGCGTCCGGGCGATTTTCGGGGCTGGGGGTCCCGCGGGACCACGCATGGGAGCCCTCATCGTTACGACCGGTGGGTACCGGTGATCTTCTTCGGAGGCCTTGTGGAGGCGAGGGTGGACAGGCGTCCCGCCAAAACCGTCGATGTCGCACCGACGTTGGCCTTGCTGGCCGGAATACCCACCCCTGACGATCTCGACGGGAAGCCGCTCGCCGGCAGGTGAGGGCGCGAGAACGCGCAAGGCCCGGCGTCTGCCGGCCGGTCGACTCGACTATCGAGCCGGAATGACGAACGAGGCTCGCTTCACCAGCACCTCGAGCTCCCCGGCCCGGTCCGCAAATCCCAGGCTCTCCGCCACCCTGAGGGTTTCCTGCAGACGGTCGATCTTCATAGGAAGACGGTGCCGGAGCGAGAGCGCGGCTTCGAGGGTCCTCAATCTAATCCAGGTCGGCAGGTTCCGGTCGAGGAAGAAATCGCTCTCCCGTTCGAGCGCCTCGACGGCTTCGGCCGGGCGCTTCCGTGCGGCCTCGAGACGGGCTCGGTATGCGATCTGGAGGAAGTGAAGGGGACGGCGACCCTCTTCCGGCAGAGAGTTCCGTTTGCGACCGATCGCGGCCCTGATCGCTCCTGTCGCCAGGTCGCACGAACCAATCCCGGCTTGGGCGATCCCCCGCAGGGCAGGCGGGGAGCAACCGTCGAGCTCGCGATGCAGGCCTTCAAACTCGGCCCGGGCCTTCTCAACTTCCTTCATATCCAGACGGACCTCCCCCCGGGCGATCCTGCAACTGAAACGAATGAGCCGGAGACCTCGCTTCTCAGCGGCGGTGTCGCACCTGTTGAGGTGCGAAAGAGCCTCGCCAAGGCGTCCCGTGTCGAAATCGATGCGGCCCAACTCCAGACGGATCCGGCAACTCGTTATCGGATCGGCCCCGCGCTCGGCGGCCTTCCGCGCCTCGTTGAGGAAGGGTCTGAGGGCGGGCGCGGCCGCCCTGCCCTGTCGGCGAACCTGCTTCAGGAGCGCGAGCAGGGCCTCGGCTCGCCAAGTCGGCTCCGAGCTCTCGGTGAGCTGGAGCGCCTTGCGTACATCTTCCAGACCAGCCCAGGGATCGCCGTCGAGCCGGCCGTCGGCTCCGGTACGCGCCCCTCGGCGGGCGAGATCTCCGACGCCTCCGAACGCAAGCGCGCAGAGCGCGGTGACCCGGGTCCGGTCGTCGCCACGCGATCCCCGGGGGCCGGGCCTCGCCAGTCGTCGCAGCCGAGAATGAACGTCGGTCGCAGGTTCGCCGTGTTCGGCAGCGAGGCGCACCTGGAGGGAAAGCGCTGCGGCCGTCAAATCGAACAGGCCGTGCGCCGAAGCCTCTTCATCGATATCGGCGAGGCGCCTTCTCAGTTGGTCGGCACCCTCGTTCGCGGTCTCGAGCAGAACCCGGGCCCGCGTCAGCCCGGCGTCGACAGCCGCCTCGAAGGCTTCGGTCTCGCGGAACCCCGAAATCGCAACCTCCAGGAACGGGAGCGCCTCGACCAGCAGGCCACTCTCCATCAGGGACCCGGCTGCCCGGTGTGCCTCGGTCGCCTTGTCGCCGGCATCGGTCGTGCAGCGGACGACGGTATCCAGTGCCATGAGCAGCCCTGGGCGATCTCCGACCGGCCTGTCTCCGCCCGGTGAGAGAGCGACCAACGCCTCGTGCGCTACCCGCAAGGCTCCGCAGGTGTCGCCGGCTCCGACCAGGTGAGCGGCCAGCGCGGGGAGCGATCCGCCTTCTCGCTCGATGCGCCGAGCGAGGGCGCGGTGAAGTTCGGCGCACTCGAGCGGCCCGACAAAATCGATTACCGCTGAGCGAAAGAGGGGTTGGGTGATGCCGACCATGCCGTCCGTGACTCGGATGTGGCCGGAGCGAGAGAGGCGGGTCAGCGACCCGGTCAGGAGACTGTCCTCGATCCCGACGACCCGTCGCAACGACTTGATCGGGATCGCGGCGTAGGATAGCGCGATCAGTGCGGCTACCCTGACGGCGGTCGGCTTCAGGGCCCTGAGCGCTCGATCGTAACGCGCCTCGAGCGTGGGGGTCAGCTTTACGGGTGTAAGCGGAAGTCCGGTGGACAAGTCACCGGACCGCCAGGCCGCGGTCAGAGCGATGAGCTCCAGCGGTCGGTTTTCTGCAAGAACACGGATGCGCTCCGACTCCGTTCGCGGGACGGATCCTTCCGTCAGCGAAGAAACGAGCTCGCCGGCGTCCCGGTCGCCGAGCGAACCCACCCGCAGCGTCGAGCCTTCCGAGTCGCCGAGGTACTTGCGGACTTCCGCGCTGCAATCCGCGCCGTCGGTAAGAGCGGAGGCGATGACGAGGCCCGGCATCTTCCAACGGGCCGTGGCCACTCTGAGCAGGTTCGCGGTGGCGTCGTCCACCCACTCGAGGTCGTCGACACAAAGCACCGTGGGGCTTTCGTTCGTGAGTCGGTCGAGGGCTCTCCGGAGAAAGGCGAGAGAGTCCGTTAGCAGGCCGGGCGGTATCGGGCTCTCCGCTCCGGCGTCCGCGCTCCTCGTCGTTCGGGGCTCCGCAACCCACTTGGGTCGCGTCCATGGCGCCTGGTGGTCGCCGTAGCTCAGACCGATCTCCGGCCGCGACTCCGCTTGCGGTGACTTGCCGACGTTTGGGATCTGAGACAGGGCTGCGGAAACCGCTGCGAAGGGTCGCTCGCGGTCGGCCTCGACCCCCTCGACCGCGACCCACGCGAAACCCCTGAGCTGCGCCTCGGTCCGCATCTCATCCAGCAGCCGCGACTTGCCGACCCCGGACCGGCCCAGCAACAGGATCGCTCCCGGAACGCCACAGAGCGCCGCGTCGAGAATACCGACCAGCTCCTTCATGTGCCGACTGCGCCCCACGAGAGACGCTCGTTCCCCGATCGAGCCGGGTGAACGGATGGGAAGCGGCTGTGCGAAGTCGATGTTGTCGATCCTCGCAGCGAATTTCCGCAAATCGGGGTCGGGCGCCTCGTCCGGTTCCAGCCTTTCCAGGTGGAGGGCGTAGGCGGCCTTGGCCGCTGTCGGCTGCGAGTTTCGAACCCTGGCCTCCATGACCTTGGCCACCTCGGCCGAGTCCCTCGGCTTCATGCGAAAGAGCGCTTCCGCGCAATCGAGCGCCCGTTCCCAGTCGTTGGCCGCCCTGCCTTCGTCCCACCCTCTGGCCGCCATTTGAATCAGGTTCCCCTCAAGAGTCGAACGTCGCTGCCTAACCCAATCTTCGAAGGCCCGCGATACGACGGGAACCCTCTTCGACATGAACCCCATCCCCAGCAGGTCGGCGGCCGCGACCATCTTACCTTCGCGCAGGCTGACCGAGAAATCCTCGTAGTCCGAGGCGGCTATCCGATAATTTGGGACAAGCACATCGCCTTCGGTCGCGATCACCCTATGGCCGATCTTCCCGGAGGTGGACAGGATGAGCTGGCGCAGCCGTTGCCGAACGACCGGACCGACATCGCGTTCCCAGATCTTGGCGGCGACCTCGGTACGGGTCGGTCCGGTCGAGGAATGGCCGAACACGAGGGCGATCAGGGCTGCTTGGTGCGGCGAAAGAACCACCGGCCTGCCTTCGACCTCCACCCCGGCACCTTTGAAAACGCGCACCCGCACCAGGGGCCGCGGCCCTTTCCCCCCGGAACGTTCGAACCCCTGCAAGGGATGCTCCTGCCGACCTTATGGAGTGTTCGCTTTCGTCAACTCCCGTCTGTACGACTCGCCTTGTTTCGTTCCACCATGAGATCCGAACTCCGTGTCCGGAACGAGGCCGCCGCTCTCGGCCTCGCGACGCAACCAGTGTTCGACGACCCATTCCCATCCGAGCCGGGACCTGACCGACGTAGGGCGAAGACCGAGGAGCCGATACATCTGGCTGCTCGCCGTGTAGCCGTCGGTGAAGCCGAGCGAACAAGCTACCGACGTGAGGTTCTTCTTGGAATTCTGAAGTGCGATGACCAGGCGAATCTGCCTGCCGAGCTGTAACCAGTGAGACGGAACCGGGAGGCCTCGAGAGGAGAATCGTCGGCCCAGCTGCCGCCGCGACATGTACAGACATCGCGCGAGCGAGGTCACCGAGGAGAGATCGCTGGACAGCTCGATCATCCGCCGCACGATTCTTATGGTATCGGCGTCGAGGGGGATTCCGCGCCAGGCCAAATAGTCGGTTATCGCCGCTCCCAGGTCCTCCGGCGGCCTACGCAACAACCGTGAGAGGTCTCTGATCGCCAGGTCGTCGTGGAACGGCAGCACCGACTGCGGGCGACACCTGCCGACCACGGCCCAGGTCGAGGGCGACGCGATCAGTTCGGGAGCCGGAGGGAGGACGACGATGAGCGGGACGCCGCCGGGCCTCCCGGAAGCGATCCGGCCGGCTACGCCCTCCGCAGTCTTGCGAATACGCCAGACAAGAGCCGAACCCGGTTGCACGGAGATCGTGTTCCAGCCGACGGCTTCGTCCGCGATAGGGGTGAGGTTGTGGTAGGGCGGGTGGAGAAGATGCACCCGTTGGGTCGGACTTGTCGGCATGGTAGGCAGGGCCTGGGAAGAGTGGCGGGCAATCATATTCCCGGTCCGTCAGCAAACCGTCAGTGTCGGGCATCGACCGTTCGATTCGGGACATCGGCCTCTTCGTCGTTCGGATCCATCACTTTCGCGCGGTGTATTTTTTTGATTGGTTCGGACCCTGCTCAGTTCACCCGGGGACAGCTCATGGACACCTTTTCCTTTAAGCCGAGGAGCGCCTTGCGCACGGCCGTCCTAGCCGTCGGCCTCGTCGCCGAGCCCGGTCTGGCCGCCGGGGCTCAGGAGGGAACCGTGGCTGCGGCTTCCGACGGCGGAGGAGCCCGGATTACGGGGTCGGTGTTCGACAGCACCACCATGAACTACCTGGCCGGAGCCCGCGTGGCGGTGCTGGGGACGAACGCCGTCGCCACGTCCTCCGAGGACGGCAGCTTCCTGCTCTCGAATGTTCCGGCCGGCTCGCACTGGGTGTTGTTCTATCACGAACGGCTCGGCGAGTTGGGCGTCAGCGCACCGTCTCGACAGCTAACCCTCCGCGAAGGGAACAGCGACGAGGTGCTGCTCGCGATACCTTCCCGAACCACGCTTCTCGGCGCTTGGTGCATGGCCGAGGAGAGGCGACCGGGAGCTGCGGCGATTTCAGGAACGGTCACGGATTCTCTCACGGGGGTCCCCATCCCCGGAGCCGTGGTCACCGCGTCTCCACCTAGGCGCGGCGGTGTCGGGGGCGACCCGGTGAGCGTCCGCACCGACGACTCGGGGCGTTATCGCATGTGCGATGCGCCGGCTTCCGAGTTCACCCTCCAGGCGTCATTCGCGCAGAGCAGGGGACGCTCGGTCTTTCTCGGGCTCGAGCCGGGCGCTGCGGCAGTGGTGGATTTAATGATGCTGCTGGCGGCGGAAGCGACGCTGCGCGGGAACGTGATCGACCCGCTCTCCGGCGAACCGGTCGCCAATGCGACCGTCCAGGTGCTGGGAACCGACGCGAGCGTTCTGACGAACGCCGCCGGGGATTTCCTGCTCGACAAGCTGCCACCGGGCAGACACCTGGTCGTCACCGATCACATCGCCTACGAGCAGCGCACGGACTCCGTCACCATTCAGGGTCAGGAGACGGTGGACATCGAGGTGCGCCTCGCGCAGGAGGTGATCGAGCTCGAGGGCTTCGTGGTCACGGGACGCTCGAGGTTCGGCAGGTCGAGCCTTGCCGGCGATGCCAAGCGCGCCGACTTCCTGGACCGCGAGAGTATCGAAGAGCTTCTTGTGCGCAGCACGAACACCGTGGACCTGCTCCGCAACATGAACACGCCAGGGCTCCGCGTCCGTGACGTGTGGGTGGAAGGTCCGTTGGGTATTCGCATGCAGGGTTACTGCATCGAGGTTTCGCGCCGCTCGGGCGGGCAGGGATGCCAGCCGGCGGCCGTGTTCCTGAACGACGTCCTCGTTCCCTTCCCCGATGAGCTGATCCGCGACCTGAACCCGCAGGCGATCCAAGGTCTCGAGGTTCTGAGCCCGATAGACGCGCAGTTTCAGTTCGGAACGATCGCGGGGAACGGCGCGATCCTGATCTACACTACTGCCAGGTAACCGCCGCGCGCACACAGCGCACACGGTCGCGATCCATATCGCGGAGGCCACGGGGGGCTGACAGCCCGCTATCGTCCGCGGACGATCTCGCGGTCCTGGCTACAGAGGCGATCCGGTGTCTCGTTAAAGGATCTTGCGACCCAGGGCCGATGCGATCAGCCCCACACCCACCTCGGCCGTACGGTTGCGGTCGTCCAGCACGGGGTTCAGTTCGACCAGTTCCAGCGAGAGCAGCCTGCCGGAACCTGCCGCCTTCTCCGCCACCAGGTGTCCCTCCCGGTAGGTCAGTCCACCCATGACCGGGGTTCCCACCCCCGGCGCCACCGAGGGATCGAGCGCGTCGAGATCGTAGGAGAGATGGAAGCCCGAGGTCCCCTGCGAGGCCCGGGCGATGGCTTCCTCCATGCATCGTCCCGCCCCGCGGTCGTCCAGCTCAGGCATGGTAAAGACGCGGATGCCCAGCTCTTCGATCGTTTTCCTTTCTCCCTCATCGAGCTCGCGCGCACCAAGAACGCAGGTGTTTTCGGGCCGGACGCTGGGTTCGGGTCCCCCGATGCCGGTCAGCCTGGCGTCGCCGCACCCGAGGAGCACGGCCAGACTCATACCGTGGATGTTGCCGCTGGGGGTGGTGTGTCCCTGATTGAGATCGGCATGGGCATCCACCCAGATGACGCCGATGCGCTCGTCTCTCCTGCGGTAGTGGCCTGCGACGGCGGCGACCGTGCCGATGGAGAGCGAGTGATCGCCCCCCAGGATCAGCGGGAAGTGTCCTTCGTCCAAGTTGTCGGCCACCAGCTGGTTCGCTCGGTCGGCGACGCATAGCACCTCGTCGAGGAAGCGCAGGGAGGTTTCCCCGGGGTCGGAGACCTCGAATCCGCCCGCAGTGACGCTTCCGGCCTCGACCACCCGGTAGCCGATTGCTCCAATGCTGTCGGTAATTCCCGCAATGCGGAGGGCCGAGGGACCCATGTCCACCCCGCGACGACCGGCACCCAGGTCGATCGACACGGAGATGAGCGCCAGACTTCCGTTCACGGTCATTTCCCCCGTCGGGCCTTGGCCGAAATTTTCCGTTCCTTCCTTTCGATCTTCAGCCGACGTTTGGCGTCTCGCACGGACTCGCCGGGATAGCGCGCGGTCACATCGACCCCTCCCATGAAGGCGAGCCCCTTGATCCGAAGCACTGGAGAATCGGGTTTCGCCACCGGAGCCGATCCACCGTCCACCGTCCGGTCGAACCCGCCGAAGACCGCCATACCGCCGATCTCGACCACCAAGTCGGGCGGGACCACGATATCGACTCCTCCCCAGGCGGCCACGACATGGAGTTCCGTGACGCCGGTAGGCAGTTCGGCCTCACGCAGGTCGATGTCCGCGCCGCCGAAGAGCGCGAGCGCGAAGGTCTTGCGCGCGGGCCGCCAGCTCCCTCCCCGCACGGTGCCGCCGAAAACCGCCACCACGCTCTCGACCTCTTCCGCGTGTCCGCTCACCGCAGCCTGCCGAGCCGCGAGTGGGGCCGCCGGCCCCGGACCACGCTCGTTCGCGGCGACACCCTGGCCGACGACGACGGGAGCGGTTCCCGGGGCTTCCGGAAGATCCGTCAGCAGGGCTTCGAGTTCTCGCACCGACGATACCGAGTACGCCAGATCGACGCGACGTTCGAATTCCTCCACCGTGATGAGGTCCTCGGCGAACCTCTCGCCCAGCGAGTCCACCACCCGTTCCCTCAGAGTTCCGTCAGCCAAGCTCGCCGCCCTCCGCCCTCCTGGAATCGCCAACGCTGGTCCCCGCTGGCGCAAATCGACTCGAAACGCCATCTTGTGCAGTGGGATCTACCCACCGCCCTTATCCAAGTTACGTAACTCGCGTCGGGTTACGTCAAACTCAAGAGGAAAGAGATGCGCGCAAGACTCGTCCCAGCTGCGGCCGCCGTAACGCTCGCCCTGACCCTCGGCCTCGCCGGATGCGCTTCCGGGGGCGGAGGCACGGGCGGAGGCAACGCCAACCGGCTAACCGCCGAAGACCTCGTCGATGTCCAGAGCCTCGACGCCGAGCAAGCGATCCAGAGACTTCGGCCCAGGTGGGCCCGCGGGAGAGGTGGCGCGACGCCCGGCGTCATCGTCGATGGCGCGGTGCGCTCGGGAGGGATGGAGGCACTTCAGTCGATCCGGATCTCCGAGGTTCAGGAAATCCAGTACATGAGCGCCTCCGACGCGACGCTGCGCTACGGAACCGGCTTCAACGGCGGGGCCATCGTCATCACGACCAAGCGGTAAGGTTCCCGGCGAACTCCTCCAGCACGCGGGCGCAGTCCTCTATTTCGCGGACCGGAACGCTCTCGGCGGCGGTGTGAGCTAGGGCGATGTCGCCCGGTCCGAAGCACACCGCAGGGATGCCGGCTTGGTTGAGGAACGCTGCATCCACCCACGCCGACATCGATGCGACCCGGTCGTCGATTCCGCATCGCCGGAGGGCGGCGAGAAGGCCCTGCGTCAGGGCTGAATCGACCGGCGTCTCGGTGGCGGGACGGGCGAGCGTCTGACGGATGGTGACCCTGTGGCCGGCGCTGCGCAGGCCTGAGGCCGCCTCGTCGAGTTCACGAAGGAAGATTTCCGGAGCCTCGCCGGGAAGAGTGCGGCGCTCCAAGGTCAGGACGCAGCTCTCCGGATAGATCGAATCCGCGCTTCCTCCGTGGATGGTGCCGGCGTGGAAGGATGGAATTCCGAGGAGCGGGTGCGGCTCCCGAGCGGACAGGTCGGCATGGAGCGATTCGAGCCCGGCGAGATATTCGCCCGCGTTGCGAATGGCGTCGATTCCCAGATCGGGTCTCGATCCGTGCGCGGCTACCCCTCCGAACTCCACCGCAGCCCAGACGAAGCCTTTGTGAGCGGGGGCCACGGCCAGGCCGGTAGGTTCGCACACGACCGCCATCTCGGCCCGCACGCCCGAGTCGATCAGATGGGACATGCCCAGGCTCGCGTGCTCCTCGTCCACCGTTAACGCCACGATGAGGTTCGGGCGCGGCGAATCCGATCGGGCCAGACGCGCCGTCGCCCCCAGAATGGCGGCGATTCCTCCCTTCATGTCGCAGGAGCCCCGACCGAAGAGGGTGGGTTCGTGGTCGTCGTCCGCGCTCAAAGCTCCGGCAAAGGGCTCGACGACCATTCCGCCGACGCCCACGGTATCGAGATGCCCATTAAGTAGCAGGGCCGGCCCTTCGCCATACATCCGCGCCACCACGTTGGGGCGGCCCGGTGCGACTTCGCGGCGGCGGACCTCGAGGCCCCAGCCGTCCAGCAGCTCGTAGCAGAAGTTCGCCACGTCGCCCTCACCGCACCCGTCTTCGTCGAGACTCGGGTTGACCGAGGGAAGCCGGACCAGCGCCCGGGCGATGGCTGCGGGATCGCCCGCGCGGACCGTTGGGAGCGTCAGAAAGTCACGTACTCCGCTCACAGGAGCGGAAATCCGACAACCATGGAGGGCACGACCTCGCCGTTGACCTCCCCGGATCTCCACATAAGCGGTGGGAGGCTTGGAACATTCCGGTATTTTCTCCCGTAACGGTAGACAGGAGAAAACGGCACGGTTATTGCGGCCCTATCTCCCCGAATCGACCACCATCCATGAAGGAGGGCTATGAAAAAACTCACGTTCGGAATCCTGGGAGCTGCGGCGGTAGCTACCGCCGTCCTCATCGCGCGCCGCGCGTGCGAAGGCAAACTCCTCAAGCCGGGTGCCGCTCAGGCAGGTGAGATCGTTCCATCGACGATCTCTCTGGAGCGGGTCCGAGAGGCCGGAATCTAGCCGGCCCGTCTTCGACCGGCTTCAAGCCGGAGAGCTCCCACCACAGGTCCCGACAGAGGGATCGCGGGCGAGGGCGGCACCTGTCCGTTCTCGCCCTTGTGCGGCCGGTCGGCTTTTCCGGACCCCGCACCGATCGTTCGCTCACGTGCGGCGAACTCAGTCTTCGAAGTGGTCCGCGTTCTTCCCGAGGTAGTTTTCCCACTCGGTCGGTACGTCCGTATCGGGAAAGATGGCCGTCACCGGGCACTCCGGTTCGCACGCCCCGCAGTCGATGCACTCGTCCGGGTGGATGTAATACTGATCCTCACCTTCGTAAATGCAGTCTACCGGACAGACCTCCACGCAACTCGCGTCCTTGGTCCCTATGCACGGTTGGGCGATAATATACGTCATCTGCGAGAGCCTCGGTCACTTCGTAAGATTATGGAGAAAGCCAGATCATCCGCGAACGGCGCACCGTCCGGTGAGCCGCGCTGCGCGGGGAGGTAATCTCTTCGTATTTCCGTACTTCGGCAAGCCCTGATGCTCAGAACCGGCGCTCCCGCTCTTATCGCCATGGTATCGGTGACGACGATGCACCCACCTGCAGCGAACGCGGCGCAGGGCGCGGTCGTTTACGGAACGGTTTACGACTCCGTCTCCAACGCGCCTTTTTCGGACGCGCAGGTCGCACTCTGGAACACGACGCATCGCGCAGTGACCGACGGCGCAGGCCGCTACCGCATTGCCGGCGTTCCCCCGGGCAGCTACCAGGTATCGTTCTTCCACCCCGCCCTCGCCGTGCTGGGGTCTTCGGCCTACGCCCGGACCGTCACTGTCTCAAGTGACAGCGTTCGCTTAAACCTGGCCAGTCCTTCGACCGTCACCATCGCCCGCGCGACCTGTCAGATGGAGGGACACCCGCCGGGCGGCGTCGTCTCCGGGACGGTGGCGGACGCCGGCTCCGGTATGAGGCTGCCGGGAGCCCGGGTCACAGCCAGTTGGACCGGCGGAAACACGAGCGGGCTCACCGACGGAAACGGCCGCTACGCTCTCTGTGCGCTCCCCGGCGGGACGAACGTAGCCCTGAGCGCGAACTTTCTCGACCGGGCGTCGCGCTTCAGATCTCTCGTCGTGGGCGACGGCGTGGAGGCCGACTTCACCGTCGAGACCCTCGTCCGGAGCGTGGTGAGCGGCAGGCTCACCGATGCCGCGAGCGGAGACGACCTCGTCGACGTGCTCGTCCGGCTCGAAGCCACGTCGCATACGGCCGTTACCGACTCCGAGGGCCGATTCTCGTTTGCGGACGTCTTGCCCGGTCAGCATGTGCTCAGCAGCCGCCACCTGGCCTACGGCGAGCGGGCCGACTCGATAATCGTCCCGCAAGGCAGCCTTCTGGACCTCGAGATCGGGCTTGACGATCGTCCCATCGAGCTTCCCCCGATTAGGGTGGAAGTGGAGTCGGTTTCGGTCTCGGAGCGCGTTTCCGGTGGAACAACGATCACCCGCGAACAGGTCGATCGAGTTCGTCATCTGATACGCGACGTGGGCGACTTGCTGCAGACCCAGCACTTGCCCGGTGTCATCGTCAGACGCCGGGCCGACCTGACCCTCTGCGTCGGCTCGACCCAGGGTCAGGCGCGGATGATGAACGACCAGGGGTGCGTGCCCATGGTGATCTTCGTGAACGGCGTCCGCACCTCCAACTCCGATCTCGCCCTCCGCATACCGCCGGAGGCGATCGACCGCATGACCGTCTACAAGCCCTGGGAGGCCGGGAACTTATTCGGGCTCGGTTCGGGCAACGGCGTGCTGATGATCTACACCAAGGGGAACTGACGCCAGACCACGTCGTCCCGTCCGGCGCGGCGATTGGCCAGGCGAGCCGTCACGAAGAGCAGGTCCGAGAGCCGGTTCAGGTAGCGCATGACTTCGGCGTCGGACGGAGTCGCGACCGTTCCGTCGTCCTCGCCGGTCCTCGCCGCCGCCGTTTCGCTTCCCATTGCCGAGGCCGCGCCCTTCGTCGCCACCCTTCCGGCCATCCTAGCCACCCTTCTCTCGGCCGTTCGGCAAGCGGTGCGAGCCAGGTGCAGGGCGGCGGAAGCTGCCGTTCCTCCGGGGAGAATGAACTGGGTCAGGGGAGGAAGCTCTTCTTCGGCGGCATCGATCCACTCTTCCATCTGCTCGACCCGTTCGACCGGCAAAGGAGGCACCCGCGGAGTCCGGTCACCCGGGGCGAGCGGCGGTATCGCCACATGCGAACCCAGCACGAAGAGGTCGTTCTGGACGAGTTCGAGAAGGTCGGCAATCTCCGATAGGTCGCCGGCGCCGTCACGGATCTCGGTGACGATGACGGCGACCGCCCAACCGATCGCCGCGTTCACCGCGTCCACGGCGCCCAAGGCCTCTACCCTGTCGTCGGCCTTGGATGCGCGGTCTCCTCCCGCCAGCAGGCGAGTCCCTCCGTCGTCGCCCGCGCGGGTGTAGATCTTCACCGGATCAGGGTGCGGAAGGAGCGCGCCTTGTCGATGAGGTTCTTCGCCTGCCGGCCCGCGCCCTCCGCCTCGGTATCGTCGCTCAGCCGCATAAGCAGGTCTCGCATGTCGATCAGCGCCTCGAGTTGGAGCTGGTCGCGTTGGAAGTCCAGGTCGAGACGAAGAAGCGCGGCCTGGTCTCCCTCTTTTTCGAGAGCGACGTAGGTCCGTCGGTAGACTCTCTCCAGCTCGTCGATGATTCGGTCTCGTGGGCGCACACCCTTAATTTAGCCCTTGGGGAACGGTTCCCGGCTGCTCACGGTCCGCAGGCTGCCCGCAAGCTGCGGCCAGTCGGAGCCTCACTTCCTCGGAGCGGAAACGCCCCTTGACGGCATCCCGCAGCTCCGCCATCCGCCCCGTGAAGAGGTGGTCGGCACCGGGAATCCCTGTAAGGTGGAGTCGTTCACCCATGCCCTCGAACGCTTCCCGAACCTGCTCGGGAGTGCCGAATTCGTCGTGCCCGCCCTGGACCACGAAAAGCGGCAGGTTTGATTCGAGTACCGGGGAGAAATCGTATTCGCGTCCGATGACCGGCACGCCGGCTCCGATCAGGAGGCCTGTCCGCGGCTCCTCGACGCCCGCCTGCATCCCGATCGCGGAACCGAAGGAGAATCCGCCCACGACGAGTTGTTGGTCGAAGAATCGCTCTCGCATCCATGCGATCGCGCACCGGGCATCGTCGAGTTCGCCCGCTCCCCCGTCGAACCCGCCCGTGCTCGCGCCCACTCCGCGGAAATTGAAACGGAGCACGGCGACCCCGCACTCCATGAGCGCTCGGCAAATGCGGAATACGGCTCGGGTGTTCATCGAGCCCCCGTAGAGCGGATGAGGGTGGCAGAAAACCCCGGCGGCGAGCGGTTCGGACTCCGGCAAATGGAGTCGTGCCTCGAGGCGCCCGTGGGTTACTGGGATGAACATGAAGCAGTATCTTTCGACATGACAAGTATTCGAATTCGGGTGAGCAAGGGCGGTTGCGGCGCACGCCCCATCGCTTGCACGCGCCCCCTCGCGGCCGTGATCCCGGTCTGGACGGCGCTGATCGCCTCGTGTGCACCGGGTGACCCGCCTGCGACCCAGACGGCGGAGGACTTCTCGTTCGGTTTCACCTTGGGCAACCCTGACGCTCCGGTGAAGGTGATGGAGTTTTCCGACTACGGCTGCGGCTACTGCCGACAATTTCACCTCGAAACCTTCGGAATGGTCAAGGAGGAGTTCATCGACACCGGCAAGGTGCAATGGACCTTCGTGCCTTTCGTGAACGGACTCTTCACGGGTTCGCGCGAGGTCACCGCAGGGGTGCATTGCGCTGCTCAACAGGACCCGGAGAAGTTCGAGCGGTTGAACGCCGATCTCTGGTCGCAACAGCAGGCCTGGAGGCGAGGCGTCGATCCGGAAGCCCTGATTCGCGGGCTCGCCGGTCGCGCCGCCATCGATCTGGCGGCCTACGACGAGTGCATCGACGCCGATCGCGGCGGAGTCATGGTAGACGACCAGACCAGGCTGGCCGGACAACTCGGTATTCGGGGCACTCCCACCTTCCTGATCGACGGATTCTATCCGCTACAAGGCACGCGCCCCCCGGAGATATTCCGCGACTTCCTGACGGCGGCGCACAGGGAGGTGACGCGAGGTGAGGGATGAACCCGTTCCGCCCGGTCACGGCCCTCCGTCACAGACTTAGGAGAACCCACATGATGACCCGTTCGCCCATCTTCGCGGCGCTCGTCGCGACAGCCATCGTCTTGCCAGCCCTGGGCTTAGCCCCCGCAACCGCATCGCCGCAGGAAGAAGGAGGCCTTCCCACCGTTGAAAGCAAGGTCGAGGGCATGGTCGCCGTCGACGGCTTCATGCCGATCTACTTCGACGAGACCGACGGGAAGATCTGGCTTGAGGTCTCGCGCTGGGGCGAGGAGCTGCTCCACTACACGTCGCTCCCCGCCGGCATGGGCCAGAACGACCTGGGGCTCAACCGCGGCGATCTCGGGTCCCGGCAAGTGGTCGTCTTCAAGCGGATCGGTCCCAAGGTGCTGATGGAGCAGCCCAACTACTCGTATCGAGCGAGCTCCGACGACCCGCTCGAGATTCGCTCGGTCGAAGACGGTTTTCCGACCTCGGTGCTCTGGGGCTTCACGGCTGCGGCGCAGACCGATGACCGAACTCTCGTGGACGCCACCGACTTCTTCATGCACGATTGGCACGGCCTCGCGCTCCGTCTCGGACGCGGCCAAGGGAGCTGGCGGGGCGACGCGTCGCGGAGCGCCATCCATATGCCTCGCACCAAGGGTTTTCCGCAGAACACCGAAGTGGAGGTGATTCTGACCTTCACTTCCACGGATCCGGGCGGACTCGTCGGAAGCGTCACGCCCACGGCCGGAGCCTTGACCGTGCGCCAGCACCATTCCTTCGTCGAGCTGCCGCCTCTCGGCGAGGGATACGAGCCCCGGCAGGCCGATCCGCGCGCCGGTTTCAACGGCGTCACCTTCATGGATTTCGCGAAGCCGATCCAGGACGACCTTACGGTCCGCTACATCGCACGCCACCGGCTGCACAAGAGAGATCCGACGGCGGTGCGCTCGGAGCCGGTGGAGCCCATCGTCTACTATCTCGATCCCGGGACTCCCGAGCCGGTCAGGAGCGCCTTGCTTGAAGGTGGGGCATGGTGGAATCAGGCCTTCGAAGCCGCCGGGTTCATCGACGCCTTCCGCATGGAGATACTTCCCGCCGACGCCGATCCCATGGATGTGCGCTACAACGTCATCCAGTGGGTTCATCGATCGACTCGAGGATGGAGCTACGGCAATTCGGTGTCGGATCCGCGTACGGGAGAGATACTCAAGGGGCACGTGACCCTAGGGTCGCTCAGGGTCCGTCAGGACTACCTGATCGGTGAGGGATTGACCGCGCCGTATCGGACCGGTGAAGAGAACCCCGCAGACATCGAGGCCATGGCGCTCCAACGCATCCGCCAGCTCTCGGCGCACGAGATCGGGCACACCATCGGGCTCTCGCACAACTACATCGCGAGCGCTCAGGTGGGGCGGGGCGTGCAATCGGTAATGGAGTACCCCCATCCCGTGATCACCCTCGACGGCGGCAGAGTTTCGCTCGGAAGCGACTCCTATGCCGACGAGATCGGCGCGTGGGACAAGGTCAGTATCAGGTACGGCTACTCCCACTTCCCTCCCGGGACCGACGAAGCCGCCGAACTCGAACGCATCCTGCTCGACGCGGCCGACGAGGGCATCACATTCATTTCGGACCAGGACGGACGCCCGGCGGGATCGGCCCACCCGCAGGTCCACCTCTGGGACAACGGCGAGAGCGTGGCTGCGGAACTCGAACGCATGATGGACGTGCGCAGGGTAGCCCTCGACCGCTTCGGCGAGACCGCCATCCGCACCGGCGAGCCCATGGCGACCATGGAAGAGGCGCTGGTGCCGCTCTACCTCCACCATCGTTACCAGGTGGAGGCCGCGTCCAAGGTCGTGGCCGGTCTATACTATACCTACGCCATGCGGGGCGACGGACAGGAGCCTCTGCGGCCGGTGCCGGCGAACGAACAGGAGGCCGCTCTCTCCGCGCTGCTCCGAACCATCCATCCCGAAGAGCTCGCCATCCCCGAGGACGTGCTCAACTCTCTACCGCCCCGTCCTTTCCGATACGGTCCGCACCGGGAACTCTTCGCCCGGCACACCGGTCTCGTCTTCGACGCCGTGGCTCCGGCGGCCGCTGCGGCCGACGCCACCCTCAGCTTCCTCTTCCATCCGGAGCGGGCGGCGCGCATGGTGCAGCAGTCGGCCTTGAATCCCTCGTTGCCCGGATTGGCCGAGGTGATAGCACGGGTTAGGGAGGGAACCTTCGAGCTGAATCCGTCGACGCCCTACGAGGCGGAGATCGGACGGGCCGTGGAGAGGGTGTTCGTGGACAAGCTCATGGCGCTCGCCGACGGTTCACCGGCAGCGCAGGTGCGAGCGGTGGCCACCCTGGAACTGGAAGAGACGGCTCACTGGCTCTCTCAAGAAGCGAACGGCGCCATGCCCTACGATGGCGATCTGGCACACTACCTCCTGCTCTCAACCGACATATCGCGTTTCCTTTCGCGGCCGCACGATGCCGTCGAGACCCTAACCGCACCTTCCATGCCGCCCGGCAGCCCGATCGGCCAGCCGGCGATGAGGTGGCTGGGGTGGTCTGCGGAAGATTCTGACTTCGGCAGGCCGCTGACTCCCCAGTTGAGCCTTTACTGCGTCTGGGGCTGGTAGGTGGTCGATACGAGCCGGGGGGCGAACCGGTCCCGCTTGCACCACGCTCGCCCGTCCCCCAAGATAAGGTAAGATCCGTCACCACCCACCTTACGCGCGAGGTCCGAAAACCATGATGGCCATGCTCCACAACTCCGAACTCGGCAGGCTGACCCACAATCTGATGAGGGCCGTCTTCGGCTTCCTTTTCTGGCAACACGGAGCGCAAAAGCTCCTAGGATGGTTCGGACGCGAGGGCGTCACCGTCTTCGATTCCGGCCGCGAGGGCCTCGACAACGTCCTGTTCATCGCCGCCGGATTCATCGAGTTCATCGGCGGAGCCATGATTCTCATCGGGCTCAAGACCAGACCGGTCGCCACCCTCACGGCAGCCATGATGCTCGTGGCCTACCTCAAATTCCACCTCTTCCAGAACGGTGAGGGTTTCATGTGGGATCCGATGAGCAACGGCGGCGAGCGAGCGCTCCTTTTCCTCTTCGCCTTCGCCTTCCTCGCCACCCACGGTTCGGGCACGATGAGCGTGGATCACACCTTGTCGGCGAAGCGGAGTAGCGACGTCGTCGGGTAGCAGCTCCGTTTCAGGCTCCGCCGAGAGCGGCAAGGTGCTCGGCGGAGAGCCCGTTCGATTCGAATAAAGAGACCCCGGACGCTCCCGTCTCCCGGCAGATCGCGACCGCCTGGGCGAGTTCGCTGGGTGAGAGGTCCGGCAGGTAGAGTCCGGCATTCAGCGGTCGTCCGTCCAACGCCGCCACGCCCTCCCGCACCCCGGCTCCTATCCAGGCGAGGTCTTCGAGATAGAAGCGGTGGTAGAGCATGGGAAAGAAGCGGTCGAGGGGCCACTCTTCCCAAGCCTGGCGCACGAGTCGCCGGGCGATGGTGGGAGTGGGAAAGACCGCAGCGGTGATGGGTTTGCCTTCGTCGTGCACGGACTCGGTGAGTTTCTTGACCGCGCCGGTAACCGAGTCCCACCGAAAGCGGCGCCAGGCCTCGTCCGAGGGCGGGTCGAGCATTTCCAGCGGATCGCGACCATCGAACTCCGCGAACTGCGCCCTGCACTCGTCGCAGTAACAAAAGTCGAACTCCGGGTGCTCCACGTCCTGCACCAGGTCGTAGCTCTCCCACAGGCCACGCGGAAGGATCACGTCGCAGTGACGCACGTAGTCGAGATGAACGCCCTCCACTCCAGGGGTCGCGGCGATCTCGGCGACTCTTTGCGCAAGGTACTCCCGCACCGGCGCTCGCGACGGGCACACCCATTTGTAGTAGCCCACGTAGGGCGGCATCTCGAGCGACGAGTCGCCGTTTCGGCTGACCGTGAACCACTCGGGGCGGTTCTCCTGCACCCATCCGTCGCCGTTCCGGTTGAGGGTCCAGAACCAGCGATGGTATGCCAGCCCTTCCGCGCGAGCTGCCTCCGACACCAGCCCGACCTCTCCCCCGCCCACCAGGACCGCATCGACTCCGGCGGCGCGCAACGGGCCAAAGTGCTCCCTCCAGCCGTTCAGATCGCGCTCGCTCGAGCCGTGCACCCAGGCCCAGACGCTGAAAGCGGGCAGGGCGGACCAGTGGTCGGGAAGCTCGATTCCGGCCTGAGGCGCCGACTCGTCTCCCCTTCCGCATCCGCCCAGCGCGGTGAGGCCGAGCGCCCCGCCACCCATCGTCCGGACAAACTCTCGGCGTCTCATTCGTCCCCTCCTTCCTCGAGGGTGGAACCGTCGTCCGCGCCGGTTGGGCCGACGTCCACGAAGCGCAACCGCCCCCAGCTCTCCGGGGCGTGCATGTTGATCCGGCCCTGCGGCGCCCACACCCAGTTCTCTTCGGGGTGATCGTTCCAGTCCACGAGCTCCCGCTCCTTGACGTATCCGTCGGCTTCGATCAGAAGCGGCCAATCCACCCTGGAGAAGTTGACGCGCCATTCGTCCATCGGCTGCGGAGCCCCAGGAGCGACCGCTTCGCCAACGCCTGCCGACGTGTCGGGCGGTGGAACGAGCCCTGCCCAGGGTATCGCCATCTCCACGGTCCAGCCTTCGTCTTCGTCCGACGGATCGTTCAGGGTCCCGCGCAGCGACACGGCGGATTCGAGTCCTTCCAGGTCCCAATCGATTCGAGCGCTCCCGCCCTGGTCGTAAGGACGGGCGAGAAATAGGTCGAGAACGGTGCCCAAGGCGTTGATTTCGATCTCGAAGTAGTTCAGACCGTCGCCGTCAGGATCAAGGAAGATCTCGAAGTCGTCGTCCCTCCAGACGATCTGGTCGCGCTCGGCGAGGGTCGCCCAAAGATGCGGCTCCTCGATCTCCGCCGCCACGTAGAGCGCATCTTCGTCCCAGGTCATCCAGGCTCGGGTTCGGGATGGTGGAACCGGCCAGCCTTCTCCGCGAATGTCGATGAAATCCGCAGTCGGCTCCGCAGCCCGCCAGGCTTCGTCGTCGAGCGAACCGTCCACGTCCACCGGCTCATCGGTCCAATGGGCTTCGTATACGGGATGGTCGTCCGCAGCGCTCGAAACCCGATAGTCCTCCGAGCCGCCGCACCCCCACGCTACCAACGCAAGCGGTAGCAGCGACCGGCCGGCCACCTCCGAAACTTCAACGGCTGATCGGCATCCAGTCACAGCCGTCCACGTCCACCTCGATCCGTCTCAACACCGTCACGGAGTCTCCCCGCCGTACCACCGACTCCAGCACCAGAAACAGATCCCCCTCGAATCCGATGGCCGGGCGCGAACCCGGCTCCAGGGGTATCTCCGCATCCACGCACGCCGACTTCCGCGACTCGTCGATCACAGTCACCCACAAACCCACCGTGCTCACAGGTCCGACTTCGGTACCCATGTCGAAATGGACCACCACTATTGTACCGTTCGGCCGGCGGTGGACTCCCCCGGCGACGGAGAAGAGGCCAAAGACTTCGGAGTACGCGCGACCGCCTGCGAGAACCTCGTCGATTGCGGTTGCAGGGTCAGCCGTGCCGCCCTTCCGTCGGGCCGCAGGGACCTCAAAACGGTCCAGTTCCCGACCGGTGGTGTCCGCCACGATCAGATACGGAAGTGGCATGAACCCGACAAGCAGCGTGTCGGCCCACATCGCGAACGGCATTTCGGGGAATATGCCACCGACAGGACCACCCTCCGTATATTCGCCGGGGAGGCGGAGGACGGGACGGGCCTCGGATTCGCCGAGCCTCAACCGGCGGATCGCGCTCGAGGTCCCGTGGTGCGCACCGCTCAACCACAGACCCTCCGGGCCGGGTACCACCGACTCGACCGGAGTGTTGAGGGGATGTCTCTCTTCAAAATGCCCGTCGCTCCGCCGGAAGAGCTGGATGGCATACGGACTCCACGACAGCACCATGACGTGTTCGTTTCCCCAAGGCAGGACGACACCGGCTTCCTTCCATTCGCCTGGGCCCTCGCCCTGGCGGCCGTATCGCCGTATCAGACTCCCGTTGTTCGAATAGTGGAATACCCCTGCCTGTCCGTGGTCGGCCACCAGGTAGCCGCCCGATTCATCGGGCACGACGCGACTCGGCAGCACGAGGTAGTCGGCGCCGGATTCCTGGAGCAAGATCGAGTCGCGTACCGTGATAGCCGGTTGGGCCGACAGATGAGAGGATGTGGCGATGAGCGCGATGGTAGCCAATGCCAAACGGGTAGTCGCGGCTTGCCTGCGAGCTTCCTGCGGCTGGAACGTGAGATGGGCGCTCTTCAAGTCACCACTGGCTTCCTCTAACAGTGCTCCTCGTACGCCGCGCCGAGATCGTGAGCTATGTCTTCCGCACGGCGACCTTCGATCTGATGGCGTTCCATGAAGTAGACGAGCTCGCCGTCCTTGAAAAGGGCCACGGCGGGCGACGACGGGGGGTAGCCCACTATATGGTCGCGGGCGCGGGCGGTGGCATCGAGGTCCTGGCCGGCGAAGACCGTGGTGAGGCTCTGCGGTCGCTTGGCGCCCTGGAGAGAAAAGTAGACGCCGGGGCGCATCATCGCTGCCGCACACCCGCACACGGAGTTGATGGCCAGCAGCGTGGTTTGACCGTCGGGCGCCAGTGCATCATCGACGTCCTGGGCGGTGTGGAGTTCCTGGAAACCGATGCGCACCAAGTCCTGTCGCATCGGAGCGACCATCATCTCGGGATAGGGCATGTCGTCTGGTTGGGGAAGGGACTTCGCACACCACTACCGGTCGGCGCGACGGCTGTTCCCTCCGGACGCTCGACGCCTCCGTGCACCTCAACGCGCCTGAGCTTGCTCCGTGCGTCGGATTTCGAGAAGTTCAAGGCGTTGCGCGGCCAGCGAACGCGCCGCAGGGCCGAGCCGGGGACGGAGGAGCGCGTGATTTCGGAGAGGCGCCATGAAGTTGACGAGAGGCAGGTTTCTGGGAACGACCGCCGGCGCGGTAGGCGGCGGATTCCTTACGGGATGCGAAGGCGGGTCGGGTTTCGGGACCCGAGCCGGTGTCTCAGCGGACGTCGCCGACATGATCGCGCACGGGCGCATCGTCCACACCATGGACGAGGCCCATCCGATTGCGGAATCGCTTGCCGTGAAAGACGGCCGCTTCATGGCGGTGGGCTCGCGGGCCGACATCGAAGCTCTGCGAGGGGAAGGCACCCTGGTCTTCGACCACGAGGACGCCGTCATCGCTCCCGGGTTCGTCGACGCCCACACGCATCCGGCGGGAGCGGGCGTCAGGGAACTCAAGGACGTGAACGTCGATGTGCGCTCGGTCGCCGAGATCAAGGAGCGCATAGCCGCGCGTGCGCGCGCGACGCCTCAAGGCGAGTGGATCCGGGGCTTCAAGTACGACGACACCAAGCTCGCCGAAGGGCGGCCCCTCAACCGGCGCGACCTCGACGAGGCCGTCCCCGACCATCCTGCGGTCGTGGGGCATCGCGGCGGGCACACCAGCGTCTACAACTCGCGCGCGTTCGCGCTGGCGGAGGTGACGGTGGAAACCCCCGATCCGCCGGGTGGAAAATTCTACCGCGAGGACGGCGAGCTCACCGGCCTGGTTGCGGAGCGAGCCAACTACGTCATCTCGCGGCTGATCCCGAACGTTCACACCGACGACGACCGTAGGGCGGGAGTCAAGCTGATCACGGAGCTGATGGCGCAGGCGGGCCTGACCTCCTTCCACGACGCCGGGACCTCGGCCAACAGCGTGAAG
>LXNJ01000561.1_pt1 | contig 25397 bp, 16 predicted proteins | sample 809081 | NCBI WGS metagenome assembly LXNJ01 (sample SAMN04870510, study PRJNA318959) | sponge metagenome | biome: sponge; feature: marine sponge reef; material: water | host: Petrosia ficiformis | place: Greece: Milos, Mediterranean Sea | collected 2013-05-29 | depth 5-7 m | reverse complement strand
TTATGTCATTGCGAATCGTAAGTGTATCACGTGGTACCGAAAGAAAAAGCCGCAACCACAATCTTTAGAAGGGACAGACCCAATGGAATTGGAAGAGGCATGTTATTTGGATTATGAGTCCCGGCAGCGTGAAGAGGCAGCAAACGAAAAGCGGCGTGCAATGGTTCAAAAACTGCTTAGCAAACTCCGAGAGAGTGATCGGACAGTGATTACACTACACTATCTCTCTGGGTTGACCTGTGAAGAGATTGGTCGGTTTCTTGGTGTTTCAACGAACACGGTTAAAATCCGACTGCACCGCGCACGCAACCGATTGAGGAAGGAAGAAGCAATAATTAAAGAAAATCTAAGTAGTTTCCAAGTGCCGAAACAATTGGCAGAAAATATTATGAACGAAATATCACACCTCAAGCCAGTAGCACCATCTACAAGTAAACCGTTTTTACCCTGGGTAGTATCCGGTGCTTCTGCTATTTTGGTTTTTCTACTGATAGGTGCAGGGGCACAACACCTATATCGTTTCCAAAAACCGTATAGTTTTCAGGCACAATTGGATCCTACAATTGAAATAGTTGACTCATCCGAAATTTTTGAGACCCAGTTAAAACCTGATTTGCGAAATCAGTTAGGACGATTAGATGGAGCAGGTAAAGATAACGGGGCAGGTAAGAAGGAAGATGATTTAATTAATCCTGCAATGAAATTAAAGACCGGCCTTCTTCTTTCCAAAGAAGCTGCTAAACTATTGGAACATCTCAGAAAAGAAGTTGAGGCTTATGACGCAAAACTGAAAAGCGGGAAGATGGAATTTTCGATCACATTAAGCGAGGGAAATAGAAATTGGGTCAAGGAACGGAAACCTAAACCGAAGAATGTCCAGTATGAAGACACAGGAATCTGGCAAATCACTTACAACTTTGAAGGGCGACAACATTTTTATGATGTTAAGGCACGAAAAAAGCAGGAACTCAACGGGAAAATGCTTCCCAATTGGCAAGAAATCCATCACCAATTTCAGCTTGAAGGTAGAAAACTGAATATACGAGAAAAAAACGAAACCGGCTGGGTGCAGTACCCGGCAAAATTATCTGATTTTGAGGGAATGTTTGATCCCCGCTGGTGGGGATGGCACCCTTGGAGGTTTGACTTCCAATTCCTAACCAGTTTTTTAGAACCTATAGATGTTCAACTTTTGGAAGAGGATGGAATTCCCCTCTATTTTCTTACTTTACGTCGTATTGATCCCGACGTAACACGGACAAATCAAATTTGGATAGACCCACAAAAAGGCTATCGTATAATTCGTATTTTTATGTCTCAAAAGTCCGTCCAAAAAACAGTGTTGAAACTTTCATCTGGAGTTATAATACCAAATCCGCCTGAAGAAGTAGAGCATTTTGACATTTATACATATCAACTTGAACAGTTTGAACCGGGTATTTGGTTTCCGAAAATCGCTACGTGGGAATTAAGTTATAATCCAGAAACACAACAATCATATAGAAAGATACAAATGCAAGTACATAAGGCTGTCTTTAATATTCCAATTACAGCAGAGGATCGTTAAAAACGACAATCAGAATCAAGGTATCTACCCTTACGAAAATCTATTGAAGTTCCTTATAACATCTGAATATTGTTTTCTGTTGACATTGCTTTTCAACAATTAATGTTGGCTAATCAGATTGATCTAAGGCGCGCATACACAGCGCGCCTATATTTTTAAGCAAACCCTACCTTTTGAGTAAACTAAACTCTTCCTTACCTAACGTTCAGGCAGAAAGCCCAATGCTTTAGCTTTGGGATGAATGCCTGCTAACGGCTCCTTTTATCAAAAATGCTTGATTTCGTTCAAGAAATGTGATATGCTCTTTAGACATCGTTGCGGTGGATTTTGCCTCACACTTGTGAGTGCCATCGCGCCATTTAGAAATGGTATGACGATGTGTAGGAAGACACGATGTATATTACAAAAACATTGAAACAAAAGAAAACTCAACACTTAGACGATCTCGCTCGTGCGTCTGGTCGTTGCTATTCCAAAGTTGTGTCGCTTGTTCGGAAAACACACAAACAGAAAAACTTTTGGCTTTCTAAAGGTTCAGTGCAAAAGTATCTACGCCACAAGGCATATGCGTTGCATTCTCAATCCATACAAGCGTGTGCGGATACCTATTTTGATAGTCTCAAAAGTTTCTTTCAAGTGAGAAAGTCTAATTCTGATGCCAAACCTCCGAAACGGACACCAAGATATTTCAAGGTGCGTTGGAAATCGTCAGCAATTCGCCTAAGAGATGGACACCTGATACTTTCTAATGGAAAAGGAAGAGAACCAGTAATCCTTGAGGATGTATCTGAAAAACCGAACTATGTTGAGATGTTCTTCAAACGCGGCCACTACTATTTTGCGCTTGTCTATAAAGTTGGTGTTCCTCCAAAACAGGATACAGGCATCACTGTTTCTGTTGATATGGGTGAGATACACCCGATTGTGAGTTTCAATGGTAAAAGAACTACGATCTATAACGGACGCCAGTTGCGGTCTATCATGCAGTATAGAAACAAAATCAAAGCATCTTTTTCTGCGAAAATGGACAGATGCGAGAAACGATCTAAAAGTTGGTATAAACTTCTAAAAGCAAAACGCAAGACTTTGGATAAACTTGACGCACAAATCAAAGATGCCGAACATAAAATCACTTCACGCTTTATAACCGACTGCGAAAAAGCGAAGGCGGATACGATTGTGATTGGAGACTTAAAAGGCATCCGTGATAATATCAAGTATTCTAAAAAGTCTAATCAGAAACTGCACCAGTGGGCTTTCGCACGAATAGCAGACAAAATCACCTATAAAGCAGAACTTGCTGGTATTCACGTTGTTTCTGAATCTGAAGCCTGGACCTCACAGACTTGTCCACAATGTGGCAATAGAAAGAAACCAAGCGACCGAAACTATCACTGCAAACAGTGTGAGTTCACATACCACAGAGATGGTGTCGGGGCTATAAACATTTTCAACAAAGTATCTGGGTTGATAAATAACCCAGTAGTCGGGACGCTGGCATTCCCCTTTGGTGTTAGATACAATCAACACCTTTGTCGCTCTGCCTGAGCAGAGAACCTTGATAAATCACGGAAGAAACCCCGTCGCTTTAGCACGGGGAGTATGTCATATACCTCAGCATTGGTAGTATAAACCAGAGGCATTCAATTGTCGCGTATTCTAATCCATAAAGTAAAATAGCGTTTCCAAAGGTTAAAAGAGGCGACGAATGCCATACGTGCATTTGGCGTTGATTTGGCGATGAATTGAGCGACTACAAATACTTTTGCTGTTAAATCTGCCTTATAAAGCCTTCCTATAAGAGTGCTTCGCGACAATTGAATGGCTCTGTAGTATAAACGCCAAATTTGACAACAAAACCCTTAATCTGTTAAAATTGTAAACACCATGGCGAAAATATGCGTTTAATCTTGCAACTTTATCATTAATATTTTGTATTAACGATAAATCTGCTCAGTATGAATCCATAGAACTGCTTGATAGCACAACAGATCAACGCAAGAGTGGACTTGTTACTGTCAATATCCACCATGAAAAAAACTATTATTGTATTCCTGCTACTTGCTGGAACAATGCTATCGTATGCACAGAGACCAGGAGGAACGATCCCTTTCGATTGCCCTGATGTGCCACCTGTCAAGTTTCAGTTTAATCTCAACCATGAGTTGATCGCGCTTATCTCAACTACTGAACCCTTTGATGCTGTGGAAAATCTATATGTTCACACGTATGATGCTGAAGAAGGACTTTTTGACAAATTGGTTGAATATTATGGTGAGAAGTTAAACCAAAATAGATGGGAAAGTTTTGCTGCAGATGAAAACTGGCAAATTTCTGTGCTTAACGACTCAGGACCAGAAGATACATGCACAGGTATCTTTGCAATTGTCAAGAGTAGATCAGAGGTGCATCTGCTCAACGTCGTTGGACAGATTCCGAAAGAACAAATAGGTGCGCTGTTAGCAAACCTAAATGTAATCGGCATTTGGATACCTGAATTAAGATCGTTGGATGGAACCTTTGAGCTACCAAATATTCAAACGGAACCAGCAATTTCTGAAACCGAAGAGATTTTATTGGACAAGAAACCGGTAACAATGCTTCGTATGCCAGAAGATTCACCCAATCCTTTTGTCCAGTTTTCAGGGACAATGCAAGAAACACATCCAACAGATTGGACTTACCACGGACAACCGATTCGGAAAATTCAGATACAGGCACACACGAAAAGCAGAGGCGTCAGCAACAAAGAGAGAGTGAATGCAGTAAAAGATGTCTTCTTCGGAAATATCGCACCCCAAGAAGGTTCAGATGACCTCGCGGTATTGTTGAAAAAACTATCGAATTCTGATGTGGCGAAATTTGTGCAAAAAGTTACCATAAATACCGGAGAAAAGTGGGTTAAAATATACTTGGAAGATATTACAAATAAAGATGGTCTAATTCCGCTTTCAAAAAGGTATTACACCCATAACGGCGACGCTATTGATGAGATACAGGTCGAGGGCAATCGATCTGTTGAATTAGATGAGATTGTTAAAATGCTCGAAGATGGCCCTGTAGAAATTGAAGCTGCTGCGCAGAAACTAGCTGAGTCCATCCCGGAATTTGAGGATATTCAAGTTAGTATTAAGAAATCAGGTCTACAACATATCGCGACAATAAATATTATAGAGAAATCGCTGCCTTTAAGTACCTATACAACTACAATTCCACGGATAGGGTTTAATCGCGTGACAGGTTGGGAACTTGGCGCGCGTGTTGAAACTGGCTTGCGCTCGCAAAAGAGAGATAATATAACACCTTTTGAATTTGACTGGTACTCTAATATCCCAATTGAAAAGGATAACTCTAAACTTTTTGCGCAGTTTGGTTACGGATTTGGGAATAAACAACTCTATTACCGGATTGGTGGCGACCGAATCTGGGGAGAAAATGGCAAATGGAATTTAGGTTTAAGCGCGCAGTTTCAACGCGCTATAACTACAATCGCACCGGAACTTTTCGCTGGTTATGATGAGACTGGAACACTTTTTCTACGTATTGTTGGCGTGCCAGATCATCAGGATTACTATTTAAGAAACGGAGCAGAGATTGCTTTACAATGGCAACCAAAAAGGTCAATAAATTTCAACCTTTCTATGCTTTGGGAAACACATGAAAGTTTACATAAAACAACTGATTGGCATATTTTTAACTTGTGGTCATCATCAAAAGTCCGGGAAAACCTTGTAATAACACCGGGCAACATGCGGAGCATCAATTTTAAGTTTGATTCCAATGATCGATATAATTACCTTGGTTGGCATAATACTGTCCTCGTTGAACATAGCAACCGTAACTTTGGGTCTGATTTTGATTGGACACGGTTTCAAACGCATCTGCGATATGCAGTTCCCTACCGAAATAACCAACTTCGCACTCGGTTTGTGCTGAGTTCAGTTGTAGGCAAACCTGCTGAGGATCATTTTAGTACAGCGATCCTGCCGATTCAACGCCAATTTGTTATTGGCGGGATTGGCACGCTCAACGGTTATCCGTTATATACGTTTGCTGGTGATCATGGATACCTTTTCAACGTTGAATTTCTTATCGGTTTGCCGAATTTCAATAAAATTAATGTACTAAATTTCATCAATGTGAATGTGTTGAATAATATCCATGTGGTTCTTCTTTTTGATCAAGGACAAGTTTGGAATGAACTGGGCAGTGATCGGCATTTCAAACCGAAAGGGAGTGTTGGTATTGGTCTACAGGTTGCATCGGAGGTTGATATTTTTCGTTTCAACGTTGCAAAAGCATTTGAAGCAGAACAAGGTATTCAATTTAATCTAATGTTTTTCTATAGTTTTTAGGATTTTGTTCTAAACTCTGTTGCGCAGGCAACACTAAAGTAAATAATACCAAATTAACGCGATTCGTCTCGGTAGATGCGGTTTCCTAACCGCATCTGACTCCAATAAAACAAGATAAATCCTGTTAATTTGGCATAAGGTGGATTGTGTCATGAAAAAAAACAAAACCAAAATATCTCTATTTTTATCTTTTGTGGTACATATTATATTAGTATTAATAATATCACCGTTTCTGATGAAACATTTCATTGAAGCAGATGACGATCTCTCTCTTGTAATCTTTAGGGTGGGTACGCCTGAGCGAGTGAAACGACGTTTGATGCGCCAACATCAAACGGTGCAACCGAAACGGAGCAACGCTGGCGGATCGCCTACCCTTTCGCGCGCTGCACCAAAGTATGACCCAGAGATGAACCCGCCAAAAGCCCCGACCTTTGATAATGTCGCACCAGAAATTGTCACTTATGCAGATATACCTCAAGCAGACACTCTTGCACTACCAAACACGAGTTTTGGGAACGATGCTGAAGCAGCGGGGCCTGTTGTCGGTCGGAAATACCGCGGAGCGGGAGGTAATGTCCGTGGACCTGGTCGTGGCGGCACAGGCACCGGACAAGGCAGCGGTGTGGGCAAAGGATTATCAAACGTAGCGAGTATAGGGGACCTCGGTTCAATTGATTTGGATGAAGGCATCATGGGACTTGGTATCTTTGACACAGACGTCATGCCCGGCCACGGATTTATAGGTCAGGTCTACATTCCCGGTCACACACTTCATAGAATTCCAGATTTTAAACGGATGAGCCCTGTTTACACTTTTGCAACCGCGAAATTGGATGTAGCTCCAAGACATTATACTGAGGGGTTTCCCACACCGCAGAAACAGAATGTACTTGAAAATTTCGCTGTACATTTCCGTGGAAAATTGGCTGTGGATACACCCGGCACATATATGTTTGAGTTAATCTCTGATGACGGGTCAAAGTTATTTATAAATGGAAAATTAGTTGTAGATAACGACGGTGTTCACGATGATCGAAGTAGAAAATCTTACATCGCACTTACCACAGGATTTCATCCTGTTGAGATACACTATTTCCAAGGTCCACGATACAGTATTACATTACAATGGTTTTATAAACCACCAAACCGTTCGAAACGGATTGTCCCACCCGAAGTTATCTTCCATCCCGGAAAACCCGATGTTCCAGATGAGTTGAGAAAGTTAAAACAACAGTTGAAAAAGATGGAAAAATCAAAACAGTAAGGACTGCAATGAAAAACTTTCTTGTGATATTGTGTTTAATGCTTCTCTGTGGAACTGCAAGCGCACAAAAAGGTAGCGGAAAAGTATCTTTCAATTGGCATAATGCACCATCTGCGCAATTTAAATTTGATTTAGATCGCCGCATCATTGCGCAGGTAATGGAAAATCCGAATGCAGAAATCGCTTCGTTGTTTCGTACCTTGGACAACCTATATTTACGAAATTATCATAGTAAAGGTCTCAATTACAAAACGATGCTTCAACACTATAAAGATAGACTAACAGCACGCGGGTGGAACGTCTATCAGAGAAGTGATAGATTACATCTTTTTACATTTAGACAAAAAGAATTTATAGATGGTATCTTTGTGATTGTCCATAGTGGAGAGGGTGTTTATCTTATCAACATCATGGGAAAAATACCTCCGAAACAGGTTGGAGATTTATTACGAAATCTTAATCAGCTTGGTATTGATATACCGGTACTGAAAAGGCTTGGAAGGTTACCGGATTCAGCTCTCGCCCCTCCTAAACCGTCATCTGAAACTGCAGAGCCAGTACCTAATCCAACGACTATAAAGACAAAATCCCTCCAAAAACCTGTCCCTCAAAAAAAGAACCTTCAATCTGTTAGTGTAGATCCACAAAAACCCTTAGTAACATCATCTTGGCAGTTCAACGGCATTCAGATTCATGATTTCATAATTCAGAACACGACAAGTCCAGAAAGAACAAATATCTTAAAGTTTCTTGCAAGCGGATCAGGTAATTTGGAAAATGTCCTACCTATGATTATGAAATCGCTGGATAATCGTCGAAAAATATCTGTTCGGATCACGGAAGAGGATGGAAAGAGCATCGCCATTTTGACCGTTGAAAATCGTCAAAGGTCATCAAAATCACTGTCAATTCTTAAGTCTCTAACGATAACACAATCAGGGGCAAACCGAAAAGTCAGGGCAGCCACTTCAAGCCTTGAAACTGACAAGTTCTTCCCACATGCAGCAACACGATTCAGAGCAGGAGATATGCCGATTCACGAAATACGTATCCGTGGGAATGAGCAGGTTTCAGAGGAACGTATCCGACAAACACTGAATAACGGCTCTGAGAATATTGAACAGGCACTGAAAACTATGTTTAAAGTAATGCCCTATTTTAATGAGGTGCGCTTACAAGTTAATGAGGAAAACGCCGCTCGTGTAGCGACGATTACCGTTGATGAAAAACGCCTCTCTTCAAATGCTTATCTTGGACTTCGTCCACCGCTTTTTGTAAAGTTTAACCGTGTCACCAACGGGGAAGTCGGTACCGGTTTTCAGATGGGAAAACCGACTGGCGTTGGACCTTTATGGAGGTGGAATGTAGAGGACACGTTAAGCACGCAAACTTATAATCTTTTTGGGAAAGTTAGTTACAATTCAGGAAATCCGCATTTTCACTACCATTTTGGCGGCAGAGCGAACTGGGGTAAACCTTATGTTTGGAATCTCGGACTTACAGCACAATTCCACCGACAGACCGATTTGATGGCTCCCGAACTTTTTCCTCACTATAACAATCCTGCCTACAACGATTCGGCAACCACGTTTCAACTGATCTTTGGGTATCCCGACCCTCATAATTATTATTTGAGACAGGGAATTGGAGTAGGGCTGCGCTGGAGTCCGATAATGCCGACCCACTCCTTCAAATTGGGGATGCTTGCCGAATCACACACAAGTCTGGAAAAAAGCACAGATTGGATTCTGGCAAAATGGGTGCTAAAGAAATTGACAGTCAGAGAAAATCCTTCAATAGACCCTGGTCAAATGCGAAGCCTCACTTTTCAATACGATTTTAATACACAAACGGATTATCTTGGATGGCATAATACACTCTTCGTTGAGCATAGTAACACTGCTGTCGGCTCCGATTTTGATTTCACACGGGCTCAATTGCATTTTCGGTATGCTTTTCCTTTAGATAACCACCGTATTCGCACACGATTGCTTTTCGGTTTCGCTAATGCTCCTCTACCAATCCAAAGAAAATTTGTAATTAGCGGACTTGGAGGGTTGAGAGGTTACCCTTTTTATGTCACCATAAACGATGCTGAAAAAGAAGCCTCCACAGAACCGTTGTATGAAGACTCACAATATACGTTTATAGGAGACCGCGGGGTTTTGCTTAATATTGAATTTCATTACCGTTTATCAAACCTGTCAAAATGGAATATTTTCAATAACATTTTCCTTGTCTTTTTCTTTGACGAAGGACAAGTTTGGAATGTTTCAGACAATACCTTTACTTTCGAGCCAAAAGCAGATGTCGGCATCGGTTTACAGTTTCAAGAAAATGGGCCGTTAAGAATCAATATTGCCAAAACATTGGATTCATTGAAAGGTTGGCAAACCTCTTTTTCATGGTATAATAGTTTTTAATGAAAAATATACGAATTATAATCTCATTAACCTTTCTCATTATAACATTCTTCCCGAACACACTTCGAAATTCGCAGGCAAATCAGGAGCATGAATTCACCTTCGTTCGCCTCCAATATAGAGGTAATCTCACCCGACTCAGTAGTTGGGAGGTAGATTATCCTGCTTCTGACCGAAATTTTTTGTATCAACTCAGCAAGCAGACGAATATTGATGTTGCCTCCGACCCGATACAAATTCCTGTCTGGTCGGAAGATTTATTTGATTATCCATTTGCATACATATTGGAGGTAGGGAGTATGCGGCTTACCAAAGCAGACGCGGAAAACTTGCGTGAATACCTCCTACGCGGTGGGTTCATCTTTGTTGATGATTTTCATGGTGGGATGGAGTGGAAGTGGTTCTATACAGAGTTCAAAAAAATATTCCCGAAACGGGAACCAGTGGACATCCCTGTATCACATCCGATTTTCAGGTGTTTTTTCAAAATTGAAAAACTAATTCAGATTCCTGGGTTACGAGCACTCTTTAGTGGGCGAACCTATGAACGTTATGATGGACATCCAGCACGGTATTTGGGGGTTTTTGATGACAAAGGGCGGCTCATGATGATGATATGTTTCAATTCAGACCTTGGCGATGCGTGGGAACACGCTGCAGAGGATTTTTATCCGCGAGAATATTCCAATATAGCGCTGAAAATGGGGATAAATGCTGTTATCTATTCACTTACACATTAATGGCGTTTGCCTGTCTTCTGAAGAATTTACCGTTTCAGTTCTCCCCATTTAGTTGTTAGTTTCCCTCCTGCTTCGACTGACATTGAGTCACCTCTCCATAGGTCATAACCGTTTCCAGATTCATCTTTGAAACGGCCTAACCAAGGTGCTTCGTCAAAATGCCATAGTGAAATAGTATGTTCATCAACCTTGAATTTTCTTTCTGGAATTTTCCAATCTCTTTCCGGATATCGGAGAATATTCGAAATTCGCACTTCATCTATATACCCCCGAAATTTCACATTTTCTCCAACGAAACGAGGCGGTTCCGGTTTCTGCGGAACAATAATTCCGCCAATACGAAAGGGCTTATTTGAATCAACGAGATGTCCACCCTGACAGCACCAAATGCCTCCATTGCCGTTAATTCCCATGCCTGCTCTGGCATTGTACATACCAACGACATGCACCCACTGCTTTCTGGGCAGCGGATTTATTTGAATAGTTATTGAAGAGTCCCGTCCTCGGTCATTGTGAGCTGCCCATGATCCTAAGACACCTCTACTGCCAGATATAACCAAATTGAATCGCCCTTCTTGACCAAAAATCGACCAAAATTTCGATGGTCCTGGCGGTTCTTCAAAGTAGACCCAGGCTTCAACAGTCAACTGCTCAAACTGTTCATCAGGAAACCATGAATCGACGGTGCCAACATAATCGTGTTTTCCATCCAGCTGCAACATCCTTCCATCCTGAGGAGATGGCGGTGGTAAGGCTTGGACACTCAGCGAAACCAATGTTAAGAAAAGAAAACCTGTAATGAGTTGTCGGAATATCATTTTTTATTTCCTTGAGGGATGAACCCTCATCAAAAATTGACAGTGGTTATAATAACCGTTATTTATGATTATGCCAGTTCTCTTATTGATGCGCTGTAACTCTTCTCGCTCCAGCGGAGCAGATGAATATAAATCAAACTACCCTTTCAAAAAATATATCTAAAGAATTTAGCGCTTAAGCTCTCCCCACAGAACGCTAAGTTTCTTCTGTGCAGTGATTGGCAGCACATCACTCCTCCAGAGATCATAACCATTTCCAGATTCATCTCTATAACGGCTGGAAAAAGGTTCTTCATTAAAATGCCATAGTGAAATAGTATGTTCATCTACCTTGAATTTTTTTTGCGGAATTTTCCACTCTCGATCCGGATATCGGAGGATATTCGAAATTCGCATTTCATCAATAAATCCCCTAAATTTCACATTTTCTCCACTGAAATAGCGTTTTTCTTGATTTTTGGGAATGATACCGCCAATACGTAAGGGCTTATACGATTTCATGAAATGTCCACCCGGACAGCACCAAATGCCGCCTTTACCATTGAATCCCATGCCTGCTTTGGCATAATACATCCCAACGACATGCACCCATTCCCGTGTAGGCAGCGGTAAAGAGTTAACAACCATTGAAGTGTCTTTTGCGGCCTTATGTGCTGCCCAAGACCCTAAAGAACCCCCACCGGTCACAATAAAATTGAATCGCCCTTCCTGACCAATGATTGACCAAAGTTTCGATGGTCCTGCAGGTTCTTCAAAGTAAATCCATGCTTCAACAGTCAACTGCTCAAACTGTTCATCAGGAAACCACGCCTCGCCGGTGCCAACATAATCGTGAGTTTCATCTAATTGCAGCATCTTTCCACCCGCAGGGGATCGTGGTGGTAATGCTTGGGCACTCAGCAAAAACAATGTTAACAAAAGACAATATGTAATAAGTTGTCGGAAAATCATTTCAATCTCTTTGAGGATGAACACTCCAATAATTGCAGATTTTACGCTAATCAATCCCACCGATGCTTTGAACTGTTGCATATATCATATATCAATTGTTCGAGAAGTACTTCCTTATCAAATGGAGTTGTTTTCAATTGAATTTCCACTTCCAACGTTTTTTCCAGAGCAGTCATTAATTCCTCAGCAGTGAATGCGTGTAACGTTTGAAATATCTTAAAAGCAATATAAGGATTTCGTTTCAGAATGTTATAAGATGCTGAATTTGGTAAGAGATCTTTTATCTCCTCTGCAAGCGGTTGAAAAATTTTTGTTGTAAAATCAGGGTAGCGCATCTGACTACTTATCGGTTTGATACCCTTTTTGCCAATGATTAACTTCGCTTGGAGAGTCAATCGGAGGTGGCTTACTATTGCTGCAGTGAGTGGGATCGGTCCTTGACCGCTTGCTAACACTTCGCGAAGGCTTTTCAATGCTTGCCGAGTTGAACGTTTTCCGATTGCATCGGTAAGATCAAAAATTCTGTCAAAAGCACTCTGTGTTACCAAATTACGGACATCAAGTTCATCTACCTGCTGTTTATCACCGACAAAGTTGATAATTTTGTCGATTGCCTCAGCAATAGTATGCATGTCGCTACCGGTTCGGCTACGGAGTTGTTCAAACGCGCGCGGCGTAATTTTCTTATTATATGTAGCAAACTTTTCCATAACCTTTTTATAAAGCGGATCACGGTTAAGTGAAGTCCCTTTTTCCAAAGGATCAAAAGAAACATACCTACCCACTTCTTGAATCGCTTTAGCAAACCGATTTGTCTTACTTACCTCATCTTTCACCGTAAAAATAAGCACACTCGTTTTAGGCAGATCGCCTTGAAGCCATTCCAATAACATATCCGCATCATCATTACTGCTACTATTTGCCGAATGGATATCCAGTTGCGCTGCAAGTTTGGGTATACGTGTGAAAAATGCTTTCACATCATCGGTTAATCCGCCTCCCAATGTTTCACTTATCTCTTCAACAGCACTACTGAAATCTGCATGCTGATTAGCAATCTGTTGCGTAGGCACACCGAGAAGTTTGGCGATATCCGTAACACATTTTTGAACATCTTCCGTTTCAACCTGCATTGCATCACGGATAACAGTCAGTGGTGAGGTGCTCAGTTTTTGTGTCTTGAATGCCGGAAAATCATCCACTACAATAATCCGCCATTTTGACATCATCGGATAGGTCTCAGCATTGCTGAGAATCTCCCTAACGGAGGCGACGTTCCCATCTAAAGAGGTTAAATTGAAATCACGGGTATCAGCAGGCAGGAGTTTATCCAGCATCTGTTTGAGCGTCCCTTCAATAAGGAAAGTTTCCTTACCACAGAGTAGATAAACTGGGGCAATCTTGTTTCCTTCGATTTCACGGAGAATATTTACAGGTTTTGCTTCTGGATTTTGTTTCATGAGGACAAACTGTCACTAATTTGGAAGCGCTCAGGTTGCACTATCTTTAACAGTTTCCTTTTCGGTTCCCAGGGCTGCGAATGCTGAAAAACGTTTCTTTGTATCTTGTGTGCCACAGTTTGGGCATTTCAGCGGTTTCTTCGTATCGTTTGTGCGTTGTAACACCTCGAAATTAGTTTTACAAGCGTTGCAATCGTATTCAAAAATAGGCATTGTTTTCCTTCCATAAGTTTTAATTTTTTCGGAGAAACTTGTGTCTGAAGATTTATATGGGACGAACAATAACTTTGACTTTTGTGCCTTTTGGCGGAATTACATCAGTATTGACACGATAGGTGCGATCATCAGTGCCGCCGGGCAATGGGTTATTGAGAAGCGAATCCGGGTCACGATAGACTGCAATGAGGTTATGATAAAGCTGTACGGTAAGTTGATCATTGATAAGTCTTCCACCAGTGAAAACCCAATGTGTTTTTTGCATCGGTTGCCCAGTTATAACATCCCACACCAACTCGCGTGCGGGACGGGAAACAACATTTTCCTCCCTTTTCCATTCAACCCAAATTTCAACATGTGCCCCTTTAGGTTCCCGTGGATCTCCTTGAACTTCAAGATTCATGCCGGGTTTAAGGTCTAACATACCGAGTGCTGTATAAACATAAATCGGCTCTGCATCAAGAATTAGGATGCTCTCATGCGATTTACCGCGTGTGCCACAAGCTAAGAATTCAATTACAGTGTCATCACTTGCGATGTTAATTTCTCCAGGAAAAGTCACTTCCTTTTTCTTCGTATCAACAACAACAGTACCCAACTGATAAACATTTTCAGATATCTTCTTGATATCTGTTAGTTTTACATCCGTAGCAGCAGTGGATTTTGGATAGATTTCGAGCATTACAGATTCCGTATTGTCACTTTCATCTGAATCTTCAAAATCCACGCGGACAGAGATCTCCGTTTCCCCTTCTTCTTTAGGCACCCAGTCAACTGAAACAACGGACTCATTGAGGGAGGATGTCCAGAAAACCTCTGCTGTTTGTATCTCTGTGTTGTCAGCATAAAACTTGACATTCAGCGTTTTATCAAGTGGAGTACCGCTATTTCTAAGCGTGGCACTGAGCTTAACTGCTTCCCCAACACGAGGCGATGGCGGTGAAAAACGCAAACTTTGGGGTACTACGCCAATATTTGGTGCTGTTGGACCAACAAGTGCACGGCTCAAAAACATTACGGAAAAGCAGGTTGACATAAAATCAGTTGACGTTCCAGGACTTTGCCACCTACCGTCCGATTTTTGTTCTGTGACCATCATGTTCCCAATTTCATCGTACCAGTCATGACCCGCTAACGTTTCTACCTTTGGCGGGATGTCGCTAAAGCGCTGTAGGGAAAGAAGATAGTAGTAGAGCCAAGAATTTGAACCCGGATTTCGGGTAAGTGACCAATACTCTCCTATCCAGTCAATACCCTTTCGCACCTGGGGATCATCAATAGAAACACCACAGGCACGAAGTGCCCACAAACCTGTAGCCGTCATGCTACCGTAGACACCTATTCCCCAAAGTGACCCTCCTTCAACTAAATTGTAGAGCCACCCACCCGTTTCGGTTTGGTTTCTCCGAATCCAGTTTTCGGCACGTGTCCATGTATCCTGTGGAATCTCAAGTCCCCAATGTTTTGCAGCATATAGCGCATAAATAACCATGTTCATGTGTGCACCGTCTGCTGAGTAACCGTAGCCCCAACCGCCATCATCTCTTGGATCATCAAACTCATCACCGGGGACAGGGAGTTGCTTTTTAACGAGCTGGTTTACTGCGAATTGTGCACGGTCCCGATAATTCGGGTTCTGTATTGCGACTAATACTGGAATAAGTACAGCATATTGGTACACATCAAGGTTATTCCAATCCTGTTCCAGAAGGAATGTAAGACCTTTCTGTACAGATAAGTCAGACGGTGTACGTCCTGCAGCAAGCAATGCCTGCAATGCTAATGATGTTTCCTGTATCGGGTCCTCGCCAAAATTCCAGACCGAACCCGGAATGAAATTTTCTGCTAAACCTTTCAGACTCGCGCCACAGATAACACAAGTTAAAATCATCTGGTTTTCAATGCCGCACTGCAAACAGATACGACTACTCTTCCCTTGTTGTGTTTCTATCCACGCAACACCCCCATCTATTGAAGCTTGGATTTGTTCAGGCGTTACTGGGGGGAATGTCCTTGAAGTGGCGACTATAGTAGCATGTGCCATATTGTTTGCACTGTTGAATTCTTTAATATGCTTATCACCTGTGGGGTTGACGACAGCATAGATCTCAGTTTTGCCAGAAGATGGTTGCCATGGAGTAGTCACACGACCAGTTGTTCCAGCTTTTAGGTCTAAAATAACATCATTGCATAAGATTTGGAGCGGATCGGTCGCTGGATCACCCTCATAAAGTTCAACTACTAAATCTTCGTTCATCGTTGGGGTTCCATCTCCAATGTTTTTCACTTCAACCGATATTGTAATCTCTTCACCTTCAACGGGGTTAGGATTAGAAAAGATAATACTTTTAGTATCAATCTGAAAATCTGGAAGTTGTGCGTCCGCATTGCCAAGAATGGCCGCAACAAAAAATATTCCGATTGCAACAGCGATTAATTTTTTCATAACACACCTCCCAATAATATCAACAAGCACTCTTGTGGACAGGCTTTTTAAGCCGATTTATACCACTTCTAAACATCCTTCAATGCGTAATCAATTTCCTTCCCAAAATCCAATTGAAACGGTAGAGGGCTGCGGAATAGCGTTTGCAAAACTCCTGACGCCATCTGCTGCCCATTTGCTGACTTGACCTTGGAATGTCTCACCCAACATGTCAGCAATCCAAATACCGCTGTCTGCGGGTGAGAAGGTTACCGCAACAATTGCCAAGCCAACTTCAAATTCTTTGAGTTTTGTACCTGTTGATGATAGATTGATCAACATATTATTATTTCCGGCAAGCCATACACTTCCGTCTTTTGGATTAACACTGGGTGAAACAGGAGTGGGAATGTCGGTTAAATCTACTAACACTTCGCCATTGGGTGAAAGGCGAACAACCCTATTATGCTGCGTGTCAGCTATCCACACATTTCCTTGATAGTCTACCGACAAACCACCTTTGGGTTCGTCCATCGGTGGCGCACTTGCAAGCAGATTTCCATTTGAATCGTAACGCCCAATAGGGCCTTTTCCATCAGTAATCCAGCAGCTGCCATCCTTTGGATTTACAGCCACGCTGAACCTACCACTGTCTAAATTCGCGGGCCCATCGGGCGGAATTACTTGAGCAAGAATATCTTTTCCATCAGCAGAAATCTTTCGGACGCCGTCGAGTCCAGCAACCCAAACGGTTCCGTCAGCAGGGTTAACAGATATACCTGTAGGTGCTTTAATCTCAGGTGTTTGATCAAATGCGCCTGTTGCTGAATCGTATCTGAAAACCGCATTCCCAGCTGAAACCGCAATCCAAACTATCCCATTAACCGGATTGACCTGCACAGCACTTGCATTTGTTAAACCTTGGATAGCAGACGGATCTGCTGCGCCATTTGCATGTAATTTGTAAACAGTATCGCCACCACTAACAACCCAACATTCCCCGTTATACTGACCATGCCCAGCAGCGACACACATCAGAAACAGCAATGTTGTCCACATCATTTTTTTTCTCACTTGTATATCCTCTTTTTCCTTATATAGAATTTGGCTAAAAACTTTTACGGTAATATGAAGTATCGTTTCAATTTTAGCATTTTTCAATGTAATTTTCAAGGTATTTTGTTTGCAAATAGAGAGGACAGCGATTAGGTTATCAATCATCTTACAATAGATAATAGCAAATACGATGCCAATTGTAGTCAACTGCTGCAGCGTAAACCATAGCGAGTCATTGCTGCAACAGTGAAAAATATAGTTACAAAATGAACATTATTGTCTATAATTTGAACACTTCATCTAATTTTCAAAACATTGGATTGTTTTAAGTATCACACTCAACTATTACTTCTACGTTTTCTTCTTGACATTCTTGTAGAAAATTGTGTATACTTCATAAACAGTATTGAATTTGTTTATGTTCTGTAAGGCTACTTGGATTAGAGTCCCATAAATTTGAGGGATACAACAAAATGGTTACTCTTTTTTCTCAAAAAAATTGCACCCTTATTCCTCTAATTTGGTTATTCATTTATTCTGCAATAATCCCAATGCAGCTGTCTAACTACGTCCTCTGTATTGGCGAAGATGGACACATAGAATTTGAATTTGCGGCGAATGGGTGTTGTACAGACGTGCCTGCTTACGATTTGGATCACCCAGAGGAAGCTGCTGCGAAAAATGAAGACCACTGTGGCGAATGTGTTGATTTTCCCATTTTCGCTTCTCTAAACAGTGAGTTATACATTGTTTCCGCCCAAGAAAATTTGCCAATACAAGATACAGTCTCAGTAACCTTACCGATTTCACAGGAAATATCAAATTATTCCATTCCAACATCTACTCTATTTTCAGTTATCCCACCATTAATTAATCCTACGCTCATTTCACTTCGTACTGTTACGCTCCTCATTTAATCCTTCCCGCGCTATTTATAGTAAAATCTAAAAATAACTGGACATTTTCTTAAGATTAGCGGCATTTGTAGTCGCGCAATTCATTGCGCCTCGGACATTTATGGCGTGTTTAAAATCCACATAAGAACAAAATGTCCAAATAATTATGGGTTTCACTATAAAATTCATCTTGTCCTGATCCTCTATAGATTATTCTTATTGCAGGTGACGTTGAATTGTTCTAAATCAATGTCATCTGGACTGCTGTCGTGTAACCTTTGTTACAAGGTTTCGCGAACGTAGTTCAATTGATTCCATTGATTAAGCGATTGTCGACTGCTAAATACGATCTTTTACAGTCTAACTTATGAGGAGTTTAATACTCATGAAATTAAAACCAAGCATTATCATTGCAATGATAGGAATGTGTTTCTTAACCTTCAATATTTTGCTGCAATCTGCTTACGCTATTCAAATTGAAGAAGTTAATCTTGAGTCTGCAATCGAGACTGCGTTGAGTGAAAATCCAGCACTTAAAGCGATCCGCGAAAAAGTTAAAGTTGCACAAGTCCAACTTGATGGTATTGCGCTGTTCAGTAATCCGGAATTGGAATCAGAACTTATCGGTGGTTCTGATGCAGAGCAGATTTTTGAATTAACTAAAACTTTTGAACTCGGCGGACAACGCAGCCATCGAAAACAGATAGCGAAAATAAATCTTGAAAAAGTTAACCTTATACTCACTGAAGAATCTCAGAAACTTACCAAATCTGTCAAACATGCTTTTTATCAACTTGTTCTTGTACAAGAAAAACTTAAGTTAACAAAAGAGATCATCAAACACAATCAACAGATACTCGACATGGCACGCGTTCAGTTTGAAGCAGGCGATATTTCTGTTACACAGGTCGGTTTGGCAAATATCCAGTTGCAATCAGCACTGCGTGAGTCTGCTACGTTAGAAAGTGATTTGCAGTTGGCGCGGCTTGAATTGAACGGTTTGATGGGAACTTCGCTTGACGCAGCTCTGACCGCAATCGGAGAGTTGCCGAAAGAAATGTCTAAAGATTTGGACCTTGATGCATTGAAGTTGCACGCGCTTGTCCATCGTGCTGACCTGAAGTCGCTAAGATTAAACGTCAAACAGACCGAAAGTACACATCGGCTTGCAAAAGCGGCAAACATCCCTGACCTGAGCATCGGCGGCATTGCAGAACGGAGTTTAGGTTCAACAGGATTCGGGGTGAAGTTTTCAATACCTTTGCCACTGTTCGACTGGAATCGTGCTGAGATCAATGCTGCAAAGGCGCAAAAGCAGGTTGATACAATTGAAATCACCAATTCTGAGAGGCAAATTATCCGTGAAGTAATAACAGCATTTGTTTCGCTGAATGCTGCACAAAAAAACCTTAAATTTTATGATGACAATTTGCTGAAGTTGCTCAATGAAAACCTAACGCTCACGCGTTCTGCCTACGAATTGGGGGAGGCAGAGCTTTTAGAAGTGATTTTAATACAGAGCGAATTTGTCAAAACACGATTTGCTTATCTTGACGCGCTTGCGGCGTATCACAAAGCATTCGCAGAACTTGAAGCCGCTATCGGCACTTCCATCGGATTGGTTATTGAATAGTACGATAGTCAGTTACCATGCACGCAACGTGCCTACTACCTTTAAGGAGACATAAAAATGCCACGCTATTTTCATCTTACGCTATTATTGTTGGGAATCTCTGTTGTTACGATAAGTGGTTTGTTTTCATCAAACCCTGACCTCACATTAACTTGGGCAGCTGAAGAAGAGATAAAAAATGAAAAAGGTCAACACAAAGAAGACGATCCGCACATCCAGGCTGAAGACGGAGGACATGCACACGACGCAGAAAACACGGTTACTCTCACCGATAAAGCAAAAGCCAACATCGGTTTGGAAACTGCAGAGGTAGATATTCGCGCTATTGAAAGGGTTGTACAAGTTACAGGCAACGTCATTGCCCACCCTGGAAAGCATGCAATTGTTACGCCAAGGATTGGTGGTATCGTAAAACGTATCCATTCCAACCTTGGTGCCTCGGTGAAAAAAGGTGATGTGCTACTCGAATTGGAGAGTGTAGATTTGCAATTGGCTGAGATTGATCTGATTGAAGCAGTGCATCAACAGAAATCGTTAGATGCCAAATTAACAAAACAGAAATCGGTTTTTGCTAAGCAGATACGACTGGAATTACAAACGCGACAAATTGACTATTTGGAATCTCTTGCTGAACTGCAAGAACAGAAAACCGCTTATGAGAAACATAGGTCTATAGCCATCGCTAAAACCATTTCCACTTTAGAGCAGATGCGCGTTGACCTTATCAAAGCTGATGTTGAAAGCAAATTAATTAAGAATACGCTTGAACGTATTGAAATGCTAACCGAAAAACGTATCTCTGCACAGAAGGAACTTATTGCGCAAAAGGCAGAATACACGAAAGCAACTAACGCATTGGCAGGTGCAAAACGACAATTTCAACTCCTCGGTGTCAGTAAAAAGACGCTCCAAAAGATTCTTGACGATGATGGAACAACACCTATACTCACGCTTCTGAAGACTAATAGCAAAGCACAATCAAAATTAACGCAAACGACTGATAATGTTGATGCGTTGAAATACGTGACGCTAATAGAGGAAGCAACGGGTTTGGTAGATGCAGGAACAGCGTATAAATCTGCTGTTATTAAGGTTGAAGCGAACAAACTCCGTGCATTAGCTGTAGGTTTGACCGAAACACATCTGGAAACACTTACAAAAACCACTTCGGTTATATCTTTCAATGATTTACACACCGATGAACTTATTGAAAAATATTCACCTTTTATGACAAGTTCAGAAGCGTTAGAGGCATTGCTGCAGACAGAAGAAGCGCAACGTAGTGCTGCTATTGTGTTAGCAAAGGTCCGCCAGAAACTTGAAGTGTTCGGTATGACTTCGGGCAAGATAGATAAGGTTATAGAAATAGGAAAACCTCACTCCCGCTTCTATGTCACAGCACCAGCCACAGGACAGATCATTAAGCAAGATGTAACGCTCGGTGCAACCGTTGACAAAAGCGATTCCCTATACGCAATACTCGACACTGGCGTTGTTTGGGTTGAAGGTGAGGCTTATGAAGATACGCTTGCTCTTTTAGAGGATAAGTGGCAGGTAGGCAGTGAGGTGCGAATTCGTGTCCCTGCTTATCCTAAAACAGTATTTATGGGAAAGATTTCTCAAATATCGGCAGTCGTGGATTCAGAGAAACGGACAGTCCACTTTTGGACTGAGGTTGACAATGCTAAACATCAATTAAAACCTGGCATGTTTGCGGAACAAACGCTTGTTATTGAAAAATTGGATGACGTCTTAAGTGTGCCGTTGAGTGCTGTCCTACAAGATAGTGCAACACAGATTGTCTTTGTTCAGTCGGGAAACACTTACGTTAAGCATGAAGTTGAAGTAGGTGTAAAGGATGACCAGTATATTGAAATCAGAGATGGCTTACTTCCGGGTGAATTTGTTGTTGTCCAGGGAACGCATCAACTCATGAGCGCTTCAGCAGGTTCCGCAGCAGTTGTTGACCCACATGCTGGACATTCACATTAATCACGGTTCCAAGGAGGAAAATCAATGTGGTCAAAAATCACCGAAGCTTCACTGCGAAACAGACTCCTTGTTATTTGTGGACTTATCGCAGCAATCATTATCGGCTTCAGGATGTTCCAAACGGCACCGATTGACGTTTACCCCGATATCAATCCACCTCGCATCACTGTCCTAACTGAAGCGCACGGCTGGTCCCCCGAGGAGATGGAGACTCTTGTGACACTGCCGATTGAAAGTTCAATGAACGGTGCGCCTGATGTTACATTGGTTCGCTCATCGTCAGCAATCGGTTTGTCGCTTGTTTTCGTTGAATTTGAATGGGGGATGGATATTTTTCTGGCGCGACAGATGGTTTCTGAACGTCTGCAACTTGTTGCACCGAATTTACCCGAAGGCGTTGATGCGCCAATTATTTTACCCACTTCCTCTCTCTTGGGAGAGATAATGGAATACGCGCTTGTTGATGAATCGGAATCAAAAGAAAAACTTGACCCGATGGAGATGCGCGACATAGCAGATTGGGTAATAAGGTTTCGCCTCCAATCACAAGGCGGGATTGCAAATGTGATAAACATTGGAGGTTATATCAAGCAATTTCAGGTTTTCGTCAATCCTGAACGGTTGGTAAGCTACGGCATTTCACTTGAAGATGTTGCACATGCGCTCGAAAAGAGCAACGATAATGCCTCAGGCGGATTTCTCATCAAGGACGCACGTGAATTGATGATTAGAGGGTTAGGACGGATTTCTACAGTTGCCGACATTGAAAATGTTGTGATTGATGTCCGGGAACATAATACGCCTGTCCTTGTCAAGGACATCGCGACAGTTAAAATTGGGTCTCTTCCTGAAATTCGTCGGGGTGCAGGAAGCCGCAATGGCGAAGAAACCGTTTTAGGTAAGGTCATCAAACAACCCGGTATCAATACGCTTATCCTTAGTGATAAAGTGAAATCAGAACTTGAATCTTTAGAGAAGTCGCTACCAGAAAATGTAAAGGTTGAAGTTGAATACGCACAAGCAGACCTCATTCGCCGTGCTGTGGATACTGTCAAAGATGCATTGCGGGATGGTGCAATTCTCGTCGTCATCGTCCTAATCATCTTTCTCTTCAATGTTCGCAGCGCGCTTATTACACTGACTGCCATTCCATTATCTTTAATAATCGCAATTATTGTGCTGCTTTGGCAGGGCGGCACGCTCAACATCATGACGCTTGCTGGATTAGCAATTGCAGTCGGAATGGTGGTTGACGATGCGATTGTATACGTAGAAAACATCTTTCGGCGATTGCAGGAATATTTTCATCTGCGTGAATTAGGAAATGAAACTGACGAAACACCGACACAAGTTGTGACACGCGCAAGCGATGAGATGCGGGTATCTATCGTTTTTGCGACCTTAATTATCATTCTCGTGTTTTTACCGCTGTTCAGTCTCAGCGGTATTGAGGGTAGAATGTTCCGTCCGCTCGGTTGGGCTGTTGTAATTTCTATGGCGGCATCACTACTCGTCGCTTTAACAGTGGTACCAGTCTTAAGTGACTTACTTTTGGGACGTGTCAGGGATATACCGTTGCATGAACCTACCGCAGGCGTTGATCCCTCAAGAAAACGGGGTGTGTTTACAGGGATTAAAAGCATATACAACGGTTTCCGCAACCTTGTGATACGATGGAGGCTTTTTGTTGTCACATTAGCACCCGATTCGGATGTTGATGATGCTTTGACGCTTCAGCCTGTTGTCATGTGGATCAAACGGGCTTACCGTCCTATTCTCTCATTGGTCATGCGTTTGCGTTGGCTTGTTGTAGCAGTTGCACTTTTATTAGTGATATTGACTTTTGCAGCAATTCCGCGATTAGGCAGAGAATTTTTGCCTGTAATGGACGAAGCTACGTTCACAATCAGCGTGTTTTCACCACCTGGAACCTCACTAAATGAATCTACACGTATTGGTCGTGAGATGGAAACAAGGTTGTTGGAAATTCCAGAGGTGACAAGCGTCAGCAGTCGGACAGGGCGTGCCGAAGCGGATGAACACGCACACGATGTGAATACGCATGAAATCGTGCTGAATTTCATGCCGCCAGATGAACGTGAGGAAACACGGGAGGACCTCCTTGCCGAAGTGCGAGAGCTGCTTTCCACAGAAAACTTTCCGGGCGTTCAAGTATCCGTTGGTCAACCGATTCAACACCGTCTTGACCATCTCTTGTCGGGTGTTAGCGCACAAGTGGCATTAAAACTTTTCGGACCCGATCTTGACATACTAAGGCAGAAAGCGGAAGAAATTGAAGCAGTCATGTCTGGAATTGATGGCGTTGCCGACCTACAAGTTGAGCAACAGGTGCAGGTTGAACAACTCCAAATCAAAGTTAAGCGTTTTGAAGCAGCACGGTACGGCTTAAGCGTTCAAGACATAACGCACTTTGCAGAAGCAGCTTTCAAGGGTGAAACAGTCAGCCAAATTATACAAGGACAGCGGCAGTACGATCTCGTGATCCGAATTGATCCAACCCTTGTCAAAACCGTTGAGTCATTCGGTAATCTAAAACTCCGAACACCTGCAGGCGCATTTATTCCGTTGAAACAAGTTGCTGACGTGAGTTTCGGCTTTGGACCGAATACTATCAATCGCGAGAACGTCTCTCGACGTATCGTGATTCAATGCAACGTCCAGAACAGAGACCTCGGCAATTTTATTGCTGAAGTTCAAAAAGAAATTGAGGCGCATGTTGATGTACCTGAAGAATATTTCCTCACTTATGGAGGGCAGTTTGAAAGTCAACAGCGCGCACAAAGACGTATTCTAATTCAAACTGGTTTTGTTTTTATTGGTATCTTTATTTTGCTTTATCTTGCGATGGGGTCAATGCGGCTTTCAATATTAGTCATACTGAATCTACCACTGGCGTTAATCGGCGGCGTTGTCAGTGTTTTCCTCACTGGCGGCGTGTTGAGTATTCCGTCTATGGTAGGTTTCATTCTGTTGTTCGGTATTGCCGTGCGTAACGGTATCATTTTGGTCTCTCACATTAATGCGCTGCGTAAGGAAGGCATGCCGCTATACGATGCTGTGATGAAGGGTGCATCGGAACGGATTAGCCCTGTCCTAATGACAGCTTTGACAACAGGGTTAGGTATGCTACCCCTGGCGCTTGCACACGGCTCAGGTGCAGAACTTCAGAAACCACTTGCAATTGTTATCAGTGGTGGCATGATCACCGCAACCTTTTTAACGCTCCTTGTTTTACCGGCATTGTATTATCTTGTTGAAAAACGTAATGCCGATCAATAAGTGCGTGTCAACTATAGTGAATTATAAAAATAAGTAGACATTTTCTTTTGAGTTGATACGTTTGTAGTCGCGCAATTCATTGCGCCTCTTCTCTTTTGTAGGAGCGACCTCCTGGTCGCGACTTTATGATTAAAACTGTAGGTTGCTTTGTAAACGCACCAAACGACAGTGTATCGTTAATTGTAAATCTACTATAATGACCCAAGTTGCCACCTATTTCGCAAATGCTCTTGTAGGAGGGGTTTCTAACCCCGCCAAATGCCAAACGCGCATTTGGTGTTGATTTGGATTTTAGAAC
>LXNJ01000560.1_pt1 | contig 25399 bp, 20 predicted proteins | sample 809081 | NCBI WGS metagenome assembly LXNJ01 (sample SAMN04870510, study PRJNA318959) | sponge metagenome | biome: sponge; feature: marine sponge reef; material: water | host: Petrosia ficiformis | place: Greece: Milos, Mediterranean Sea | collected 2013-05-29 | depth 5-7 m | reverse complement strand
GTCTGGCAGCGCCAGGTCGCCCGCCTGATGCAGCAGCTGCGCCGGAGACTGAATTAGCGAAGAGGCGGATGGGGCAGCTTCCCTTGGTGCCGGACTTGTTCTAGGTCAGCGCAAGAGGCGGCGGGGCGCGAGAGGCGCGCCGGCAAACCCCGGAAGAGGCATGACATGACGCTGAGCGTGGCGATCCAGATGGATCCGATCCACAGCATCGACATACGGGCGGACAGCACCTTCGTGCTGGCGATGGAGGCCCAGGCGCGCGGCCACGCGCTCCACTATTACACGCCGGACCGGCTGCGCTTCCGCGACGGTACGGTGAGCGCGCCGATGCAACGCCTGACCGTGCGGGCCGAGGCGGGCAACCATGCCGACCTCGGCGAGGCGAGGCTCGCCGACCTTTCGGAGATGGACGTGATCCTGCTGCGCCAGGACCCGCCCTTCGACCTGGCCTATATCACGACGACCCATTTTCTCGAGCATATCCACCCGGCGACGCTGGTGGTGAACGACCCGGCCGAAGTGCGCAACGCGCCGGAGAAAATCTACGTCAACCGCTATCCGGACCTGATGCCGCCGACCCTGGTCTCGAGCGATCCGGAGGCGATCCGGGGGTTCCGCGACGAGCACGGCGACATCGTAGTCAAGCCGCTCTACGGCAACGGCGGCGCCGGCGTGTTCCACCTCCGGCCCGGCGACGACAATCTCGGCTCGCTGCTGGAAATGTATGCCGAGCAGTTCCGCGAGCCGATCATCGCCCAGCGCTACCTGCCGGAGATCCGCCAGGGCGACAAGCGCATCATCCTGGTCGACGGCGAAGTCGCCGGCGCCGTCTCGCGCATGCCCAACGAAGGCGAGGCGCGCGCCAATTTCCACGCCGGCGGCCAGCCGAAGCAGGCCGTGCTGACCGACCGGGAGCGGGAGATCTGCGCGCGCATCGGCCCGGACCTCAAGGCGCGCGGGCTGGTCTTCGTCGGCATCGACGTGATCGGCGACTGGCTGACCGAGATCAACGTCACCTCGCCGACCGGCATCCAGGAGACCAACCGCCTGTCCGGCACGAAGATCGAGGCCCGCATCTGGGACGCGATCGAGGGAAGGCTGGGCGGATAGCCGGTCTACCGCTGGAGGATGTCGCTGACTTCCTTGAGCTGGGTGCGGGCGCGGAGCAGGAAGAAGCCCTGGGCGGCGAGGTGGTTGGGCTGGACCATGCCGTCGGGCGCGCCGTTGCGCACGATGAGCGGCTGCAGCTCGGCGGCGCGGCGCAGGCTCTCCATCATGTTGGCCCACACCGTCTGTGCCTGCTTTTCGGTCAGGATGTTGGCGAAGTCTGCGCCGAGTTCGCGCAGGATCATGTAGTAGCCGTAGACCCGGCCCTTGGTGCGGTAGAACAGGTCGTCGGACCGGGTGTCGAAGACGATGCCGCCGAACCGCTCGACCCGCTCGGCGATGCGCGCGGAATCCGAGCCGATGTCCGCGTTCACCCGGTCGATCAGGGTCTGGAGATTGTCGGCGCGCCGCTCGAACGTCGCCGCCCCGGCGGCGAGCCGGGTGTTGTAGCGCAGCAGGGAGCGCATGGCGGCGCGGTACTGCGCCTCGGTCGAGGAGGTCGGCAGCAGGCTGACGCTGATGTCCCAGACCCAAGTGTAGGGCGAGTAGCGCAGCTTGCCCATGGCGTCTTCGAGGTCCTTGTCGACGACGCTGGAGCCGCGGGTGCGGCCGATCTTGTCGGCCATCTCGATGGCGAAGCGGCCGAGCGCGTCGCGGACGCCGACCTGGAAGTTGGGCAGGTTGTCGAGCGCCCAGGACGGATAGATGAAGGGATCGTTCGGCGTCCAGGCATGGTCGACGGTCTCGCGCCGGATCAGCGCCGCCGCCATTGCGACCGCCCGGCTGGCACCCTTTTCGGCCGGCACCGTCATTTCGGTGTCGTCGCCGATCCGGTGCATGAGCGCCATGCCGACCGGATAGTAGAGCAGAACGATGGCCAACAGGCCCCAGAGCGCCCAGCGGGCGACGCGCCAGCGCAGGCGGCGCGGCGGCGCGGCCGGCCGGTCAGGCGCGGGCCGGGCCCTGGCGCGGCGCTGGAACAGCCGCCGGAGCCGGCCCGGCCGCTTCGCCTCTCCGGCGCCGGGCTGCGGCCGGTCGGGAACGTCGTCAAACAGCGGGTCTGCTCTGCGGGCCATCGCCAAGAGATGGGGGATGCCGGCGGCGGCAACAAGGCCTGCCGGCGCCCGGACGATGCGGCCGGGCCGGCCGGACCGCGATCAGGCCTTCAGGAAGCCGACGATCCGGTAGGTTTCCGCCAGGATCGGGTCGGCGATGGCGTGCGCCTTTTCCGCGCCGCCGGCCAATACCCGGTCGATCTCCGCCGGGTCGGCGAGCAGCCGGCGCATTTCGGCGTTGATGGCGCCGAGCTGTTCGACCGCAAGCTCGGCGAGCGCCGGCTTGAAGCGGCCGAATCCCTGGCCCTCGAACTCGCCGAGCACGTCGGCGACCGGTCGGTCGGCCAGGGTGGCGAAGATGCGCACGAGGTTGAACGCCTCGGGCCGCGCGTCTTCGGCCGCCTGCGTCACCTGCCCGTCAGCGCCGACGACCTCCGGCCCCGGCAGCGGCTCCGGATCGGTCTTCGCCCTGCGGATCTTGAGCGCAATGGCGTCGGCATCGTCGGTCATGTTGATCCGGCTCATGTCCGACGGGTCGGACTTCGACATCTTCTTCGTCGCGTCGCGCAGGCTCATCACCCGTGTCGCGCCGCCGAAGATCATCGCCTCCGGCGGCGGGAAGAAATCGACGCCGAAATCGTGATTGAACTTCTGGGCGATGTCGCGCATCAGCTCGACATGCTGCTTCTGGTCCTCGCCGACCGGCACATGGGTCGCGTGGTAGACCAGCACGTCGGCGGCCTGCAGCGCCGGATAAGCGTAGAGGCCGAGGGACGCGTTTTCCCGGTCCTTGCCGGCCTTCTCCTTGAACTGGATCATCCGGTTCATCCAGCCGAGCCGGACGATGCAATTGAAGATCCAGGCGAGCTGCGCATGGGCCGGCACGGCCGACTGGTGGAACACGACCGAGAGTTTCGGATCGATGCCCGAGGCGAGCAACGCGGCGGTGACCTGGCGGGTCTGGTCGGCCAGTTGCGCCGGATCCTGCCAGACCGTGACCGCGTGCAGGTCGACCATGCAATAGATGCAGTGAAAGCCCTCGTGCTGCAGCCGCGCCCAGTTGCGGATCGCGCCGAGATAATTGCCGAGCGTGACGCCGCCGGAAGGCTGGATACCGGAAAAGATTCGTTTCATGGAACGGGCCGGTTGGCGCGGAACAGGATGAGCGGAGCAGGACTAAGCCCATCCGCGCCGGCCCGGTCAAGGCGGCGGAATCGTCCCGGCTTCCCGGTCGTCGCGGTCGGAGCGGCGCAGCATGATCCGCATTTCGTCCACCGACGCGGCGCGCAGCAGCAGGCACAGGGCTGCATAGGCCACCGCCCCGCCGATCACCACCGCCAGTATCGAGAGAACCCGCTGCCACACCGCACCGGAAAGCCATGGCCACAGGGCGTCGGCCGCCGGCCAGAGCAGGCCCGCCATGACCAGCGCGGCCAGCGCGAAGCGCGGCAACCGCATCCGCAGGCGGGCATCGAGCGTGAGATGGCCGCGCCGGACGAGATACCAGGCGAGCAGGAAGGTGTTGATCCAGGCGGCGACCGAGGTGGCGATCGCAATGCCGAGATAGCCGACTCCCAGGGGCCAGACCAGCAAGGGCGACAGGACCATGTTCACGACCATGGAAACGATCGCGTAGATCATCGGGCTGCGCGTGTCCTGCCGGGCGAAGAAGCCGGGCGACAGCACCTTGATCAGCACGAAGGCCGGCAGACCGGTGGCGAATACGGCCAGCGCCCAGGCCGTGGCGGCGGCGGCGTCCGGCGTGAACCTGCCGTACTGGAACATCACGGTGACGATCGGCAGCGCGGCGACGATGAGCGCGGCTGTCGCCGGCAGCGTCAACAACATCGACAGTTCGATGGCCCGGTTCTGGACCGCGTTGGCGCGCGATTCGTCGCTTTGCAGCGTGCGCGACAGCTCCGGCAGCAGCGCCGTGCCGATCGCGATGCCGACGAGGCCGAGGGGGAACTGGTACACCCGGTCGGCAAAGTGGATGTAGGAGACGACGCCGGTCAGGAAGGTGCCGATAATGGTGCCGATCAGGATATTGATCTGGGTCATGCCGCCGCTGACCAGGCCGGGCACCATCAGCTTGAGCAGCCGTTTGACGGCCGGCGTCAGCCGCGGCCGGCGCAGGCGCAGGCCGAGGCCGGCCCTGTGGCAGGCCCAGGCGAGCCAGACATACTGGCCGATGCCCGCAACGGCGACGCCCCAGGCCAGCATGTGGGCCGGCGTCTCGAACCGGTCCCGGGGGAACAGCAGGCCGAGGATCAGCACGACGTTGAGCAGGATCGGCGCAGCGGCGGCGGCGGCGAAGCGGTAGGACGAATTCAGCATCCCGCTCATCATCGCGACGATCGCCATGCACAGCAGGTAGGGCAGGGTCAGCCGGGTCAGCAGGACCGCGGTATCGAACAACTCCGGCCGCGCGGCGTGAAAACCCGGTGCTACGACCAGCAGCACCTGGGGCATGAAGATTTCGACCACGACGGTGAACACGGCCAGGCTCAGCACCAGAATGGAAAACACACCGTCTGCGAACAACATCGCCTCGCGCCGGCCGTCCTGCTCCAGCCGTTTCGAGAACAGCGGTACGAACGCGGCGGCGAAGGCCCCTTCGGCAACCAGGCGGCGGAACATGTTGGGAAAGCGGAAGGCGACGATGAAGGCCTCGATCACCCCGACGGCGCCGAGAAAATGCGCCATCAGAATGTCGCGCACAAAGCCCAGGATCCGGCTGGCCAGAGTCCAGAACGCCACGGTTGCAGAGGATTTGAGCAGTTTCACGGCCTGCTTGCCTGCAATGTCTCCGGCGTGTAGCAGAGCAGCCGGGCCGCGGCCCGGCCGTCGGCCGCCACCTGGTCGATCAGGTCGAAATCGCGCCAGTTTGCCGTGACCAGCGTCGCGCCCGTCGTCCGGGCGGTCAGATAGATCGCGGCATCGGCGAAGAAGCGCCGGCGGACGGACCGGTCTGCGCCCTGCAGCCGGGCCAGCACGCCGGCAATCAGGCCCGCCGCCGTCCACCCGGACGCCGGGAGCGAGCTGGTTCGCCTGGTCTCGATCCGGCGCAGCATCTCTTCGATCGCCGCTCTGGAGCGATCTGCGTGCGCCGCATCCGGCGCCAGAGCGCCCAGCCCGAAAGCCAGTTCGGCAAGGCATACAGAGCAGTGATAATGGCGGCGACCGGGCAGTTGCGCATGCAGGGCGGGCGGCATCCGGCCGGCCAGGGCATCGATATAGGCGCAGGTATCCAGCATTACCGGACCGGTAAGGTTCTCTGCCGGAAAGAACGGAAGCGCCGAACGATCCCTGAACCTAAGGGGCTTGCGGCGCTTTCCCGGCCGGATTCGGCGCTGCCAGCGCGCCAGGTCGGCAGCGAGGCTCACAGATCGATCGTGAAGTCCTGCGGCAGCGCCCCGCGCCGGGCAGCGAGCCAGGAGCCGAATTCGTCCGGATCGGCCAGCGCCTCCAGTCCGGCGCGCACCAGATCTGAATCCCGGGCGATGCCGGTGGCGGACCGGGCCCGTTCGTAAAGAACATCGTCGATCCGCGCCGCGATCCGGCGATCCTTGGACGCCGATTCGGCGGCATACGCCACGCCTTCATCGGCCATCCCCATGCCGTGTACCGTCCCGGAGGCGGTATCGTCGGATACCGCGACGCCGACCGCCGCCAGCAATTCCTGCAGCTGGGCCATTGTCATCGTGATCGTTTCAGCCATAACGACCTCCCTTTCGGCGCAATTTGTTATACAAAAATACTAATTTGTCAAACAATTTATGCCGCCGCATACTCCGGAGCCGCGCTGAGGGAGGCGAGCACGGCTTTGCGCACCTCATCCTGCTTCTGCGCGTTGGTTATCTTCATGCCGAAGACATCCTTGACGTAGAAAACGTCGACAACGCGTTCGCCGTAGGTCGAAATCTTGGCGGTGCCGATCTGCAGGCCGCATTCGGTCAAAGCGCGGGTCACGTCATGTAGCAGGCCGGGTCGGTCGCGGCCGTTGACTTCGATGACGGAAAAAAAATTGCTCGCGGTATTGTCGATCAGCACGCGCGGCGGCACTTCGAACACGTCGCGCGCACGCCGCGGCAGCGATTCCCTGCCGACCAGCTCGCGCCAGGGCCGCAGTTCGCCGGTCAGGCTGTTGGCGATCCGGTTCTTGAGGCGCTCCAGATCGCGGGGATCGGAGACCGCTTTGCCGGCGGCGTTCTGGATCGTGAAAATGTCCAGCGCATGGCCGTTGGCCAAGGTGAATATGCGCGCTTCGACGATCGACGCGCCGAACAGCGCCATGGCGCCTGCGATTTGCGAAAACAGCCCGGGATGGTCGGGCGTGTAGACCGTAATCTCGGTAACCGAACGCTTCTCGTCGATCCCGACATCGATGGAAATTTCCGCATTGTCCCGATGTGCGGTTCGGGTGAGCGCGGCGTGGCGGGCCTGGGTCGCACTGTCGAGCGACAGCCAGTATGCGGTGTAGCCGAGTTCCAGAAAATCCTCGATATCTTCGGACGGCAAGTCCGCCAGACGCGCAGCGACCGCATCCTTGGCCCGTGCAACGCGCGCCGTAACGGTATCGGCCACGATACTGCCGCTGAGCAGTTCTTCGGTCCGGTAATAGAGTTCGCGCAGGAGCGCCGCCTTCCAGCCGTTCCACACGGCCGGGCCGGTCGCCCGCATATCGGCAACGGTCAGGACCAGCAGCAGGCGCAGCCGCTCCGGCGACTGACAGTGGTCGGCGAAATCCCGGATCGTCTTCGGGTCGTCGATATCGCGTTTCTGGGCGGTGTTACTCATGACCAGGTGATACCGGACCAGCCACGACACGGTCTCCGTCTCCTGGCTGTCCAGCCCGAGCCGCGGGCACAGTTCGAGGGCCAGATCGGCGCCGATTACGGAGTGATCGCCGCCGCGCCCCTTGGCGATATCGTGCATCAGGACGGCGACGTAGAGCGCCCGGCGCGAAGCCACCTTGTGGACGATCTCGGTCGCCAGCGGATGATCCTCCGCGAGGTCGCCGGTCTCGATCCGGTGCAACAGTCCGATCGCCCGGATGGTATGCTCGTCGACCGTGTAGACATGGTACATGTCATGCTGCATCTGGGCGACGACCCGGCCGAAATCCGGGATGAAGCGGCCCAGCACCCCGGCCTCGTTCAACCGCTTCAACGTCTCGGCGGGATCGTTTTTCGACGTCAGCATGGCGAGGAAGCTGGCGTTGGCCGCCGGATCTTCGCGAACCGCATTGTCGATCGACTTCAGCGATTGCGTAACCTGCCGCAACGCGGACGGGTGAATGTCGAGCCGTTGAATCTGGGCCGTTTCGAACAGCCGCAACATATTCACCGGGTCGCGCCGGAACGCATCTTCGTTCTTTATGTTCAGACGGCCGGACCGGACCACGAAATCGCCGAACTCCCGCTCCCCGCTGAGACGTCCGGGCAGGCGGACCCAGGGGCGCCGCTTGGTCTCGTCCTCCAGCGCGGCGCAAAAGATCCGGGTCAGGTCGCCGACATCCTTGGCAACCAGATAGTAGTGCCGCATGAAGCGCTCGACACCGCGCTGGGATTTCCGGTCGCCATAGCCCATCAGCCGGGCGATCTCGGGCTGGACGTCGAATGTCAGGCGTTCCTCCGGCCGGCCTGTCAGATAGTGCATGTGGCACCGGACGGTGGTCAGGAAGGCGTGCGCCTTCCGGAAGAGACCCGCTTCAAGATCCGAGAAGACATTGCGTTCGACCAGATCGCCGATCGCGTCGACCCGATAGAGATTCTTGGCGATCCAGAACAGTGTATGGAGATCGCGCAGACCGCCCTTGCCGTCCTTGATGTTCGGCTCCAGGACATAGCGGCTGTCCCCCATCTTCGCGTGCCGCACGTCCCGCTCGGCCAGCTTTTGGGTGACGAAACCGTTGGCGCCTTCAGCGGCGGTGAAATCGCGGAATTTCTGGCGCAATCCGCGGTAGAGCGCGGCGTCCCCCCACAGGTACCGGGCTTCCAGCAGGGCGGTCCGGATCGTCAGATCGGACTTTGCCAGCCGGATGCACTCGTCGATCGACCGGGTGGCGTGACCGACCTTGAGGCCGAGATCCCATAAGGTATAGAGCAGGAATTCGACGATCTGCTCCGCGTGAGGCGTCAGCTTCCAATTCGACAGGAACAGCAGATCGATGTCGGACTGGGGCGCCAGTTCACCCCTGCCGTAACCGCCGACGGCGACGATCGCCTGTTTCTCGCCTTCCGTCGGGTTGGCAACCGGATAGACCCGTTCGTAGGCGAAGTCGTAGATCACGCGGACGATCTGATCGACGAGAAAGCAGTGGGCCTGGACGCATTGATGGCCGCGCAGCGCGGTATCGGCCTCCCGGTCGAAACGCCGGCGAACCTCCAGTCGCCCGGCCTCCAGAGCCGCCTTGAGAACATTGAGAACGGACGCGCGCACCGCGGAAGGGTCGCCGGCGTTCTCGGCAACGGCATCGAGCTGTTCGACAAGCTCGCGCCGGTCGACGATCCGGCGTTGGTTGGCAAGCGGCGCCGCGCTCGAAAAATCCATGACTCGATCGGTCCGATGAATTTGCCGCGTTGGTCTGCGGTTGCGCCGGCGACGCGCCGCCGGCCCACAGCACACGCCTCGTATAAACTATTACCCAGCGGAAGACAGGCCAGCCGCTGCGCCACATTCCCTCCGGGAGCCGGTCCGGCCCGGCGCGACGTTGCGGCACAGGCACGAACATGCGGGAAGCGCCTTTGCGCTGCCATATCTTTGACAGGCCACCGGACACCGACGAGCAGACCATGACCAGCCTGTCCCGTGTTGGAATCGCCGGCGTCCTCGCTGCCGTTGCCGTCGCCGTCATCTACCTTGCCGTCATTTCGGGCGACTTCGGCGGACCTGCCGGCAACGGCGCATCCGCAACCGGACAGGCCCGTGCCGAAAGGCTCTTCGCAGGGCTGAAAAGCTCCGAACGGTTCAAGGCGTCGGGCGGCTCCGTCAGCTGGGCGGACGCCGAGGCGCTGGGCGACGAAGGCGTTCTGATCCGCAAGCTCAGCATCAAGGGCAGGGACTGGGACGGCCGGCCCACGGCGGTCGCAGCCGAAGAGGTACGTATCCGGCGGATCGACTGGAACAATATCGGGATGTCACCCTATGGCGATGTCGAAATCCGCGGATTGACAGCCGCCAACAGCAAAGTCGCGGCCTTCGCGGCAGCGTCCGGAGTGACGGGCTTCGTCGCCGATCTGAAGGCGCGCTGGGACTACAAGTCCGACACCCGGATCGCGGACATCCAAACGCTGGATCTTGCGATCCGGGAATGGGGTACGCTAAGCGCGCAGGGGCAGCTACACGGCCTGGATCTCGCGATCCTGCAGGAGATGCAGAAAGGCGGCGAAATCGATCCCGCCTATGTCGCCGGTCTGATGGCAGGCGCGAAAATCGGCCGGCTCGAAATTTCGTTTACGGATCGCGGCGCGATCGACAGGCTGGCGGCAATGCGGGCCGAAGAGACAGGTCAGGACAAGAAACAGGTCATAGATCGAGCCCTTGCCGGGCTGGCGGCGCAAAGGGCCGGTCAGCCCTTCGAAATCGTGCGGCAGGCCTACGAGGCCCTGATCGTGTTTGTGAAAAAGCGCGGCACTATCGCCCTCAAGGCGACGCCCGGAAAACCCGTTCCGCTGCTGCGCCTGGTGCTGACGGGCAGGTCCGGCCGGGCCGGCATCGACAGGCTGGCGCGGGAATTGGGCCTGACTGTCGAGGCGCGCTAGCGCCGGCCGCGCGCCGCGGCGCTCAATCGCGAACGGTCGCGCGCAGCCGGTAGAGCAATTCCAGCGCTGCGCGGGGTGTCAGATCGTCCGGATTGAGATCCGCCAGCAGCGTTTCGGCTTCGGACGGGCCGGCGGCGCGGGGCGGCTCCGCAATCTCGGCGTTGAACAGGGGCAGATCGTCCGCCAGGCGATTGACGTTCGCGCCCTGGTCGCCGGCTTCCAGGGTCGCCAGGACCTCCTCGGCGCGCGCGACAACGGCGCCGGGCAGACCGGCCAGGCGCGCGACATGGATGCCGTAGCTGGCCTCGGCGTCGCCGGGCGCCACTTCGTGCAGAAAGACGATCTCGTCCTGCCATTCCCTGACCCGCATGGTGTGCCGCGACAGCCGGTCGAGACGGGCCGAGAGCGCGGTCAGTTCGTGATAGTGCGTCGCGAACAGGGCGCGGCACCGGAGATTGTCGTGCAAATGCTCCACCGTCGCCCAGGCGATCGAAAGCCCGTCGAAGGTGGCGGTGCCCCGGCCGATCTCGTCCAGTATGACCAGCGAGCGTGGCGAGGCCTGGTTCAGGATCGCGGCGGTCTCGACCATCTCGACCATAAAAGTGGAACGCCCGCGCGCAAGGTCGTCGGCCGCACCGACCCGCGAGAACAGCCGGTCGACGATGCCGATCGTCGCGGCCTGCGCCGGCACGAAGCTGCCGGCCTGCGCGAGAATTGCGATCAACGCATTCTGGCGCAGGAACGTGCTCTTGCCGGCCATGTTCGGCCCGGTCAGCAACCACAAGTTCCGGTCGGGGCCCAGGTCGCAGTCGTTCGGCACGAAAGGCGTATCGGGCTGCATCGCCTCGACGACCGGGTGACGGCCGGCCGACACGGCGAAGGACGCATCCGCCGTCACCGCGGGCCGGCACCAGCCGCTGTCGGCAGCCAGGGCGGCCAGAGCGGCGCTGACATCGAGTTCCGCCATGGCCTGGGCCGCCCGGGCGATCGGTTCCGCCTGGCCCAGTGTCTCGGCAAGCAGGTCGTCGAACAGCGCCAGTTCGATTGCCAGCGACCGGTCGACCGCGCGGACGAGATCGGATTCCAGTTCGGAAAGGGCGACCGTGGTATAGCGCGTCGCACTCGCCATGGTCTGCCGGTGAATGAAGGGACTCTCGGCGCCGGTCGGCAGCTTGCCCGATTGCGCCGTCGAGACTTCGATATAGTAGCCAAGCACATTGTTGTGCCGGATCTTGAGCGAGGGGATTCCGGTCTCCCCGCGCAAATCCGCTTCCATCCTCGCGATCAGGCCGCGGCCGTCCTTCTTGAGCGCCGTCTGCTTGTCGAGCGCTTCGGAATAGCCCGGCGCGATGAAGCCGCCATCGCGGCTTTGCAGAGGCAGCTCCTCCGCCAGGGCGCGGCGCAGCCGGTCGACCAGGGGGTCGTGGCAGCCGAGGCGGCGGACGAGGTCGGTCAATTCTTCGAGACCGGCGAGGCCCGTGGCGCCGAGGGCTTCGCCCAGCGGGCCGGTCGCCGTCAGAGCGTCGCGGATTGCCGCGAGGTCGCGCGGGCCGCCGCGGCCCAGGGACAGTCGCGAAAGCGCCCGCTCGGCATCCGGCGTTTGCTTCAGCAGGTCGCGCACCCGGTCGCGAACGCCGGAATCGTCCTTAAAGAAGCCGACCAGCCGGAGCCGCGATTCGATGGCCGCAACCTCAATCAGCGGCGCACCGAGCCGTTCGGCCAGCAGCCGGGCGCCGGGGCCGGTGAGGGTGCGGTCCACGACCGACAGCAGGCTGCCTTTCCGTTCGCCCGACAGGGTTCGGGCCAACTCCAGGTTGCGCCGCGTCGGCGCGTCGATTTCCATCGTGTCGCCACCGCCATGGCGGATCGGGCGCGACAGGCGCGGCGCCCGGCCCCGTTGGGTCAGATCGACATAGTCGAGCAACGCGCCGGCCGCGGCCGTTTCCGAGCGGGTGAAGGCCCCGAATGAATCGAGCGAAGCGACGGAGAAATGCGCTGTGAGGCGGGCCTCGGCATTCAGGCTGTCGAAACGGCTGGCCGGCTGAACGGTCAGCCGGTCGCTCCATTCGGCGAAGGCCTCGTAAAGCGCCGGCTGCTCGACCAGCCTGTCGGAGACGAGGATTTCCGATGGCTCCAGCCGTGACAGCACGGCGCCCAGATCTCCCGGCATGACCGGCTGGACGGCAAAATCTCCCGTCGTCATATCGAGCCAGGCCAGACCCAGCTCGCCACCTGCCTCGGCCAGCGCCGCGAGATAGCTGTGGGCCCGGGCGTCGAGCAGCGTGTCCTCGGTCAGCGTGCCGGGGGTCACGACCCGAATGACATCGCGCCGGACCAGCGCCTTCGATCCGCCGCGTTTCCTCGCCTCGGCCGGATCTTCCATCTGTTCGCACACCGCAACCTTGAATCCGGCGCGGATCAGACGCGCGAGATAGGTCTCCGCCGCATGGACCGGCACACCGCACATCGGCACATCCTGGCCGGCCTGCTTGCCCCGTTTGGTCAGTGTGATGTCAAGCGCGCCGGCAGCGGCGACGGCATCGTCGAAGAACAGTTCGTAAAAATCGCCCATCCGGTAAAACACCAGGCAGTCGGGATGCGCCGCCTTCACTTCCCTGTAGTGCGCCAGCATGGGCGTCAGGCCCTTTTTTCCGGGCGGTTCGACGGGGACGTTCATGGTCGGGAAAGGGCGGGGCCTTCGCTCAGCGTTGCAGAGGGCATCGCCGCTATCCTCGCCAAGCTTGCGCCTCTTGTCGATATCGGTCGTGGGCAAAATCCCGCCGACGGGAGATGGGCCGTATGGGGGTGTGACGGACGCGGCGATGGGCAGGCGCGGCGGCGCGGCCTATATCTGCGGCATCCGACACCCAGCCTGCCAGCGCTGCCGCCATGTCCGAATCCGAACACGTGACCGACCGGGAAGCCCTGCTGATGCACGCCTCCGGGCGGCCGGGCAAGATCGAAATATCGCCGACCAAACCGCTGACGACCCAGCGGGACCTCGCGCTCGCCTATTCGCCCGGTGTCGCCGCGCCGGTCCGGCGCATCTCGGAAGACGAGGGCGCGGCCTACGACTACACGGCGCGCGGCAACCTGGTGGGCGTCATCTCCAACGGCACGGCCATTCTCGGCCTTGGCGATCTGGGCGCGCTTGCCTCGAAGCCGGTGATGGAAGGCAAGGCCGTCCTGTTCAAGCGCTTTGCCGACGTCGATGCGATCGACCTGGAAGTCGACACCGACGATGTCGATGCCTTCATCAACTGCGTCCGCTATCTCGGTCCGAGCTTCGGCGGAATTAACCTCGAGGACATCAAGGCGCCGGACTGTTTCATCATCGAACAGCAGCTGCGCGAACTCCTCGACATACCGGTGTTTCACGACGATCAGCACGGCACTGCCATCATCATGGCGGCCGGCCTGATCAACGCGCTCGACCTGACCGGCCGTTCGATCCGCAAGGCCAGGGTCGTGATCAACGGCGCCGGCGCTTCGGGTATCGCCTGCGCCGAACTGATCAAGGCGATGGGGGTGCCGGAGGATCACGTCATCATGTGCGACACCCGCGGCGTGATCCATCAGGGCCGCGAGCAGGGCATGAACCAGTGGAAATCGGCCCATGCGGCGGCCACCGACGCGCGCACGCTCGAAGACGCGTTCGGCGGCGCCGACGTGGCCGTCGGCCTGTCGGTCAAGGGCGCGTTCACCGGCGAAATGATCAAGCGGATGAGCGCCAAGCCGATCGTGTTCGCGCTGGCCAACCCGGACCCGGAGATCGCGCCCGAGGAGGTTCAGGCGGTCCGCGCCGACGCCATCGTCGCCACAGGCCGGTCGGATTATCAGAACCAGGTCAATAACGTGCTGGGCTTTCCCTACATTTTCCGGGGCGCCCTCGATGTCCGGGCGTCGACGATCAACGACGCGATGAAGATCGCCGCCGCGGAGGCGCTCGCGAAGCTGGCGCGGGAGGATGTGCCGGACGAAGTCGACGCGGCCTATTCCGGCCGGCGCCTGCGCTACGGTCCGGACTATGTCATCCCGGTGCCGTTCGATCCGCGCCTGATCGAGGCCGTGCCCTATGCCGTCGCGACCGCCGCCATGGAGAGCGGCGTCGCCCGCAAATTCATCGTGGACGAGGACGGCTACCGGCAGGAACTGCGCAGCCGGCTGGATCCGGCCGCGTCTTCGCTGCAACGGGTGCTGGACCAGGCGCGCGCGAACCCGAGGAAGATGGTCTTCGCCGAGGGCGAGGAGGAACGGGCCATCCGGGCGGCGATCGCCTATGTCACTTCGGGCTACGGGACGGCCGTGCTGGTCGGCCGCGAGCAGTTGATCCAGTCCGCGCTTGAGGAGGCAGGCCTCGAACTGCCCGCCGGAGTCGACGTGCACAATGCGCGCAAGTCGACGTCGCACAAACAGTTCGCCGAGTTGCTGTACCAGCGCAAACAGCGCGAAGGCTGGCTGTTCCGCGACTGCCAGCGCATGGTGAACCAGGACCGCAACGTCTATGCGGCCTGTCTGGTCGCCAGCGGCGAGGCGGACGCCATGCTGACCGGCCTGACCCGGCGCTTTGCCGTCAGCTATGAGCAGATTCGCTATGTCATCGACAACCGCCAGGGCGCCCGGGTCTTCGGCATGACGATGATCGTCGCCCGCGGCCGGACCGTGTTCATCGCCGATTCGAGCGTCAACGAGGAGCCGACCTCGGTCATGCTGGCCGATATCGCGGAGCAGGCGGCCGCCAAGGCGAGCGACCTGGGGCACGAACCGCGGGTCGCTTTCCTGTCCCATTCGAATTTCGGCAATCCACTGACCGACCGGGGCGACCGGATCCGCGACGCCGTCGCGCTGCTCGACTCGCGCCGGACCGATTTCGAATACGATGGCGACCTTTCCGCCGATGTCGCGCTCGATCCGGCCCTGATGGCGCTCTATCCGTTCTGCCGGCTGTCGGGCCCGGCCAATGTCCTGGTGATGCCGGATCTCGACGCCGCCAATATCTCCGCCAAGCTGATGCAGAAGATCGGCGGCGGCACGGCCATCGGGCCGATCATGCTGGGCCTCGACAAGCCGGTTCAGATCGCCCAGATGGGCTCGACGGTCAACGACCTGCTGAATCTGGCGGCCTTCGCGGCAGCGGACGCCGCCTGAACCGGCGATTTCAGGATACGGCGGTACCGGCCTGCCATTGCCCCGGACATTTCACCGTGATGTTATGCCCGGCGCATAATATGCCCGAATGTACGGGCCGCGCCGGCAAGCGCACCGGACATCCGCAGGAAAAGGGACAGGGGGCCGGACGTGGCCGATGCACGCAGCGATACGCCGGAGGCGGACCGGGACTCCCCGCGGGATGCACCTGAAACGGCGGGCCGCGGCGGGCATTCGGGCATGCGCCCCGCTGCGCCGCCCGCGTCCGCCATCCGGGGCGCATCCGGACGGGACCTGACGGCGCCCCTCGCCGCCGGCGCGGCCGCCGGGGCGGTTGCCGGCATCGTCAACTCCGGCGCCGGAGCGGTGCAGGGCATACTGGCCGGGCTGGCGGCCGGCTTCGCCACCGGCCTCCTCTTGCGGGCCATCGCGATGCGATCCTCGCGGCAGCGCCCCGAAGCCATGCCGACAGGGCATGAAACGGCCGAATCCGCAGACCGGGGCGAGACCGGGGCGGGTGCTGCGGTGCAGCAGGCAACCGTCGATCTGGTGCATCGTATGCCGGTGCCGGCGGTTCTGGTCAGCCAGGGCCGGGATGTTCTGGCCGTCAGCCGCGGGGCGGAAAACCTGTTGCGCCGCGTTGCCGAGGGCCGGCCGCTGCCGGATTCGATTCGCCATCCGGAGTTGCTGGCGGCAGTCCAGCACTCCGTCGAGGACGGTGTCGAGCGGGAAGTGACGATCCGGGAATCTGTGCCGCAGGACCGCCATCTCCAGGCGCTGGTCGCGCCGCTCGGCCAGCCGGCGCGGGCCGGTTCGCCCGACCGTCAGGAAGGGTCCGGCCAGGAGCCGGACGGTCTACAGGGCGCGCTGATTCTCCTGCGCGACCTGACCCCTCAGATCCAGGCCGACCGGATGCGGGTCGATCTGGTCGCCAACGTGTCTCACGAACTGCGCACGCCGCTCGCCTCGCTGGCCGGCTTTCTCGAAACCCTGCGCGGTCCGGCGGCAAACGATGCCGCGGCCCAGGAGCGATTCCTGAGGATCATGGAGGAGCAGACGGCGCGCATGACGCGGCTGGTCGATTCGCTGCTGTCGCTGTCGAATATCGAGATGGACGAGCGCCGCCCGCCGACCGGCCGGGTCGAACTCAACGCAACGGTGCGGCGCGTCATCGATGCGCTGAAGATCGTTGCCGAGCGGCTGGATAGCCGGATCGTCGTGATGCACGATCTCGAACCGGCGGAAATCGTCGGCGACGAAGACCAGATTGCCAGGGTCGCCCGCAACCTGATCGAAAATGCGATCAAATACGGCACGTCCGGCACGGCGATCGAGGTCCGGGTCTTCGCGCCGGGCGGGCACGAAACGGGAGCCGGCGAAGTGGCCATATCCGTGACCGACAGCGGCGACGGCATTCCGGAAGAACATCTGCCGCGGCTGACCGAGCGGTTCTACCGGGTCGACGTTGCCCGCGCGCGCGCCGCCGCGACCGCTGCCTCCGCACCTCCAGGCGAAGACGTTGCGGGCGCAGCCGGTCCGGCCCCCGATTCCGGCGGCGCCGGGCTGGGACTGGCGATCGTGAAACATATCGTGGCCCGCCATGGCGGCCGGCTGGACATTGCCAGCGAAATCGGCGTGGGCAGCAGCTTCACCGCCGTGTTTCCACCGGCGCCGGCCACCGCGCCGCCGCGGCCGGGTGAATCCGGAACGGGGCAGCCGACGTAACCGGGCGCAGCCCGGCTCAGGCCGTCGGATCGTCGCGCAGCCTGACGAGCTGCTTGCCGAAATTTTCGCTGCGGAACAGTTTCAGCAGGGCTTTGGGCGCGTTTTCGATGCCGACCTCGACATCTTCGCGATACCTGATCCGGCCGTCGCCGATCCAGCCGGCCATCGCCTCCAGGCCCTCCTGCCAACGGCTCCAGAAATCGGTGACGATGAAACCGGTGACGCGCAGCCGGTTGGTCAGGATCTGGCGGGTGTAACGCGGCACCCGTTCGGGCTCGGTCAGATTGTATTCGCTGATCATGCCGCAGATGGCGACCCGGCCGAACGGGTTGGCGAGCGGATAGACGGCGTCGGAAATCCAGCCGCCGACATTGTCGAAATAGCCATCGATGCCGTCCGGGCAGGCGTCCGCCAGGGCATTCCCCAGCGCCGCGCTGTCCTTGTCGAACCGGCGATAGTCGATACAGGCGTCATAGCCCAGTTCGTCGACGCAATAGCCGCACTTGGCCGCGCCGCCGGCAATGCCGACGACCCGTGCGGCACCCTCGATCCGGGCGATCTGGCCGACCAGCCCGCCGACCGCGCCGGACGCGGCCGATACCACCACCGTGCCGCCCTCCTTGACGCCCATCACCTCCCTGGTGCCGAAATAAGCCGTCATCCCCGGCATGCCGAGGACGCCGACGGCGGTCGAGATCGGCGCGAGGGCGGGATCGATCCTGCGGGTGCCCCGGCCGCCCGTCACGCCGTATTCCTGCCAGCCGAGCCGTTCCTCCACAATATCGCCGACGCGGTAATCGGGATGGTTCGACGCAATGACCTCGCCGACCGTGCCGCCTTCCATGACGGCGCCGACCTCGACCGGCCTGGCATAGCTTTTCCCGGCATTCATCCGGCCGCGCATGTAAGGATCGACCGAGAGCCAGATGTTGCGGACCAGGAACTCGCCCTCGCCCGGTTCCGGGATCGGCGCTTCCACGAGCCGGAAATTGGATTCGTCGAACATCCCGGCCGGCCGCGCGGCCAGCAGCCATTGGCGGTTCACGAGCGTCATGACTTCGGTGTTCCGTTCTTGGGCGGTCGCGGATGCTTTCGACCGGCGCTCATCCCCACCGCTCGCGGTGGGCATCCATGGCGGCGCGAGCGCCCGCGCGAATCAGGGAAAGGTCGCTGCCGGCAGCAACCAGATCGTAGCCGCGATCGAACATCTGAGCAGGGGAATGGCCGGAATGGGGCACGGCGGCCATCGGCTTGCCCGATGCCGTCACCGCCGCTTCGGCGCTTTCGATAATCGCGCGGGCTTCCGCCGCCGGCGCGGTCGGGTTGTAGCCGCCGGTCGCGGTCAGGTCGGTCGGACCGAGGAACAGGATGTCGACGCCGTCGATCTGCGCAATTTCCGGAATATTGTCGATGCCCTTTTGCGTTTCGATCTGCAGCATGGTGCAGACTTCGTTGCCGATGCGGCTCCAGTATTCTGACGAGTCGTGCCCGAAGCCGGTCGCGCGAATTGCACTGACGGCGCAACCCCGGTTGCCGGCCGGCGGGTATTTGCAGGCGCGCACCGCCGCCTCGGCCTCCGCCGCGGTTTCGACATAGGGCACCATGATGCCCTCGGCGCCGGTATCCAGCGCCCGCTTGATGTAGGGCGTGTCGTTCCACGGCACCCGGATGAAAACGGCGGGCCCGCCGGGCTCGCGGCCGTCGTCGTTGGTGGCGCCGATGCTGCCGGAGCGCAGGGCCTGCATCTGCGCTGCCGCCCCCATCAGGTCGCCCGGCCCGTGCTCGTGATCGATGATGACGAAATCGACGCCGGCCCTGGCGACGATCTCTGCGTTCATGCTGCTGTTGGCCACCAGCCAGAGGCCGAGGGACTTCCTGCCGGCCGCAAGCCGGGCCTTCACGGGATTGCTGCGAATCATGAGCGTACTACCGGAATTGCCGGGCGCAATGTTGACGCCCCTGTTTAGGGTGCGCGCGCCGGAAAGGGGAGTCCTGTTGCGCCTCCGGCTGGCCGCTACATGCCGCAGGCGGATTTCGCCCGGGCGAAAGCGGCGCGAAATCCGTTCAGCGAATAATTGTCCACCGTCAGCGTGCCGCGCGACGACCGGCCGGTCACGGTCAGGCGCGCCCGGTCGGACAGATTCCTGACGATCTTCCGGTCCTCGTCGGGATCGTTGCCCCAGGCGCTGTCGGCGCTGGTGCGGAGTTTGAATGTCGCGCCGTTGTTGAACTTCAGTACAGTCGCGCTGCCGGCCCTGTAGCGGTAGCCGGCGCGGATTTCGACCTGCCCGCGCACCTTGTGCTTCGGCCAGAACGAAACCAGCAGGCTGGTCTCGCCCCGGCGCTTGTATTTTCCCCGGCTCTGCTTCGGTATGGCAGCCGCGTAGCAGACTTCGGTGCCGGCGACCGGCGCCTTGTGGACTTCCCAATCCTTGTATTTGGCGATGAAACTTTCCGGCCCGGACCGCGCCAGCGTTACCGGGGCCTGGAGGACCGAAAACGCCCCGGCGGCAACGCAGGCAATCGCGGCGCAATGCCGGCGGATCCTGGCCAACATTCCGGCGGGGTTATCCCGATTCACCCAGCTTTTCCCGGTTTCGCTGCTTTCGCACCCATAACGGCGGGCCGAATTCCGGCGGCGGCAGAGGTTCCGCCGGTCCGCCCGGCATCTCCGGCCGACGCGCGAAGCGGCCCATCGACAGAAGCCGATCATACATCACGATCGCGCCGGCCAAAGCCACGTTCACGGAGAATTTGGTCGGGATTTTCACCACATGCGCGCACAACGCGGTGACTTCCGGCGAAAGATTCCCGCGCTCCGGTCCCAGGATATAGGCAGCTTGCGGCGGGTGGGTGAAACTGGGCAGCTCGATCGCGCTATCCGTCAGTTCGATGCCGACCAGGCAGCAGCCTGCCGGCAGGCGGATGTCGCGCCAGGAATCGAAATTGTGCAGCGGCACATGCGCCCAGCTTTTCGACGTATCGGATTTTCCGAGTTCGCTCCGGCTGCAGGCCGCATTGACGGTGAACAGAAAACTGGCGCCGAAGGCATGGGCGGTGCGAAACAACGCACCTGCATTCATGGCCTTCGAAAGACCTTCCGCCCCGATGCCGAAATATCCGCGCATGGACAGTGATGTGGCCTGCCTCTATGAACCGGACAAGATGATCTTGCGAAATTCGGGCCCGGCTCAACGCCACCGGTCTCTCCTTTCCGCCCCGAGCCCATGACCGACGATCCGTCGCCCAATCCCGTACTGATCAACGTCACCCGCTCGGGCTTTCCGGAAAGCGCCCATCGCGGCGCAGTGTGCGTGATCGATGCCGACGGGGAAACCGTGCTCGCAGCGGGCGCGATCGGACGGCCCATCCTGCCGCGTTCGGCCATCAAGCCGCTCCAGGCGATTCCGTTCATCGAAGACGGCGCCGCGGACGTCTGGAAAGCCACCGGCGACGAGCTCGCCCTGGCCTGCGCCTCTCACAGCGGCGATCCGATCCACCTGCGCACCGCGCGCAGCTGGCTGCACCGGCTGGAAGTGCCCGAAGCGGCGCTGGCCTGCGGGCCGCATCTGCCGCTGGGCCACATGTCGGCCATACGCATGGAGGCGAACGGCGAAGCGCCGAGCCGGCTCCACAACAACTGCAGCGGCAAACATCTGGCAATGATCTCGACAGCGCTCCATAACGGACAATCTCTTGAGGGTTACGCAACGCCGGATCATCCGGTGCAACGGCGCATCCGGGAAATCCTGTCCGAAATGACCGACGCAGATCTGACCGATGCGGCGCTGACCGTCGACGGGTGCGGCGCACCCTGCTGGGCCATCCCGCTGCACGCGATCGCGCGGGGCTACGCCCGGTTTGCCGATATGCGCGACATGCCGGTACCGCGCCAGTCCGCCATCCGGCGGCTCAGGGTTGCCGTCGCCAGCTATCCCGAACATGTCGCCGGAAGCGACCGGTTCGATACGGCCCTGATGCGCCGGAAAGGCCACGGCCTTGTCGTCAAGACCGGCGCGGAAGGCGTCTATGCGGCGGCCCTGCCCCATTTCGGCCTCGGCGTGGCGCTGAAGATCGACGACGGCGCGCGCCGGGCGGCGGAGGTGGCGATGGCCGCGATCCTGCGCTATCTCGAACTGCTGGACGATACGGATTGGGCCGCGCTTCGCCCCTATGTGGAGCCGCCGATCCGCAACACTGCCGGCGACATCGTCGGCGAATTCGAAATCGCGCCCGGCTGGCTGGGCAGACATTGACAAGCGAACGGGATACGGAACGCATGCGGGCAATCGTCGTACGGGAATGGACCGATCCGAAGGATCTGAAAGTGGATTCGCTGCCGGTGGGCGATCCGGATGAGGGTGAGGTGCGGATCGCCGTTCACGCCGCCGGCCTGAACTTTGCCGACACGCTGATCGTGGCCGGCAAATATCAGGAAAAACCGCCGTTCCCCTTCAGCCCGGGCATGGAGGCCGCCGGCGAGATCGAAGCCGTGGGCGCCGGGGTGAGCGGTCTTAAGGAAGGCGACCGGGTCATGGCTCTGACCGGGCATGGCGGATTTGCCGAACGCTGTGTCACGGAAGCCCGGCGGGTCCTGAAAATTCCCGACAGCATGGGTTTTGCCGATGCGGCCGCTTTCCCGGTCGCCTACGGCACGTCGCATCTGGCGCTGCGTCATCGCGGGCGCCTCCAGCCGGGCGAAACCCTTCTGGTCCACGGCGCCGCCGGCGGCGTCGGGCTCACTGCCGTGCAGATCGGCAGGGTGCTCGGCGCGCGGGTGATCGGCACGGCCCGGGGCGCGGAGAAACGCGCCATCGCCGAGGCCAACGGCGCCGAGGCGACGATCGACTATTCCGAGGAGGATGTCCGGAGCCGGGTCCTCGAACTGACGGGCGGCAAGGGCGCCAACGTCATTTACGATCCGGTGGGCGGCGATGTCTTCGACGCCTCGCTGCGCTGCATCGCCTGGGAAGGCCGCCTGCTCGTGATCGGCTTTGCCGCCGGCCGCATCCCGCAGGCGCCGGCCAACTATCTGCTGCTCAAGAACGCCGCCGCCGTCGGCGTGTTCTGGGGCGCCTACATGAAGAACGATCCGGCGGTCATCCTGAGCGGATTCGCGGAACTGCTCGGCTGGTACGCCGACGGGCTGCTCGTGCCGCACATCTCGGCCACCTTCGGGCTCGAGGAGACATCGGCCGCGATGGCCATGCTGCTGGCGCGCAAGTCGACCGGCAAGATCGTCATCGAAACAGGGTTGTCCTAGCGGGCTAGAAACTGCCGGCGAACTCCTTGGCCCGTTCGGCGAACCGGTCGAGGGTTTCGCCGACCCGCGCGTTGACGGTATCGGCGCCGATCCCGGTCAGCACCTCGATTCCTTCGTCGATCGAGGCGACGGCGTGGACCCGGAACCGTCCATCGGCGCAGGCATCCACGACGTCCCGGCGCAACATCAGGTTCGCGGCATTGGGTTTCGGGATCAGCACGCCCTGCTCCCCCGTCAGCCCGCGCGCCCGGCAGATATCGAAAAAGCCTTCGATCTTCTCGTTCACCCCGCCGATCGCCTGCACTTCGCCGAACTGGTTCACCGAGCCCGTGACCGCCAGAGACTGCCGGATCGGGATGCCGCTCAACGCCGAAAGCAGGGCATAGAGCTCGGTCGAGGAGGCGCTGTCGCCGTCGACGCCGCCATAGGACTGTTCCATCACGAGACTCGCCGACATGGCGATCGGCCGGTCCTGCCCGAACCGCCGGCCGAGAAACCCCTGAAGAATCAGGATTCCCTTGGAATGGAGCGGGCCGCCCAGTTCGACCTGCCGTTCGATATCGATCACTTCGCCCTTGCCGAACCGGACGCTGGCCGAGACCCGGGAAGGCTTGCCGAAGGAAAACCCGCCGACCGCAAGCACGCTCAGGCCGTTGATCTGGCCGACCGCCGCGCCCTCTGTCGAAATCAGCACGGAAGCGCGCTCGATCTGTTCGTACATCGTCTCGCGGATGCGGTCCGACCGATAGATCCGAGCCTGGATTGCGGACCGGATGTCGTCTGCCGCGACGGTATCCCGGCCGTCGCGCCGCGCAGCATGCTCGCCTTCGCGCATGATGTCGTAGATTTCGGCCACCTGCGCGGACAGTTTGGTCCGATCCGAAACCGTGCGGGCCGCGTGTTCCAGCAGGCGGGCGACGGCCGGTGCGGCGAGCGGCAGCAATTTCTCGCGCTGCTGGATGCTGGCGATCAGGCGGGCGTAAAGCGCGGTATTTTCGGCCGTCCGGTCGAGATGGCCGGCAAACTCGACCGCCACCTTGAACAGGGCGGCGAAGTCCGGGTCGCGTGCGGCCAGCGTGTAGTACAGGCCGGGTTCGCCGATCAGCAGGACTTTCACGTTCAGCGGTATCGGCTGAGGATCGAGCGTCACCGTCGTCTGCTGGCCTATGAGCTGGGGCAGCGTGCCGATCCGGATCTCGCGAGCGATCAGCGCGCGTTTCAACTCATCCCACGCCATCGGCTGCATCAGCAGCTTGCGCGCGTCGACCATCAGGAACCCGCCGTTGGCCCGGTGCAGCGCGCCCGGCTTGATCAGCGAGAAATCGGCGACCAAGGTCCCGAACCGGGCGGTCTGCTCCACCCGGCCGATCAGGTTGCCGAGCGCGGGCGCATCTTCGGTGACAACCGGCGCGCCGCCTGCCGGATCGTGCTGGACGACGACGTTGACGGCATAGCGCCGGAACGCGGCGCTATCGTCGCGGCCCGTCAGTTCGTTGGGCCGGCCGACCAGATCGGCGATCTGCCGGCCGGTTTCGCCGGCCTGCCGCTGCTCCTGCTGCGCTTTCAGGAAATCGAACACGTTGTCCACGGCATCGTCTTCGATCCGGCCGAGATAGGCGACGATTTCGGGCAGGTCCGAGAACGCGTCCCGGACTCCCTTGACGAGAACGGCGGTTACGTTGCGGGCGACCTCGCGGTTGAGCGTCCGCAGGGCCGCGCGGGTCTCCTGCTCCCAGGCCGGATACTGGCGCATCACCTCCTGCAGCCTGGCCTGGAATTTCTCGACAAGCGCCTGGAAAGCCGCGCGCCGTTCTTCCGGCAGCGCATCGAACGCGTCCTGCTCCATCGGCTGGCCATCGGCCGCCGGCGCAAAGGCGAATCCCTGTTCGCTGCGAACGACGACGATATTCTGCGCGGCCGCTTCCTGCTGCAGCGCGCCGAACGCAGCGGCCTGGCGATTGCGGAACGCCTGCTCCACGACATTCCGGCGCGCCTGATACTCGTCCGATTCGAAGGCGGCCGGGATGCCGGCCTTGAGTTCGCGCACCAGCTGTTCCATCGCCGCGCGAAACGGGCCGGCGCGCCCGGTCGGCAATTTCAGCGCCGCCGGCCGGTGCGGCTCGTCGAAATTGTGGACGTAAACCCAGTCCGGGGCCGGCGCCCGGCCGCTCGCAGCGCGGACAATGTGGCTGCGCACGATGGAATGCTTGCCGGCGCCCGGCGGGCCGAAACAGAACAGGTTGTAGCCCCGCCGATCCATTCCGATGCCGAATTCGAGCGCCGCCACCGCCCGCGGCTGGCCGACAACATCGTCGATCGGCTCCAGTTCGGCCGTGGTCTCGAAGCCGAGGGACGCCGGATCGCAGGTCCAGCGCAGTTCGTCGGGCGTCAGGGGGTCGGTGGAGGCCATGCTGGGTCTTGTCCTGTTGCCGAAGGCCGGTTCCCGCGCCCGGGCAACCCGCCGGGCGCGCGGCGGTTCACCGGCATGCCGCCTCGATCCGTTCCATATCGGCATCGGACAAGCCGAAATGGTGACCGATCTCGTGGATCAGGACATGGCGGACGACGTCGGCAAGCCGTTCCCCGGTTTCTTTCGCATAGGCCGCAATCGGGCGGGCATAGAGAAAGACCCGGTCGGGCGTCGGCGCGACATATCCGGCTTCCTTCTCGCCCACGGCGATGCCGCTGTAGAGGCCCAGCAGATCCCAGCGCGTCGCGCAGCCCATACGCGCAAGAGTATCGGCGTCGGGAAAATCCTGGATCGTGACGACGACATTGTCGGCATATCGCCGGAAATCGGCGGGAAGCGCCGCATAGCACCGCTCCGCGATCGCCAGGATTTTCTCGTCCGGGTCGTCCGGCCCGGCGGCACGTTCGACCGCCGGCGCGCCTTGCCGCGGCCGGTTCCGCGGTGTAACGACGGGCGTTGCCCGGTATCGGCGGGGCGTTATGCGGTCTCTTGCGGCCATAGCGCCGAGATAGGAAGTGCGGCGCGCCGCACAAGGCATGGCCGGGTTCGGCCCGGTGCGGGAGGACGACGATGACGGAAAGGCTCACCGGCGCGGCGCGCGCCGAGGCGCTGGCAGGGCTCGCCGGCTGGTCGGAGGTCGACGGCCGCGATGCGATCGCCAGGAACTTCCGCTTCCGGGATTTCAACGAAGCCTTCGGCTTCATGGCGCGGGTCGCGCTCTATGCCGAGCGGGCGGACCATCATCCCGAATGGTTCAACGTGTACAACCGGGTCGAGATCACGCTGAGCACCCACGATGCCGGCGGCGTCAGCGAGAAGGATATCGCCCTCGCCCGCTTCATCGACGAAATCGCCGGATGAGATT
>LXNJ01000559.1_pt1 | contig 25402 bp, 19 predicted proteins | sample 809081 | NCBI WGS metagenome assembly LXNJ01 (sample SAMN04870510, study PRJNA318959) | sponge metagenome | biome: sponge; feature: marine sponge reef; material: water | host: Petrosia ficiformis | place: Greece: Milos, Mediterranean Sea | collected 2013-05-29 | depth 5-7 m | reverse complement strand
TTGTGCCTAAACCTAAAATGAAATGACGAATAAAATAAAACTACTAATGCTGTCCTTTATAGTCTTTACCCTAACGGCTTGCAAGAAGGATGATCCGGAGCGAGTGGAGAAGAGACACTTCAGTTGCAAAATCAATGGGGTTGAATGGGAGGCCGATAATGGCTATGGTTATAATTCGTATACCAACTTTGAATTTGAGTACTATCCTCCTGAATCCAGCCTAGAGGACTGGGCCAATTCAATGATCCTTTTTGCAGAGGATCCAGATAATGCAGTCGATGGTAGTTTTCGAACCAATGTGTCACTAAAAGGGATTTTTCTTGGAGAAGGTCGCTACGAAATCCAAGAGGATACTTCTTCTTGGGCAAGAGCACAATATTATTACCCATCCATTCCTGGAGATACATCATATGACATTTGCTTAAATGGGTATATCGAATTCACAAGATTTGAGGGTCCATGGGATAGTCTGCCCTGGAATGTTCGTGCAGAATTCGAGTACACGCTATTAGGTGAATATGGCGATACCCTTCGGATCACCGATGGACTTTATTACGATTACGATTAACTCTTGCTGATTCCCCCAGATCAGCCTATACATTAACTTAAATATCGATGCTATGAAACCGATTGTTTCGGGCCATATGTACATAGCCCTAGGGATACTTTTGTATCTATTTCTCCCCAGTAAATTATCCGCTCAAACCAATGCCAACGATTTATTTGGATTGGTTCCCAACAGTCAAATTCCCTCGGGATACCTGGCCGATCAGACCATTTGGTTTGAGGATCCCTTCCTCTTTGATGGAAGTGCCAATACCGATATCCTCAGGGATAGAAATCAGTTTGAAACCTTCTATTATGGATTCTCGAACTCCTACAGAAGTGGAACGAGCCTTCCATCATATGATGACTTTACGGAAGATTGTTATAGTGCAAATTCAATCTATTTAGCCGCTCTGTTGGTCGATTATCAAATTTTCAATCCCGATACCACAACACTTACCGGCTTAAGTGTGGTAAATGATCAAATCAGTTTGCAAAGTGGGAATTGGCCAATTGTATCGAAAACACATTTCAGCTTCTATTTATCAGAATCAGAGGTTTATTCGTTGAGTTCTGATTTTTATATCGATGCTGATTTTCTCGCTGCGAATGGCAGTGCTACGGTAGATTCTATTGAGTATCGGATTGGAGGCTCTGCCCCTTGGAGTAAACTATCTTTTGGTCAAAATGCCATTAGCTGGGGCGATACCGGTACCCATTGCTTCAATCTTCAAGTACACCTATCCGATGGTCGAAAATTCATTGGGCGTCAAAACGTACATGTGACCAGCGCAACAAGCGGTGCATCTCCATTGACACAATTTTTCGATGAAGAAGTATGGATACAGTCCAAAGTTGGAGATCAATTGGAAGTCGCTCTGCAGATATCCTATGGCTGTGGGCATCATCAATTGGTCAAGCCTTTGATCATTGTGGAAGGATTTAATCCGGAAGAATTGAGTTCACATGGGCCAAGAAGCCTGCAGTATGGTGACTTAATTGAAAATATGACCCAGCTAAAAGAGGATCGTAACATAGATCTTCTTTCCGAAATTCCGGATAACAATTACGATCTTATCTACGTAGACCTCATAAGCAGCTCTGAATCAATCTTGGAGAATGCGGAAGCCCTCAAGGAAGCCATACGGTGGATCAATGAACAAAAATGGAACGGAGGATCTACGGAGGGGAATGTTATCATCGGTGCAAGCATGGGCGGATTGGTAACCAACGTTGCCTTACGTCAAATGGAATTGGATGGTGAGAATCATGACTGTTCCATTTATGTGTCATTTGATTCACCTCACCTCGGAGCCAACGTGCCATTGTCTATTCAATACCTATTGTATGACTTGAATACCAATGCCTGCGTTACTCAACAACCTATTGGTGCAGGTAATGCCTTTGCTTCGAAAGGAAAAGATGCCATCGCTTCAACGAGCGCCTTGCAAATGACCACCTACAACGTATTCTCCAATCCAAATGGTGGGATACTGAATGCTACAGCCGCAGCTTTTTATACCTATATGGATGGATTAGGATTGCCTCAGCAGACATGGAAAAACATCGCCCTTTCAAACGGAAACTTGAGTGGGCATAAACAAGGTTTTAGCGCGGGTTCTCGTATTATGCTTATCCGTTCAGCACGGGGGATCCGCTGCTTTAAAGCGGCGCTTTTTGCCCCCTATTGCAGCGGATCCAGTACCGTGTATAATCGCGTCATTACTGTATTTGGCAACGCCATCGTTCTTTGTTTTCAAAAGTATACGGTAAATTCTGTGGAATGTTATGATCACAATTCAGGTGGAGGTCAGGACATGAATGCGTTTACGCAAAGTACATCTGGCGCCACTTCGACCATTGATCAAAGCAACTTTGTTCCCGTTATGAGCTCTCTTCGATTGAAGGGAAAAATGTCCGATCCGGATTTTAGCACCAATGCTCCGGACATCACTCCTTCCGGATCAAATCTCACAGACTTTGATAGTGTTTATTTCTATCATCAGTCGCATTATCCAAGGCCAATCAAAAATGAATTGCACGTAGAACTCAGTCCTACGAATTATAAACTCTTTGATGAATGGTTATTTCCAACCTATCCTTTGCCAAGTCCACAAGACATGCTCGGAATGAAGTTTAACATTGGCAGGGATTACAGGAAATTCACCCAGAAAGTAATCAACGATTATTTTACTCTTGAATTTTCATCCTCTGATTCAAGCGTACTTCATATCAATAAAGATGATGTAATTGGAGATCTGGGAACGAATGGATTGGGATCAAATGATAAAGGTCTCATTCAAGTTGAGGTGGGAAGCTGTCCATTGGGTCAGATCGGATTTGAAGTTGGACTCGGCGGAAAGTTGGTCCTAGGAGGTGGTACCGAACGACCTGCCAATCTTTTGTTGACCAAAGGAATACTTTGGGTTAGAGATGGAGGAGTTTTACGCGTAAATCCAGGAAGTAAGATCGTTATTGACGAAGGAGCTTTATTGAGAATCGATGCCGGGGCCAAAGTTGATTTCAGACCGGGCTCCATCTTGCACATCAGAGGTAGAGTGGAGTTCAATTTTGAGGTCGAACTGGAGCTAGTAGGAGTACGCGTAATCTATGACGCTCCTTGGTCATCCAATCATGAAGCGCGCTGGGATTACAATGCGACCAACACTTTGACGATTCAAGGGACTGGAATTAACGATACCATTTTAGAAGTGTGGAGGGCACCATTCGGTTTTAGAAAAACCTTTGGCAAGCTGACGATCAAAAATGGAACAATTAAAATGGCCGAAGCGACGCATATTGGTCATGGTGCCCCAATTGAGCTGAGAAATGTCAAGATGACCACTTTAGATGGTCTACGGCACGACGGAATTCAATTGTGGGGCCAGCCCAATGTGCACATATTTGATTTGGAAATAGAGCATGCTACCACAGGAATTAAGGCAAATTTGACTGCTCAGGGACATCCACTATTTATTCAAGCTCCTAACTTTCATGATTGCGATATAGGTCTTTCTACAAGAGGAAAATCCGTGGATATTGAAGGTGGTTCCATATCAAATAATAACATCGCCGCTTGGGTGGCCACAGATATGGAGAATCCCTCAAAATTGAATGGAGTAGATTTTAAGGACAATAGCAATGGAATTGACTTTTCTGGACAAACCGGATCTAGTTTACACATAGAAGATTGCCTGATTAAAGACAATGAGCAGATAGGGATTGCCGTCTATGAGTCTGATCTAAGCATGCGCTGTTCTGTGGTTAAGGACAACGGATACGGTGTTTATATAAGCCATGGAAGACTGTTTATTGGCGAGAATGCCTCCAATCGATTCGAAGGAAACTATATAGGGATTTATACGGATCCAGCTCTGGAAATTCGGATGGATTATGGAAGCAATCGATTCCTGAACAATACGGATTATCATTTATATGCCGAAGTCGTTTCAGGGGCTCCGGGTATTGTATCCACTCAATCTGGTCCAGAGTTACCAGCCAATCAAACAGAATTTACGTACGTTGGATCTGGAGCCATTCAGCAGCTTCCAGTTCACATTTTCTATGAGAGTTCGAACACCTCCATTGATGCCGGAGGTACATTTGGTCCACAAGTGCTCAATTGTGGGAGCAATACTGCAGAAGGACCCTATGAGGAAATCCACAAGGAGTTGAGTTTGCTTTCAGGAAGTCAGACGATAAGCACAGCACATATTTCAAATAAAACCTTACCTCAAGTAGTTTCTTCCACCATTGATTTGATGGTGCATGAAGAAGAGGGGGGCGATGTTTTGGAGGCCATTCATATATTCTATGAAGCCTATACTTTTCCACTCACGGAACCAAACACAGCAGATCTCTTGGCAAAGGAGTATGCCTATAAGCTGATCTTCGAGGCCTACGGATTGGCCATTCGATATGGTGAGATAGAAGGCGGTGGGGGCCAATACAGTGCCACTTCCGATACCTATGTTATGAAAGTGGATTCCTTAATTGATGTAGCTATCAACGAGCTGGATGAAAACGACGCTCATTATGCGGAAGAATTATTCCGCTTCCAACTCGATGAGGGTTTAATCATGCGATTGGGAGAGTATTATGAGGAGGCCGAGGATGTATTCAAAGATATATTGATATGGAATGGAGAAGAGAATAGACAGAAGGCGGAGTACTGGGAATGTGTTTGCGCGGCAGAGCATCAATTGCTAAATGGAGAAATAGCTCCAGAAGAATTTGAGTCGGAGTTATTATTTGACTGCAGTTTACTCTTGCCTCCAATGAAAGGTTTGAATCGACCTCCTTTGGGTCTTTATCAATCCGTAGACGATCCCTATTTGAGCATGGATTTAAGTCCAAATCCTGGCTCCGATCGATTTATTATTGACGGATTTAACGGCCGAGGAATGTTGTTGGTCTATGATTCCAACGGGAATCTATTGGATCAGTACAATTTTGAGGATGCCCGGCGATTTCTTGTTGAAGCCTCGGATTGGAATGAGGGCATGTATTTATTGAAGTTGAGCCATGAGGGTAAAACCTACTATGGTAAATGGATTAAGATCTGATTTTGAAGGCCGCCTGAAAGGGTGGCCTTTTTTATTTCAAGAAGGTGTAGGACACACTGCCATAAATCCATATACCAGGCTGAATCACGTTTGGTCGGTCCACATAACTGGCATTGAATAAATTCTTAGCACCCAATTGCAGTTGTACCTCTTTCCAATCATACCGCATTCCAATATCCATTAACATGAATCCTTTATATGAGACCGTGATTCCGTTGGTATTGGTATAGGTTCCAGCTTTTTTTTGTAGAGACAACTGATAATGAAGATGGAAGTTTTTGGCGGCTTCGTGGTCTAAATACAAGAAGATTTTATGTCGCAAGTAATCCAAGACATAAAGCGATTGAATATCCAATTCATCTTGGGCACTAAAGCAATTGGTGTATCCTAAACGAACAAGTTTCAAGCCTGCTGGCTCATCTTTCGGTAAGAGATCAACAGATAGTTCAACCCCCATCATATCTACCTCCGTAATGTTTCGGGCCCAGGCGGTATCGTTTTCAAATACCCAATCAATCATTTCTTTTCCCTGCCTCATAAATACACTTGCCGAAACCCGAATCCACTTGGAGGAAAAGTGGCCTCCTAATTCAAAATTGTCAGAAATTTCCTGTTCTAAATCGGCACTACCCTGAGCACCTCCAATTGTATAAAACAACTCGGTGAAGGTAGGTAGCCTGAAACTTCGGTTATAGCTACCAAAGATTCGAACATTAGAATTCAAACGATATCCCACATCTATCCCCGGATACCATCCATTCTTAAAGGACGTATTGTAGTTGTAGATTAGTCCAAGAGAGAAGCTCCAACGTTTCAAATCGAAATTATGTTCCCCAAAAAGCGTCGTATTTGATCTGCTTTCTTTCACAGAATATGCTCCTGGACTCAGACCTTCTCTTCCGGGTAGTGAAATGGGTTCGGTCAATTTCTCACTTCCTAAAACATTACTTACGATCCCTTCATAGCGCTGACTCAATGCTACGGTTGTACGGCCATATTTGGTGCTAAATCCCTTCGAAAGATTTGCATACAAAACATCTGTTCTGTGATAATTATGTTCCGGATACTCATATCCGGCATTTCCCGGCCAATAACTGGCAGTATCTCCATTGACATCTACGAACACTCCGTTTTGATACGTCCAATAGTCATCCGATTCCCTAAATAATTCAAAGCGATCCCAATGTCTGCGCCATGAGACTTTTAGATCAAGATCAGCTTTGTTCAGGGTATAGAATCCATTGGCGTAAAAGGCTCTAGTTTCTTCAAATTGATATGGAAAGCTGGTGGTATAAAAGTTTTGGGCCCCAAAAGCTTTATTCTGAAATCCTGAGGTGATTCGAATAGTGGCGGATTTAGTTGTCCATTCCTTTCCAGCGAAAATCCTTAGGTTTTGGAAATCGGTATTCTTGATATATCCATCCGACTGTAAATAATGGATTCCCAATTTGGCATTTTTTCCTCCAAGGTCTATATCGCCACCAAGCAATCCATAAGCTCCTCCTTTAAATCGAACTCTGCCCATTTTATTCTTTGGCAGGTTGGTCCGGAAGTTAACAGCCCCACTAAAACTACCGGCCCCACTAACTCGACTGCCTCCACCATAAAGAATTTCCACGGACTCTAAGTCTGAATTTTCTAGGGGTAGATTCAAATTATGATGACCTGTTTGAGGGTCATTCATAGGGATTCCATCAATGAGAACAGAGTTTTGGTTAAAGGTTGCGCCACGCAAGTGTAGATCGCCCTGAACATCCCAAGAACCTCGCTGCCTTAAATCTAGCGCAGGTCTGTGCTCTAGGATGTGCTCGATGGTCTGGATGTTTAGTCGATCCAGTTCCAAGGCCTGAACCACATGCAACTGTCGATCCAGTTGATTCAGGCTGTCGTCTTCAAGTTTAGCGGATACGACGACTGGATTAAGAACATGTATGCTGTCATTCTCCTGGGCACAAAGTAATTGAGATATTCCTAAGAGTAGCACTAGGCAATAGATGGGGAGTGGTCTTCTTACCATTTCCAGGAAATAAAAAAAGGCATCCCTAAAGACGCCTTTTATATGTTTGATCGAAAGATGCTTCATCAGCTAATACGATGATCTTATTGTTCGACATTTCCATAACCCCACCATTGATTCCGTAATGGAGAACATGGTCATTCGACTTGTCCTGATCCAAACCACCATGCAATTCTTCCATCTGCTTGTATGAAGATGTCAATTCCATTTTGACATTTCCTTTCACAAGAGCAGAAACAATGGCGGCGTGATTATTCAACACTTGAAACGAACCATCGGCACCAGGGAATTGAACAGAATTCACTTCCGTGCTTATAATCGTTTCTTCCGGTGTAATGATTTCAAGAATCATAATTCTTAGTTCTTAGCTTCAGCCAACATTTTCTCTCCAGCTTCTATAGCTTCTTCAATGGTTCCTTTAAGGTTGAAGGCCGCTTCTGGATACTGATCAACTTCTCCGTCCATGATCATATTGAATCCTTTGATGGTATCTTCAATATTTACAATCACACCAGGAATTCCAGTAAACTGCTCAGCAACGTGGAAAGGCTGAGAAAGGAAACGTTGAACACGACGCGCTCTGTGTACAATAGCTTTGTCATCTTCAGATAATTCATCCATACCAAGGATGGCAATGATATCTTGAAGTTCATTGTAACGCTGGAGAATCTGCATTACATTCTGAGCTGTGTTGTAGTGCTCATCTCCAACAACTTCTTTTGTAAGAATTCTAGAAGTTGAATCCAATGGATCAACCGCCGGATAAATTCCTAGCTCGGCAATCTTACGTGAAAGTACCGTAGTGGCATCCAAGTGAGAGAAAGTTGTAGCAGGGGCAGGGTCAGTAAGGTCATCCGCAGGTACATAAACCGCCTGTACAGATGTAATAGAACCTCTCTTTGTAGAAGTAATACGCTCCTGCATGGTTCCCATTTCAGTTGCAAGTGTAGGCTGATATCCTACCGCAGATGGCATACGTCCAAGAAGGGCAGATACTTCAGATCCAGCTTGTGTGAAACGGAAAATATTATCGATAAAGAATAGGATATCACGACCTCCAGATTCTTCATCCCCATCACGGAAATACTCAGCTGTAGTTAGTCCTGAAAGAGCAACACGTGCACGTGCACCAGGAGGCTCATTCATCTGACCGAAAACCAATGTTGCTTGAGACTTAGCCAATTCTTCGCGATTAACTTTGCTCAAATCCCATCCGCCTTCTTCCATGTCCTTGGCAAACTCTTCACCGTAGCGAATAACGCCTGATTCAATCATCTCACGAAGAAGGTCATTTCCTTCACGTGTGCGCTCTCCAACACCAGCAAATACAGAAAGTCCAGAATAGGACTTGGCGATATTGTTAATCAATTCCATGATCAATACCGTCTTACCTACACCAGCACCACCAAACAAACCAATCTTACCTCCCTTTGCATAAGGTTCAATAAGGTCAATTACTTTAATTCCTGTGTAAAGAATTTCAGATGAAGTAGAAAGATCTTCGAATTTTGGAGCCTCAGCGTGAATCGGACGACCACCTTCATTGCTTACTTCGCCAATTCCATCAATCGCCTCACCTACTACGTTGAAAAGACGTCCTTTGATCTTTTCGCCAACAGGCATCTTGATCGCAGAACCAGTAGCAACTACTTCCATTCCTCTAGTAAGTCCATCAGTTGAGTCCATCGCTATTGCACGAACCATATCTTCACCGATGTGTTGTTGTGTTTCAAGCACAACGCGTTGTCCTTCGCTTTTAGTTACTTCTAGAGAGTCATAGATTTTAGGAAGATCTCCATCACTATGCTCAAATGTAACATCCACTACCGGTCCAATTACCTGTGCGATTTTTCCGATATTCTTCGACATTTTCTATCGTTTATTGAGTGATTATCAGACTGTTCTTAATCGGCTGCAAATGTAAGCTTTTTTATTTCTTTTTTAAAGCATTTTAAGGCTCGCTTGAAAGGCTTAATTTTGAACAACTTTTAAACACGGCAATGCGCATTGAAATCATGTTCTTAGGAGAGCTTTTATACAACTTAATCGATTGAAGGTTTACCACTCCATTAATGCGTTTCAGGCACCCGATTGGCCAGTGATTACCATTGGAACTTTTGATGGCGTTCATATTGGTCATCGGAAGATTATCGATCAGGTGAATTCTTTAGCAAGAAAGAGAAAGGGAGAAAGCGTCGTTCTTACCTTCCATCCGCACCCAAGAATGGTGTTGCATTCCGATTTGAATATCAAATTGATAAACACCCTGGATGAGCGTTTGAAATTGTTGGAGGAGGCTGGAGTAGATCATTGTGTGGTTCATCCATTTTCCCATGAATTTTCTCGTCTTTCAGCAAAAGACTATGTTCGAGATATTCTGGTAAGCCAGCTTAATGTGCGTTCCTTGGTGATTGGGTATGACCATCATTTTGGAAGGAATAGAAGTGGAAGTTTTGATCTCCTTAAGGAATACGGAAGCTTGTACGAGTTTGAGTTAGAGGAGATTCCTCCACAAGTGTATGGCGATATAAATGTGAGCTCAACAAAAATTAGACAATCCCTCAAAGAAGGGAATGTGAAAAAGGCCAACTCTTTCTTGGGTTCGAATTTTACCATAAGTGGAAAGGTGGTCCAAGGTGATCAAGTGGGTAGAACATTGGGATTTCCAACAGCCAACCTAGACTTGAATAATGAAAACAAGCTTATTCCAAGTGATGGTGTTTACGCCGTAAGAGTTCTTTTAGGGCAAGTTTCAATGATGGGAATGATGAATCTTGGTGAACGTCCGACCATTGGAGGGAGAAAGCGCACCATTGAAGTTCATATCTTAAATTTTGAAGGGGATATTTACGGTCAGAAGTTGAAGTTGGAATTCTTGGACTTCATTCGTGAGGAGAAAAAATTCTCTTCTAAAGAGGAGTTGATTGCACAAATACAGGAGGATAAAGATGAAGTTCTTTCCAGGTCTTATCATTAGCATTCTTTTTAGTACTCATGTGCATGCCCAACAGGGTTATTATGAGGACCTAGAAGAGGCCAGAGCAAATAAGGAGCAGGTTACCCACCTCTCTTTACGAAAAGAACGACTCAAAAGCTTTCCTGTAGAGATTTTTGAAATGACCAATCTGAAGGCCCTAGATCTAGGAAAGAATAAATTGAGATCACTTCCGGAGGGTTGGGGAAGCCTATCTCAACTCGAAGTACTCATTCTGGACAGAAACAAACTTCAAGCTTTGCCAAAGAGTACGGGAGATTTAGAGAAGTTGGAAGTGCTTATTCTTAATAGAAACGAATTGTATTCTCTCCCTGCGGAATTGGCCTCGGCAAGAAGTCTTATTGAGATTGATCTTTGGAGCAATCATATCGACATGCTGCCCGAAAGTTTTGCTAATCATGCCTCCCTAAAGCGCATTGACATGCGAGGAATTTCCATCAGCGACGAGAATAAAAAGCTGATGGTTGAAATGTTACCTGAGGTGGAATTTCAGTTTTCCAAAGGATGCGATTGCAAACCCTAACAATTTGTTCTTCTAGACGCATTTAGACGCATTCTTGCTTAATAGTTTAAGAATTCGCTATATTTGTTAGACAATGGCGTAAAAACCATTGACCACAACAACACCTAAAAACGACATAGGCATGAAGCCTGGAATTCACTATTGTAGCCATTCTGCGCGATTGGTCCTGCTCTTTGGGCTGATCATATTTTGGAATTTTACTAGTGCCCAACAAAACATTGGAACCGGCTCTTTGGAGACCAATGGAGGGAAAATCACAATTAAATCAGGAGGAATCATTGACATAGAAGGCAGTGTTTCTATTAATTCTGGGACCTTGGACAACGACGGTAGAATAGAACTTACCGGGGATTGGGTTCGAACCTCAAACTATACGGGAGACGGTAAAGTTTATTTTGAGGGAAAGAGCCGTCAAAAAATTGACCACGATAACGACACAATTTCCAAAGTACATGCAGATAAGATCAATCATTATACTCACCTTAGATTGGACCTAATTGTTGATTCAATCATTGTTGACGCTGGGTTGTTTGAGGTGTATGACCGTAATAATATGCATCTTGGTTATACCCTCGAAGTATTGGACGGTTATAAAACGGACAATGCAAATGAGGGATTCTTTGTCACTTCGGATGGAAACGAACAAGGTTGGCTTATAGTCCCTTTTTCAAATACGCTTGACTCCATTCACTTTACACATGACCACTCCAACGGAACAGGTCAAGTTCGCTTAGGTACATTATTCTATAGATGTGTGGATTGCCAATGAGTTGGTGAAAAATTGACTCTTTCACTTTGGGACCTACTTTGGCGCAACCCTGATACGGAAACCAGCAAAAACCAACAAGACGGGCTGCGTTTGATGTTCTACACGGAGAGTACTCATGACAGATACTGGGAATATGAAATATTCTACCACTATAAAGACGAAGCTCCTCAATTCAATTCTGATGAAGGCGTGTTTATATGGTGGGAATCACAGATCAGCAATGCATGGGCGGTTCATCCGGCCAATAAGACTGGGGACACCAAATTTGAATATGTTAATCCATTCTATCTAAAAGGTGGGCGTCAGTATTTTTGGAGTATAGTTGATGGAGGGTTCATGGATATTGATGACAACCAATTGCACATCACAGTCAATTTAGAAGGGGCCTAGGATGCCGCCAACGATAATATGACATCCATAATGTCGGATTCCACTTGGTTACCGTTTAATCCAAGGAATTACGAGGCCTATGGAAATGAGCACTTTGGTTATCATGGACAAGAGGATGTATGGAATATGCCAGCGGGCATTGTCGATTGGTGTTTGCTAGAGCTTAGGGAAGCCAGTAGTGCAGAAGCAGCGGCTCAAACATTGGCCTTTGACACCATTGCATGTTTATTGAATGAAAATGGAGAAGTTGTGTGGGCCGATGATCCTACCTCTAAGCCATTCTTTGCTTATGAAATTCAAAACGACTTATATGTCGTAGTCCGTCATCGCAATCATGCCGATATCATGTCATCTGCGGCCCTGCCAAAAGGGGCAAATGGATACACTTGGGATTTTACTACGGCCATAACAAAAGCCTACAACTCTGGACAAAAACAGCTTTCAGCAAATGAATGGGGAATGGTCGCTGGTGATACGGATGTGAATGGACAGATTTCCGACGAAGACCGTACCAATACCTGGGGGCAAAGAAATCGATTAAAATATCGACTTCGAGATGTGAACTTTGATGGAAAGGTCGACTTGGGAGACCGAATTAAAGTTTGGAATAACAGAGGTTTTAACGTTCCGATCCAATGAGAAAGAAAATACTTTACATCGCACTCAGCATGATGTCTTTTTCTTTGTGGACAAAGGCACAAGATATCACCATCGCTATTTCTGATATTGAGAATTATGGTAACTATATCGAATTCGATATCATTTGCTGGATGAATCAGCAGGAGTGGAGTTATTTCGGTTATGATTTCGTGATCAATTACGATTCTACTGTATTTGGTGGAAATGAAGTCCTTACTGTTGTGACAGATATCGACCAAATGTGTAATTGCAATACGAATTGGAACTCATTCGTTGCAAACAACTTCCAGCTTTCTCCGAACCAACCCGATAGTGTTCGATCCATTTGGGCGTCTACGATGGATACGGAGTTGGAACCTAGAGGAGGGCAGTTCATCATTAACGGTAACACCTACAATTTCGATAATTATAAAAATGGTGTTGCCACCGTAAATGATACACTCTTTGTTCAACGATTGGGGAGATACAAACTCACAGATTTCCAAGGCACATCATGGAAGGATGTAGGTTTGAGCTGGAAAAGGAATTATAATCATAAGATCAATACGGCCATCGGATATGTGAATAATGATGGTTCTTTTACGGACGAGATTATTCCCCGCGATAGAGGAAAACTCAGACTTTGGGATTTAGTGCCGATATGGTGGGATGGTGTAGCCTGGCATAATGGTTCGGAGATTCCAGGTCGTGAGATGAATATGGAAGATGATACCATGGACGTCTATATCACAACGGTAAATGGTGTTTCTACGACCAAAGCTCATATACGAAACTTGTACATCTGGCCCCACGCCGATTTAACGATTTCTCCTGGTGCAGGTATCTGGGTAGAGGACACGGCCATTAACTATTCAGAAGATACAGCTGATTTTGTGCTCCAAGCAGATCAAACAGGATGGGGACAGTATATTGGTCCTAAAATCAAAGGCGAATTCCACGGCTATATTCCTAGCTCCGGTGGTGCAGATTGGCGATATATTTCCATACCTCTTGAAGGTCGAACTATTCCACATTTGGATTGGGATCCTTCTTGGACCATGCAATTGAGTGGACATTATTGGTGCGGACAAAACGTGTTTATTTACAATACGCCTGGCGGTGGTATTTGGGATGACCCAAATAGTGCCCAGGTGCATCAAACCGGTCATTTAGTTTGGTTTTGGGATGATGTCTTACCCAATACCCTGGAGTAGCCGGTGATTTAAATCTTCAATCGGTAACGCACAATTTATATAATACCGTGGCCATTGGAATTACTCCAGGGCAGGGCTCACCCGGATATAACGATCATCAATACTTTGATGGATGGAATATGATCGCAAACTCATTTACAGCCTATGTGAATTGGGATCAAGTAAATATTCCGGCCGGTGTTGATACCGCTATCCATTGGTGGAACCCTTCCATTGGTAATTTCTCAGCTTATGTGCAGGGAACGGAGATTGGTATTAATGGAGGTGGACCAACAGTTTCTCCCATGCAGCCATTCTTTGTGCGTTCTGCTGTGAATACGCAGCTTACCTTGACACCCAACGAGACCAGCTTTGGTAATAATATTCATACCAAGGGGTCTAGTTTGCAGCCCATTATTTTGAAAGTTTATTCTGAAGGCACTCATTTATCGGATGAGACCATGATTTACTGGACGACGGATGCAAAGAAGAAATTCGAGGGTTCCAAGGATGCTTGGAAAATGTGGAGTCAGAATTCTGAGGCACCTAACCTATTCAGTATAACCGATGGTGTCTATCATAGTATTTCGGCCCTCCCTACTTTTACTAATAGCACAAATGTGCCGATTGGCTTTAGAGCGAATCCTATTAAAGAATATCACATTGAGGCAAGCTTAGGACAGGTAGATCCTACATGGGAATTGTATCTTGAGGACAAAGAACTAGGTAAGTGGCATAATCTCAGAACAGAGGAGTATACCTTTTTGCATGCGGGAGGTGCAGCAGATGATCGTTTCTTGCTGCATATAAATGAATCTCCGCAAATAGGAATTGAAGAAGAGACAGAAGAGAATTTGACCGTATTTGTGCAAAACAATGAACTGATGTTAAATTTCGGCTTACTGGAAGGTACAGCAGAAGTCTGTGTGTTGAGCATAACAGGCCAGATTTTATATGAAAAGAATGCAGTGGATGCCAACACCCAATTGCGCATTCCTAGCCTTTCTTGGGCCAATGGAATTTATATTGTAGACGTCTATATTCAGGGACAAAGAGTTAGTAAGAAGGTCGTACTATAGTGAAAACATTTTTTCCATACTAGCATTGATCGCCACAGTTGTTGTGATGGCACAGCCTGAAAAACCCAGGACCTCCCGCGCCTATAGATGGAGGAGTTCTATTGCTCGCTGCGGTGGGTGCCGCATATGGGATAAAAAAGACCCGAGAAAGAATAAGAGAATAAATCACCCTTAAACAATCAAAAAACCCTGTATCATGAAAAAGTTACAGGGTTTTTTGTTGTTCTATAGGTACAAGCAAGAACTAGAATCCAGCAGTTATTCTGAAGTGTACATTGGCCAAAGCCTGAGGGTAATAGAAGTTCTCGGTAATTGTCTCTCCAAAAATATAGCTATAGGTATATCCGAAGTTCTGATACTTCGTATTGGTGAAGTTGTTCACCAATAAACCAATCCTGAATTCAGGGAAAAGCCCACCATCCAAGTTCAAATCCACCTGAATATTATTGATGAAATATGCATCAATGCTCTTGGAATCACTTGAGGTGTTATCCAAGAACTGTTTGCCAACATACTTAGACATCAATCGAATGGTAAATACCTTCTTGAGAGTATAAGCCAAATCACTCCCCAAAATAACGTTTGGAGATAAAGCAATATCCGTATTCTCATATTTCGTGGTGATCACATCATATCCATTGGTATAATCATAGAGCACATAAGAGAATTTATCAATCTTATTCTGACCGAGATTTGCATTCACATTCCATAACAGGGATTTGGTGATCTGATATCCGAAAAGCAGCTCAATGCCGGCTCTGTAACTGCTTTGAATGTTTTCTCGAACAACAGCACCCACATCGTTTAATGCCCCTGTAGGAATGAGCTGGTTTTGATAATTCATGAAATAAGCATTGGCTAAATAATGATATTTATTTCTTCGCTCTTCAATTCCCAATTCAAAATCATTGAGCGTTTCGTAGGTAGGTTTTGTTCCGTTGGGTGCATCTATGAAATCACTGCGAATAGGTTCTCTATTGGTGCGTCCGAAAAAGGCATAGAGCTTACCAACCTCAGTCAAGTAATTGATCCCAACTTTTGGATTAACAAAGTTGAAGCGTTCGTTAATGTCATAACTGGCTAAGTCATTGTCTGTCCCCTGTGTTATGTAACTAAGGGTTCTATACTGCACATCAAGATAGGTGTCCCAATTGCCTACAGAATAATTCCACTTGGCATATAGATTTAAGTCGGTTTTGGTTGAATTACCGGAGTAATACGAATGGTCGTACTCCGTACCATTATTATTCTCCGCCCAAACAACCCGACCATAATGTTCGCCTCGGTATTCATTGAATCCTCCTCCTAAAACAATCGATCCCTTATCGTAAGTTTTTTGAATATTGAATACCAATCCACCGAAATGATTATCCAACCAACGTCTTCGAATGATGTCAGAATTGGAAATGGTATCACCCCCAATGACGATGTCATCGATTAAATAGTCAGCTAGTGATTCATCTTTCTTATACTCTTCAAAAAAGCCTTTTCCTCTTATATAGAACATGGAAAGATTGGCGTCGAGATTAGTCGCCAATTGCCTTGTCAAGTGCAATTGATAGTGATCCTGACCGTAGTTGTCTATTTGATTTTCATACAGATAGTAATTGTACGTCCTTCCTGAATTCAACAAGTTTTTGGTGTCTTCTTCGTCAAAACCATTGTTTGCTGCGTGAGCAAGCATTCCGTCAACATCATTGTTCAATCTCGATTCTGGAACCCCCCACCAAGCTTGGTACGTTTCCTCTCGTCCAGAAAAGTGAACGAATCGAAGACTTCCCTTCTTGCCGTAATGACCCAAAGAAATATAGTAGGACGATAAATCGGCGCGAGCTCTGTCAACATATCCGTCAGTGGTAATCCGACTCAAGCGGCCGTCAATTACCCACTTTCCATTGATCAAACCGCTTCCGAATTGTACGTTCCTTTTAAAGCTATTGTACGAGCCCATGCTCAGATCCAATCGCCCATATGCCTTATCTCTAAGTGCATCCGTTCGTACATGTACGCTTCCTCCAAATGCTCCTGCTCCGTTGGTTGAGCTTCCAACTCCCCGTTGAATTTGAATGCTGCTCGATGAGGTGCTTATATCTGGAAGGTTTACCCAAAATACTCCATGCGATTCCGGATCATTATATGGAATGTTGTTTATGGTAACATTAATCCTGCTCTGGTCCGATCCACGCAGCCGCATATTGGTGTATCCTACACCCGACCCTCCATCAGAACTTGACACAACGCCAGGGGTGTTCTCCAATATCATTGGAATGTCCTGGCCATAATTACGCTTTTCTAATTCCACTTTCGAAATGGTTTGCTGAACAATTGGATCGGTCTCAATAGCCTTCACTCCAATAACTTGAATGGCGGCGATTTCGTAACCCGCAGGATAAAGAAGTATAGAGGTGCTGCGACGACCGGAGGCTAGGTCAATTTCACTGGTATCACTCTTGAATCCAACATAAGAGACAATTAGAATAGGAGTGCCTGTGGTACGATTTATAGAAAAAGATCCATCTTTTCCACTGACCGTTCCATCGCTATTATCTATCCAGCGAATGTTGGCTCCGGAAATAGGTTCAGCACTCAGTCCATTGTGAATGGTGCCTCTAAATTTCTCTTGCCCATTGGAAGCAAGACTAGCCGTTAAAAATAAAAGTAGTGCGAAACGTTTCATTATGATTTGAATAAATCACAAGAAAGGGGTCATCTCGGAATAGGTTATGTTAATTTCCCTTGGCAGCATTACCCGCCTAGGTTCATTGGGTATAATCTCAGCCTTGTTGGCACCCCTTTGAGATGGAGCAAATATACACTAATTGATTTCCGACTGAAGTATTCCGAAACGTTTTTCAAGACTCCCTTCAACTTCGATAAAGTTTAGCCCCAGTTTTTTTAACCAGTATATATAGCGCTCATGAAGCACAGACCTTCTATTTGCATCCTCCCGTAAAGGATCGGCCTCCCAAGGTATGTCGGGACTACATAAAACATACAAGTCGCAGGGATCATTCTGTAATTGGGTAAGAATGTCTTGATCAATAAGGTCAAATTTATCTTCTATCCAAACTAAGATGACCAATAAGTCAGTGTCCACCGCACAATCGCCTCTTCTTTTGGCCTGCTCAATGAGTTCCATTTGCTTTAAGGCAATTCTCCGAACATCATGTAGCTCATAGTTTGGTCCATGTTGTTCTAAATAGTCGCGTGCATATTCGGGGACATAGCCTATTCCCATTTTCTCAGCTGAATAGGTGGCCAAAGTTGTTTTTCCTGAGGACTCCGTGCCTGTGAAACAAATTCTCATGCGACCAATTTCTTTCTCCATGCGATTAAGCCAATGATGGCAATAATCAAGAAAACCAAATATTGTAGAGAAGTAATTCCAAGCCCTTTATATATGTACAATGGAATACTCACCAAATTACCGGTAATCCACCAGGCCCAATGCTCAATTTTTTTCCTTGCCATGAGTAACATGGCAACGAAGAATACAGAGGTTGTAAAAGCATCGAGACAGGGAATGTTGGAATCGGTTTGATTTTCTAACAAATAACTCAACGCGAGGAAACATAGCAGGAAGACCGAAAGCACAAGAATGCTTCCTCCTCTACTTAATATTGAAATTGGCGCTTCCTCTTTACGACTTGTGCCCCTGGTCCAGAAATACCATCCATAGATGCTCATGCCAAAGTAGTAGGCATTAATGCCTGCATCAGCGTAAATCCCGATTTTCAAACAAATCCATACATAAATACCAGTGCTTAATAGTCCGGTAGGAAAGACAAGAATGTTTTCTCTTTTGGCAAAGTACACGCTTAATATTCCGGAACTCATGGCCGTGCACTCTAGGGCAATTTCTTGCCAACTATAGGACGAATATGGTTCGGTAAGAAAACCAATAAGATCCATTACTGTCTTTGTTGTGGTGTGCTAAGCTCGGCAAGTAAATGCATATTCTCTTCCAATGCATTTCCCAAAATGATGGCCGCAGCTCCATTTTCTCGATAAGCCTGAACTTGTGAATGGGATCGAATTCCACCACCTACAATAATGGGAATACGAATATGCTCTCTTAATTCGATGAATAATTCAGGATCTATTGATTTATTTGATCCACTACCAGCCTCTAAATAGATGGCCTTCATGCCCAGTAATTCAGAGGTGATTGCCGTTTGGATAATTAAATTGGGCTTATTAGGAGGGATAGGAAGCGTTTGTGTAACATAAGAGGTACTGCTCGTGGCCTGATCGCCTATAAGAAGGTAACCGGTAGGGATGCACTCCATGCCCGATTTTCGAATTAAAGGAGCAGCCTCAAATTGTTTGGATATCAAATACTCGGGATTACGGCCAGACATTAAAGAAAGGAGCAAAATCCCGTCGGCGGAGGGATCTACTTGGTACCCATTACCTGGAAATAAGATGACCTTGCAGCCGGCATATTTTTGAATAAAGGCGATTAATTTCGGAGTTCTGAAGTGGTTTAAAGTGCTACCTCCAAAAAGAACATATGGGATTTGGAAGGTCTTGATTTGATGACACAATTCTTCTAGCCGATCAAAATCCCATTTTTCGGGATCGATTAGTGGAACAATTTGGCCCTCTTTTGCATCATAGTTACGATGGAGGCAGGAATCAAAACTCATCGGATAATCTTTGATACGAATATAGATATTTCGACCTCTAGGGTTTAATTAAGCTATCGTTTATCTTTGCAAACCAAAATTTTAGAAATGCAAGAAGTACAACAAAGACCAAAGTATAAGGTAAAAGACATTAGTCTAGCCGAATGGGGGAGAAGAGAGATTGATCTGGCCGAGGCTGAAATGCCAGGTTTGATGGCCTTGAGAGCAGAGTATGGTGATTCACAACCTCTTAAAGGAGCTAGAATTGCTGGCTGTTTGCACATGACCATTCAGACGGCTGTTTTGATTGAGACACTTGTGGCTCTAGGAGCTGAAGTAACTTGGTCTTCATGCAATATTTTTTCTACCCAGGATCATGCTGCTGCTGCCATCGCGGCCGCCGGTGTTCCAGTTTATGCTTGGAAGGGAATGAATGAGGAGGAGTTCGATTGGTGCATAGAGCAGACGCTATTCTTTGGTGATGATAACCAACCTCTGAATATGATTCTCGACGATGGAGGTGATTTGACCAATATGGTATTGGATAGATATCCAGAATTAACAGCAGGAATAAAGGGATTGTCTGAAGAGACAACCACCGGAGTTCATAGATTGTACGAACGTGTTGAGAAGGGCACTTTACCAATGCCGGTCATCAATGTGAATGATTCCGTGACGAAATCCAAGTTTGACAACAAATACGGTTGTAGAGAAAGCGCAGTGGATGCCATTCGTCGTGCGACTGATGTAATGATTGCGGGTAAAGTTGCGGTCGTTGGTGGATACGGTGATGTTGGAAAAGGTACTGCTGCTTCTTTAGCTGGAGCTGGAGCACGCGTAATTGTAACGGAAATAGATCCAATTTGCGCTCTTCAAGCTGCTATGGATGGCTTTGAGGTTAAGAAGATGATGAATGCCATTCCTGAGGCAGACATTGTTGTTACGGCTACCGGTAATAAAGATATTATCGCTGAGAAGCATTTTCGTGCGATGAAGGACAAGACCATCGTGTGTAATATTGGTCATTTCGATAATGAAATTGATATGGCTTGGCTGAACGGTACGCACGGAGATACAAAGGTTGAAATCAAACCACAAGTCGATCTATATAATGTTGACGGGAACGAACTAATTGTTCTTGCTGAAGGTAGATTGGTCAACCTAGGTTGTGCAACAGGTCATCCTAGCTTTGTGATGTCAAATAGTTTCACCAATCAAACCCTGGCTCAAATTGAGCTTTGGAACAATAGTGAAAACTATGAGAATATCGTTTACACTCTTCCAAAGCACCTTGATGAAAAAGTTGCTCGCTTGCACCTTGAAAAAATTGGTGTTGAGTTGGAAGAATTAAACCAAGAGCAAGCCGAGTATATTGGGGTAACGGTTGAAGGTCCTTACAAACCAGAATACTATAGATACTAAGATCCTAATTTATAGGTATAAGAAAAGGGTTCCGATCGGAACCCTTTTTTATTTTAGTTGAAGATGATCAATTCACTTCCATTCCAGTCTGTGCCATAGGCCTTCAATGGTTTTCCTGGCCCTGGTCCACTGATTTGACTTCCGTCCAGTAATAAATATGAAGTACTATCGCAGCTGCAGTAAGCAGTGATATTTGACGATAGATCTACCTGTATTTGACCGCAATCCGCCTCGGGCACTCCGGGGCAGGCTCTTTCAAAGGCTACAAATTCGTTTTGTGTTTTTCTGTAAAGCAAAATGCCTCGATATCCCCCGCTCAGATACATCCAGCCACCCACTTGCTGAACATCGAAGTAGAGTGGGTCATTGGGATATATAACTTTATATACCGGAACCTCAGGAATAATAGGGGCTTGTGCAGAATTACAGGCACCAATCCCAAAAATGATCATCAAAACAACAACAACTTTTCTCATAAAACAGTAAATTCCTTGCTCATTAATCGCGGCGAAACAGTAATTTTTCCGCAAGGTCGGAATCTTTTCACACTTGTGCCTCAAGAGGTTAGATTAAGAACTGCTGAACTGTGATTTAATGAGTTTTTCTAGTTTGTTCATCATTCGCAAATCTTTATATATTTACGAAATCTAAACATCAGGTTAACTTTAACACACAGGTTTATGCTACGAAAACTACTCTCCTTAATCCTTATAGGAGCGGTATTTTCTGTGTTTGCTCAGGATCGTCCCGGAGAACTCCGCGGTACAATCAAGAACAATAAGACAGGAGAAACATTGCCGTTTGCCAATGTGGTTGTCAAACAAGATGGAGAAGTTATCACTGGTACAACGACGGATTTTGATGGCAAGTATATCATCAAGCCATTAAATCCGGGTCGTTATACCATTGAAGCTTCATTCCAGGGTTACGCCACTCAGCCAATCGAAGGAGTGATCATCACTCCAAACGAAATCACAACACTTGACATTACGTTGACCAAAGAAGCTGAAATGCTAGGGCCAGTTGACATCATAGAGTATGTGGTTCCACTGATTGACCCGGATAAACAAGGTAAAACAGTATTACAAGAAGATATTCAGAACATTCCTCAGCGGGATGTGAACTCAATTGCCTCTACTTCGGCTGCTGTTTATCAGTCTGATGATGGTGCTGGAATTAACGTAAAAGGATCTAGATCCAATGACAACGATGTATATATCGATGGTATAAAGGTGATTGGTTCTTTTTCGCTGCCTCAATCAGGTATTGACCAGATGACCATTATTACTGGTGGTCTTTCTGCGCGATATGGTGATGCAACGGGTGGAATCATCAGCATTACAACTAGAGGTCCTTCTCAAAAAATGTTTGGAGGTCTTGAGTACAGTACATCTGAGCTATTCGATCAATACGGTTGGAACTTGCTTGGTGCTAGTGTGTCAGGTCCAATGATCAGAAAGAAAGACAGTTCTATAGTTGCTGGATTTTTCCTGGCGGGCGAAGCGCATTTCCAAAAAGATGCAGATCCCTCTGCAATTGGCATGATGAAAGTCAAAGATGATGTGCTAAAGGAATTGGAACAAAATCCACTTTCTCCTGCGCCATTTGGCTCTGGTACGATCAAGAATGCTGAGCTTTTAAGAAATGAAGATTTCGAGACAATCAAGTATAAGCAGAACACAAGAAGAAGAGACTTCAGACTTTCCGGGAAGTTTGACTTCAAAACGAGTAAGACAACCAACTTGACTATTGGAGGTACAATGACCTATACCAATAGAAATGGTTACATCTATACTTACTCACTTGTGAATCCTCAGAACAATCCTCTTATTACGCAAAATTCTTGGAGGGTGTATGGTAGATTCCAACAGCGCTTCCTTGATTCGGATGATAAATCCGCTTCGAACAATGTGGAGAATGTATTCTATTCTATTCAGGTGGATTATTCTCAGGATAAGCAAACAACCGAGGATGAATCACATAAGGATCGTCTGTTTGATTATGGATATGTTGGTGAGTTCAATACCAAGAAAGAAAATGCGTATACCTACGGAACGGATTCAGTTACTGGATTGACCGGATGGCTGCAAGCTGGATTTAGAGATACTGCCGTAACTTTTGATCGTTTAGAAGTGAACGCTAATACGGCCAATTATACAGATCAGGTATATGACTTTTTCAATGGTACACCTGCCAACCTTGCTGAAATTCAGCAAGCAGGAGGTATCCTTAACGGTGAGCGTCCAGATAATGTTTATTCACTTTATTTCAATACTGGTCGCCAATACAACGGATATCAAATTCGGAACAACAATCAGTTCCGTATTACAGGTTCTGGATCTGCGGACATCAAAGGACACTCAATTATCCTAGGATTTGAGTACGAGCAGCGCTTCGAAAGATTCTACGGTGTTTCTCCGATCGGACTTTGGGGGCTTGGACGTCAGTTATCAAACTTACACATAATGGAATTAGATCTTAAAAATCCGTATCCCGTGTATGATGAGAATGGAGTATTTCTCGATACAGTGAACTATGACCGCCTGTACAATGCTGACGATCAATCATTCTTCGATAAGAATGTTCGTGCAAAGCTTGGTTTAGCTGAAAATTCAACGGACTGGATTGATGTAGATGCCTATTCTCCAGATTTCTATAGCATTGATATGTTCAGTGCCGATGAGCTTCTAAACAATGGAAATTCCTTTGTAAACTACTTCGGTTATGATCATACTGGAAACATCATTAAAGGAGAAACTGACATTGATGATTTTTTTACAGGCCGCGATGAAAATGGAAACTTTAAGAGAACAATTGGTGCTTTCCAGCCTATTTATATGGCGGGTTACGTTCAAGACAAATTTGACTTCGATGACCTTGTGTTTAATGTAGGTATACGCGTTGATCGTTTTGACGCAAATCAGCAAGTTTTAAAAGATGAATATTCATTGTTTCCAACCGTTTCTGCTGGAGAGGTTTTTAATCCTGAGTCTAATTACTATTTAGGGCCAGATATCACAAGACCCTCAAATATAGGTGATGACTTTGTTCCATATGTGGACAATTTATTGGAACCAGAGAAAATTCTTGGATATCGTGACGGAATGCAGTGGTATAACGCGGTAGGTGACCAAATATCTGATCCACAGGTATTGGCTGATGGAACAACAACCGGGCAGATTGCCCCGTACCTGGTTGATCCATTTAATACGAATCCTAATACGGACTTAAATTCGAGCTCTTTTGTGGATTATTCTCCGCAGATTAATATCATGCCTAGAATAGCCTTTAATTTCCCAATTTCGGATGAGGCCATGTTCTTTGCACACTATGATATCCGTACACAACGTCCTGCTACTGCACTTCGTTTAAATCCAACAAACTACTTGTATGCTGAATCTACTCAAGGAGCATTTTGGAACAATCCAAATTTAAGACCTGAACGTACGGTTGATTATGAGGTTGGATTTAAGCAAACGCTAAGTAAGCGTTCGGCTTTAACCATTTCCGTTTTCTATCGTGAGCTAAGAGATATGATACAACTAACGAATGTTGCGTACGCTTTTCCAGTTAGTTATAACACTTATGGAAATATAGACTTTGGTACAGTTAAAGGATTTTCTGTAGGATATGACCTTAGAAGAGCTGGAAATGTAACTTTGAATGCAAACTATACACTACAGTTTGCGGATGGTACAGGTTCTTCTGCTACTTCAGGACTCAGTCTTGTAAACAGTGGTCAGCCTAACTTGAGAGTACTACAGCCTTTGAACTTTGACCAACGTCACACCTTTGTAATGGTGGTTGACTACCGTTACAGTGATGGTGACAACTACAATGGTCCAGTTTGGGGAGGTAAGAAAGTATTTGCAAATGCAGGTGCTAACTTCTCTTTCAGAATGGGTTCAGGAACACCATATTCTGCCCAAGCTAATGCCCTTCCGGAGGCAGCTTTCGGTATTGCTAATCGTCCAATCTTTAAAGGAACGATCAACGGTTCACGTAGACCATGGCAGTTTAGAATTGACATGCGCTTAAACAAGCAGTGGGCGGTTAATCTAGGTAAAGCAGAAGAAGGTCAACGTCCTAAGACTGGATCTATCAATGTTTACCTTGAAGCTCAGAACTTGTTGAATACTCAAAACGTACTTAACGTTTACAGATTTACAGGAAACCCTGAAGATGATGGTTGGTTGGGTGCAAATCAAGCCCAGGAAATAATCAACAATCAGTTGGATTCGCAATCGTACATTGATTTGTATACTGCGAAAGTGAACGACCCTGATAACTATAGCCTACCAAGAAGAATGCGCCTAGGAGTGCAGTTCAATTTCTAATACGATATGGAGATGACAATATGGAGATGACAATTATGAAAAAAGGAATAGGACTAAGTGTAGCCCTTGTTTTTGGCCTCTTTACGGTATGGGCTAAAGAAAACCCGGGAAAGCCTGCAAGCACAGCTTCTGAGGCTCCATCAGTCCCAACGCGAAATGTAGCCGCATCATGTACTCCTGCAACCGCGCAGACTGACTTGAATATAAATAACATTAGAACTACCATTTTGAATGGTGGTGATATGTGGTGGAACTTGGCCGATGGTCAGTACGAAGTGCCTAAAGGCGGTAATCGCCATTCCATGTTTGCCGGTGCCCTT
>LXNJ01000558.1_pt1 | contig 25428 bp, 19 predicted proteins | sample 809081 | NCBI WGS metagenome assembly LXNJ01 (sample SAMN04870510, study PRJNA318959) | sponge metagenome | biome: sponge; feature: marine sponge reef; material: water | host: Petrosia ficiformis | place: Greece: Milos, Mediterranean Sea | collected 2013-05-29 | depth 5-7 m | reverse complement strand
CCCGCCTTTTTGTTCCCTATGGAACCGGCGATGGTCCAAGAGTGTTGTCCTAGATGTTCATCGCCTGTGCGACGCGCTCGCGGTGGTAGTCACCATCACCGAAGGAGACCTCCCACGCCTTGAGGCGGCGCGTGAACAGCTGCAGGTCGTGCTCCTGCGTGAATCCAATGGCTCCGTGGCACTGGTGCGCCGTGGCCGCCACACGCTGCGCGGAATCACTGACCCACGCCTTCGCAGAGGAAACCTCGAGGTCGGAGGGCAGGCCCTCACCCAACCGCCAGATTGCCTGATAGGTGATGAAGCGGGATCCATCAACGTCCGTCGCCATGTTCGCGCAGTAGTGCTGGATAGCCTGGAACGAGCCGATCGGCCGACCGAACTGCACGCGGTTCTTCACGTACTCAACGGTCATGTCCAGGACCTCTTGCAGCGCGCCGACCATCTGCGTGCAACGAAGCGCCGCTCCCTTCTGGAGCAGCAGCCGCAGGACGGACCAGCCGTTGCCGGCCTCGCCGAGCACGTTGCCACCGGGGACGGAAACGTTGTTGAACGTCACTTCGCACTGGTTGTCCGTGGCGATGGTCTTGAGCTTATCGACGGAAACACCGTCGCTCTGAGCGTCCACCAACAGCAGTGTGATGCCATCTTCGCCGGAGCCGCCGGTGCGGGCAGCGACCAGCAGGTAGTCGGCTGCATGGGCGTTCTCGACGAACATCTTTGTGCCATTCAGCGTGTAGCCATCACCGGATGCCGAGGCTTCCAGGTTGATGCCATTGGCATCGAGGCGAGAATACGGCTCAAGGATGGCCGTGGTCGCGATCAGGTCGCCCGCCGCGATTCGAGGCAGGAACTCCGCCTTCTGCGCGTCCGAACCGGCATCAAGGATAGCGACGGTTGTGAGCGCAGTGTTGAAGAACGGGCCCGGCATGACGCCATGGCCAACCTCTTCCAGGAGGATACCCAGATCAACCAGATTCTGGCCGGTTCCGCCATGTTCCTCGGGAACGATCAGGCCGAGCCATCCAACCTGCGCGATCTTCTGCCACATATCGGCAGTGAATCCGCGGTCATCCTCTTCCATGTCACGGACGAACGTGCGCGGCGTCTCTTGCTCGATGAACTCTCGCGCCATCGACCGCAGCATTTCCTGGTCTTCAGTTAGTCCCAGATCCATTTCCCCCTCCTGTCTTCCTTTACTCTTTCTTGTGTCCCCCACCAATGCGGGGCTCTGTTTGTGTTCTGTATTCCGTGCTTAGCGCGGGAGGCCAAGGCCTCGTTGCGCGATAATGTTCTTCTGGATCTCTCGCGTACCGCCGCCGATGCTGGTGCCGATGCTTTGCCAGCCGCGAGCGGGCAGGAAGCCGTCATCCGGCAGCGGGAAGCGGTCACCGTTACCCGGCAACAGGTTTCCATAGCCGTCCATGATCTGTGAGAGGCCGCGGTAGATGTGCTGGAACAGCTCATCACCAAAGAACTTGACCATCGAGGATTCCTTCTGCGGAATCATACCTTCACTCTGCATCCAACCGACGCGGTAGCAGAGGGACCGCAGCGTCTCCACGCGGACACGCCACTCGGCGAGGCGATGGCGGATTTCCGCGCGAGTGATGGGCGTGTCGCCGCCCTCGTCGCGCACCATGCCGCACCAGTCAGTGAATTGTTCCAGTGTTCGGAGCAACTGAGCCGGGCGGCCGATGTTGGAGCGCTCAAACGAGAGCGTGGTCATTGCGGCGTACCACCCGCGATTCTCTTCACCGATGATATTGTTCGCCGGTACGCGCCAGTTCTCCATGAACAGCTCATCCCAGCGGTGATTATTCGTGCCGTCCTTAATGCCGCGAACCTGGATGCCCGGCATGTAGTTGCCGTCCTCATCCTTTAGCCGCGCCAGCAGATACGTGATGCCGCGGTGCTTGGGCGCATCCGGGTCGGTTCGCACGAGGATGTGAATCCAATCGTTGCGATAAGTGCCCCAGATCTTTTGTCCGCTGACGACGTAGTCGTCGCCATCACGGACGGCACGCGTCTTGAGTCCGGCGAGGTCGGAACCGGCATCCGGCTCGGAAAACCCCTGCGAAAATTCGATATCCGCATTAGCAATCTGTGGCAGGAAAAGCTGCTTCTGCCATTCCTGTCCATGCACCATGAGCACGGGAGCGACGAGGCCGCCTCCCAGTGCTGCCGGCGCGTCGTGGTAGGACATAACCTCGCGATACGCAAGCTGCTTCTCGATAGAAGCGTCCTGGCCGCCGTACTCGCTCGGCCAGTGCATGGTGTACCAGCCTCTGTTGACCAGTTTCTTGGCGAATTGGCGTGCAACCTCGTGACCGGCTTCGCGCTCTTCCTCGCTGCCGTGCCACCCGGCGAGGCCGCCTGTCAGGTCGTAACCGGGATTCTGCCATTCGCTCTTGACGAATTCTTCGGCCTCATCCCGGACTGCCTGCGCCTCTGCCGAAAATCGAAAGTCCACTCCCCCTCCTTTGCTCTACCCCTCTGTGGGGTTTCCGGTGATTCGCCGTCAGCGCGGCAGGCCAAGTCCCCGCTGCGCAATGATCTGTCGCTGTACCTCAGTCGTGCCGCCGGCGACGCTGAGCGTACCCGACATGAATGCCCGGTTATTCAGGAATCCTTCATTCGGCATGTCAATGCCCTCCTGTGTCGGCAGCAGGTTGCCGTACTCCTGGAGGCCACGGGCAAGAGTCTTCATCGTCTTCTGATACTGCACATCCGCCCAGAGCTTGCTCATGGAGGATTCCTTCTGGGGAATCTCCCCTCTGCTCTGCATCCAGCCGACGCGGTAGGCGATCATGCGCAGGGTCTCAATCTCAATGCGGAGATTGGCCATCTGGTGGCGGAACGGCGCGTCATCCAGCGGGCTGAAGCCACGTGTCGCCTTCAATTCACGGACGAACGCGATGTACTCCTCAATCTGGCGCTGCATCGTGGCCGGCGCCTGGATATTGGAGCGCTCGAAGGAGAGCGTCGTCATGGCCGTGTACCAGCCGCGATTCTCCTCACCGAGGATGTAACGGGCGGGAACGCGCCAGTTCTCCATGAAGAGCTCGTCCCAGCGATGTCGACCAAGCGCGTCGGGAATCTTACGCACCTGCACACCCGGCATGAACTCACCTTCCGCGTCCTTTAGGGGTGCGAGGAGATAGGTGATGCCACGGTGCTTGGGGGCGTCCGGGTCCGTCCGCACCAGGATGTGAATCCACGGGTTGCGGTATGTGCCCCAGATCTTCTGGCCGCTGATGATATAGTCATCGCCGTCACGGACGGCGCGGGTCTTGAGAGATCCGAGATCGGAACCCGCATCCGGCTCCGAGAAACCCTGCGAGAACTCGAGATCGGCGTTAGCGATACCCGGCAGGAACTCATCCTGCATCCACTTGGGAGCGGCGAGCATCAGGACGGGGGCGACAAGGCCTCCGCCGAGAGAAGCAGGCGCGCCGGCGTAGGACATGGCCTCTCGGTAGGCAAGTTGCACCTCGATTGAGGCGTCTTGCCCACCAAACTCGCTGGGCCAGTGCATTGTCCACCAGCCCTTATTGACGAGCTTCTTTTCAAATTCGTTGACAGCTTCTTCAGCCTCGTCGACTTGGTGGTGCCAATTGACGAGGATCTGCATATCCCAATTGCCGGGCTCCCACTCTTTGCGGGTGAATTCAATGGCGTCTTGCTGTATCTGCTGCGCCTCAGGCGTGAATCGGAAGTCCATGTGGACAATCCCCCCTCTTGTTTATCCCACCAAGCGCCGCGTGACGACCAGCGCGCCGCCTCCCTAACTCAACCCGTGAACGATAGCATGCACGCAATGCGGCGTAAAGCCTTAGGTAGTTCACGGCGCGGGGCCTACGACGACGTACTTCTTATCCACGGTCCTATCCGCGACCGGCAGCACCTGTACGACGACCCGGGTCAGCCCAACAACCTCGCCATTCGCGTCAAAGCTGTAGTTCTCACCAATAGCGCCACTCCACGTGATCTCATACAGGCAGTCGCGAAAGCCGTCAGCGTCTCGATCATCGCCCGTCTGTCTCAGACACTCGGCAGCAATATAAATATCGTCATACGCAGATCCCAGGTGCCACGGCAATGTCACATAGTCATAGCGATCCCTAAAATCCGCGAGGACCTGCTGTGCCTTTTCGTTATCAGGGTCGAGGTCGGCCGTGATAGCTTTCACGCCAGTTGCGGCCTCTCCGGCAATCTCCAGGGCTGTTGTCCCGACCGACACGGTCTCCGCGTAGATCGGGCCCGTATAGCCGAGTTCCCTGGCTTGCTTCATGATTGAGCCTGCTGAGAATTCAGATTGGGGAGCGATGTGGATTGCGTCCGGATTGGACTGGAAGAGTTTAGTCAGATGCACCCGGAAATCAATGGTGTCCGACTGATAGCGCTCGGCAGCGACCACTTGGCCGCCATGAATTTCGAATTGAGCAACTGAGGTCCGCCGAACCCCCTCCGCGTAGTCTGTGGTCTCCGTGATTGTTGCAAGGGTGCGGATTCCGTCTTCCCACAGGGCGTTGCCAGTAACAATTCCTACCTGCACATCGCTTATCTGCGTCCTGAATATGTAGTCGCCGGCATTGGCAATATCAGGGTTGCTTGCAAGACCGGAGAATAGAATCACGCCGTCAGCTTCTGCCAGGGGCGCAACGGCAAGCATGGCGCCGCTACATGAGGGGCCCAGGATGATCTTCATATCATCAGCCCGGGTGAGTTTGTTGTATGCGGCAATGGCATCCTGGGCAGCGCATTTCGAATCCTCGACGACAAACTCAAGCGGACGCCCATCGATGCCGCCCGCGGCGTTGATCTCATCAGCAGCCATCTGCTTTGCCTGGCTCGCCACTGTGCCGTACGTCTCACCAGGACCAGTCAGCGACTCCATAACACCAATCGTGAAAGGCTCCGCTTGCTGACCCTCATCTGCCGATGTACAAGCAAGAAGGGTAAGCGCCAGCGGAAGCAAAGAGAGAGCGACACCTATTTTCGCGAGCTTACCGATGTGGAGATTCATTTGGGATTCGGTCTGCCTCTTGATGTTCGCTGTATTCTCGAAACTCTTGGGGGCTTCCCCTTAGCAGAGTAACGTAGAGGCGGCCAAATGGCCGCCCCTGTCCGTGTGTCTTGCTTGAAGCTGTTATCGCGGCAGTCCCAAGCCGCGCTGGGCAATGATGTTGGGGCCCAGGGCCAGTCCGCCGCCGCCGCCGAAACCCGTCGTCATGGAGAGCGCGTAGTTGGTGCCGTATTTGCCGTCGCCCGGCGCGCGGCTCTCGCCTTTCAGCAGCGCCCTGTAGGGGCCAATAGCCTTGGCCAACGCAGGCCAGAATGTGAACTTGGCCGTCGCGAGTGCGCGATAGCCTGAGATGGCCCCCTCCGCCTGCGGCACTTCCCCATTCGCCTGCATCCACGCCACGCGATAGGCCAGCATCCGATCGGCCTCCAGCGTGATTCGTGCGTCTGCGAGGATGTGTCGAATCACATCATCCTTGAGCGGCGACTCGCCATTGAACGTGATGCCCCTCATCTCTTGCAGGTAGCGATCCAGCACGCCGATAAGCCGGGCAGCGCCGTCGATGCCCGTTCGCTCAAAGTTGAGCGTCGTCATCGCGGCATACCAACCTCGATTGACCTCGCCGATGATCTGGTGACGCGGCACACGGACTTCGTCCATGAACACCTCGTTCCAGCGGCGGCGGCCCAGCATGTCATATAGCGGCCGCAGGGTGATACCGGGCATCTGGTTGCCCTCATCATCCTTGAGCTGCATGGCGAGGTACGTGATGCCACGGTGCTTGGGGGCTTCCGGGTCCGTCCGCACCAGCACGTGGTACCAGTTGGCGAAATGGGAGCCGGACGACCATATCTTCTGGCCGGTGACAACGAAATCGTCGCCATCCTCCACTCCGCGCGTTGTCAGCGATGCAAGGTCCGTCCCGGCGTTGGGCTCGGAGAAACCCTGAGCCCAGTTGACGGTATTGTTCTGCATTCCGGTCAGGAAGTTCTCTTTCATCCAGTCCGTGCCGTGGATCATGATTGCCCCGGCGACGTTGGCCTGCGGCTGTGAGGCGGGAGCGTTGTGGTAGGCCATCTCCTCCGAGTAGACGAGTTGGCGTGAGATGGGCGCGTCCTGTCCGCCGTATTCCTCCGGCCACGCCATCGTCCACCAACCACGTTCGATCAGCTTCTTCTGGAAATCCTCTGCATGATCGCGCGCGCCGGGATTGTCAAAATCGTAGGACCACACGTTCATCGCGTAGGCGTCGTAATCCTTGGGGTCCCACTCCCTGGCAAGGAAGTCGCGCAGTTCGGTTCGAAAGGCCTCATCGGCGGGGTTAGTCGAGAAATCCATCCTGCCTCCCCTTCATCGTTCAGCGATGACTTGGCGACGCCGTCACATCGACGGCACCGCATTCATGCGCGCAATGTAGCACCGCAGGGGTGTGTGGTAAAGGCAGGCGGACGGTACGGATGGTTCAGCTAGCATGCGAGTCCAGCAGGCGTTCCGCGATGCTACAGAGTACTCGCCACTCCTCCTGCGAAGGCGCGAACCGTTTCTCGATCCCAATGGCCCACCCATCGAAGTCGTCCTTGGTGTGCCGCTTAATCTCCAGATCTGCTCGCTTCATTACAAGCCGGTTGACCTGAAGATCGTTCGGCAGGGCGGCCAGAAGACCCGTATCATAATCCTCACCGCTCCACGTCACCTCTACCGCCTTGCCAAAGATGGGAAAGCTCTTCTTTCTTATGGACTTAATCGAGACGGCGCGATCTTGCGCAAAAGGACGGTCGTCCGGCACCAGGAAAACGTACCACCACCGCGTTGCGGAATACTGGCTGCCGTCTATCTTAAAGAGGTTGACGCGACTGATCGGCCCTTCCTCAACCTCAATACTCCCGAGGGCTCGCGCCCACCCCGGCTTCTGCACGTTCTCGATGGGCACGTCCCGCTCGGACATGGACGCTGGCAGGCCCAACGACTGTAAAGCAGCCTCCAGATTGTCCCGTGTCTTGTCTCTGAATCGTTCTCTCATGACCATCGTTGACGCACTCGGTTGTTTATAAGAGCGCTGCCGTCCCCTAGGACGTCGCGCCGATGATTGTGCCCATCACAGTAAAAGTGACGACGTGATAGCCGGCGTTGATGACGAACAGCGTTGGGGATTTCTTCTCGAATAGGTAGGTAACGGCAAATGAGGCGGCGATGAACGCCGCGCCGACGGTGAGCCCGACACGCAAGCCTTCGAGCAGAGATGAGTCGTCACCGATGACCAGGGAGAGGACGTAACTGGCGATGAGCAGCATGACGAACGAGCCGCCAAACATGCGAATGAGATTGCCCTGGTGGTCATCCTCCGTGAATCCGTTCTCACGCATCCACGGCTTGGCAAACAGGATAGGCGAGTACCAGGCGCCCCCAATCACAAACGCCACAAGCGTCGCGGCAATGATACCGATGTAGTTGAGGTCCGTATTGAAATCCATGAGCTCGTATCCTTACTCCCACTGCCGACGCCCTAGTGTAGAGGAAGTGGGTGATGCAAGACTTGGCCCGCCTACTCTGCTATCTCATCTTCCGGCGGTGGTTGAATGTTGAAATCCTCATTGAAGGAGTGGAAGTTAATGAGGTGATGAATCACAGTTATTGCGCCCCCACCAATTACGTTTTGGTCTGGATCGTCCGTCCGGGTAACGATGGAGACTCTCCTCACAAGTAAGTCGTCAACGCCTATCCAAACAGAGAGTGTCCGTTCGCTCCCATCTCCCGATGCCACCTCGTGCTCCGAAACGTGGTAGACGGCAACACCATCCAATGACTCGATCCCAACAAGCTGGCTGTTGATGCCCGGGGCGCTGTCACTAGGTGGCACGAATTCCCTATGTGGCCTAGCGAAAGCTGTACCGGTAGCAAGTTCCGAAAGCGTCCAATCACCATCACGGGATGGTCTCGTGTACTCTTGTAGCCCAACGACAATTCGGTATGCATCGGATTCAATATTCCCATAGTCAAAAAGAATATCTCTGCTACTCAACCGATCCGGTTCCGAGATCTCAATCTGCCGGTATCGGCAATCACCGCCTATACGAATAAGATTCTCCGGATCCTTGCTCCTCTGGTACGCAAGAGTGAGATGAAGGGTTGCGTATGACGTTATTTTCTCCATGGCTTGTCTTGCCCCACTGACAATCTCGCCAACCGAATCCAACACTGTGCCGCCACTCACCGTTGTCTGCGCCAGAGACTCAAGGTCCTCAATCGCCCGACACTGCTGCTCACCAGAGACTTCAGGCCTCATGGCCTCTTCGGGAGTTATCGGCACCACAATATTGAACGCTTCGCCAAATCTGCTAACTTCCGTAAACCCATACGCCTGCTGCCGTTTTTCCGCGTCGTTGTAGTCCGGCTCATTGGTGTGCTGGTAGGTTCTGCGAACGAGGTTGTCGTCAACACCGATCCAGAAGTGGAATGTGGATAAGTGTTGCCCGCTGTCAATCCCGGTCTTGTCCCCTTGCACGTGGTAGGTGTTCACACCGTCTAATTCTTCAATAGCGACTGTCGTCCACTCGATCGTGGAGTCATCTAGCGTTTCTTGCGGCAAAAGTTCAAGGGTCCTCTGAATCTCATCATCCTCAGCTTGCCCACCGACCTTCCACAGTCCCTCGGATTGCGAGTAATTGTAGTGAGTTCCTTCAGCAACCAAGCTCGTCCACCCTCCGTTGAATGAACGGTTTTGAAAGAATTGGAACTCGCTTGTGAAACTGTTCGGCGCCTCGTATTCATGAGATATGAATGAGCAACTGCTGTCGCGTGCCTCCATGACACTCAGGCCTGGCTCGCCTTCATAATCAAACCAACGAGAAGTCATCTCAAATGAAGCGGCTTCTTTCGTTGCATCTAGTGCATCCGTCAGCAATTTCAGCGGCTCAGGTAGTTCGCTGCGGTTAATCGAGACCTCTGGCAGCGCGACAGGAGTTGACGACGCATTCCAACATCGATGATCAACTGGTGGAATCGGTTCCCCATCGTCTGTCGTGGGAATAGTCAATGTATCAACTGCCGCAATCTCAGCAGCGGAAATGATCTCCATTGAGTTGGTCGGAATGCCCTCGCTTTCGTTCTCTTCCCAAATAGTGGACCCTCCAAACAGCAACACACTGCCATCGTCCAGAACGGTTACTGAATGGCCAACGCGCGGTTCGTCAAGCTCAGGACCGAGCGCCCAGAGTTTCGTCGCAGGGTCGTACACTACAGTCGTCGATCTAGGCAATGTGCTGTAACCGCCGCGTTCCCCACCTGCCACCAGGTAGCGCCCGTCAGGTAGCTCAGTTATCGATGAGTTCCGTGGCAACGCTTGTCGTTCAAATGTGAACGACTCTTCCTTGTCCGGGTCAGTGAGTATCACGCTCTCGGGAGCATAGCTAATCGACCATTCGCCATTTGACGGGTTAAATGACTCAATCCTGTTGGCGTACAGGATGTTGACAATTCCATCAGCCGAGGCAGTAGCGTGCCAAGGCTGATCGCTGAACGACATGTGGAGCATCGCCTCTAATTCCCATGTGTTCGTCATTGCGTCAAATGAGTCGACACGAACCACATCATCAGGGATTGAATCTTCATCACCGACCAATTCACCTACGCGAACCGTTAGGACACGGGAGCCATCCATGGGAAACACCCATTGGCTCGTCTCGTCTTGGCCCCAGAAATTGAATTCGCGAGTAAGTCCCCCGGGCTGAGTCGCAGCGTCTACCCACCTGTCCAGAGCCGGATCATAAATCTCAACGGCAAGGGATACCGGCACGTCAAATATGCTCGACTCAGTCAGCACGTCGATTCCGCCCAAGGCGGCAACTCGACCGTCGTCCAACAATACCAGGTCAGGAGAGACGCGAGGGGCGATGGGCGGCGATACGCGTGATACTTCGAGTGATTCCCCATCCAATACATATGCAGCATGGGGGATGGATTCAACATCTTCCTCTGACGCCGCTTCTACTTCTTCAATACCAAGGATGAGAATATCGCCATTGGCAAGCATGACCGCATCGACAAAACTCAGTAGAGGCACAATTGGATCCAGAAGGGACCAACTGTCGGCCCCGGAATCGTAGACCTCAATAAATGGGTGCGGACCTCCGAAGAACAGACCATTGTTCCCGACAGTTGGTAACAGTCCACCGGCAAAAACGATTCGGCCATCGTCAAGTACGAAGGATTTAGGATATAAACGCGTGGTGGGTAATTGTTCCTCAACCAAGGTCAACAGCTCTTCAATATATTCTTCGACCGCATCCGGATCCGGAGTGGATGTCGGTCTCGGCGTGGCCGTGGGGGGAAGCGGCAACGCCACTGAAAACGAAGTTGGCGTGGGTGTTGGAGTAGAGGTCGGCGACGGAATCGTCGTAGGTGTGGGGCTCGGCGTCGGAGCAAAGACTTCAGGGGTGGGGGATTGGTCAGCGGCTTCTTCGCCGTCGGAGCTCGTGGTGGGCGTTTCATCACTGCATGCCGCGCCGAGCAGAATCGCTGCCACCGCAATGGCAATGATGGCAGTCCCGATAGGTCTTGGCTCATTTATGTTAAACATCACGAATATCATACGCGCACCGGGAGAGATACCTACCGCGACGCAAATGGAGTGAATTCCTGCGGTCTTAGGGATTACTCAGTTCGAAACACGTACCGCAAGTCAAACAGGCCGTAGAGTGTGGCCGTCATGTTCCCAAAGACATTGCGGACGGCGGAAATCCTCTCTGATAGCGTCGTATAGATGATCGGCACGTTCTCTGCCGCTATGTCCTGCGCCTGGTGGTATAACGCCACACGCCTTTGCCGATCCAATTCCTTGCTGCCATTGATGTACAGCGCGTCGATTTCCGCCTCCCAGTCCGTAGCAGGTTCCAACTGGTTGGGATACCAGAGGTGTAAGCCTTCGCTGCTGTGCCAGACGTTAATGCCGCCATGGGGCTCTGTCCCGCCCGTCAAGCCGATGACAAGTGTTTCCCAGTCGTAGGTGCCGGTTAGCTGCCCCACGATCTGCCCAAAATCGACCACAGTGTAGTTAACGTCCAATCCGATGGCTTGCATTCCCTCGTGGGCGATTGAACCGACAGCCTGCCGGACGCTATTCCCTTCGTTCGTTATTAGAGCGAACGCTATATTTTCGCCGTCAGAATCTTCACGGATGCCGTCGCCGTCCCTATCGATCCATCCCAAGCCGTCAAGGATCTCGTTCGCCTTGTCGAGGCTGTATTCGTACTGTCGAACATTAGGATTGTGAAAGTCGCCTGCGGCCGGACTAATCGACGACCACTGTGGGTAGCCGAATCCGTGCTGCGCCTCATCGATGATTCGTTCCTTGTCGATGACGTGAGCGACGGCCTGACGAAACTGCGTGTTGCTGAACCAGTCACGCTTGCGAGGGTCCAGGTACGGCTCGCCGGTTTCAGGGTTTTGCCCGGGGTTCATGTTGAATGCCAGGAAAGTCGTGCCAAAGGTGGGGCCGCGTCGATAGATCGTAAAGTTCTGGTCATCTTGCAAGGGCTCCAACTGCGCATACTCCTCCCCGAGTACTCCATGAATATCGGTCTGACCTGACAAGAAGTGGGAGAGTTCATCCTCCAACTCGGGGACGATCAAGTGCACGACTCGATCCAAGTACGGGAGACTGTTGCCGTCGTTATCCTTCAGCCAATACTCAGGATTCCGCACCATGACGACGCGCTCACCCGGAATATAGGTTTCGATGGTGAACGGCCCGGTCCCGATGATGTCTGAGGGGGCGGTGTTAATGTCCCAGGTCGAATTGAATGTGCCGTCATCCACATGCTTCTCAAGGATGTGCCGGGGATAGATGGCCGTGCCCATACTGCGAAGGAAAGGAGCGAACGGCTGCGGCAAAATGCACACAACGGTGTGCTCATCCACCGCCACGACGGTCATCGGAGATTCCCGCCATTCCCCCGTATCCTCATCCTGGAAACGGAAGTGGAATGCTGGACGGGCGCTGGCGGGTATGTCGTGGTTGTAAATGATGCTATTGAACGTAAACTCCACGTCGCGGGCCGTGAATGGCCTACCATCGTGCCAGAAGACATCGTCACGCAAGTGGAATGTCCACGTCATCCCGTCCTCTGACGTCTCCCAGGATCTCGCCAACGACGGTTCGACGCGATCGGTCAGCCACGAGGTTTCAGTGAGTCCCTCAAAGAGGTAGGACAGAACCCCGGACGAAGAGGCGTCATTCGCAATTGCCAGGTTGAATGTCAGCGGATCGGAAATCGTGGCAATTGTCAGCTCTCCCCTATGGTCGCCAATTGCGTACTGAAACTGCTCGGCATTTGCCTTGAGTAGATCGGTAACGGAAGGCCCCGCGCTGACGTCTGTTTCGGTTCCGGGTGTCGGAGTTTCCACGGGCGCAGGAGTCACGATTGCCGTAGGAGTAGGTGTTGGAGTCACGATAGTGACTGCCGGGACGGATGGCGCGGCATCCGAGATGGGAGACGTCGGCGTTGCGTCTTCACCACAGGCCGCCATGAGAAGTACCAGCGAAAGCGCCAAAATGAGTGGAATGCTGATCAGTTTGAGCGACGCAGCGCGCGTCCTTTCCCAAGCCATACGCATGTATCCCTTTCACTAACTACGTGAAATTCCGGTTCGCCCATCCCTTGGCCGGGCCGGAGCTTGCCACTCCTGCATTGTAGGGACGTTTCCTGGAGTCGCTGCGATTCTGAGACTATGCGCCCCACAACCAAACGTACTGGCCACAAAAATGAGACTCCGCGCCCTTGTCAGGGCCGGGCTATCTCGTCATCAGGAGGCGGCTGAATGTTGAAGTCCTCGTTGAAGGAGTGGAATTCGGTCAGTGAGTCTAGCCGGGGAACCCAGATTTCTCCTCGCCCCTCTTCCCGGGCCAACTCTATTGATTCCGGCGAGGGCTGTCTGTGTTGTTGATGCAAGACGCGGCGAAACACAAGGTCATCGACTCCAATCCAGAAAGATGTTCTCCCTTCGCTCAGCGTGGATAGTTCCTGCACGTGGAACACATCAACTCCATTGAGCGTTTCAACTCCAACGTAAGTCAGCTCAGCCCGCCGATTGTCCAGCAGGTTGCGGAATCGCGGCTTGGGCAGTTGGGTACCCTCGTAGGCATTGCGGGCCCATTCGTACGACGGCCAACGAATACTAAAGACCTGGTTTTCAATGAGAACGTCATGGGCGTAATCGAATAGAGCCGGCCCTTCACTTGACTGGCTACGGGTGCTTAGTGTCCACGGAGCGTCAAGACGCTCAGCATAGAGCTCACAAACAAAGGCCCTGCCTCGTTCCATACTGAAGTATTCGTGCCAATAGGCATAACTTGTATTGGTCGAAGCATAGGAATCGAGAGCGTCCAGTGCGCTCAATGCCATAGCCAACAATCCCACCGGCGATTCAGTCGGTGGTACCGCGTCAGACGACGACGGCTGTGGACTCTCAACATCTCTTAGTCCGAGGCAATCCGACCATAGTTGTGGATTCGGTATCAATTCAGGACGCAATGACCGCGTGTCAATTCCTGACAGGAGCTCGGCCGAGAGCACCTCCGCTTCATTTGTAGGCACTTGTTCCTGTCCGCTGCCCGGGGAGTCAACCAGTCCACCAGACACCAGGACGCCTCCGTCGGGCAGCGGGGTCAGCGAGTGGCCTACCCTTGCCTGCCAGAGATTCTCCGCAGCAGGCCACGCGTAATTCACGGGGTCAAACACACTGACTCTAGCCGCCGGTTCAGTCCATTCATACCCGGCGCTTCCCCCTGCGAAAAGGACACGGTTATCGGGGGTAGTGACGAGTCCGCCATTCTCAGGCAACATCTCGCCGCTGAAGCCAACCAGAACATCACCTGTCCGCAGATCGTAAGTCTCGATACGTTTCTCATACAGCAGATGCACGCTATCGCCTGACGCCGCCATCACGCGCCTGGGCACGCCGTAAAGGAACTCGAAATGGATGGGGATACTCCACGACTCTGACCGAGCCTCAAACCGTGCAACGGCGCCGGCCGGTGTCTCCTCACCAACCTGGCCGAAGAGAGCGAGCGCCGCCCCACCCGAAATCGCGATGGTCTCCATCACCATGACCTTCCCATCCGGTCCCAATAGGCCATCCATGGAGTCGAATGCGGGGCCTGCCACGCGTCTCCATTCACCTTGCGCGGAATCGAGAATCTCGACTTCCAGCGAAACCTCGTCGAGTGTCTGTTGACCCTCGGTGAAACTGGAAGTTCCTCCTATGGACAGGACCCGCCCGTCATCCATGACGATGAACTTTGGGGAGAACCGTGGAATGGTGGTCGGTGGCAATTCTATGAACTGCTCAGTGGCGGGATTGAACAGGAATGCCCGATACGTGGCCGGTTCGTCCGACAACGGGATTCCGGTTGGCAAATCGCGGTTTCCCACGGTGAAGAACTTGTCTGTGCCGGTGATCAGGACAGCTCCCTCCGGCATGAGAAAGAGGCTGACATCCGCAAGTCCCGGAGCAGGCAATGATGCCCGCCACCACTCTCGCGTGGTCTGATCATAGAACTCAAGATAGGGGTGAGGGCGCGTACGAATTACTCCGGACTCGCTTACCTCAGGCAGGAATCCTCCGCCCAACATGACGAGTCCATTGGGCAGCAACAATGATTGATGACCAACCCGGTACGACGGCTCCGAAATAATCTGAAGAGTCGGCGCAGGGGTGGGGGCAATTCCCACTTGGACCATCGGGCTGGGAATGGGAGTGGAGCGCTCGCTTATCGCTTCATCCCCGCTGCACGCGGAAGTGACTGCCGTCAACACGACGGCAAAGGCAACGACGATAAGGGGAACCCGCCGCGTCATTCGTCATGCCTCCCGAAAAGGCCCCCCATGCCCTCTTGGGCGTGGGGGGCCTGGAGTTCACCCCAAACTGGATGCGCTTATTGTGCCCTTACCGCGGCAGTCCCAGACCTCTCTGGGCGATGATGTTCGGGCCCAGCAGGATGCCGCCGCCGCCGCCGAATCCCAGCGAGAGTGAGATGGCGTTGTACGCGCCGTAATAGCCGTTATGGGGCGCCCTGTCCTCGCCACGATTCAGGATGCCGTAGTCGCCGATGATTTTGGCGAGTGTAGGCCAGAAGTGCAGTTTTGCCGTCACCTGGTTGCGATAGCCTGAGATTGCGCCCTCATGCTGCGGCACATCGCCGCGTGCCTGCATCCATGCCACGCGGTTGGCCAGCTGGCGGTCTGCCTCAATGGTGACACGCAGGTCAGCCAGCTTGTGGCGCACCAACGGGTCCTCCAGGATGGGTTGACCGTTGAACTTCGTATCTCTTAGCAGATCCATGAATCGCTCAAGGATGCCGATGTGGCGGACGGGGCCTTCCGTGCCTGTGCGCTCAAAGTTCAGCGTGGTCATGGCGGCGTACCAGCCGCGGTTGACCTCACCGAGCACGTACTTCTTGGGTACGCGCACGCCGTCCATAAAGACCTCGCACCAGCGCCAACGCCCCATCATGTCGTACAGGGGACGGAGGGTGAGTCCGTCCGGCCGCGACCCCTGCTCGTCCTTCAAATTGACGAGCAGATATGTGATGCCGCGGTGCTTGGGCGCCTCCGGGTCCGTTCGGACAAGCACGTGGTACCAGTCCGCGAGATGTGCGCCGGACGACCATATCTTCTGGCCGGTGATGACGAAATCGTCACCATCCTCAACAGCACGCGTCTGGAGAGAAGCAAGGTCCGTGCCCGCATTCGGCTCAGAGAAACCCTGCGCCCACTCGATGTCGCCGTTGGCCATGCGCGGCAGGAACTCGTCCTTCACCTCATCGGAGGCATGGAACATGAGCGCGCCGGTGATGTTGGACTGCGGTGAGCCGCCCGGCGCGTTGGCGTATGCCAGTTCCTCCTTGTAGATGAACTGCTGGTTAACAGGATAGTCCGTGCCGCCGAATTCCTTTGGCCACGTCATCGTGTACCAGCCCTTGTCGACGAGCTTCTTTACGAAGTCTTTATCATTGTCACGGGACTCCTGCATATCGAAGTCCCAGGAGCGGACGGCCATGCTATGACCGTCAAAGCCCTTGCTATCCCAATTGCTATTGATGAAGTCACGCACCTCTGCGCGAAATGCCTGATCCTTGGGATCCTCTCGAAAATCCATCGAGCGCCTCCTGCCCCACACATCGCCCTCGCGATGGCGTATTCCCTGCCGACCACGAAGGGCCCGCGATCGCTATTGTTTCAAAGCTAGGCGCACTCTAGCACCGACAGTGGGCAGGGTAAAGGGCGGTCAGTCCGCGTTACTCGTGGTGGAGGGGCGAAATCCGTGAGTGTGGATTCGTTGTGCACTCGAATTGGAGGTGCCAGCGGGCGCGCGCCTCCCAATACGCGGCGCGGTTCAGGGCATCCCGTCGCTGCTCCTGTGTCCAGCCGGCGTAGTCGAAGGATGTCACATCCTCCGGGCCGTCCCGGAACCATTCCTGTCGTGCCCACCATTCGAGGGGCGTCATCGTGCCGCGCTCATTCTGGCCCGTCAGGGCACGATTGCAGTCCGGGCACGCCTGCACCAAATTGGCGAGGTGATCGCACCCGCCGCGATCGAGCGGAATGACGTGTTCCCAGTTGGGCTTCGGCCCAAAATCGTTGAACGGATCAGCACAGTAAGCGCACTGCGCCCATTCACGCTCCATCATGGCTGTGGTTCCCCCGCCGTGCCGGTGATGGTTACCTCGGCAAACCCAGTCCCCGTTGCGCGATGATGTTGCGCTGGATCTCCTTTGCACCGCCGCCGAACGTCCTACCCGTCGAGAGGTAGTGGTTCGCGCCCACGTAGCCGCCCATCGGCGTCCATCGCTCAGGACCGCCGGGGATCAGCGTCCCCATGTCCTGCATGAGGCGGGAGGCCGTTCGGAACACGCGCTGCGTCGCCTCACCCGCCCACACACGAGCCAGAGAGCCCTCCGCCTGCGGCATCAGGCCCTTGGTCTGCATCCACGCGACGCGATAGGCAAGCATTCGCCCCAGCTCGATATAGACCCGCAGGTCTGCCATCTCATTTCGCACGATGGGATTTGAGGTGAACGGCTCGCCGTTCATGTTCGTCGTCCGCAAGTAGTCGAGAACCTTCTCCCACTCACGGAGCAAGGATGCCGGGATGTCCACTGAAGCGCGCTCGAAAGACAGCGTCGTCATGGCGGCGTACCACCCGCGGTTGAGTTCTCCAACCAGATTGCGAGCCGGAATCCGCACATCCTGCAGGAACCACTCCGACCACCGGCGGCGGCCAAGCATGTCATACAGAGGCCGTAGCGATATGCCCTCGCTCTCCATGTCGATTAGGAAATAGGAGATGCCGCGATGCTTGGCGGCGTCCGGGTCCGTCCGCACAAGGATGTGCCCCCACTTGGCGCGAGGGTGATGGGCCGTTGACGTCCATATCTTTTGGCCGTTGATCACGTAGTCGTCGCCGTCCGCGACGGCTCGTGTTGTGAGGGAACCAAGATCGGAGCCGGCGTTCGGTTCGGAGAAACCTTGCGCGAATTCAAACTCACCGTTGGCGAGGCGCGGGATGAAATACTCCTTCTGCCAGTCTTGTCCGTGGATCATGAGGAGAGGCGCAACGAGTCCGCCGCCAAGCGTGGACGGCGCTCCCTGGTAGGCCATCTCCTCGCGGTAAACAAGTTGACGCTCAATGCCGGCGTCCTGTCCGCCAAACTCCTTTGGCCAGTGCATCGTCCACCAGCCCTTTTGGACAAGCTTCTGCTCGAATTCATGTTGGTGAGCAAGGGCGGCGTTGTCATCGAGGTGCCACGACGTGTTCATCGTAGAGACGAGGTCATAGCCCTGATCGTCCCACTCCTGTTGGACGAACTCGCGAACCTCCTGCCGAAATGCCTCATCCTCAGTAGAGAACCTGAAATCCATGACCTTTGCCCCCTTGCCTCGCCGTCGCCTCGCAACGGTACGCGGTCATGATACAGCGCGCGGGCACAGTGTGCGTCAGCTATCTCACATGAAGCACGTCCGTTAGCCGTCTTCAGTGGGAAACGGGTCGTTCACACTCCTCCGGCCTTGCAGTTCAGTTATCGAGACATCCGAGAAGGTCTTTCCGTTCCAGAGCGTCTTAACGTATGTCAGCACATCAATGATCTCTTGCCGTGTCAGATTGTCGCCAAACGCAGGCATCCCACTCTTGAAATCAGGCTGACTTGGAATTGCGCCGCCATCCCTCACGATCCGATACAGCAGACCGTCCGCATGATGCCAAGTGTGGCCTTCACCATTGAGTGGCGGAGGGTTCAGCGTGCCGTCCGCGTTAGCGATTTGCCAGTCTGGATGACCCTGCCCCGCGGCCCCGTGGCACTCCGCGCAGTTTTCGGTAAACGTTTGCATTCCTGCTTCAGCGAGAACTGCGGAAGATGACTGATTATCGTTATCCGGCGGGCCTTCCACAAAGCCGGTTGAGCAGCCCACGCTGACGATGGCAAGAAGAAACACCAGAATAGGCGGAACTGCAACCAGGGGTGTCAGAACCGTAATCCTCCTAAGCGACACATCGGAGAAACTAACTGTCAAGTAGACCCTCTTGAGGCATCGTCCAGGGCGGCTGCATCTGGCCCCTGAACATCTTGGCGCGGGGCAGCGAAAGGTCGGTCAGCGGCACGTCTATCACGACCGGCGCATTGCGGGACAAGGCCTCAGGCAGCAGCGTTTCAAGGTCCTCCGGACTCGTCGCCCTTATTCCCACAGCTCCGAATGATTCCGCAAATTTGACGATGTCGGGGTTCTTCAACTCAGTGCCGTACGCGCCGCCGAAGTAGTTATCCAGATCGCGCGCGACGTTGCCGTATGAGTCATCCCGAAAAACCACCGTGACGATGTTGATTCCATACTGCACGGCAGTTGCCAACTCTGTCGCGTTGAACATGAACCCGCCGTCCCCGCTCACACACAGGACGGGCGCATCTGGACGCGCCACTTTGATGCCCATGGCCGTTGGGAACGCATACCCCAGGTTGAAGGAATAACCGGAATCGATGTATGTCTTTGGGCGATTAACCCGGTAGTGCGACCGCGCGTAGTAGCCAAATTGAGTAACGTCCCAGGCAATGACAGTTTCCTCGGGTAACGTATTCCACATCATTTCCATGATGGGATACTGCGGCTCTGTATCACGAATGTCGTAGTAGGCGATGAGCCTCTTCGTGACTTCGACGGCCTCTTCGGGGGATGGGCGATCCGCCGCTCCCGCCTCCGCAAGCAGCGGCAGCAGCGCCTCAATCGTTGCGCCCGCGTCTCCGTGAAGGGGAATCGTATTCGACTGAACCCGAGTCAACTCAGAATCATCGATATTGATATTGATTAGGGTGGAGGTTTCTCCGGCGGGATTGCCCATAGAGAAACGCGCTCCAATCCCGATGACGACATCGGCGGAGGCCAGAACCTCGTAGATCTGATTCATCTCATCCATCTCGGCGCGCGGGCCGAAGCACGAGCCGTACGAAAAGGGATGGTCGTCAGGAATCGTCCCTTTCCCGCCGCTCGACGTCACAACTGGGATATTCGTTGCCTCCGCAAGCCGAACGAGCGCATCTTCCGCATTGGACTGCGCAACGCCGCCACCGGCGTAGATGATCGGCAGACGCGAATCCATCATCACCCGAACGGCCCTGCGCAGGTCATCTACACTGGGCACAATATGTGATACCGGAGCGGGTTCGCGCAGGACAACATCTTCGCGCTCAACGCCCGTTTCCGGCGACATCTCGATGAGGACGGGTCGCGGGCGGCCTGTTCGCATCTGTCGAAATGCCTCGGTGACGGCATCCGGCGCCTCGCGAGGTCGCAGCACATGGCGACGCCACTTGGTTACAGGACGAACCACCTCGGCCTGATCAAGGACTTCATGAACCGCGCCGATCCCCTTGCCAATCTGCGCTCGGGGGATCTGGCCGACAATCGCAAGAATCGGCGAGGATCGAGCGTATGCGGTTGCGAAGGCAGAGGCGGCGTTGTAGAGTCCCGCGCCTGGCACGAGGAGTACAACCCCCGGCTTACCTGATACACGAGCATAGCCGTCCGCCATATGGGTGGCTCCCTGCTCATGTCGGGTCGTTATCAGCCGAATGGATGGCTCATCTCGCAGGGCGGCCACGATCCCGGACATGTGAATACCGGGAATCCCGAATACAACCTCGACGCCCTCTCGAACTAGAGACGCAACAAGAGCTTCGCCGCCGCTCATCACTGTCATGACTTGCCTCTCCCGACCATCCAGTTTCACTTGGACGATTCAACGTGATCCCGGTTCACTCTGTCTGAATAACGTTGATGTTTGCACACCTCGTCCGCAGTGGCAAAAAGGAGAAAGGGGCGGCTTGACCGCCCCTATCGTTACGATTCCGGTTGAATGAGCCGGCAGCTACCGGGGAAGCCCGAGACCACGCTGAGCAATCAGGCCGGGCGCAAGAAGGATGCCGCCACCGCCCGCGTAGCCCGTCACCATGGACAGCGCGTAGTTCGTGCCGTACATGCCGTTGTCCGGGGAGCGCTTCTCGCCCTGGAGCAGGGCGCGGTAGGGCCCCATGATGTGCGCCAGGGCAGGCCAGAAATTGAACTTCGCCATCATTGAGGAGTACAGGTTGGCGATTAGGCTCTCGGACTGCGGCACTTCGCCCTTGGACTGCAGCCAGATGAGGCGCAGGGAGAGCATGCGTCCGGTCTCAACGCGGATGCGTAGGTCTGCAAGCTGATGGCGGACGTGCGGATCGTTAAGCACCGGCTCGCCGTTGAACTTGAGATCCTTGGCCATATCGAGGAACTTCTCCAGCACGGCAACATTTCTCGCGCCCGTGCCGCCCGCGCGCTCAAAGTTGAGCGTGGTCATTGCGGCGTACCAGCCGCGATTGACCTCCCCGATGACCTGCCGCTTGGGAACGCGAACCTCGTCCATGAAGACCTCGTTCCAGCGGCGGCGGCCGAACATGTCATAGAGCGGTCGGAGCGTGATTCCGGGCATCTGCGCGCCATCATCGTCCTTCAACTGCATGATCAGGTATGTGATGCCGCGATGTTTGGGCGCGGAGGGGTCTGTTCGAGTGAGCACGTGATACCAGTTGGCGTAGTGGGAGCCGGATGACCAGATCTTCTGGCCCGTCACGACGAAATCATCTCCGTCTTCGACGGCACGCGTGGTCAGGCTTGCCAGGTCCGTGCCGGCGTTGGGCTCTGAGAAGCCCTGCGCCCAGTCAATATCATTCGATGCCATCTTGGGGAGGAACTCATTCTTGATGGATTCTTCTGCGTGGTACATCATCGCGCCGGTGATGTTGGCGCTGGGGCTGCCCTGCGGAGCGCCCGCATAAGCAAGCTCGTCTGCGTAGATCACCTGCCGGGACAACGGAAGGCCCTGCCCGCCATACTCCTGCGGCCATGCCATTGTCCAGTAGCCCTTCTCAACAAGCTTCTTCTGGAACGCCTTTGCGTCCTCGCGGTACTCGGCACTGTCAAAGTCATAGCCGAAGACGTTGAGGTCCGTGTTGTAGTCCTTCGCGTCCCATTCGCGTCGCACAAATTCTCGAATTTCCTGTCGAAATGCCTCATCTTCCGGCGCAAACGTGAAATCCATTGTTGTCTGCCTCCCCACTGGCGCGCGTTCCAAAAGCGCCGTCACTTGCGAACCGCCTAATGTGAAATCCTACTTATTCCCAATCGGTGTCAGCATACCACGCGAACCATCGTGAAACGGCAGCGGGAACAGGCGAATATGGGTCGGGTTAGACAGCGCGCTTCTCTACAGGTGCTCAGACGATTTGCGGTCTGGTTATCCAGGCGGCTGTGGGGCAGATAGGCTACCGCGGAAGGCCGAGCGCCCGCTGCGCGATGATGTTTTTCTGCACTTCTCGCGTACCACCGCCGATGCTAAGTCCCGTTGCGAGGATGGAGTTCACACCCATGAATCGGCCCGCCGGCGCCCACTTGTCCTCCGGACGCAACTGTCCGTAGTCACTCAAGATAGAGGCGATTCCCCGGTAGATGCCCTGGTGCAGCGTGTCTCCCCACAGCTTGGTCTGAGACGACTCCTTGACGGGAATCTCTCCTCGCGTCTGCATCCACGCCACGCGATAGGAGATCATGCGCGCCACTTCAATCTGCAGGCGCATGTCGGCCAGGATGTGCCTAACGCGCACGTCATCAAGCAGCGGCTGCCCGTTCACCTTGGCGTCTCGCGCATAGTCTATGAACTCCTCAACGGTGCGCAGCATCCGCGCGGGACCCCCGATGTTGGAACGCTCAAACGACAAGTGCGTCATCGTCGCGTACCAGCCGCGGTTAACCTCGCCAACCATGTTGCGCTTTGGAACGCGGACCTCATCCATGAAGACCTCGCTCCAGCGACGGCGTCCCAACATGTCATACAGCGGACGGAGGATGATGCCCGGGGATTTCATGTCGATGATGAGATATGTCAGACCGCGGTGTTTCGCCGCCTCTGGGTCTGTCCGAACAAGTGCTTGCCCGTAATCGGCCATCTCCGCCATGGACGTCCAAATCTTCTGGCCCGTAACGACGAAATCGTCGCCGTCTTCGACGGCCCGTGTCTGCACGCTCGCAAGGTCTGAGCCCGCGCCGGGCTCGGACAGCAATCGGCAGAACTCGATCTCGGCTGTGGCGTAATGAGGCAGTAAGTCGTCGCGGTGCCATTCATTACCGTGGTACATCAGGACGGGCCCAACGAGATCGCTTGCCCCGGATGACGGCGCGCCCCAATAGGCCATTTCCTCGCGGTAAATGAGCTGGCGGGAGATGGGCGCGCCCATTCCACCAAATTGCTCCGGCCAATGCAGCGTCCACCAACCCTTGTCGGCCAGTTTGAGCTGCCATTCCTTGACGAGGTCTATCGCCTCGTGGGTGTGGAGATCATAGGACGCGATGGACGCGCCAACAGAGTCGTAGCCTTTCGGGTCCCATTCGGCGTTGACGAATTCCCTTACTTCCTGACGAAACGCTTCGTCTTCTTGAGAAAATCGGAAATCCATTGCCGTTCTCCCCGCTTCTACGTCCCTTGACGCGTTGCATTCTGCTCAGCTACGCCCCGTATCCAAGAATTTCCGGCGAAACACGGTCACACTGCCGTGCCGCGCCCGAGTCAGATCAGAGTGAGACTGAGAGGCAAGTTACGGTGCGAAGAATGCCCCCAATCGTATGGATGCGGCTGGCAACAAGGCTGCCGACCGTATTGAGGTCCTCCGCTTCGATCGTCGCAATGACGTCGTACGGGCCCGTCACCGCATCAACGGATGTCATCTCAGGAACCTTCTTGAGTTCATTGACAACTTCCTGTGTCTTGCCAACGGAAGTCTCTACCAGTATGAAAGCGCGAGTGGCCACGTTAACCCCCAAAAAATTTAGCCCACCGGAGCCGTTAAAGGCGGCTTATTCTAGGCGCGGACGGGCAAAAGTGTCAATTGGCTGAGCCGTCCTCGAAGCGCCACTGAAAGTACTCCGTCACCGCGTCGAGATACGCGACAGGGTGGTCGCTAAATGCCGCGCTGTGACCACCGGACGGAAATGACTTCAAACGGGTTTCAGGGTGCGTTGCTGCCGCTGCGATACGTTCTGAGTGGTCAGTGGCGATCCTGTCGTCGTCCTCCGAGTGCGTGAGCAACAGCGGAATATCAAGCTCGCCCACGAATTCCTCAGGCTTGAGGGCCGACAGCGGTATCCCGTACCGCACTCGGGCCACAATCTCCATACCCGGCTTCAGCACCCCTATCGTCCATTCCGGAAGCGGTGTTCGGTCTGCCACTTCGGACGCGAAAAGGTCATCAATATTCGCAAAGGCGCTGTCGACGACAAGGGCACGCAGTCGAGGCTCTTCCGTAGCACCTAGCAGCGCGGCAACTCCTCCCATGGAGAATCCAAGCACCCCAATGCGCTCCGCCGGAATCCCGTATCGGGTTTCGACCACATCCATCGCACCAAGCACGTCGTATCGCTCGAAGTAGCCGGCGGACATTATCTCGCCGTCCGACTCTCCGTGTGCTCTCAGATCGAACATGATCACCGAGAATCCCCTGTCTCGGAGGTCTCGAATCAGCGGCATATAAACGTCTGGGTCGCGGGCCCGGTTTGAATCCAGGCCATGAACGACAATGATCGCCGATTCCGTGTCATTGTCAGGAGCAGGTCCTGGAATCCACCAGCCTCTCAACTTTATCGGATTCTCTTCTGCCCGCTGCTCCGGCATGCGCGGCGAGAACTCGATGTCCTCATAAGCCATTTCGTAGTCCAACGGTGTCACTTCGACTGGCTCACGTTCCGCAACCACAGCCTGCGAAACCATCGTCCAGGAGGCGACGGCGATGAGAGCAACAATTATGCCCACGGCCGCCATCAAGACGCGGCCCAGGAATAGGCGGCTCATTCGTCCTCTGGAGCGCCGCCGGAGATCCCGGTTTCTCCCAACAGCTCAATGCGCGTCTCGTCGCCAACTTCAAGACGCATCACGTCCTCCGGGCAGATCGCCAACCCATTCGCCCGCGCCATCGCTGTCAGGATATTGGAGCCTTGCGGACCGGAGAGGCGCGCATGCATGCGACCGTCGTCGCCACGGTACACGTGAGCACGCGCGTACACCCGCCTGCCATCCTCATTCACGATCGGATCGTCAAGGACGGCAGTGAGCGACGGAGAGTCCCACGTCTGGTGCCCCATCATCTTGCGCAGCGCCGGACGCGCGAGCATGTGGAAGACGACCATTGCGCTCACGGGGTTGCCCGGCAGACCAAGGTGCGGCACGTCGCGCCCCCACGGCGCCTCCGTCGTCCCGCGCAGGATTCCGAACACCACCGGTTTGCCCGGGCGCATCCGTACCGCCCACACACGTAAATCACCTAGTGACTGCAGGACGTCCTTGACCAGATCGTAGTAGCCGACGGAGACGCCCGCGGACGTGATCAGAAAGTCTGCATCGCGTGCCTGCTCCACGTGACTACGAACCGAATCCTCCGTGTCGCGGGCTATGCCGAGGGGGCGGGCAATGCCACCTATCTCCTGGACGAGCCCTTGCACTGTGTATGTGTTGATGTCATAGATGTGGCCGACGCCTAGCTCATTCCCGGGCGCGGCAATCTCATTGCCGGACGCGAGGATAGCAACGACGGGGCGCGTATGAACGGAAACGCTCGCCATACCGACGGAGGCCAGCACACCAAGACGAGCCGGCGTCAACTCCATCCCCTTCTGCAGCACTACCGCTCCGGGTTTCACATCTTCTCCGGCGGCACGTATTGAGGTTCCCACGGCGGGAGAAGCGTAGATCGTTATAGCGTCGAGCGCTTGCCCATTCACCCTGCGGTTTTCCTCATCGGTGTCCTCGAAGCGGACAATGGCGTCCGCGCCGGACGGAAT
>LXNJ01000557.1_pt1 | contig 25435 bp, 20 predicted proteins | sample 809081 | NCBI WGS metagenome assembly LXNJ01 (sample SAMN04870510, study PRJNA318959) | sponge metagenome | biome: sponge; feature: marine sponge reef; material: water | host: Petrosia ficiformis | place: Greece: Milos, Mediterranean Sea | collected 2013-05-29 | depth 5-7 m | reverse complement strand
CGTGGACCGGGGTGGGGGACGAAGTGCGGCGCGCCATCGGAGGGGCGACGTTCATCGCGGCCGGGGGCATGACCCCGGACAACGCGGCCGAAGCGGTCCGGGCGCTCCGGCCCGATGTGCTCGACGTCAGTTCGGGCGTCGAGGCGGCCCACGGTACCAAGGATCCCGACAGGACGCGAGCTTTCGTACGCGCGGTGAAGCGGTCCGGCCGGGAAGTGGGCGGCCACCCCGACCCGTTCCAGGGAGGAGAACGTTGACGACCCCTGCCGGCAGAGCCGGGCGGTACGGTCCCTACGGCGGGCGCTACGTGCCCGAGACGCTGATCCCGGCGCTGGACGAACTGACGGACGCCTACGCGGAGGCCAGGGCCGATCCATCCTTCCTGGCCGAGTTCGATGCGCTGAGCGCGGACTACGTCGGCCGTCCCACGCCCCTCTACCGCGCCCGGCGGTTCGAGACGGCGGCTGGGGTCGGGCCGGTCTACCTCAAGCGTGAGGATCTGAACCACACGGGCGCCCACAAGATCAACAACACCGTCGGGCAGGCGCTCCTCGCGAGGCGAATGGGAAAGCCCAGGATCATCGCCGAGACGGGCGCGGGGCAACACGGGGTCGCGACGGCCACCGCGTGCGCGCTCTTCGACATGGAATGCGTCGTCTACATGGGCATGGAGGACGTGGAGCGGCAGTCCCTCAATGTCTATCGAATGGAGCTGCTCGGGGCCGAGGTGCGGCCCGTCGAATCCGGGACCCGGACGCTCAAGGACGCCACCAACGAGGCGCTGCGCGACTGGGTCACCAACGTGCGCGACACCCACTACATCATCGGCTCGGTGGTGGGTCCCCACCCGTTCCCGATGATCGTGCGCGACTTCCAGGCGGTGATCGGCCGCGAGGCGCGGCGCCAGATCCTCGAGGTCGAGGGCCGGCTTCCCGCGTCGGTGGTGGCGTGTGTCGGGGGCGGCTCGAACGCGATGGGGATGTTCCATGCCTTCGTCGAGGACGGGGACGTGGCCCTGATCGGGGTCGAGGCCTCGGGGCACGGGCTGGGGAGCGGCCACTCGTCGGCTCCCCTGAGCGAGGGCCGGCCCGGGGTGTTGCACGGGTCGCTGAGCTACCTGCTGCAGGACGCGGACGGGCAGGTCGCGCCGGCCCACTCGATCGCGGCGGGGCTCGACTACCCGGGGGTCGGGCCGGAGCACTCCCATCTCCTGGACTCGGGCCGCGCGACGTACGTCAGCGTGGGGGACGCCGCCGCGCAACGAGCGTTTCGGGAGCTGCCCGGGCTGGAGGGGATCATCCCCGCGCTGGAGACGGCCCATGCGCTCGCCTGGGTGGCCGAAGCGGGGCGGCGGGGCGAGATCGCGCCGCCCGTGGCCATCTGCCTGAGCGGGCGGGGGGACAAGGACGTGGTGCACGTGTCCCGTCTGGGTGGGGTGGATGCCGGGAAGGGGTCGGCGCCGTGAGCGGGCGCATGCCGCCGGGACGCATCGGTGCCCGGTTCGAGAAGCTGGCCCGGGAGGGACGCCGTGGCTTCATCCCGTATGTGACGACCGGGTTCCCGTCGCTCGGTGACACGCGTGAGATGGTCGCGGGGCTGGCCGAACTGGGTGCCGACGTGATCGAACTCGGCATTCCGTTCAGCGACCCGATGGCCGACGGTCCCACGATCCAGCGCTCCAGCCAGGCGGCGCTCGACAACGGGACGACCGTGGACGACATGTTCGAAGTGCTCAGGGACCTGCGGCGCGCCAGCGACGTACCCGTGGTCATCTTCTCGTACCTCAATCCGGTCTACTCGCGCGGCGTGGACGCGTTCATCCGCGAGGCGGTCGAGGCGGGGGCCGACGGCATCCTGCCCACGGATTTGCCCCTCGGCGCGGATTCGGAGCTCGAGTCCCGGATCCTGGAATCCCCGTTGGACCTGGTACGGCTGGTGGCTCCTACCACCACGCCGAAACGGATCCGGGAGATCGCGCTGTCCAGCCAGGGATTCGTGTACTACGTAGCGCGCACCGGAGTGACCGGCGCCCGCGAGGAGCTGAGGAGCGCTTTGGCGCAGGAGGTGAGCGCCGTGCGTTCCGTTTCGCCGCTGCCGGTGGCCGTGGGCTTTGGCGTCTCCACTCCGGGCCATGCCCGCGCGGTGGGCGCGGCCGCCGACGCCGCGGTCGTGGGGAGCGCGCTGGTCAACCGTCTGGCCGAAGGGGGCGTGGCCGCCGCGCTGGCGCTGGCGGGCGACCTGAGGAGGGCCCTCGACGAGGCCGGCCGCTAGCGCCGCAGCCGTTCCGGCAGCGTCGGATCCGGCGATACGAACACCGTCCGGACACGATCCGGGATCACCGCGCCCGGCGCCGCGCCCCTGGGCTTGCGCACCCATTTGCGGCGCGTCCAGTCGACCGGCACCGTGGCGGAAGCCCGCGCGCTGCTGTGGTTGGCGGCCAGAATCGCGGCCTCCTCGAGATCGGCGGCCGGCGGGCGCTCCGGGTTCGCCCAGCGCAGGATGACATGGGCGCCGCTTCCGTGCCGCGCATGCAGCCAGACGTCGGCGGGTCGCGAGCAGCGGAAGGTGAGGTCGTCGTTGCGGCGGGCGCCGCGACCGACCCGGATCTCGAGACCTCCCGAACTCCTGTAGGACCGATACGGGAGCGCCGCGGAGTCCGGTCGGGCGGCGGAGCGCGTGGCCATCGCCGGCGTGAGGGCTGCAATCTCCCGGGATGTCAGTTCATCCTTCCGGGCGCGCTGCTGCAGTTCCTTGATACGGGCGAGCTCCTTCTCAGCCTGGCCTATCCGGTCGTGCAGCGTGACGGCGCCCCTCTCCAGTCTGCCGGCCCGCCGGAAGAGCGCGTTGGCATGCTCCTGTGGCTTGCTTGCGGGATCCAGCGATACCGTCTGTGGCCTGCCATCGAAGCCGACGAGTTCCGCTTCGCTCGCACCGATGTCGATCAGGTGAAGCGACGACAGGATGAGGGCGGCTTCCTCTCGCATCCTGCCGGCGCTTGCCGTTCGTTCCAACTCCTGGCGCAGCCGCTTCAGCATTCGGAGTACACGACGGCGCTCACCTGCCAGCGAGCGGACAACCGCATCGGAGGCGTGGCCGGCGTCGGGATGCGCGGCGGCGAGCACGTCGTCCATTCCGTGCAGCAGGCTCTCGATCGGACGGGCGGACATACCGGGCAAGGGCCAGGGATACGGCTGGAGTCCGGACGGCGTCTCCATGAGGTGAGGCGTCAGGGCGGCTTGCGCGACCATCTCCCGCCACCTGCGGAAGCCCTCTTCCCGGGTCGGCGCCTCCAGCAGGAATCGGGCGTTCAGGCTCGACGTGCACGCGACCCCGGTCAGCAGCGCCCTGCGGGCATCCTTCGCTTCCAGTCCCTCGAACAGCCGCTCCCAGGCACCGACGTCCAGTTCGTCCGCCCTTCGGTCGCCGGAATGCGCGGACGGCGGCGCCCAGCGCTGCCCGACAACGTGTTTTCGGGATCCCGCGCCCGTCAGCCGTTTACGCACACGCACCTCGGGACCATCGGTCCACAACGCGTTCCAGCGGTTGGTCGCGAGCTCCACGATCAGCGACGGATGCGGCTTCCTTCCCCGCACGCGCCGGAATCCGAGCACAATCACCCGCTCGTCCCGAATCGCCTCCACCCGGGCCAGGACGGCGGGAAGCGGCTCGGCGTCCGGACCCGGCTCCGACACCCCCCGCAACACGATCACTCCCGTTCCGGGGGACAGGTCCACCACCATCGTCACTTCACGAAAATGGACCGTGACCCGTCGGGCCTCACGGCTGAATCGGATGGCGCGGGCCCGTGCGCCGACAAGCCGCTCCTCAAGCTCGGCGGCGACGGCGCGGGCCAGGCACGGGTCCCAGATCACGGGTCTTGGTGCCGGGACCGGGGCCCGGTTACCGTTACGGTGACGTCTGAACTGAACATGCTTCAAGATCACATCCTTGGGGGAAACATGTCGGTGTGCGTGCGGACGAGGGCCCCGATCCACCCGATCGTCACCGCGGCGGCCGAGGGGCGTCTCCCCGGATGGGCTGTTGCCGGAGCCGACCGGCGGCGTCACACGGAGAGGGTTGCGGGTCTGCTCGCAGGGTGGGCCCGCGACATGGGGCTCGGGGAGGAGGAGATCGCGAGGTGGCGGGCCGCGGGCATCCTGCATGACGCGCTCCGAGACGCCTCTCCCGCCGACCTGGTCCGTATCCTGCCGGAGCGTCTGCGAAAGCTGCCGCCGAAGGCCTATCACGGTCCCGCCGCGGCGATCCTGCTGCGCGCCGACGGAGTGTCGGACCGCGGACTCCTGCGTGCGGTGCGTTGGCATACCCTGGGTTCGAAGAAATTCGGCAGGCTCGGGAGGGCCCTCTTTGCCGCTGATTTCCTTGAGCCCGGCCGCACCGCGAAAAGGCAGTGGCGAGAACGACTCAGGGTGCGCGCGTCCCGCGACCTGAACCCGGTAGTAACCGAAATCGTGAGAAACCGGATAGATTACCGTGTACGTGCCGAACTGCCGGTCCATCCGCGCACGGTCGGCTTCTGGAACTCCCTTGTAAGGGCTTCCTGACGACAACCGATGGGGCGATACCTGCGAGTGGCGATCCTCGGCTTTGTGGCCCTGGGCGTGATACTTCTTCTCGGTTCGTCCGTCATGCAATGGATTCCTGAGGAGACAGTGTCGGGGGGACCCGTTTTTTCTCCCGCGCAGGATCCGCAGGACGCGCAGGAGGTGCGCATCACCGTGGACGTGCGGAACGCTGGCGGGATCGACGGCATGGCGCGCGCCGCGACCGACTACCTGCGTGGGGCGGGGTTCGACGTGGTCGGACTGGGCAATGCCCGGCGCTTCGACCAGGAGACATCGGTCGTGATGGACCGTGTGGGAGATCTGGATGCCGCCGCCCGGGTGGCGGAGGTGTTGGGGATCGACAGCGTGACCAGCGAGCCGGATCCGAATCTCTTCGTTGACGTTACCGTAAGACTTGGTGCAGCGTGGACGATTCCGAAAGAACCGGAACCGGTCGGAGTCGCAGCGGAGCCGGAACGGGTGGGGCTCATGGAACGGCTGCGAGGATTCCTGGCCGGCTGGAGAGACGAAGGCTGAGCATGGCCGCAAAACGGAAGCGGAAGGCCCGCCGTGCCTCTGCGGCGCCGGCGAGCCGCGGGCGAACGGCGAAAGGGTCCGCAAAGGGCGGACGGAAGGCGCAAAAGGGCGGGGGAACGGGCGAATGGATCAAGTCCGTCTGCTACGCGTTCATCCTCTTCATTGTCATGAGGCTTTTCCTGATCCAGACCTTCGTGATCACCTCCGGGTCGATGGAGAACACGCTTCTGGTCGGTGACTTCCTTGTGGTCAACAAGGCGGCGATCGGCTCCCGCCTGCCCTTCACCGACATCCGGATTCCCGGATACTCCGAGCCCAGGCGGGGCGATGTTCTCGTCTTCGATCCTCATCACGAGGAGGACATGACGCTCGTCAAGCGTCTTGTGGGCGTACCGGGAGACACCCTCCAGATGCGGGACAGGGTGCTCTACCTGAATGGCCAGCCGCAGGAGGAGCCGTATGTCGTGACGAGCGGACGCCCCGACGAATTCTCTCCCTCGATGCTGTGGCAGCTGAATCACCTCGTCGAAGCCTCGGGCGGGGACTATCATCCGACGCGTGACAACTGGGGCCCTTTGCTCGTCCCGGATGGCCACTACTTCATGCTGGGCGACAATCGGGACTCGAGCCTCGATTCGCGGTATTGGGGACTGTTGGAAGGATGGCGCTTCGAAGGGCGTGCGGCGCGCGTCTACTTCTCCTACAACCGCGATTCGGCCCGCCCGTTCCCCTGGATCAGGGAGATCCGGGGGAGCCGGATCGGAGACAGGATCCAGTAACGCTACCCCGGGGAGACGTAGCCGCGGCCGGACGCCGCGAGACCCGGCGCGGCTACGAACGCCCGCGACCCCGCCCGTGGCGGCTGGCCCGCAACTGACCGCATGCGGCGTCGATGTCCCGCCCCCGCGGTTCCCGGACCGCCGCCGGCACTCCGGCATCCTGCAATCCGTCGCTGAATGTACGCACCCGTTCCGCCCGGCTCGGCTTCCAGTCGACGTAGGGGATCGGGTTGAAGGGAATGAGGTTCACGAACGCCTGGACCCGTCTGGCCAGTTGCACCAGGTGCGGGAGAAGGGCCGGGTCGTCGTTGACGTCCCGAATCATCGTGTACTCGAAGGTGATCCTGCGTCCCCCCTTGCGGTTGAATGCCTCGAGCGCCTGCATCACCTGGTCGAGCGGGTATCGTTTCTCGACCGGAATGAGCTCGGCGCGGAGCTCCGACACGGGCGCGTGCAGCGACAGCGCGAGGCGAAACTGCTCGGGCCGGTCAGCCAGTTCGGCGATCCCGGGAATCAGGCCGACGGTGGATACGGTGATCCGCCGGGCCCCGATCCCGTACCCTGCGTTGAGGATGGAAAGGGCCGGAAAGACGTTGCGCCGGTTTGCCAGGGGCTCGCCCATGCCCATGAAGACGATGTTCGTGACGGCGCCGCGGCCGTTCCTGGCCGCCCACCGGAGCGAGGCGCGGTATTGGCCGACGATTTCGGCCGGGGTGAGCTGACGCCCGAATCCGGACCAGCCGGTGGCGCAGAAGCGGCACTTGAGGGCGCAGCCGGCCTGTGACGACAGGCAAAGTGTCAGGCGGCCGCCCGACGGGATGAGGACGCTCTCGACGACCTCGCCGCCTCTCAGGGCCCACAGGTGTTTGACCGTTCCGTCCGCGGACTCCGAAACCGTATCCTCGGATGGCTCGTCCAGACGGAGGTTCTCCCGCAGCGCCCGGCGTTCGTCCACCGGCAGGTTGGTCATTTCCGTGAATGAACGTGCGTGGCGGCCGTAGAGCCATTCCTCGACCTGGCTCGTTCGGTACGAAGGCTGTCCGCGCTTGCGAAAATGGCCCTCCAGGGCATTGCGCAGGCGTTGGGGTGTCAGCCCCAGAAGATTCGGTTGGTCGCGGGTCACGGTCCTGGGTCGTCTTTCTTGAAAGCCCCTTGAAGCGGGGCTTAAGTTTACCGCGAGAACACGTCCGGCGCTCCTGCCGTCGGCCGGGAACCCCTCATGGCTCACCGGAGACGGTTTGGTGTCGACAAATGTAGAGAGTGGCACGACGATGCGTACCGCGGGCGCCGGCCTGGTCACGTCGGAGATGGCGGGCCGGGAAGTGCGGGTCGCGGGCTGGGTGCATCGCAGGCGGGATCTGGGCGGGCTGGTCTTCCTCGATCTGCGCGACCGTTCCGGCATCCTCCAGGTGTCGGTTGGGCCGGATTGGTCATCCGCGCAGGCGGTGGAAGCGGTGCGGGGCCTGGGTGTCGAGGACGTCGTCCTGGTGCGGGGCGTGGTCGCGCCCAGACCCGAGGCCGCGCGCAACCCCGACATGGTCACGGGAGATGTCGAGGTGCAAGCCTCCGGGCTGGAGGTCCTGAACAAGGCGCGCACGCCGGCGATACCCGTGTACCTCCCGCCCGAAGAGGAACTTCCGTCGGAGAAGCTCCGGCTCCGCCACAGGGTCCTGGACCTGAGGCGCCATGAGCTGCAGGCGAGGCTGAAGCTGCGCCACCGGTTGGTGTTGGCCGTACGGAACTATTTCGACAGCCAGGGCTTCCTGGAGATCGAGACCCCCATACTGACCAAGCCCACGCCGGAGGGCGCGAGGGACTTCCTCGTGCCGAGCCGCGTTCACCCGGGCGAGTTCTTCGCGCTCCCGCAGAGCCCGCAGATCTACAAGCAGCTGCTGATGATCGCGGGGTTCGACCGCTATGTGCAGATCGCGCGGTGCTTCAGGGACGAGGATCTGCGCGCGGATCGGCAGCCCGAATTCACCCAGATCGACGTCGAGGCGTCGTTCGTCGAGCCCGACGACATCTACGGGTGGTGCGAGGGACTGATGGCGGAGCTGGCCGAGGTGGCCGGCATCGACGCCGCGCCGCCCTTCCGGCGGCTGAGCTACCACGACGCCATGGAGCGGTACGGCAGCGACCGTCCCGATCTGCGCTACGACCTCGAAATCCGCGATTTCACGGACGTGCTGGGCGCGCTGGAGTCAGGCATCCTGCGCGGCGCGGTCGCCGCGGGCGGGCGGATCCGGGGCCTCGCGCTCGCAGGAGGCGCCCGCCTCACGCGGAAACAGATCGTCGCGCTCGAAGACGCGGCCAAGGCGGCGGGGGCACCCGGCCTGCTCTGGGCCAAGGTCACGGAAGGCGGCGCCACGGGTCCGCTTGGCCGCTTCTTCCGGGACGATACGGGCGCGAAGCTGGGTCTGGCCGCAGGCGACCTCCTGGCCGTGGCCGCGGGGGCCGACCGCGTCACCTCTCCGGCGCTGGACGCGGCGCGCGCGGCCGCCATCGGGGCACTGCAACTTCCGAAGCTCACGGAGCACGCGTGGCTCTGGGTGACCGGCTTCCCCGTTTTTGAGGACGCCGGAGACGGGGCGCTCGGGGCGAACCATCACCCGTTCGTCCAGCCCGACCCCGCGGACGCGCACCTCCTCGACTCGGACCCGCTGGCGGTGCGGGGCCTGGCCTACGACCTCGTGTACAACGGCGCCGAACTGGGCTCGGGCAGCATTCGTATCCACGATGCCGATCTGCAGACCCGCATACTCGCGCTGCTGGGGCTCGACCCCGATGAGATCGCGCGCAAGTTCGGCTTTCTGCTCGAGGCCCTTCGCTCTGGCGCTCCGCCGCACGGAGGGATCGCCCTGGGGGTGGACCGGCTCGCCGCGCAATTCTCCGGTGGATCGAGCCTGCGCGACGTGATCGCGTTTCCGAAGACGACCGCGGCGCGGGCCAGCTTTGAGGGGGCGCCGTCGCGGGTGTCTTCCAGGGAGTTGGCAGCGCTCGGGATTGCGATTGGAGAGCGCGAATGACGGGCGGCACGCTGGTCGAGCACAACCTGAACGCCGAGGGCGCGGACCAGTTCATCCTCGCGGGGATCGGCGACGCCAACTTTCGTGAGCTGGAGACGCTCTTCCGCGTCCAGGTCGTGATGCGGGGCGACCACGTGAGAATCGCCGGGACGGTCGAATCGGTTGCCGACTCGGCCCGCGTGGTCGAGCACATGATCGAACTCGCACGACTGGGCAAGTCCTTTCCCGCTTCGGACATCGCCCGCTTCGCCGCAAGCCTCGATGCGCGGGACGGGCCCGACATCCGCAGCGACGACGAACGCCTGAGGATTTCGGTGCCGGGCTCGCGGCGTACCATCGTGCCCCGCTCCGAGGGTCAGCGCGCGTATCTGCAGGCCATGGAGGACTCCGACATCGTGATCGGGATCGGCCCCGCGGGAACCGGCAAGACGTACCTCGCCGTGGCCCGGGCGGTCGCGGAGCTGTTCCGAAAGCGGGTGCGGCGCATCATTCTGGCCCGCCCCGCGGTGGAGGCGGGAGAGAATCTCGGCTTCCTTCCCGGCGACCTGCAGGAAAAGGTCGACCCCTACCTCCGCCCTCTCTACGACGCGCTCGAGGACATGATGCCGGCGGCGCGGGTCCGGCGCGGGATCGCCGAGCGCACGATAGAGGTCGCGCCGCTCGCGTACATGCGCGGCCGAACCCTCTCCGACGCATTCGTCATCCTCGACGAGGCACAGAACGCCACTGCGGCGCAGATGAAGATGTTCCTCACGCGCATCGGTGTGAACTCGCGCGTGGTGATCACGGGCGACAAGACCCAGATCGACCTGCCCCGCGCCCAGGTCTCCGGTCTGATTCAGGTCGAGGACATCCTCGGCCACGTCGAGGGCATCGAGTTCGTGTACCTGGATGAGAGCGACGTTACTCGCCACCGCCTCGTGAAGCAGATTGTGCGCGCCTACGCGGCGGCGGACGAACGCCTTGGCGAGGCACGCGACCATGACCGCAGGTAACGGCAAGCGCCGCCTGCTCTCGGGCGTCCCGGAGCGCCGATGGCCGGACGCAGCGGTTCACAACGGTGTGCGCTGGCTGCTTCTGGTGGTGCTGGCGGGGGGACTCGTGGCCCTCTATCCGTCGGATCCGGGAGTCGGGATCGGTCGATACAGCGCGGGCACGGTCGCGCAGCGTGACATCATCGCCCAGGTCGGCTTCCCGGTTCCGAAGGACTCGGCCGTACTGAGACGCGAGAGGGCCGAGGCGGCCGCCTCGGTCATTCCGACATTCACCTATCGCGCGGCTGCCGTGGACTCGACACTCGCCGGGCTGGCCGCCTTCTTTGCGCGCGTGGATTCGGCTTCGGTGGTGGACGGCGTCGCGGGAATCGCCGGTGTCCTGGCAACGTCCGGAATCGACGCGGACGCGGCGCAGGTCGAGCTGCTCGCCGAGCCTGAACGCCTTGGCAATTTGCACGAACAGGCGGCATCCGCGGTCCGGGCGCTGACGCCGGACGGACTGATGGCACCCGGCGCGGCCTCTCGAATCACGACCGACTCCATCCGCGTGATCCGGAGCGGCGGGAGTTCGGTGGTGGCCCGAAACACGGTTCTCTCGGGCCGCGAATTCTACGACCGCGCGCTGGCCGGCATGGAGCCCGGGCCCCAGACCGACCTCCTGCGGGTCATCCTCGCACGGTACCTCTCTCCCAATCTGCTGCCCGACACGACCAGGACCGAGAGAGAGCGGGCCTTCGCGCGCGACACCATCCCGATCATGGTGGGGAGGGTGCTGGAGGGCGAGGCGATTGTCCGGGCGAACGACCAGGTCGGCGAGGAGCAACTGCGCAAGATCGAGGCGTACCGGGACCAGTTGCGCGCCGAGGGGATCAGCGTGGACGGCTCGAACCTCGCGGGCAATCTCGGCGGGCTCCTGCTGAACACGCTCCTGCTGACCGTGCTGGGCGTACTCGTCTTCTTCTTCCGTCCCGAGATCTATCGTTCGTTCCGGTTCGTACTGGCGATACTGAGCATCTTCGCCCTCTATTTCGTCGCGGGCTTCGTGATCACCGGACTGGGCCTTCCACCCGCCGGGCTGCCGATCGTCTTTGTGGCCGTCTCGCTGTCCATACTGTGGGACGCGCGTCTGGCGCTGCTCGCCGTCTTCGTGGTATGTGCGATGACGGCCGTGCAGGAGCCCTTCGGCGAGGTCCCGGTCGTGTTGACGCTTCTGACCGGCGGCTCCGCGGCAGCGCTCTCGGTCCGCACGTTCCGGCGACTGGCGCAGACCTGGGTATTCATCGCGGTGACCGCCGGCGCGTACGCGCTGGTGCTCGCGGGACTCCAGGTGCGGGGCGCGGATTTCGCGTTCGCGCCGTCGCTGATGTGGGCGCTACTCAGCACCGTGACAGGCGTGATCCTGGCCATCGGGTTCATACCCGTCTACGAATGGGTCGCCGGAATCACCACCGACCAGACGCTGATCGCATGGGCGGACGCCAATCGGCCGCTCATGCGCCGGATGGCCGTCGAGGCGCCCGGCACGTTCGCGCACACGCTGCAGGCGGCGAGCATGGCCGAAGCGGGAGCACGCGCGATCGGCGCCAACACCCTGCTTTGCCGGGCCGGGGTGTACTACCACGACATCGGGAAGATGCGCCGCCCCGAGTACTTCATCGAGAACCAGCACGGTGCCAACCCCCACGAAGCCCTCGATCCGCTCGAATCCGCCAGGATCATTCGCGACCACGTGGTCGACGGAGTCAGTATGGCGCGCTCGGAGAAGGTGCCCGAGGTGGTGGTGGACTTCATTCGCGAGCATCATGGCGATCAGACCATCGGGTTCTTCCTCCACACCGCGCGTCAACTGGCCGAGCGCGAGGGGAGCGATCCCCCGGATCCTTCGGTCTTCCGGTACCCGGGTCCCCGGCCGCGAACCCGCGAGACCGGTATCGCCATGCTCGCCGACTCGACGGAATCGGCCGCGCGGGCTCTGGACAGCCCGACGGAGGAGCGCCTGAGGGAACTCATCGACAAGATCTTTGAAACGAAGGCCGCAACCGGCCAGCTTGACGACTGCCCCCTGACCTTTCGGGATCTGGCCCGGTTGAAGAAGCAGTTCGCCACGTACCTGAGCGGAAGTCACCATACGCGGATCCAGTACCCCCGGCCCGGAGATGCACGGTGATCACGATTCATGTCAACGCCCCGGAGGGGACCGGCGTCCCGCGTGAACGGATCCGGCGTGCCGTGCGTGAAACGCTGCGGCGTGAGGGGCACCGGCGTGCGGAGTTCTCGGTGACGTTCGTCGGGGACGCGGAGATCGCGCGCCTGCATGAACGGTATCTCGGCGGCGACGGCGTGACCGACGTTCTCTCGTTCGCGCTCCACGAGGACGGCGAAGCTCCGCTCGGCGACGTGTACATCGGACTCGCACAAGCGCGTCGTCAGGCGGCGGACGCGGGCGCCGAACCCGGCGAAGAGCTGGTGCGGCTGGCGGTGCACGGCGCCTTGCACGTCCTCGGGTACGATCATCCCGAGGGCCCGGAACGGATCGGGAGCGAAATGTTCCGCCTGCAGGAGGAAGTCGTGGGCGGACCGGGGGCGAAGACATGAGCACGGACGCCCCTTCCGTCGGGGCGAGCCCGGCCACGCTGCACGAGTTGACGCAGCTGGCCGAAAGAGGTGAGCTCTCCAGGCTGCCCGACCTGATCGAGGGGATGCACCCGTCCGATATCGCCGATCTCGTCGCCTCGGTCGTCATCGAGGAACACAGGATCGAGATCCTGAAGGCCCTTCCGACGGAGGTGGCATCCGAGACCCTCGCCGAGATGGAGGAGGACGAGGATCGCGCGGAACTCCTGACCGGGCTGGATGAGCAGAGAGGCGCCGAGTTGCTGCAGGGGCTGGCGGACGACGATGCGGCCGACCTGCTGGGCGAACTGGACCCGCGTGACCGGGACCGGATGCTGGCGGCGCTGCCGACGGAGGAAGCCGGCGAGATCCGGGAACTGCTTCGCTACGGGGAGGAAACCGCCGGCGGGCTGATGACGACCTCGCTGGTGTCGGTCACCATCGATGCCACGGCAGGCGAGGCGATCTCCGAGATACGGAAGCAGGGCCGCGAAGTGGAGGGTTTCTACACGGTCTTCGTGGTCGATGAGCGGAACCGGTTGCGCGGGACCGTCCCACTGGACGACCTGATCCTGGCCGAGCCGTCCGATGCCGTAGCGTCGCTGGTGGAGCCGCCGGTGGCCACGGTGCTGCCCGACACCGACCAGGAGGAAGTAGGCCAGCTGATCGGCCGCTACAATCTGGTCAGCGTCCCCGTTGTCAACCGGGAGGGCTCTCTGCTCGGGCGCATTACCTTCGACGACGTCATCGACGTCATCGAGGCCGAGACCACCGAGGACATTCTCAGGCTCGCCGGTGTCTCGGACGAAGAGGAACTGAAGGCCGATTGGTTCGAGTCGGTCCGGGCCCGCCTGCCGTGGCTGGTTCTCAATCTGGCGACCGCGGCGCTTGCCGCGTCGGTGATCCTGGCCTTCCAGAGCACAATCGAGGAGGTCACCTTCCTGGCCTTCCTCATGCCGGTAATCGCGGCCCTGGGGGGCAATACGGGGACCCAGGCGCTGGCTGTGACCATTCGTCGCATCGCTGTCGGCGGGGGAATGAACGCGGGCCAGTTCCGGGTCGTGGGCAAGGAGGTGCTGGTGGGGCTCCTGAACGGCTTCGTTCTCGGCGTGCTGTTCGCGGTCTTCGCATATGTGTGGCAGGATGGCGACCCGCGTCTGGGACTGGTGGTGCTCCTTGCCATGTGGGCGAACATCATCGTTGCCGGATTCGCCGGTGCGATGATTCCAACGGTGCTGCACAGGCTCGGGGTCGACCCCGCGGTGGCTTCGTCGGTCTTCGTCCACACCCTCACGGATCTGATCGGTTTCGTCATGGTGCTCAACCTTGCCGCGGCCCTGCTCTTCTAGTCGAAGATGCGAGCCCCGACGCGAGCCGAGAGAAACCGGCGCCTCGCCGCGGATTTCCGAACCGGGAAGCGTCCGGCGCTGGCGCGGGCCATTTCGATGGTGGAAGGCCGCCGTCCCGGCGTTGCGGATCTGCTGCAGGAGCTGCTCCTGGCACGGCCGCGGGCCCGGCGGTTCGGGATCACCGGCCCCCCGGGCGCGGGCAAGTCCAGCCTCGTTGCCGGCCTGGCGACCCTCCTTCGCGCTCGTGGCGAAAAGGTAGCCGTCGTCGCGGTCGACCCCACGTCGCCGTACTCCGGCGGCGCACTGCTGGGCGACCGGATCCGGATGAACGACCTGGCAACGGATCCCGGGATCTTCATCCGCTCGATGGCCACGCGCGGGTCCCTCGGAGGGCTTGCCGCCACGACCCGGGAAGTGGTCGACCTGCTCGACGCTTTCGGCTTTCCGAATGTCCTCGTGGAGACCGTGGGCGTTGGGCAGACCGAACTGGAGATTGCGTCGGCGGCCGATTCGGTCGCCGTGGTGCTCGTGCCGGAGTCCGGCGACGGAATACAGGCCATGAAGGCGGGGCTCATGGAGATCGCCGACCTGTTCGTCGTCAACAAGGCGGACAGGATCGGCGCGGATCGCATGGTAAGGGAGATCCGGCAGGCGCTGGCCCTCAGGGCCGGGCGGGGAATGCAAGGGGTGCCGGCGCACCACGGGGTGGACCTGTCCCGTGTGGGCGAGGCGGACGAGGAGCCCGGCGCGGCCAGTGTTCCGGCCTGGGACATACCGGTCCTCAAGACATCGGCGGGCAGGGGCGAGGGATTCGAACAATTCCTGGACGGGCTCTTGGCGCACAACCGCTACCTTGCCGATTCGGGAGCGCTGGAGGAACGCCGCGAACGCCGCGCGCGAAGTCGGCTGCGCGACGTGATCGTGGGCCGCTTGAGGGACAGCGCGGAGGGGTTTCTGGCGACTCATCCGGACCTGCCGGGGCGGATCGCGGACATCGCTGCGGGACGCGCCACGACGTACGGTGTGGCAGATGAGCTGATTCCCGCCATATTGAAGGGGGCGGCGAAGTCGGATCAGGGTCAGGAGGGGTGACATGTCCACGACCGAAGGTCGGGTGCGCGACGCCGACGCCATTCTGTCGGCGATCGAAGCGCACCAGCGCGAGGGCGAGCGCCTGAGCGCCGAGCTGGCGGCGTGGCAGGCGACCTGCGAGGGCACACCGAAGCGGCTCCCGTTCTTCACGTCGATCTCCGGCAACGAGATCGAACCCCTGTACACGCCGGAACACGCATCCGGGAGCTACCTGGAGAAGCTCGGGGTTCCTGGAGGGTTCCCGTTCACGCGCGGGCCGTACGCCACGATGTACAGGACCCGCCTGTGGACCATGCGGCAGTTCGCGGGCTTCGCGACCGCCCGGGAGACCAACGAGCGATACAAGTACCTGCTGGCGAACGGCCAGACCGGGCTTTCGGTCGCATTCGACTTCCCGACGCTGATGGGCTACGATAGCGACCATCCGCGCTCCCTCGGCGAGGTCGGCGTTTGTGGCGTGGCCGTCTCGTCGCTGGCCGACATGGAGACCCTGTTCAGCGGGATTCCCATGGACAAGGTCTCGGTCTCCATGACGATCAACGGGCCCGCGATCATTCTCTTCTGCTTCTACCTGGCGGCGGCTCAGCGGCAGGGTGTCTCACCCGAGCTTCTGCGCGGCACGGTCCAGAACGACATCCTCAAGGAATACCAGGCCCAGCACGCGTGGGTGTTTCCGCCGGAGCCGGCCCTGCGCCTCATCGTAGACATGTTCGAGTGGTGCGGCGCCAACGCCCCGAAGTACAACCCCATATCGATCTCGGGCTACCACATCCGTGAAGCGGGCGCGACCGCCGGACAGGAGCTGGGGTTTACCCTGGCGAACGGCTTCGACTACGTCCGCCGCGGGATCGACAGGGGACTGGACGTCGACACCTTCGCGCCGCGCCTGTCGTTCTTCTTCGACGTGCACAACGACTTCTTCGAGGAGGTCGCCAAGTTCCGGGCCGCACGGCGGATCTGGGCGCGTCACCTCCGTGACCGCTTCGGCGCGCGCAGCCCGCAGTCCTGGAGACTCCGCACGCACGCGCAGACCGCGGGGGTCACGCTTACGGCACAGCAGCCCGAGAACAACATCGTCCGGGTCGCCTACCAGGCGCTGGCGGCGGTCATGGGCGGGATCCAGTCGCTCCACACGAATTCCATGGACGAAACGCTCGCGCTGCCGACCGAGAAAGCGGTCAGAATCGCGTTGCGGACCCAGCAGGTGCTCGCCAGCGAGACAGGTGTCGCCAACACGATCGATCCGCTTGCCGGCTCGTACTACCTGGAGGCGCTCACGGATCGTCTCGAAGCCGAGGCCGAGGACATATTCGACCGCGTCGAAGAGGAGGGCGGGGTGGTCGCGGGGATCGAGAACGGCTGGTTCCAGCGCGAGATCGCGGCTTCGGCCGCGAGGCAGCAGGCCGAGATCGAGGCCGGGTTGCGGACGGTGGTGGGCGTGAACGATTTCGTCGACGGTGCCGACGAGGTTGAGATCGACACCCTGCAGATCGACCCCGATGTCGAAAAACGGCAGCGGCGGCGCATGGCGCGACTTCGCGAGGAACGCGATGGCGAGCGTGTCGCGCGTACGCTGGCCAGCCTGAAAGCCGCCGCCGCGGGTGATGAGAACCTGGTGCCGCGTATCCTCGAGTGCGCGCACGCCTACTGCACCCTGTACGAAATCAGAGCGGCCATGGAGCACGTCTTCGGGGCCTACAGGGAGCCGGTCTTCTTTTAGTGTCGTAGCGGCCCGTGGACAGAACCCCCCCGGCATCGCGCATTCTGATTGCCGACGACCAGCCCGATGTTGTCGAGGCGTTGCGTCTGCTCCTGGTTTCGGCCGGCTTTGAGCTGGAGGCCGCGGGCGGTCCCGAGGAGGCGTTGGCAAGGGTGGAGAGCAGTCTGTTCGACGCAGCGCTCATCGATCTCAACTACACGCGCGACACCACGTCGGGGCGTGAGGGCATGGACCTGCTGAGGAGGCTCCACGAGATCGACAGCACGCTGCCTGTGGTCGTCATGACCGCGTGGGGCAGCGTCGAGAGCGCTGTCGAGGCGATGCGTCGCGGAGCCCGGGACTACATCGAGAAGCCCTGGGACAACGATCGTCTGCTTGCGACCCTGAGGGCCCAGATCCAGCTGGGCCGCGCGCTCCGCCGGTCGCAGAATCCGCAGAACGGGAATGCCGGCGCCCCGCGCCCGCCCTCGCATCCCCGCCTGATTGCTTCGTCGAAATCGATGAAACCCGTTCTGAAGGTGATGCGGCGCGTCGCTCCGTCCGACGCCAATATCCTCATCACGGGAGAGCACGGTACGGGGAAGGAGGTCGTGGCGGGGTGGCTGCACGCCTCATCCGCTCGGCGGCTGGCCCCACTCGTCACCGTGAACATGGGCGGAATCTCGGAGGGCGTGTTCGAGAGCGAGCTGTTCGGGCACGTGAAGGGGGCCTTCACCGATGCCAAGTCGGACCGCACCGGGTCTTTCGAGCTGGCGCACGGCGGGACCCTCTTCCTCGATGAGATTGCCAACACGTCCCTGCCGGTACAGGCCAAGCTCCTTCGCGTTCTTGAAACCGGAGAACTGCAGCGGGTCGGATCTTCCGACGTCGTCCGGACGGATGTTCGTCTCCTGTCCGCCACGAACGCCTCACTCGACCAGGCAGTCGCCGAGGGACGGTTCAGGGAGGATCTGCTGTACAGAGTCAACACCGTCGAAATCGCGGTTCCGCCCCTCAGGGACCGCCCCGAGGACCTTCCACTCCTTGCCGCCCACTTTCTAGAGCGCGATTCGGTGCGCTACGACCGGCCCGGCCTCAGGTTCACGACCGACGCGTCCCGTGCGCTGCTCGACCACCCCTGGCCCGGCAACGTGCGTGAGCTGAAGCACGCCGTCGAGCGGGCGGTGCTGATGTCGGACGATCTGGAAATCGGGGTGGAGGACCTGGCCTTGCGCACGCTGCCGGGCGGTGCGCTTCCGCTGGAGGAACTCAAGCTGGGTGAAGTGGAGCGCCTCCTGATCGAGAGGGCGATGGATCGGCATGACGGCAACGTCAGCCGTGCCGCCGAGAGGCTGGGCCTCAGCCGAAGCGCGCTGTACCGGCGCCTGGCCCGCTACAGGATCGGCGGCGTCCGGTGACTTCCGAAGACGGATCGGCGAGGTCGGACGCCACCCCTTCCGGGCCGGTGTGCCGAGCGCCGCTGGTGGGGCGGTGGGCCCGCCTTGAATTCGACCTCCAGATCATCCTGTTGTCCAATCTGGCCGGACTGCCGGCCTTCGCGCTCGCAATGTATCTCCTCTGGACGGGAGATATCGCGACATCGACACGCTGGCTCGCTACCGGGGGCATTCTACTCCTATGGGGAGGGTTGACCGCGGTTCTGCGAGCGAGGCTGGTGCGCCCGATCCGGACGCTGTCCAGTGTCCTGCTGGCGTTGAGGGAAGGGGATTTCTCGATCCGGACGCGTGTTCCGAAGACGCTCAAGGGACCCCTCGCGCTGGCCTTCCAGGAAGCCAACAGACTGGAAGCCATCCTGAGGGAACAGCGGCTGGGGGCCGTCGAAGCCACGGTGCTCCTGAGGAGGATTCTGGAGGAGATCGACGTGGCCGTGTTCGCCTTCGACGAGGACGAGAAGCTCCGCATCCTCAACCGGGCCGGTGAGCGCCTGCTGGGCCAGCCCCCGGAGGCCGTTCTGGGCAGATCCGCCCACGACCTGCGACTGCAGGACGGTCTGGCCGGCAGGGCGCCGCGGACCCTGGAGGTGAATCTGCCGGGCGGGCAGGGCAGATGGGAGCTCAAGCGCACGGTCATCCGTCAGGAGGGCGCACCGATGAAGCTCCTGGTGCTGTCGGATCTCTCCCGGGCCCTTCGCGAGGAGGAGCGGCTGGCCTGGAAGCGCATCATCCGGGTGCTCAGCCACGAGATCAACAACAGCCTGGCGCCGATCAAGTCGATCGCGAGCAGTTTGCGCAAGCTCCTGGGCCGGGATGCAATTCGAGGAAGGCTCAGGGACGATCTGTCTCGCGGACTCAACGTGATCGTGGGTCGCGCGGAGTCGCTCGGCCGCTTCATGGCAGCGTATGCGCGCCTCGCTCGCCTGCCGGCGCCGACGCTCGTGTCGACGCCTGTCGGGCCGCTGATCCGGCGAAGCGCCGATCTGGAGACACGATTGAAGGTGGATGTGGTTGACGGGCCCGAGGTGAGCGTCATGGCGGATCCGGACCAGCTGGACCAGCTGCTGATCAACCTTGTGCGCAACGCGGCCGACGCGGTGCTGGAGTGCGGTGGCGGAGTAAGGGTCGGGTGGCGGGTGCCCGACGAGGAGTCCCTCGAGGTGGTAGTTGAGGATGAGGGGCAGGGCGTACAGGACACCGGCAACCTGTTCGTTCCCTTCTATTCCACCAAACCCGGAGGTTCGGGGATTGGGCTGGTGCTGTGCCAACAGATTGCCGAGGGGCACGGAGGCAGGCTGGCGCTGCGGAACCGCAATCCCAGGGGCGCGGTGGCAATCCTGTCCCTGCCCCTGGATACGCGCGGCCCGCCCCCGAGCTAACAGGCCGTGGACAAAATCCCCCCGGCATTCGAACGGCGATGCATCCGGCCCGGGCCGCTTCGCTCTGCGTTGCTCCTTGGGCCCGTAGCGCTGCTACCGGCCCTTCGTCGCGCCTTGCCGGCCCGGCGCCTCGCCGCTCTCGGTGCTCGGGCGGCTTTATCCACGGCCTGCTAGGGATCCCGCGCCAGGAGCGCTCCCGCGCTAGCGCCCTATGTCGTCACCCCCGGCGGTGATGACGAACTCGACCCTGCGATTCTCCGCCCATGATTGCTCGTCCGTGCCGGCAACGCGCGGCCGGTCCTCGCCGAAATACTCCACCGTGAAACGGGCCCCGTCGAGCCCGAGTCCGGTCAGGAATTCCAGCACGGCTTCGGCGCGCAACCTGGACAGGTCCATATTGTATGCCGGGTCCCCGCGTTCATCGGCGTGGCCTTCGATCCGGATCCGGACTCCCGAATTGTCGCTCAGGATCGCGGCCTTGGCACGCAGCCTCGCCTGGGCTTCTTCGCTGACTTCGGCGTCATCGTATTCGAAGTAGACCATCTCCTGCAGGGTACGGCGGGCCTCCAGCGCACGGCGCTCCCGCTCCCGTTCGGCCCGCTCTCTCTCGGCCGCGAGGCGACGCTCCTCTTCCGCCTGCGCCCGTCGGATCGAGTCCTGGCGCATCCGCTCCAATTCCTCTGCCGACGGGCCCGGATCGGCCGGCGGCGGTGGCGGCGGCGGGGGTGGCGGCGGCTCGTCGCCACAGAGCCCCATCCGTCCCGGACACAACGCAAACGATGCGAGGATGCCCAGCTTTCTCGTCCGGAACGTGGTGTGGTCATCACCCGCCAGGCTCAGTGAAAAAGCCCCCACCCGCACCCCGCTGAAATCCATCTGGAGGCCCGCGTTGAGGTCGAAGCCATTGAACTCGGCCATCAGGTTCAAACCGCGCCCGCCGGCCATGCCGACGTGTACCGTCGATCCGGCGAACAGCCCCCCGGAGCTCCTCTGTGCGTAGAAGTCGAGGTCGCCGCCCGCCGAGAACATGCCGGCTCCCCAACCCAGTGTAAGGCTGATGAAGCTCGCGTCGGAGGTGGGCAATATGGCCGTGCCGACCGCGTAGGGACTCAGGTTGCTGTTGAATTCGTCGCCCTGTCCCTGGGCCTGCCGGGTGCGGTAGTCCGGGTGTCCGAAGCGTGGCGGCTGCAGGTCATCGACCCAGCGGGCGCCGAACGAGGGTGACGACACGTAGCGGGCCCCAACCGCGAGGCTGAGGTTCTCGACGGTTGCAGGCAGAAGGGAGATCCGGCCGAATCCACCGAGGATGTTCCCGCCGTTCGTCTCGTCGTCGAAATGCTGAATCGTCGCGCCTACTTCGACGCGGTCGAAAAGCCCAAGCGTGAGCGACAGGTCGGACAGCCATTTGCTGTAGGCATCCCCCCTGCGCCTCACCTCTCCGTTCTGCTTCAGCAACAGTGTCTGGTCGATGTTGATGCCGAATCCCGAGTACGTCGCGACGAACGTCGAGTGGGGCAGAACGGTCGCCACCGGAATGTCCAGAATCCCGGAACCGTACCGGAGTGTACTGGGCATCTTCGTGGTCTGCGCCGAAGCGTCCGGGGCCACGAGGAAAAGTGCGACAAGAGCGGACGCAGCAAAACGGAATCTGACCGGATTCATAAGTGTTTACCCCGTGGTTAAGGAGGTGAAAACAGTCACCATTAATCTACCTTGCACTGGCCCCGGCGCAATGGTAAAGCGTCCTGCAGTAACGGGATTGGCCGATCCAGCCGCCTTGTGGTCACACGTAGTGCGGCTCGGTCGCCCCCGGTGGCTGGGGGTCAGCCGTGTCCCGGGGGCGCGAACGACTTCTGCCAGCCGACGATCGGGAGCCAGTCGGTCTCCGATGGGCGCGTGCCCGTCCGGCCGTAACGATGTCCATTCGTACCGGGCGCGCAGGGGGGTGGCCATGGCTGCGACCACGACCAGGGCCGCCGCGGCCGTGGCCGCGAGTACTCTGTGTGATTGGCTGTAAACTATAGTATACATTTTTTTGTACAAACTCTCTGTATTATCGTATAATAGGATTCTTCCCAACGCGCCGATTGACCGGCTCCATCACGGTTGCGGGAGCCCCGCCGCGCCAGTCGCGGTCGCACTCGAATCCCATCGGGCGCCGGCACAGGCGGCGGACCGCACGTGATGATTCCGCGTCGGGGCGAACGGCCCGGAGAACTCAGGAAGGAGGCGGAGCGTCGGCGAAGGGAAGCGTGTAGGGGGCACGGCCAGCGGGCGCATTCGGGCTGCGTCGCGTATATTCCTGTCACGGACGTCTGTAACAGCGGGGAGACCCCCAATCTTGCTCAACGAGTTGGCCATCCTTGCCGCCCTGGCCGCGGCACCCGATCAGGAGGCGGGCACCGCACCCACGCCGCGGACCGCAGTTGCTCCCGATCGGCCCGCCGCGGTTACCTACAACGGGTTCGAGGGCCAGACCGATGTCGTCGCCCCCCGCCTGGCCGACCCCGAAATCGACATCGACGGCAGTCTCGACGACGCCGCGTGGTCCGAGGCCGCCCTCCTGACCGGATTCTCGCAGTACGACCCCTCCGAGGGGATTGCCGCCACGCAGAATACCGAGGTTCTGCTCCTGATCTCGGAGGATGCCATCTACTTCGGCGTGCGCGCATTCGACGACAACCCGGGGGGTGTGCGGGCCACGCTGGGCGAGCGCGACACCTTCTACCGCACGGACGACTACATCCAGTTCATCCTGGACACCTTCGACGACCAGCGGCAGGCGTACTCCATTGTCGTGAACCCGCTGGGCGTGCAGCAGGACGGTCTCTGGATCGAGGGCAGGGTGGGGCGCTTCGGGCGCAACTTCGGTCCCCCGATCGACTGGAATCCCGATTTCGTGTGGGACTCCGAGGGACGGGTGGAGGACTGGGGATACGCCGTCGAGGTCAAGATTCCGTTCAAGAGCATCCGCTTCCCCGAGGCCTCCGAGCAGGCGTGGGGGCTGCAGGTCTTCCGCAAGATCCAGCGGCTCGGATTCGACGAATCGTGGGCGCCGGTCACCAAGGACGTCGCCAACCGGCTCACGCTCTCGGGCTCGCTCAGCGGGCTGCGCGACCTCGAACGCGGCCTCTTCCTGGAGCTGAATCCGGTGCTCACCGGGACGCGCCAGGGGACCTTCGATGCAGGCGCGAACGAATTCGAGCGGGAGCCGGTGAGCGGCGAATTCGGCTTCAATGCCAAGTACGGGCTTACCTCCAACCTTACGCTCGACGGGACGTACAACCCCGACTTCAGTCAGGTGGAGGCCGACGCCGGGCAGATCGCGGTCAACGAGCGGTTCGCGCTCTTCTACGAGGAGAAGCGGCCCTTCTTCCTGGAGGGGACCGAGATCTTCACGATGCCGAAGAACCTCGTGTACACCCGCAGCATTATCGATCCGGTGGCGGGAGTGAAGTTGTCGGGGAAGGCGGGGAATTTCCAGCTGGGATACCTCGGCGCGGTCGACGAGGTTGGCGGCTCCGGTGAGCCTGCCGAGAGGCCCGTGGTCAGTTTGCTGCGGGCCCGGCGGGATCTTGGGGCGGCCTCGACGCTGGGAGTCGTTTACACCGACCGCACCACAAGTGGCGACCAGTACAACCGCATGCTCGGCTTCGACGGACGTTTCGTGGTGGCGCGCCGCTACACGGTGACGGTGATGGGCGCGGGGAGCCGTACCGCGGCCCTCGGCTCCGATCCCGAGACGGGAAGCTACCTGTCGCTGCAGCTGGAACGCGCGAGTCCGACGCTCACCTTCAACCTCGACCTGGAGGACGTGGCCCACGGCTTCGACGCGGGCAGCGGGCTGATCCCCCGTGTCGGCGATACCCGGCTGCAGTCGCGGCTCGAGTACAACTTCCGGGGCGAGCCGGGCGCGCTTGTCGAGCAGTTCCGCCCGGGGTTCGACGCCAGCGCGTTCTGGGACCACGATTCGTTCTGGCGGCGCGAGGCGTTCGAGGAGGCGGAGGTCCGCTACGGGGTCACCACGTCGTTCCGCAACAACATCACCGTGCTGCTGGCGGCCACCGCGAGGCGCTACGACTTCCGCGCCGCCGACTACGACGGGCTCTTTGTGGATGACGGCCGGGGCGGAGAGGTTCCGTTCGTGGCCGACCAGGACCCGTTCGGGCTGTTGCACGGGGTCGGGGGGTTCTTCTGGGTGAACAGCTGGGATGTGCTGCGGGGCCGGGTGCGGTGGGGGTACAGCCAGGACGCGGTGTTCGACCTGCGCTACGGGGTGCCCATCGAGGTGGGCCGGGGCTGGGACGCGGACATCGCCGTGTACGCCTACCCGTCGCGGCACCTGTCGGCCGAACTCGGGTTCCGCTACCAGAGCCTGGTCCGGGAGAGCGATGGCTCGGTCGCCGTGGAGGCCGTGATCCCGCGCATCAAGACCCAGTACCAGTTCAGCCGGGCCCTCTTCCTGCGCGCGATCGTGGAGTACGGGGCCCAGATGCGCCGCGACCTCGTCGATCCCGTGACCGGAAGGCCCCTGCTGGGTTGCGGCTCTGGCGACTGCTCGCTCCGCAGCGGCTCCGAAGCCAACGATGTCGGGATCGAGACACTGCTCAGCTACGAGCCCACGCCCGGCACGGTCTTCTTCGTGGGCTATTCCCGGCAGATGGAGGACACCGGACGGCTCCGGTTCCGCAATGTGCGGCCGACCGCGGACGGGCTGTTCGCGAAGGTGAGCTATCGGTTCAGGCGGTAGCCCATGACGCTCGACGTCCTCGGCAACCTCGGCGAGTTCATCGGTGCCATCGGGGTCGTGCTGTCGCTGCTGTTTGTCGCCCGCCAGATGAAGCGCGGCGTCGAGCAGACAAGGCGCAACACGAGGAGCGTGCGCGCGGCGGCCTTCAACTCGATGGTCGAGAACAGCATCCGTCTCCTCGAACACGTCTTCCGCGACCGCGAACTGGCCGATTTCCTCGCGCGGGCCGCCGACGATCCGGACAGCATGACGCCGGGAGAGCGCCTGCGCTGGGACGCCTACATGACCGCGATCTTCCGCCACTTCGGCAACCTGACGTATCAGCGGGAGACCGGGGCGATGGAGGAGAAGATGTGGGCCCCCTACCGCCGCTCCTTCAAGGATCACCTGGAAGAGGAGGCGTGGATGACCTGGTACCTCGACCACCCTCATCTCTTCGACCAGCGCCTCGCGGACGAGGTGCGCGGCATTCTGGAGGACCTGGCGAGCGAGGGGGTGCCGCACGCGGTGGCGTGGAGGGAGGGTGGGGGTCGGATAGGGTTCAAGGCGTCGCTCAAAGCGTGAGGGCCCGGTCTCAGCCGCCCGCTCCGGCCTTCCGCAGCCCCTCGATGTCGACCTTCCCCATCTTGAGCAGCGCTTCCATGACGCGCTTCGGGTCGGCGCTCGTCAGTTCGCCCATGTTCGAGGGGACCACCTGCCACGAGACGCCGAAGCGGTCGTTGAGCCAACCGCAGTAGCCCTCGTGGCCCCCCTCCGACAGCGCGTTCCAGTATTGGTCGATCTCGTCCTGCGACTCGCAATTCACCACGAAGGAGATTGCGGGGGTGAATTCGAACATGGGACCGCCGTCGATGCCCTGGAACGTCCGCCCGGATAGTTCGAAGACCACGAACGATTTCCCCTTGGCCGGTCCGGCGCCGACCGTCGAGACGTTGACGATCCGGGAGTCCGGGAAGAGCGAGACGTAGAACTCGGCCGCCTCGATGGCACGGTCTTCGAACCAGAGGCAGGTGGCTATGTGGTCAGGCGTGGTTGTCATCGGCATCTCCGTCGGTGGGGTGCCCGGCTGCTGTCCATGTCCGCCGGTGCGGATGCGAGTCGTGTGAAAGTTCGTCGCGCGCCGCGCTGACTCAAACCCCGTCCAGAGCGTCTCCGGACGCCCCAAGTCGGTTTTCTTTGCGAATCGGGGACGGTAACGGT